>Ga0351887_10135_pt1 | contig 20984 bp, 20 predicted proteins | sample TotcelFGM3001L15_FD_206760 | JGI IMG/M metagenome (GOLD analysis project Ga0351887, IMG submission 206760) | Enriched cells from coal bed in the Powder River Basin, Montana, United States - Total cells FGM rep3 HSBNCT.FGM.300.1.L15 ...
GATGGAGCGTGGCACGAACTTCATCTTCGTGTGCTACAACAACGAGGCGTACTCCAACACCGGCGTACAGCGGAGCGGAGCCACGCCGTTCGGCGCATGGACCACCACCACATGGAAGGGCAAAGTGGAGCAGCGCAAGGATATGCCTGCCATCATGATGGCGCACCGGTTGCCGTACGTGGCGACGGCGTCGGCGTCATACATAGAGGATCTCTACCGGAAGGTGCAGAAAGCGGCGTCCATCAAGGGACCGAAGTACCTTGAGTTCCACATCCCGTGTGCGCCGGCGTGGCGCTTTCCGATGGAGAAGACCGTCGAGATGGGTCGGCTCGCGGTAGAGACCGGTGCCTGGGCGCTGTTCGAGTCGGAGAACGGAAAGGTTGAGTTCAATCTGCGCTCGAAGCAGATTCTCGATGGCAAGGTGCAGCGCAAGCCCATTGCGGAATACCTCGAGCCGCAGGGCCGGTTTGGACATCTGTTCCGGCCGAAGCGCGACGAAGAGGCGCTGGCCAGCATTGAGGATTTCATCCAGGGTGAGTGGAAGCGGTATCACCAACTGGTCACATGCGGCATGTCGGTCGGGTAGCTGACTGCCTGTATTACTGTTGTATCAAGAGGGGCCGCCGGTCATCCGGCGGCCCCTCTCTTGTCTGCAACCGTTGTCATGGCCGTTGGTGAATGATCCGTCGCGGCGCGGATTTTCGTAGGGGCACGCTGCTGCGTGCCCGCCGCAGAGAGTTGGGACGATGACATGCCGACGGACTACGACCGCGAGCACCGTTGAGGCACGGTGTCATCGCGGTGAGTTGTCTTTGCCGGCGTCGGCAGGCACGCAGCAGCGTGCCCCTACACTCGGAGGGTGTGGCGCGCCTTGCCGGCTGTTTTGTGCGGGGTAACCGTCTCCCGTATGCGTAGGGGCGGGACATGTCCCGCCCGTAGCCTGTGAACCGGCGAAGGTTTGTGCACGTCTTCAACCCGATGGGCGGGAGCGCGGTCTCTACTGGGTCAGTCCGGCCGTCTTCAATGCGGCGGCCGTCTCTCGTATCCGTAGGGGCGGGACATGTCCCGCCCGTAGCCTGTGAACCGGCGAAGGTTTGTGCACGTCTTCAACCCGATGGGTGGGAGCGCGGTCTCTACTGGGTCAGTCCGGCCGTCTTCAATGCGGCGGCCGTCTCTCGTATCCGTAGGGGCGGGACATGTCCCGCCCGTAGTCTCGATTATCGGACAGTCTGGAATGTGTCAGTCCGGCCGGTCAACTCGAGGCGCTCTGTCTAGTCCTTCGTCACCGATACCCGTGCTTCGATCCGCTTGCCACCGCTCTCGCCGGTCCGAGGAATGAAGCACACGGAGAGGTCGGAATCCATCGCATCCGCCAGCCGGGCGAGGTACTCGATGGTCACATTGGTTTTCCCTGATTCCAGTCTGGACAGTGCCGACTGGTATGTTCCGAGTCTCTCAGCAACAGCGTATTGCGTCAGTCCGGAGGCGTTGCGCAGCTGGATGATGGCGCGGCGGAGGCTCGATTCGCCGTCCAGCCGTTCGTACTCCGCACGTACTTCGGGGTCTGTGAGCAGACTGCGCTTCACTTCCTCATGTGTCTTCATCGTGGACAATCCTCCTATTCCTGCCCGTCATGCCTGAAGTTGATTCCACGGCCGTCGTTCCAGACAGTCCGTGCGGCGTCTCACCGCAGTAGCGATCTCCGGTGGCGGAGTCCGCTTCGTCTTCTTGTGAAACGCTCGCAAAAGAAGCACTGTGCGGTCAACCACCGTGAAGTAGAGCACCCTGAAACGGTCTGAGCCGAAATCGATGCGGAGTTCCCAGATGTCGCCCTCGATGTGGCTCGTGTACTCCCCTCCCAGTCTGATTGGTCCCTCTTCCTCGAGCAGGTCGATGAAGCGCAGTATCTTTGCCTGCGCCTTCTTCGGGAACGCCGCCAACTCGTTCGCTACGGATTCGTGTCCTGTCGCATCTTCGTAGTACAGCACCCGCCAGGCCACAGGGGGAATATAACATATGTGTTATGAATCGACAATGGCATCGAAACACAACGGGCCGCCGGATATCCGGCGGCCCGTAACCCGCAACTCGCCAACTCGCAACCCGCCAACTCCGGCGGGGCGCCGGCTCACTTGCGGTACTTGTTGGTGAATCGCTCTATCCGCTGCAGGGCTTCCTTGATGCCCTCGTAGGGAGTGGCGTAGCAGATGCGGATATGGTTCTTGCCCTGCTCTCCGAAGGAGTCGCCCGGTAGGACCATCACCTTCTCCTCCAGCAGGAGCTTCTCACAGAAGGCCTCGGAGGACAGTCCCGTGACGGAGACGTCCGGGAAGATGTAGAAGGCGCCCTTGGGCTCAGCGGTCTTGAGCCCCATGCGGTTCAACTCGGTGTAGAGCAGGATTCGGCGCTTGTCGTAGTGCTGCCGTATCTTCTCAAAGTCCGCGTCATCATCCATGTTCAGTGCTGCCAATGCGGCCCACTGGGTGGAGTTGGGCGGACACAGCATGGTGTGCTGGGCCATGTCCAGCATCGCGTTGATGATGTCGGCGGGACCGGCTGCGTAGCCCAGGCGCCACCCGGGCATGCCATATCGCTTCGAGAAGCCGTCCAGGAGCAGGGTCCGCTCCTTCATGCCGGGCAGCGTGGGGAAGCTGGTGAACTTGGCGCCGTAGACAAACGTGCTGTATATCTCGTCGGCGATGACCACGAGGTCGTGCTTCGCTGCAATCTTCGCCACGCCCTCGAGAGTCTTCTTCTCCATGAGGGCGCCGGTGGGGTTGGCCGGGTTGCCGAAGAGGAGCACCTTTGTCCTGGGGCCTATCTTCTTCTCCATCTCGTCCGGGTCAAGCGCGTAGTTGTCTGACGGGCTGGTGGGCACGCGCACGGCGACACCCTCGGAGAGGGTGATGTTGGGTGGATAGCAGATGTAGTGGGGGTCGGGCGTGATGACCTCATCGCCGGGGTCCAGCAGGGCGCGGAAGCCGAGGTCCATGGCCTGTGAAACGCCCACGGTGACGAGTATCTCGGTCTCGGGGTCGTAGTCGAGGCCATGGCGCTTCTTGAGGTTGGCGGCGATTGCCTTCCGCAGCTCCGGGAAGCCGGAGGTGGGGGTGTACTTGGTCCAGCCCTCAGATGCGGCCTGTGCTGCTGCCTCGCAGACGCAGGTTGCCGTACCGAAGTCCGGCTCGCCTACGCTGAGCGAGATGAGACCCTCCTTGGACATGCTGTGGAGCAGCTTGAGGAACCGGGCGAAGCCGATGCCTGCAATCCTGTCCACGCGTTGAGAGGTGCGTTTCTTGTGGCCGCTAGGTTGGGACATGTAGTACTACCTGACCTCCTGGTCTCTATTTGCAGCCCGCTGAGCGAGCGTACATCGTGTGAGTATTCTGGCTGGTTGCTGCGCAGCTTCCCTGTGGTTGTTGTGACGTCTTTGCGAGCCTGCCAACAACTCGCGAACCCACAACTCGCGAACTCCTGTCGGCAGGCCGAGCCGTGAAGGAGTGATTGTAGATGGAAACAGCTCACATCTGCAACACGCGCTCGGGAATGAGCTCATTGTGCGGTCGTGGATACATTCCTGCTTGCGCGGAGACGCAGCGACTCCGCAAGGGACATCTCGCGCAGAGAGGGTGCCGCGTGCAGATTGTTCGCGAGAGGTCTAGCAGCGCGTAGTTGTAGGCTCGATGGGCCGTGATGGGAGTAAGCTGTTCCGCAAGTCTTCGGAACCACGTCTTGCGCCTGGTCTCCGCATGTGTCTGGAATCCGAACAACCTGCCGTATAGCCGCACCGTGTTAGCGTCTACGATGGGAGCGCGTTGGCCAAGATGGAAGGATAGCATCGCGCTCGCAATGTAGTCACCCACACCTGGTAGGGAAAGAAGCGCATCTCGCGTTACAGGGAACCGCTGGCCCGCGAGCTTCTGGTTAAGGGCACGATATTGTTCGTGACGAATTGGCAATCCCAATCCAGTGAAGGCTAAGGGGTGAGGATCTGCGAGCCAGCCTTCAGGGTTGCCGTACCGGGTAGTGAGATCTAGGTAGATCGGTAGAACTTGAGCCGCGCGAGTGCGCTGAAGCATCACCTCGGCGGTGAGCGCATGCCATGGGTTCTTCGTCTCGCGCCACGGATAGCTGAACGTGTTTGCCCGTCCCCACTTGAGCAACTTGCGTTGGATGTGGGCTGCAGACTTGGGCGCTATGTGGCCGTCCACGTCTGGGGGCCCGAAAGGGTTTGATTTCGTCATACCTGCCTGTGTCTCGGGGCCATTTTGCGGAGTGCGCGTGCTGCAATGGCCTGCACGACGGGGACCGGTACTGCGTTGCCAAATTGTGTGTAGGCCGATGACTTGTGCCCAGGCAGCACGAATTGATCGGGAAAACCCTGTAGTCTGGCACACTCTCTTGGGGAGAGCATTCTGGGGTTGCACCCATCCTGGGGGATGAGACACTCCTTGCCGTCTTTGCCGTACCGTGCGACGAGTGTGGGAGCTGGCAAGTCAAGATTCGCGAGCTTCACGGTGAACCCGGTGCCCCGCAGTCGATTGCGCTGGCTACGGGCGATGTGACTAAGCCACAGCGTATCAGATATTGTGAGGTCAGTCTCTCCATCGACTGGGTCTAGTGCTTCCCTCAGCGGATGAGGGGGTCCCAGGAGTTCTGGAAAGGTGAATTTGTTCGACTTGTCACGAAAGCAGACAATATAGCAGCGCTTGCGCCGCTGTGGGACCAACGACGAGGAATCCAACACATCGTAGTGGAACTCGTATCCCAGGGTGGTCTCCAGTGTCTCTCGCACGATCCGAAATGTCGTGCCTTTGCCGTTGCTAAGAAGCTGCCGGACGTTTTCCAGCAAGACAAGAGCAGGACGTTTCAAGCTAATAATGCGCGCCAGGTCTGCGAATAGATTGCCCTGAGTCTCGCAGTCCATGCCGGTCTTGATTCCATAATGGTTGCGCGCGGCGATTCCGGCGATACTGAAGGGTTGACAGGGAAACCCAGCAGCCAAGACGTCATGATCTGGGATTGTTCGCGAGAGTTCTTCGTCGCTAACAGAGGGGCCCGTAAACTGGCGAATGTCTCCGAAAGGGACGACACCAAAGTTTGTCCAATAGGTACGCTTCGCCTCTGCGTCAAGTTCTGACGCGAAAACACAGCGCCCGCCGAGAGCCTGAAGTGACAACCTGAATCCTCCGATGCCGGCGAATAGGTCGACGAATGTGAAACTCGTACGTGCGTGATGGGGAAAAGGATGACTTCGGGTGATGCGCTTTCGCATATCACGGTCGACGCGCCCACCAGTATCCAGCCTTTGAAGAGGGTCTGCCTGCAGGACAAGGTAGCGACCGAGAAGTGCGTTCCAGGCGCTAGTCATTTCTTCCGTAACGTACGGGACAGAATTGCACCCGTCGATCCAGTGAGTGCTGGCCGCCAACGCTTCCTCGGAAGGAGGGCCGCTCGCAGTCCGGGTGCACGACATCAACAAGCGCACGGCATCGCTCAAAGACACTCGGTTGTAGGTCATAGTGGTGTTACTAGGACAAATGGGTGCGAGAGTACACGCGCGTTTGAAAGAGTTGCCGTGCGAATTATGGCCTCTGAGTTCCTGTAGGTCAACCGATGTCATGGGCATCGGCCAAACTCATGTCACAATATGCGACAAATATTTGAGAAGTTCTTGACAAATACATGCGTGCAGTGCAGCATAATATTGGTGCACACGGAGGCAGCCGATGACTGAGACCAAGGTGGAGCGTTTCGCACGCGTTGCAGAGAGTCGGACAAACAGGGTCCTCGAAGCGTTACGACTCTTGTCGCAGTGCTCAAACACGGCGACCTATGAGTACAGCCCTGAGCAGTGCCACAGAATGTTTCGCGAGATTCGACGTGCGGTGAGGGCAGCGGAGGCACGTTTTGGGAGCGGATCAGGCACGAGGGCATTCAGGTTCGATAAGGGAGCCAAGCGCTCGAAAGGAGGAGGACACTGAGGTGTGGCATTTCTTACTAGGGGATCTAGATAGCCGCAATGTAAGTGACCCGGTTGAGCACACTGTCCAGTCTCACGGGCGATTGACGGAGCGAGAGATTCTGGTGAGAGAAGTTCTGCAGAACGCGCTGGATAATGGGACGGGGCAGGGGTTGGTCACGGTCCGATTTCGTCTATCCTATCTTGATGGATCTGACAAGGCCTCGTTCCTCGATGGCCTCGGTTTTTCGCAAATCACGGCTCACACGAAAGCCGTACGAGACTATGAAGTCCAGACCTATGGTAATTCGTTGGTTCGAGATTCGCAGGGATTTATGTGTGATGATCAGCCTCTCAAGTTGCTGGTTATTGAAGACTTCGGCACTCGAGGGCTGATCGGCCCTGAGCACGAGCGCGAAAGCCAGCTGGCAGACGGCGATGAACCATGTTGTTTCATTGGTCTCTGTCGGAATATCGGCGATAGCCAGAAGGGGAGGGGGACACTGGGTGGTACGTACGGGTTCGGAAAGACCGTCCTGTGGAAGCACTCTCGATTGAAGCTTGTGATGTTCTACTCGCGACTCGTTACGCCTTACGTGGTTCCGGAAGACAACGTCATGCACGATCGTAGGGCATTTGGTCAGCTACGGCTTAGGTCTCACAGCACCCCAGACGGCCTATTCCGCGGTGAGGCGTACTTTGGCAATTGGAGCGGGGAGGTCACTCGATCACTGTACGACAACGAGGCCGATCGAGTCGCCGGACTGCTGGGGGTTGAACTGCGATCGGCTAACTCGACGGGGACCACCATAGTGGTCGTTGACTTCGACGACCCCGACGTGGCGGATGATGAGGAAACGGAGGTTGACACCACTGCGGGCATCGTGAGAGCAGCTGAGACCTATTTCTGGCCAGCGATTGAGGACGGACGACTTCGCGTGCTGGCGGACGGGGCGTCAAGAGTCGGTTCCGTGGAGGCAAGTCCCGCGGCACGACCGGACTTGGGATGCCACTTGCGCGCCTTCCGGTCGTTGAGGTCCGGCGCTCCACGAGAGACGTTGGTGCGCCAATTTGAAGTTGAGGTGCCGCGAGGACCGGGAACGGAAGATCGCGCATCTGGCATTCTTCAAGTGGGAATAGAGGTTCCTGAGAACGGAGACATGCCTGCTGGAATGCGCAATCGCGCCGCGCTAGTGCGGGGTGCGGGTATGGTGGTAGGGTATTGGGCGGTACCCCGCCGCGGTCTTTCGGGCAAGGACTTCGCCGCGGTCGTACTGGGTGGTCAGGCCCTGCGGTCAAATGCGGGCGCCCAACACCGTCTTGAGAAGCTCTTGGCGTGGGCTGAGCCCGTGACTCACGATAGTTGGACCGAGAACTCGGACATGCTCCGGCGCTGGTGGGGGGGGGCGAGCCGCGATTCACCGCGTAAGGGAAGAGATCAAGCGCCTCGTGTCGGATACCACCATGCAATCTGAGCGGCCTGTCGGCAGTGCCGCGCCTATCCTTTCACGAATGTTCCCGTTGGGCAGTGGCGAGGTCTCTCGCACAGCGCGGGAGGTCAGCGTTCAGGTGGTTCATCCCCCTGGCAGACTAACTCATGAAGGAGGGGAGGGCCAGGCATTTGGATTTGAAGTCATGGTATCCATCCCTGCTGCTGACAGATTCACGCGGCGACCACGTCCAACAGGTTGGCGAGTGCTTTGCCAGTATGGGTTTCCGGGTGAAGGCCGAAGCGAAAGACTGATCGAACACGCGAGAGTACGGTTCACTGAAGCGCGCAGTGACTCGGGTGTCTGGCAGAAGCTGTCTCAAGATTATGCTCTGGAGTGTTCGTTTGAAGGCACGGTCAGCGATGTCAGTCAGATAGTGGCCATCCGCGGCAGGACCGAGCCGCTGTTGGCATCCGTCGCCAATATCGCCAAGCATAAGCTCAGAGTCAAAGTGGAATCTGGCGCCGAGGAGGTATCGGAATGAAATGGCTGCATGAGGCCGCCGAGTCCAGCACCTCGTGGCCTTACGAATGCGCGCAGAACGTCGTGACGTTTTCTGCCGCGGTGGAGGTTGGATCCGAATCAGGCGACTCAAGGACGATGGAATGCAGCAACGCTTCGACCAGTGTTGTTGAACGTACTATTGACTTGTCTACATTGCCCTTCGCATGGGACACGATTGTTGTTAGATGGCGCGTCAGCGTCGAGGGCATGGAGGAAGTGCTCAAACGTTGTGTTCCTCGGGGAAGCGCCGCCGATGTTATGGCTGTCATCTTGTGTCTTTGCGAACCCACCCGCTGGCGATCGGCGTCAGGAATTGCATGGGCATCCGACGCTGTCGAGTCAAAGGTAGAAATTGAACGTACAAATGTGCACGGCGAAGTCGAGCTCGCCCCTGCCATAGCTCTCAAGCAGCGGCGGTCGAGTCCTCAGTCTGGCTATGCTTATAGTGCCGGAGCGGTAGTTGCTACCGGGAGTCCTCTGTTGCTGCGTCTGGACGCCGCTGACGTGGGACCTGGTGGTGGAGTCGACATCAAATGGGAGGAATTCGTTGGCAACTACACAGAGGCGCTGTATCGAGTTGTGAGCGACGACGGGTCTAGTCCCAAGATATACATAAACAACAAGTACGGGGTGCTGAAGCCGATTGTGGACAACGCTGATCGTGGCAGGACCGCACGAACGGTGCTGCGTGACGCAATCTTTGGTCTCATGGCGCCCGACATATGGATGCAGCTAGTCGAGTTCGCGCTCCAGTCAGCAACAGCAGACGAAGACCAAGTGGAGACCAATGGGGAGAAGCCCATGTGGAATCGAGTCTTCGAATCGGTGGGCAAGCAATCCGGTTTGGGGACTGCGGAACAGATACGTCAGATGCTGCTGGAGGACGGTGGCGAGAGCGATTCGCGCCCACGTATGCGCGCCGCTTTGCAGCACTCAATTGCCCTCGCCCGTCGGCAAGCGAACCTGGTAGAAGCGATCGGTGAATCCTCGCCGAACGGGGGTGAATAGGTGAGTATTCCTATCCTGGAGAATGGTGCGTTCATTGTGGACGAGCAGTTTCTCAAGGACGGACCACACACAACCGTACGGGGCCAGAGTCTGGGCCAGCTTTCTTGCTCGACCGTAATCGACATACAACAGATTGTCGAGCCGCTCAACGATCTTGCAGTCACAGAATCGCGCGTTGCTCCGTCTAGCGATGGCCCTATGGCGGTGCATCTGCACAGAGCGATCCGAATCAACCGCGCGGAGGCGGTGAGACGGGAGTTCTGGCATTACCTGTGTGTCATGAAATGCGCCCCATATGTACATTGGCGGTGGTTCAGTCCTCAGTTGGGAATGGTTAGAGTCACTCGTTATCTGGGGCCGTGGTACTTGAACGCTCTTGGTCGATTGTGGTGGTGGGCCGAATTGAGCTACGCTGACGGGGAGAATGGACCTGACTATGAACCAACAGTTGTTGGTGCGCAGAACCAGGAACTTATGCGGGATATGATAGAGAATCTCCTCTCTGGGAATAGACAATTGGTGAATAGCCTCGTTGCGCATGCTTGTGCCGGTAGACAAGCACTCAATGACGACGGAATCCGCGAAGTAGTCAAGAGACTGAACATGCTGTTGGCTACGACGAGACTGGATGCCCTGGGAGACGTCGACGCTGTCGTTGCCACCGTAGTGTCTGATGTTCGTTCGATGTCCGGTTTGGTCGCGACTCCTGCGGTGCGGAAACGCCGATTGCTGGGGTTGTTTGGTGGCTCCTAGAGCGCCAAACCTTGGGTGAGGATTCCAAACTGTCGCGTCGATTAGCTGTAATCATCTGAGGCGGTGGGCGCACGGTCCGGAGACTCTATTGGATCCTTTCTGTCTCGACGGTCAAGTGTTGCGGGTTCTTGGGCATGAATTGCTGCCCGACTCGTTACCTTACCGTGGGGGCACCTAGGCGGGGTGTAGCGAGTCGCAGGCGGCTGTCACTCGAGAAATCCCAGGCTGGCCCGAGCAGTGATTTGCGGGTTTCGGCTGCGCCACGCGTAACAGCTGAGCCGCAGTCGCGCGGTGGTCGGTCGGCGAGCATGTCGTCTCTGCCTTCGTCGCCGACGTAATTCAGATCGATGTCAACCGAGAGCCTCGGAACTTCGAAAACGAAGAGGTTGAGGGCGGTTCCTCCCTTGAGCACAAGCTTGTTCCGCAGAGTCGGTTGCTCTCGAAGCGCGTTAAGCAGACTTAGGAGGTGTGCGACCTTCTCCAGCAGCATTGGTTCGAAGCCCGTGTGGTGCGCCTCGGCCGCAAGGGTTTCCACAGAGAGTGTCACAGTACCTCACCCCAGGAGCGCGCAAGTACTTCCGGAGGCACCACCAGGTTCCAGCGTGCAATCAGTCGTCCCGGTTCGCGCTTTCCGCGGTCGAGATAGCGAGGCTGTCGTGGGCTGAGTCTGGCGAGCCTGGAGAGATATCGCTCATCGACGCTGAGGGTCTCGCGATGCTGTTCGAGGAAGAAGCCAACCTTCGCCGCAGTGGTGGCATTGTTGAGTAGCTCTACGTACTCGACGACGGTGTCGAAGTTGAAGAACTCGACCAACTCCAGAGAGCGCCATATCTCTTCCCAGCTTCCGGTCAAGTCGGGGCGGTCAAGTACATCGACGAGCGTTCGCTCGAAGCCCGTGACATGGACGTGCATGCCCGCGCGGTCTTGTGCCACAAGGCCAAATCTCTGTTGTCCTGTATCCACCAGCACTCGCGGCGGTCTTGCACCGCGCAACAACTGCGAACCTACTTTCAGGGGGGCAACCGGGCGGGACGACAAGTACGTGACCTGGTGGTAGACAGAATAGGCGCGGCCATGCAACTCAAGCGCCGTGTGGTATGCAAGTATGGAGTCGTCTGACAGCCTTGCTGCCACGAGATACGGGTCAACCTGGAAACTGGCGGGATCGGCGCCGGAAGGCACTACTGCGTACAGACCGCGTCGAATCTGAATCAGGTGCCCTGACCTTCTGTGATATTCAAGCAGGGACTCTTTCGTCCTCGCCCCGGTTGCCACTGCAGATTCGAGGTAGGAGGCTAGATCGGCGCTGGTGAAGACGGGGTGTGTCCTGAAGAACTTCTCGTGTTTCATCTATGGTGGCCTTGACTACGTGGCGTGTAACCCATAGCAATCCTATGGAGTATCGGTGTCAGTGTCAAGTCAGTGCGCCGCTGCGCCTCGCTTCCCTTGAAGGCGCGGGGGGGTGTGACGGTGCGTTGTGATTTCGGCAGGTAAGATGGCCTATGCCGTCATCGACACGAACTTCTTCCCATCCCTCTTGCACAGTATCTGGGCGATGCCGCGGCCGGAGGTGGCCGCAGGAGGCAGGCCGCCACCGGGCTCCACCCACTGGCCTACCATGTAGAAGTTACTCAGGCCGGGTAGGGTCTTGCTCATCTGCATGCCGAAGGAGTCGATGTCTATCATCCACCCCTCGAAGCTGGCGCGCCAGTTGCCGGTATACCGAACCCATGTCATCGGCGTGGCCACGTCGCGCATCTCAACCAGCGGCGTGATGCCCGGGAACCGTTTCTCCAGCACTTGCAGCAGTGTGTCGGCCACGCGCTCTTTCTCGGCGTCGTACCGCGCGCGGTCATGCGACAACGCCTCCCAGTAGTCGTAATCCGCCTGGATGATGAACTTGACCACCGTCTTGCCTTCAGGCGCGAGGCTCGGATCGAAGTTGTACATGTGCAGGTTGAGCGTCCTGTACTCCTTGCCGCCAAGGCTGAGTGGCTCATCCAGCGGCAGATAGAATCCTGAGACCGATGCAGGCATTTCACCGAACGTGCGGGCCACGCCGTAGGCGACGTGCAACAGGGGAGGAAACAGCGGCATGTTGTCATAATAGCCGCGTATGGTGTCGTTCAGGTACTTGCCGTCCAGCATCTCGAAGATGGTAGTGTGGCCGTCCGCGGCGGAGATGACGGTGTCTCCCCGGTGCTCGCTGCCATCGGCCAGCCGGACCCCGACCGCCCGGTCGTTCTCTACCAGCACCTTCGCTACCCGCGCGTTGTAGTCGACCATGCCGCCGAGAGCGAGGTACCGTTGCTCTATGGTCCTGGCGAGTTCGAACGAACCGCCCAGCGGGTAGCCCGCATTCCCGGCGCGCACCCACGCCATCGGCATCAGCAGCGCCATCATCGGGAACTCGTGCATGTCTCCCACAATGGTGGTGAACGCCTCACGCAAGAATGGGTTCTTGAGTCGCGCGACGAAGTCCTTCAGTCGCGCCTTCTGCCACTTCCGCAGCACGCCCAGGTACGGCATGACGCTCAGTACCATCCGGAGGTTGTCCAATGGCCCCTGCAACTCCCGGGGCTTGCCTACCGGCAAGTCGAAGCTACGCAGTCTGCGCAACGCCTTGACGAAGTCTTCGATGACCGGACCGTCCTCTGGAGCGAGTTCGTTCAGGTGGCGTTCAAGGCGGTCAGGGTCGGTGTACAGGGCCATGAAGCGGCCGTCCTTACCCTCCACCCTCAGGTACTCCTCATGGTTGATGAACGTATGCCGCTGCATCAACCCAAGTTCGTCCCAGACGCGGTGCATCGCGCTGGAAGGATTGGTGCCGACCAGCCAGTGCATGCAGCCGTCTATCGTATAGCCCTTGCGTTTCCAGGCGGTACAGACTCCCCCCGGCCTGGTATCCATCTCGAAGATGCGTGTCTTGTACCCGTTCATCTGCAGGTAGCACCCTGCCGACAGTCCGGCAATCCCTGCGCCGATGATGATGACCTGTTTGTCCATCGAGTCGTCCTCCAGTCCTGGCACGCACGCTGTGTGGGCCGCGCTGAATTCTACCGTAGCCGCTTCTCTCAGTGAAGGGTTCCCGCAGCGAAATCACTGCCGTCCTGCGACACCTGGACTGCTTCATGGATGGGGCGGCATAGCTTCAGCTCATCCCCGTGCCCGGCAGACAATCGGACATCTTTCCCATGAAGACGCTGAGCGGCCTGCGCGCCTCGCTGGCAGAACGGCAGAGTCAGTCCCAGGGACCACCTGGTGGCCAATGCAGTGGTGGTGCTGAATGCTCCGTGAAGGGCTTTGATGATTGGCGCCAGGAAGGCTGCAATGACTCGCACCACAGGTTCCAACTCGGCTGGAGCATCGTCGGGCCTGGACCGCCGCACGAAGGCACGCCATTGCGTTCGCTTGAGGCGGTCGTCGTGAAACTCGCTGGTCAACGCCGTGGGGAGCGCCCCTTTCAGAGCAGTGGCACGACGGTCGAGGGTGTTGCGGAGCGCCCGGCTGAGCGTGGCGCCATCGAAATCGAACAGGCGGCTCACCAGCCACAAGTCGTAGAAGTCCTTCATGCGGCTGTTTGCCATGCCGAGTCGGACCACTGCCTCCAACTTCTCAGCGACCATTGTGTATCTCGGATATGCCCGCAGATGGGGCGCAGGCAGGTCCGGCAGCAGTGTGGGGAAGTCGACTTCATCGGCTGAAGGTGTGATGGCGTCTCCGAATCCGATGTCGACCTGCACAGGTATCTTCGCGGTGTGGAGGAGGGCCTCCAGTTTCACGCGCACCCCATCGTATTCCTGTTCCTCGCGTATTGGCTCCGCCATAATGGAGTCTCCCCGGAAGATGATGCCGTCGTCTGCCTCCGGCGCGAGGTCGCACAGTTGCCTGAACACGGCCGCCATTGAACTCGGATCCGAATCACCATAGCCTAGTAGGTCGGCATCCCTCGTGGCCCGGTAGTTCTGCCCGCTCCAGACGAGAAATAGGCTCGCGCCCTTGAGCACGAATTGGCTGGAGTGCTGTGAGATGCTCAGGCGATAGAGAAGGCGCTCAACTGCGTATCGCGAAAGGGTGAGGTTGAAGTCCTCCCCTCGTATTCTGGCGAGGTTGAGCAGTCGCTGGAAGACAGAGTGTCCTGTGTCCCGATGAGCGGCCTGGTTCACGCAATCGACTCCAGGTAGGGGCGCATGACGTTGGCTACCCGGCATACCGCCGCGGCTTCCCACATCTCGTCCATCGTAGCTCTTCGCTCTCGCCAGGTGGCGCGGAGCGACTCCAGCGCAACATCGAGACCGATTCTATTTCGGAACTTGAAGCAGTCTGCGACCGTCTTTGCTGGACTGTAGATTCTGACTGTTGTGCGATCGATTTCGTGCTGCTCGACGCCGTAGGTGAAGGACCGGCCTCCCATCCGCACCAGTTCCAGCGTGGGGTAGACAAGCCGTGGTTCCCAGGTTCGTCTCTCGATGGCGACCCAGACCCTGTCTGAGACCTGTGTGGTCAGTTGGTGGAATGTGAGAGCTGAGATGAGGCAGACAACGCCGTTCGGTACCCTCTTGGCCACATCTGCAAGCGTCGCTGACTCGCTCGCAATCATGTCGGGTAGCGAGTAGAGTCCCCGCCCCGTCCTGACAAGAAGGCCTTCTCGGAGCAGCCGGAGGAGGTACTCTCTGGGAATGCCCGCGGCCTCGACATCGCGCGGACGCAGAACGCCTGTGCTTCTGGCCAGTTGCAGCACAGCCTTCTTGCGGTCACATCCCACTTCATGTTGCATGACATTGGTAATTATAAACAACTATCAAGGAAATGCAACACGCGCCGGACCCGCGTGCACATTGCGGCAGTGCAATCGCACTTGCAGTCCAGATGAAAGTCATGGTGATACGCGCGCCCTGCGGACAACCGGACAACGTGCCTGCGGAGGAGCTGAGCTATGAGGCTGGCCTGCGTCTCCGCGCCACAACCCGAGCCTTTGACATCGCGCGGTGCGCCGCGGTACCATGCATAGTTAGCAAAACGACGAAATGACACAGCATGCAGGACACACTGAGTATTGCCAAGGCGCTCGCGGATTCGAATCGGATGCGCGTTCTCGCGGTTCTCATGGCGAACGACGAGTTGTGCGTCTGCCAGATAACCGCGCTGCTGGAGCTGGCCTCGGGGACGGTCTCTCGACACATGAGCATCCTGCACGGCGCGCGCCTGGTGCAGAGTCGCAAGGAAGGCCGCTGGGTCTACTATCGCCTGTCCGATGCGTTCCCGGCGCTTCTGCGGGAGTGGCTGGAGGACTCGCTTGAAGGGTCCGCGCAGGTGGATGCGGACCGTGCTGCCGTGGTGCAGGTGCTGGCATGTGACCCGAATGAGCTGTGCCGGTGTCAGCGGACACAGAGGCGAGGCGCCGGCTGAATCTGAGGTAGTATGGAACGAATGGTGAAAGGATGGTGACGAAATGAATCGACCCGATGACGACATGCTTCGTGAGCAGGTGCGCAGCCGGTATGGCGACATCGCCAGGAAGGAAGGCTCGTGTTGCTGCGGAGGGGAGTGTGGCTCGACCTCCCGCGATGCCGCCGGCTACGCGGCGAAGCTGGGTTACTTGCCCGATGATGTGCTGTCGGTTCCCGCAGGAGCGGACATGGGGCTTGGCTGCGGCAACCCTCATGCCATCGCGAGCCTGAAAGCGGGTGAGACCGTGCTGGACCTCGGCAGCGGCGGAGGACTCGACTGCTTTCTCGCTGCCCGCCAGGTTGGGCCCGAGGGCAGGGTCATCGGCGTTGATATGACTCCGGACATGGTGTCAAAGGCGAGGCGCGCAGCGCGTGAGGCACAATACGGCAACGTTGAATTCCGCCTGGGCGAGATTGAGCACCTGCCCGTGGCCGACGGTACGGTCGATGTCATCCTGTCGAACTGCGTCATCAACCTCTCGCCGGACAAGCAGTCGGTGTTCAACGACGCCTTCCGCGTCCTGCGGTCGGGCGGTCGACTCGCCATTTCCGACGTGGTGGCGGTGAAGCCGTTGCCTGACAGCCTGCGTAGCGACTCCGGCGCCTACTGCAGCTGCGTCGGCGGCGCTGCGCTTGTGTCGGACGTCGAGCAGATGCTTCGCGCGGCGGGTTTTTCCGACATACGGGTGGACATCAAGCAGGAGAGCGCCGAGATAGTGCGGGAGTGGGAGAACGGCGCCCGCTATGAGGACTTCGTTCGTTCCGCGCTCATCAGCGCGGTGAAGAAGTAATTTTCGGAAGGGGAGAGCATGACGAGCGGCGGTAGTTGCTCCAATGATCGGCGGATGACCAACGTCTTTGAGCGCTACCTCACGCTCTGGGTGGCGCTGTGCATCGTCGCCGGCATTGCCCTGGGTCGTGTAGCGCCGGGCCTGGCGAAGACACTGGACAGCTTCTCGATATTCGTCAACGGCGCACCGGTCGTCTCCATCCCCATCGCCATCTGCCTCTTCTTCATGATGTACCCCATCATGGTGAAGATAGACTTCGCCGAGGTCGTCAGGGCGGGCCGGAGCGCAAAGCCGGTCGGTCTGACCCTGTTCATCAACTGGGCGGTGAAGCCGTTCACGATGTACGGCATCGCCTTCCTGTTTCTCGGCGTGCTGTTTCGCGGATTCATCGGGCCGGAGGCTGTCGACCTGGTAAAGATGCCGTTCGGCCTGGACCTGCCGATTGGCGCGATACATGGTGCGGGGACAGTGGTGCTGAGCGAGGGCGTCAAGATGCTCGAGGTCCCGCTGTGGCGCAGCTACCTCGCCGGTGCGATACTCCTCGGCGTCGCGCCGTGCACCGCGATGGTGCTGGTGTGGGGCTACCTCGCGCGCGGCAACTCCGGCCACACCCTCGTGATGGTCGCCATCAACTCCCTCACCATGCTGGTGCTCTACGGTGTGCTCGGCGGCTTCCTGCTGGGTGTCGGTCGCCTGCCTGTTCCCTGGGAGGCGTTGCTCCTGTCCATCGGAGCGTACGTGGCGCTGCCACTGGTGGCCGGCTACTTCACGCGCAGATGGATACTGGCCGCAAAGGGGATTGCCTGGTTCAACGAGAGATTCCTCCATGTGCTTACGCCGGTGACCATCGGGGCGCTGCTGCTGACGCTCGTCCTGTTGTTCAGCTTCAAGGGCGACGTCATCCTCAGCAACCCGCTCACCATCCTGTGGATCGCCATCCCGCTGTTCCTGCAGACCACGCTCATCTTCGGACTGGGCTACGGACTGGCCCGGCTGCTCAGGCTGTCATACGAGGATGCCGCACCGACGGCGCTGATAGGGGCATCGAACCATTTCGAAGTTGCCATCGCCACTGCGGTGATGCTGTTCGGTCTCTCATCGGGAGCTGCACTGGCCACAGTCGTGGGCGTGCTCATCGAGGTGCCCGTGATGCTGCTCCTGGTGAAGGTCTGCCTGCGCACGGAGCACTGGTTCCCTGCGTCACATAAGAGAGCCGACTGACCTCAACGTGGCAGTCGTGACGGTCGTGATTCGCGTGTCCGACTTCCGATCGCTTCTCCGTTTTCTGGCACTGTCTGGATGCCGCTGTCTGTGACGCAGCGCCGCCCGTTGACGACGCTGGATGCAGCCGTGATAGCATGACCCCGGACCGCGCGGACTGACTGGCCGACGAGGATGTGATACGAGGCCGCAAGAGTCACAGTCCGCTGCCCGGGCCGCGTGTCCGGAGGATGAGCCGGGCTGCCGCGGCGAGGAAGGAGGAGACATGTTGAGCACAACCGTATTTCCCGGCAGGTATGTTCAGGGTGCCCACGCGTTCAAGCGTCTCGGCAGCGAGATGGCCCGTTTCGGAAAGAAAGGGTTTCTGATATGCGACCCGTTCATTCTGGATAATCTCCTGTCCGATTTCAGGCCTGACATCGAGAAGGACATCGGGCTGGTCGTTGAGAGATTCGGTGGAGAGTGTTCGGACGAGGAGATCTCCAGGATATCCGGCATTGCCGCGAAGGCAGGTTGCGGCATCGTGTGTGGGATGGGGGGAGGCAAGACCCTTGATACGGCCAAGGCGGTGGCAGGCGGCCTCAAGCTGCCGGTGGCATGCGCCCCGACCATCGCGTCGACCGATGCCCCGTGCAGCGCGGTGTCGGTCATTTACACGCCGGAGGGACGGGTCAAAAGGTACATCTTTCACGCCCGGAATCCCGAGCTCGTGATGATAGACACCTTTGTGGTTGCGCATGCCCCGTCGCGATACCTGGTTTCAGGAATGGGAGATGCGCTGGCTACCTGGTTTGAGGCTGAGTCGTGTCGGCAGAAGTACGCGCCCAACATTACTGGAGACCTCGGGTCGCTGACTGCGTATGCGCTTGCGCGGCTGTGTTACGACACGCTGCTGGAGCACGGACTGACCGCGAAGCTATCCTGCGAAGCTCATGTGGTTACTCCCGCCCTGGAGCACGTGGTAGAGGCGAACACGTTGTTGAGTGGACTCGGATTCGAGAGCGGGGGCCTGGCCGCGGCCCACGCCATCCACAACGGTCTGACCGTCCTTCCAAAGGTCCACCACCACTTCCATGGAGAGAAGGTCGCCATCGGCGTCCTTGCTTCTCTCTTTCTGACGGACAAGTCTTCGGGACTCATCGATGAGGTATACGATTTCTGTGAGGAGGTGGGGCTTCCGACGACGCTTGCTGAGATTGGGCTTGAAGATGTGTCTGATGACGACCTGATGAGGGTCGCCGTTGCGGCTACCGTCAAGGGAGAGACCATTCATAACGAACCAGTGCCGGTGACAGCCGAGACGGTCGTGGCGGCCCTTAAGATGGCCGATGCGGAGGGCAGGGACAGGAAGGCGTAGGACTGCTGCCGGGGATGGTGACATGCTCGCGGTGGCTTCCATCGCGCCTAATCCCACCCGGTCTCGTAATGTCGTCACTGGTGTAGAGCTGGCTCAGAGGCCCGCCCGCCATCGTCCGACGCCACGCCCATGCGCAGGTGGTGTGGGGCGGGCATTCTCCTGTAGGGGAGGGACATGTCCCTCCCGTAGTATGGGATATTAACTCGCCACGTGCAGTTCATGGGCAACGATTCGGTTGCGTTAGCTTGTCGCGTGGTTCGGTTTCGCTCGCAGTGGCGGACTCAAGCGTCACCCGCTCTGACTTGAGTTGGGCTGCCATCGGACAACGGGAGGGACATGTCCCTCCCCTACAAATACCAACATGACCTCTCCGGCCCATCGGGCAGGCATGGGAGCCTGCCCCCACCTCGGGTAGGTCCATTCTTGTTGTTGTGGAAAGTGACCGTGGCTACGGCGCTGGATTGCGGGCGAACCTTGCTGGTGCCCCTGCAATACCCATCCCGATCCGTCGCGGTCGACGACACCTTACCGGCCATCCGGCGGACGCTGGCGCCGCCACACGAGAACGGGGCCGCCGGTCACCCGGCGGCCCCTTCTGTGTCCGATTCACGACAGCCTAGTGCAGGTCGATGTCGCTCAGCTTGTCCAGTCGCTGGAAGTTGTGCCACGAATCCACCCAGCGGATGGTGCCCGACTTGTTGCGCATCGCGACGGAGTTTGTCTCCGCTCCGCCTCGGAAATAGCGAACGCCCTTCAGCAGCACACCGCTGCTGACGCCTGTGGCCGCGAAGAATATCTCATTGCCTGACACAAGGTCTTCAGTGCGGTAGACCTTATCGACGTCCACGCCCGCCTCCTCGGCCACTTTCCTCTCGTTGTCGTCGCGAGGCCATGCCTTGCACTGGATGGCGCCTCCCAGGCAGCGGATGGCGGCGGCGGACAGGACCGCCTCCGGTGTGCCGCCGATTCCCATCAGTACGTCTACCTCCCTGTCGGGCAGGGTCGCTTCGATGGCAGCGGCGACATCACCGTCCGAGATGAGCTTCACCCTGGCCCCGGTGGAGCGTATCTGTGCCAGCAGCTTCTCGTGGCGTGGGCGGTCGAGCACCACCACCGTCAACTCGTGCACCTTTCGCCCCTTGGCTGCGGCTATGGCCTTCAGGTTCATCGATACCGGCGCGTTGATGTCGATGTAGTCGCGGGCCTCCGGCCCGGTCACTATCTTGTCCATGTAGAAGAATTGCTGTGGGCAGTGCATCGTGCCACGTTCCGAGAGCGCAACGGCGGAGATGGCGCCCGGAAGGCCCCTGGCGCAAAGCGTGGTGCCATCGATGGGGTCCACCGCGATGTCCACCAGCGGGACTGAACCATCTCCTATGTGCTCTCCTATGAAGAGCATGGGCGCCTCGTCCTTCTCGCCCTCTCCGATGACAACGATGCCGTCCATGGCAACGTGGCCGAGCACGTACCGCATCGCCGTGACTGCCTCCTGGTCAACCAGGTTCTTGTCGCCGCGGCCCATATGCCTCGCCGCGCACATTGCAGCCGCCTCTGTCACGCGCACCAACTCCATGGCGATATTTCGTTCGATGGTCTCGCTGATGTTGGGTCCTTCGACCATTACAGGCCTCTCTTTCGGATGCTGACGTGCATCCACTGCTGCACTGCCGACAGTGTCACTCGCGGCGCGGCCCCTGAGGGAGCGGCGCGCGCCCGGCGACCGGCATCACTGTAGGTGCGGGCGGCCATGCATGTCAAGACCGCTGCGAATTTCGACCGGCGCCCGTAAGGCCGATTCTGTACCGTGGCGCGCGGGGAAACAGGTGCTCCTGGGTGTTCTTCCGTTGACACCGGGGACTGACATTCGTAGAATTGTGTCTCGGTTCCGGGGGAGCCTCCAGCGTGAGGCTGAGAACCCCGCACTGCGGGGGACCCTTTGAACCTGACCAGGTTAAGACCTGCGAAGGGAGGAATGAAAATGTCGGATTCCAACGACCTGCCTGCCCTCGGCAAGATACCCCCTGAGTTCTTCGACAGCGTCATCTATCCCCGTCTCGGAGTTCCTGACCCTGCCATCATCATCGGTCCCCGCCCGGCGCAACGCACCCTTCAGGCTTTCGGCGCAGTTGGTCAACGTGCGCATAGCTATCCGCCATTGTAGCACGTACCAGGAACAGCCCCGGAACCGCGGGTCGGATGGATAGTCCGGAAGCTGTGGTTACGCGCGAAACGTTGGTGGGGGCCCCGCGCTGCCTGGCGATACAGAGGTTGCGTGCAGGAGATGCCGCGTCAGCGACCCGACCGCTGCACCAGGTGAGAGCTGGACTGTACCTTGCCGCCACCCACGTTGAACACCATCTCGATGCCCAGTTCCCGGCACACAGCCGCTTCGGGAATATCCTCCGCTTCGCGCCGGTCGCCGCCATTGGCGAACACATGGGGCTTCAC
>Ga0351887_10101_pt2 | contig 20245 bp, 21 predicted proteins | sample TotcelFGM3001L15_FD_206760 | JGI IMG/M metagenome (GOLD analysis project Ga0351887, IMG submission 206760) | Enriched cells from coal bed in the Powder River Basin, Montana, United States - Total cells FGM rep3 HSBNCT.FGM.300.1.L15 ...
CAGGCGAAGTTGGCAGCGCACCGCATGGCGGCGAGATACTGCCTGCCTTCGGGAGAATCGACCGGAGCGCAGGCGAGTTGCCGGTCGGGGAGGTCGATGCCGTAGCGGGTCACGGCACGCTCCATAGTCTTCAGATAGTCGGTACACACCTGGTGGCCCAGCCCCCTGGAACCGGTGTGGATGAGAATCAACACCTGCCCCTTCTCGCTGATGTCCATCGCAGACGCCGCTGTAGAGTCGTAGATGTCGGTCACTGACTGTACCTCGATGAAGTGGTTGCCGGAGCCCAGACTGCCCGCATGCGGCAGCCCGCGGGCCATCGCGCGCTCGCTCACGGCCGATGGGTCGGCGCCCTCGATTCGGCCACCGTCTTCTGTCGCGTCCAGGTCATCCTGAGTCCCGAAGCCATGCCGCACTGCCCAGTGCGCTCCTTCGATGAGCAGGCGCGTTATCTCGGTCTTTGGCGGATGGAGCTTGCCCTCGGAGCCCACGCCCGAGGGTACATTGCGAAACAGGCGCTCCATGAGGGAAGCCATGCGGGGAGCCACCTCCCTCTTTGTGAGATTTGTCTGGAGCAGCCTGACACCGCAGTTGATGTCGTATCCCACGCCGCCGGGAGAGACCACCCCATCCGACACACGGGTGGCAGCGACACCTCCGATAGGGAAGCCGTATCCCCAGTGGATGTCAGGCATCGCCAGGGACCGGCCGACGATGCCCGGCAGAAACGCTACGTTCGCTACTTGTTCCAGCGCCTCATCGTGGAGGATCGACTCGAGCATGGCCTCGCTCGCGTACACCACGCCGGGCACTCGCATACCCGGCTTGTAGTTTACGGGTATCTCCCATCGATAGTCGTCGATCTTGCGCAACATGTCCATTGCGGCTCCTCTAGACATCAAACACGATGCGGGCGATCAAACCATCCCGGTCGGGCGCAAGGTGCGCCATGTGGTATGTGGCGGCTTTCACTTCGCGTTTGAGGTGCAGTTGGCAAGGCAACAAGTGCTGGCCGTGGCAGTTGACGCGAAGACGGCCATCAGCCAACTCATCGAACTCGAACTGTGAAAACGCCTGGTGGTCGACGAACAGCAGATAGATGAGTTCGTTGAGCCAGTCAACCAGGAGTGCGTCATTGTCGACGGACGTGATGGCGACCGATCGGCAGAGGGTGGCTGCAATACTCCGCTCTCCCATAGCGAGACTGTAGAAAGCGGCAGCCGCATTGCGCAGGACATCCTCGAGGTCGTGGCCACGAACGAGTGCCGCGACGTCCGCCGTATGCGCGACAAACTCAAACGGCTTCGACTCCATTCTACATACCCAGGAAGACGCAGAGTCATGATAGCACGTGACAGGCGGCGCCAGGCCTTCAGGCGCCAACGATTGACGTAGCTATGGCCTTCTGCTAAAATCCGCTACTCAGGGCGGTTAGCTCAGTGGTTAGAGCGCTGCGTTGACATCGCAGAGGTCACTGGTTCAAGTCCAGTACTGCCCAGTTCCCGTAACCACCAACGTGCTTCAGTACATGAGATTTCAGGCTCCCGCGAGAGGCGAGACATCGCATCGCACGTCAACATGTGCTCAGGCACGCGCCTGACCCATTCAGATCTGTTACTCCGATGGACGAAAGCAGCAATAGCATAGAGACACAGCGCCACTCAGCATCACACGTGATGGCTGAAGCGGTGCTGCAGCTGTTTCCTGATGCCAAGTTCGCCATCGGGCCAGCCATCGAGGATGGGTTCTACTACGATTTCGACCTGCCTCGCCCGCTGACTCCCGACGACCTGCCGGTCATCGAAGACCAGATGCGGAAGATTGTCGCGCAGAACAGCGCGTTCATCCGCCGCGAGGTCAGCAAGGACGAGGCCCGTGTCCTCTTTGCCGGACAGCCGTACAAGCTCGAATTGCTGGACGACCTGGAAGAAGGGCACGTATCTGTGTACACCCAGGGTGCGTTCACCGACCTTTGCCGTGGCCCCCACGTTGCTTCTGCCGGGCAGGTAGGCGCTTTCAAGCTTCTCAGGACGGCGGGCGCATACTGGCGTGGCGATGAGTCGCGACCTATGCTCCAGCGCATCTACGGCGTTGCGTTTCCGACGGCTGAGGAACTGGAATCTCACCTTGCCATGCTCGCCGAAGCTGCGAAGCGGGACCATCGCAAGCTGGGCAAAGAGCTGGACCTCTTCAGCATTCATGATGAGATCGGCCCCGGTCTCGTCTGCTGGCACCCGAACGGCGCGCTTGTGCGTCAGCTCATCGAGGATTTCTGGAAGGCTGAGCACCAGAAGCGCGGCTACGGCATCGTCTACACGCCCCATATCGGCAAACTCGACCAGTGGAAACAGAGCGGGCACTGGGAGTTCTACCGCGAGAACCTGTACTCGCCCATGGACCTTGATGGCCAGCAGTACCTGCTGAAGCCGATGAATTGCCTCGGGCACATTCTCATCTTCAAGAGCCGCACACGCAGCTACCGGGAGCTTCCCATCCGCATGGCGGAGCTGGGGACCGTGTACCGCTACGAACGGGCTGGCGTCCTCTATGGGCTCACGCGCGTGCGTGGATTCACACAGGATGACGCCCACATATTCTGCCGTCAGGACCAGATCCAGTCCGAGGTGGAAGCTGTCGTCAAGCTGGCTCAGTTCATGATGCGAACCTTCGGCTTCGCCAAGTACAAGATGGTGCTGGCGACGCGTCCGGACAAGTTCGCCGGCACCCCGGACGTCTGGGAACATGCCACTGCCGCGCTCACGGCAGCGCTCGATTCCCTTGGGCTCTCGTACGAGGAGGATCCCGGCGGGGGCGCGTTCTATGGCCCGAAGATCGATGTCAAGCTGGCCGATGCTCTGGGCCGCGACTGGCAAGGACCGACCATCCAGGTTGATTTCAATTTGCCGCAGCGCTTCGATGTCTGCTATATTGGAGAGGATGGTAGCGAGCATCTCGTTACCATGATCCACAGAACCGTTCTCGGGAGCATGGAACGGTTCTTTGCATGTCTGGTGGAGCAGTATGGGGGCGCATTCCCGGTCTGGTTGAGTCCGATTCAGGCCAGGGTCATCCCCATCGCCGACAGACACGTGGAGTATGCCCGCGGAGTCGAAGACAGGCTCAGATGCGCAGGCATCAGGGTCGATGTTGACATGCGTGGAGAGCGGATGGGTTCGAAGATAAGGGATGCTCAGATGGCGAAAGTACCGTATATGCTCGTTGTGGGCGACAAGGAAATAGAGGCTGGAGGAGCCTCCGTGCGCTTGCGCAGTGGCGAGGATACCGGGCTATGCAGTATCGAGGACATACAGAGCCGGATTCTGGCCGCTGTTGGTGACAGGACTTAGCCTATGATGAAGAGCAAACCGCACGGTTCCATGCGACCTGCAGTGCGCGCCCTCCCGGTGAATCGACAGATACGGGCCAGGGAAGTGCGCGTAATAGGGGAGGAAGGAGAGCAGATGGGCACCCTGCCCATCGCCAAGGCTCTTCAGGTAGCACAGGAGCGGGAGTTAGACCTTGTGATGGTGGCCCCGAACTCCGTTCCGCCGGTGTGCCGCCTCGTTGATTACGGAAAGTTCCGGTACGAACAACTCAAGAAAGAGAAGCATGGACGCAAGAGCCAGAAGGGACTCCTCCGCGAAGTTCGCTTGCGGCCAAAGATCGAGGAGCACGACCTTCAGGACAAGATAAGGAAGACCAGGGAACTGCTCGCGGAAGGGAACAAGGTCAAGATCACTGTTCGTTTTCGTGGAAGAGAGATCGTGTACCCCGAGCTGGGCTGGCAGGTATTGAAGCGGGTTGCGGAGGCGCTGAAGGACGATGCAGTCGCTACCAGTCTACCGTCCAAGGACGCCCGCAACATCGCGTTGACCCTTGCTCCGGTCGCCACCAAGAAGCCCCAGGAGGCCAAACAGAATGCCGAAACTGAAGACTCACAAGGGAGCTAAGAGTCGGTTCAAGATCACTGGAACCGGCAAGCTTCTTCGAGCCAAATGTGGAAAGAGTCACTTCCGGCGCAGGAAGGAACCCAGGACCAAGCGTCTTTACAGCGGGATGGTCGCTGTGTCGAGCGCGGATGCGCCTCGCCTGCGGCGCCTCTTGCCCTATTCCTAGAGGCGTGCGTGAGCCAATCGACTGCGCTGACCATCGTGTATTGAGTTCCATAGGGAGGATATCGTGCCCCGATCTACGAGTGGACCGGTAAGTCATAACCGGCATAAGAAAGTACTTTCAATCACTAAGGGACATCGAGCGTCCCGGCATCGACTGTTTCGCAGCGCGAACGAGTCGATGCTGCATGCGCTTGACTACTCCTATGAGCACCGGCGTGAACGCAAGAGCGATTTTCGCAAGTTGTGGATCACACGGATCAACGCCGCAGCCCGTGCCAACGGCTGCAACTACAGCATCTTCATGAAGGGTCTTCGCACCGCCGGCATCGAGCTGAATCGCAAGGTGCTTGCCGACATGGCCGTTCGCGAGCCCGAGGCGTTCTCCCGCCTGGTGCAGTCTGCACGGGCAGGAGCCGTGTCGTAGAAGGCGGTCACCCAGGCATGCAGCAGGAACTTGACCGGCTGGAAGCCGCAGCCCTTGCCGAACTCGAGCGCGTCGAAACCCCAGGCGAGCTTGAGGAATGGCGCGTCCGCTACCTCGGGAAGAAGAGCGCCCTGACGTCCGCCCTTCGCAGCGTAGCTGCCCTCTCGCCCGACGAGAAGAAGTCGTACGGCGCCCGCGCGAATGCCGTCAAGTCTGGTCTGCAGCGGCAGCTGTCCCTCAAACAGGAGTCCCTCAACCTCAGCAGCATCCACTTCTCCATGGGCGGCCCCGCCCTCGATGTCTCCTTGCCCGGCAGGTACTTCCCCGTGGGACGCCTCCATCCTATCACCCAGGTCATCCATGAGATCTGCGCTGTGTTCGCTCGAATGGGCTTCCAGGTTATCGACGGTCCGGAAGTGGAGAAGGACTACTACAACTTCGAAGGCCTCAACATCCCGCACGACCACCCGGCGCGCGACATGTTTGCGACTCTGTGGCTTGACGCCAGTGAATCGCCGGATGCGCGATTGCTTCGAACGCACACTTCACCGATGCAAGTGCGAATCATGGAGGCTCATAAGCCTCCGTTGCGGTTCGTGGTGCCCGGTAGAACGTATCGCTACGAGGCGACCGACGCGACTCATGATTGGATGTTCCACCAGGTCGAGGGCCTTGCGGTTGACACTGACATAACATTGCGCGACCTCAAAGAGACACTGTTCGAGTTCTGCCGCAGCATGTTTGGTAGGGACACGGGCGTGCGCTTCCGCTGCGACTATTTTCCGTTTGTGGAACCCGGCGGCGAAGTTGCCATCGAGTGCTTCCAGTGCAAGGGAGCTGGATGTCGCCTCTGCGGCGGCACAGGCTGGCTCGAGATTCTGGGATGCGGAATGGTGCATCCCGACGTCCTTGCCCGCCGCGGAATCGACCCTCGTGTGTACTCTGGATTCGCGTTCGGCATGGGCGTGGAGCGCATAACGATTCTGCGCCACGGGGTCGATGATATCCGGCATTTCTATTCCGGCGATTTTCGGTTCCTGCGACAGTTCTGAGCGGAGTACTGCAGATGCGTGTTCCTCTGAAATGGCTGGCTGACTACGTCTCCACGGACTGGACCCCGGAACATGTCGCCGAGCGACTCACGATGGCTGGCCTCGAAGTGGGCGCCATTGAGCGCATCGGCGCTTCATGGGACGGCGTGCAGGTCGCGCTGGTCACTGATGTTCAGCCACACCCGAATGCCGACCGGCTGAGGCTCGTGACGGTCAACCTCGGTGCAGACTCGGCAACGGTGGTTTGTGGGGCGCCGAACGTCGCTGTCGGGCAGAAAGTGGCATTCGCCAGTGTTGGCGCGCGTCTCATCGACGGCCACTCCGGTGAGATGGCCACCCTCAAACCGGCAAAGATTCGCGGCATCCTCTCCGCCGGAATGGTCTGCTCCGAGAAAGAACTGGGCCTTTCCGATGACCATGAAGGCACGGTTGAACTGCCGCTGGATGCGCCTGTCGGTGTGGCGCTGCTGGACTATCTTGGTGACGTTATCCTCGACCTCGAGTTGACTCCCAACCGACCCGACTGTCTCTCTGTCATAGGCGTGGCGCGCGAACTCGCGGCCCTCGTCGGGGTGCCGTTGTCAGTACCGCCGGTTGGCTACGCCTCCGATCAGACGCAGGTCGACAGTCTCATCAAGGTATCCATAGAGAGCGGTGACGACTGCAACCGATACTGTGCGACCGTTGTCAGAGACGTGAAGCCTGGCCCGTCGCCGGCGTGGATGCAGGCCAGGCTCAAGGCGTGTGGCATGCGCCCAATATCGAACATCGTCGACATCACCAACTATGTGATGCTTGAGTACGGACAGCCGCTGCACGCCTTCGACTATGACCGTATCGCGCGGAAGGAGATAATCGTCCGCCGTGCCGGTACGGGCGAGGTCTTCACCACGCTTGATGATGCCGAGCGAAAGCTTAGCCCAGAGGTTCTCCTCATTGCGGACGGGGAGCGCCCCGTGGGTATTGCGGGCATCATGGGCGGTAGCAATACCGAGGTATCAGACACGACATCGACTGTGCTGCTGGAGGCAGCTACCTTCAACCGGGCGGTCATACGCCGCGGCAGTGCCTTCCTTGGGCTGCGCACCGAGGCTTCACTGCGCTTCGATAAGGGTCTCCACCCGAATCTTGCGTTAGCCGCGGTACAGCGCGCAACTCAGTTGCTCGTTGAACTCTGCGGCGGCAGGGCTGCCGGCGGTGTGTCTGATACGTATCCGTGCCATGTCCCGCTGCAGCGGGTCACGTTGCCGGTGTTCGAGCTGAAGCGCCTCACGGGAGTTGAAGTGCCGCGTGAGCAAGCCAGGCAGATACTCGAGCACCTTGGCTACGCGTTCCTCTCCGCCTCCGATCAGGCCACCGAGTTTCAGGTGCCGTACTGGAGAGGCGACGTCAGCGGGCCGGCAGACCTTGTTGAGGATGTCATCCGCGTACTGGGCTACGACCGGATTCCCGTTGGGACCCCTCGCTTCACGACGGCGGCAGTCCCGGTTCCAGCAGACCTGTGGGACTTCAAGGCCCGTCTGCGACGCCTCATCGCCGGCGCCGGATTCCAGGAGGTCCTGACCTACTCGCTGGTGAGTCGCGAGAAACTCGCACAGCTGACGCCCGGCCACCCACTTGCCATCAACCCGCTGGGCATCGCCAACCCGATGTCGAAGGACCAGGAGTACCTGCGCACGAGCCTGCGCGCCAGTCTCCTTGATGCCATATCCCGCAACCGCCGACGCGAACAGGCTCCCGCGAGGGTGTTCGAACTCAGTCGCATCTACCTTCCACAGGCGACAGACCTGCCCGAGGAGCGTGAGACTCTGTGCGCGATTCTGTGCGGCACAGGCGAGCCCGTATCCTGGCACCACGGCGAACGCCATATGGACTTCTACGACGCGAAGGGCGCCGTGGAGTTCCTCCTGTCGAAATGCGGCGTCCAGGCTCACTTCGTTCCCTCGCAGGATGCGGGACTCTTTCCCGGACGCCAGGCTGATGTCGTCGTCGACGCTGAGACGCTTGGCGTAGTGGGACAACTTCATCCGACTGTGGCTCGCACGTTCGAAGTCGACCCCGACACGCTCGTGTTCGAACTGGACGTAGCGCGCGTCATGAGGCACGCACGGCAGGTCGCAGAGTATGAGCCGCTCTCTCGCTTCCCTTCCTCGGAGCGCGATATGGCTCTTGTCGTAGACGAGGCGGTCACCTACGAGCGGGTAGTCGACATAATCAGCGGCTTCGGCCTGGTCGCTGAGACGTCACTGTTTGACGTCTACAGAGGTGAGCAGATTCCCACAGGAAAGAAGTCGTTCGCCGTCAGGCTCGTGTTCCAGGCGCCCGATCGGACCCTTACCGATGGGGAGGTGCAAGCCATGCTGGACAAGATTCTGGCGCGCCTCCAATCAGGGGTGGGCGCCGTGCTCCGCAGTTAGGCCCTCACCCGCCATTCGACACAGAGCCTCGGCGGCTTCGTCGACGGGTATCAGCGTCGAGTCTTTCGCGTCTCTCCGCTTGACTTCAACGCTCGAATTGGCGAGTGTGCGAGGGCTGACCGTGACTCTGAAGGGGATCCCCACCAGGTCGGCATCGTTGAACTTCACCCCCGGCGATGCAGGCCGGTCGTCGAGCAGGACGTCGACACCGCGGCTGAGCAGGTCCTGATACAGGCGCTCGCCGGTTGCCTCGACGTCACCTTTGTCCGGATTCAGAGTACATATATGCACCTGGTAAGGCGCAACATTCATCGGCCAGACGATGCCCTTGTCATCATGCCAGTGCTCCACAATGGCCGCCAGGAGCCGTCCAACGCCGATTCCGTAGCATCCCATAACACACGGGCGGGATGTCCCGTTTTCGTCCAGGAACACGGCATTCAACTTGTCGCTGAGAAACGTCCCGAGTTTGAAGATATGGCCTACCTCGATGCCCTTGTCGGCCTTCAGCGTGCCCTCGCAGCGCGGGCACCTGTCTCCCTCACGAGCAAGCGCGATGTCGACAACCATCTCCGCTGAGTAGTCGCGCTCGTAGTTGGCGTTGAGCAGGTGGTATCCCTCCTTGTTGGCGCCCGCGACGAGATTCCGGGCAGAAGGAACGGAATCATCAGCGATTACACGCACTCCGTGTGTCCCGACAGGTGATGCAAAGCCGGCAACCATCCCGGCCGCTCTGGTTTCCGCCTCCTCGGCGAGTCGCAGCGCCGTGCACTTCAACGCCCGCTGGAGCTTGACTTCGTTGACCTCCAGGTCGCCGCGGATAACCACCAGGATGAACTCTCCGTCGGCCTGGTAGAAGACAGCCTTCAGCGTCCTCGAGGCCGGGAGACTGAGCAACCTCGCGACCTCGTCGATGGTACGGCTGTCGGGAGTGGCCACATCAGTCAGGGCGCCCATCTCCTCGGCTTCGGCAGGACCTGCTCCCGCCAGGGACTTCTGACTTCGCGCTTTCTCGGAGTTGGCTGCGTAGCCACACACGTCGCAGTGAACAACCACGTCTTCACCGGTATCTGTGAGCACCATGAACTCGTGAGATGCTTTCCCTCCGATGGCGCCACTGTCAGCCTCAACCATCACGGCGGGGAGGCCAAGTCTGCGGTACACGGCCGCATACGCCTGAGCCATGGTCTGGTACGTCTTGTCCAGTCCTGCCTCGTCGACATCGAAGCTGTACATGTCCTTCATGATGAATTCCCTTACTCTCAGGAGTCCACCACGTGGTCGCGGCTCGTCGCGGAACTTCGTCTGTATCTGGTAGGGCATCAGCGGCATGTCCCGGTAGCTCTGGACATAGCGCCGCGCCAAGTCCGTAATCACCTCCTCGTGAGTCGGTCCAAGCACCAGGCGGTGCTCTTTGCGATCCACCAGAGTGAACAGCGACTGGCCGAACGAGATGTACCGGCCCGACGTCTCCCACAACTCAAATGGCTGGAGCGCCGGCATGAGCAGCTCCTGTCCTCCCGCGCGATCCATCTCTTCCCGGATAACCTGTTCGAGGCGGCGAAGCGCCCGCCACCCGAGCGGCAGATACGAGTAGACTCCGGCCGCACCCTGGCTGATCATGCCGGCTCTGACCAGGAGCTGGTGACTGATGCTCTCGGCATCGGCCGGTGTCTCGCGCGTGGTGCGTCCGAACAGTTTGGAGTATCTCATCTAGGCTTCACCTCGTATCCTTCTCGCACTGGACTCAGTCGCGTTCAAGTAGCGTATGTATCTCGGCCAGGATTGTGTCACACGCGTCGTCAACCGGAACGGAGCGTACAAACTGCCCCGCACGGTACAGCAGTACCTTGCCATCACCACCGGCGATGCCGACGTCGGCATCGCTACATTCACCCGGGCCATTGACTACGCACCCCATGACGGCAACTCGAAGTGGCGTCCGTACACCGCGAAGGTACTCGGTCACCCGGGCGGCAATACCAGGCACGTCAAGGGTGGTGCGTCCACAGGTTGGGCAACTGACCACAGACGGTCCCGGCGGTGCAAGTCGGAGCGATTGGAGTATCTCCCGGCCGGCTGCCACTTCCTGCAGCGGATCGCCACTGACCGAGACCCTTATTGTATCTCCGATGCCCATGTTCAAGAGTATTCCTATCCCAAGCGCATTCCGTATAGCGCCCGTCATCGGAGGCCCCGCCTCGGTCACACCGAGATGGAGCGGATAGGGGATGCGATCCGCGATGAGCCGGTAGGCGTCGATGGTCGCGACTACGTCGGACACCTTGAGGGAAACCTTGATGAGCGAGAAATCCAGGTCTTCAAGGACGCGCACCTGCTCCATCGCGAGTGCCACCATACGCTCAGGGAGTGCCTCTCCCGGCCGGTAGTCGCGCGGCAGACTGCCGCCGTTCACGCCGATGCGGATGGGGATGGAACGCTCGCGCGCATGTTTCACCACGCGGACCAGGTGCTCCTTGCGAGTGATATTGCCGGGGTTCAATCTCAAGCCATCAACCCCCGCGTCCATGGACGCGATGGCAAGCCGATGATCGAAGTGAATGTCCGCCACCAGGGGAACGGGCGCACCACGCCGAATGGCGGCAATCGACTCCGCCGCCTCCATGTCCGGCACCGCAAGACGTACGATGTTGCAGCCGGCATCCGCGAGAGCACGAACCTGTTCAACGGTGGCCGCGACATCGCGCGTGTCTGTCTTGGTCATCGACTGCACGCTGACAGGCGCGTCGCCGCCTACCACGATGTCTCGCAGTCGTATCGGCACGGAGCGCCTGCGAGCCATCACAAACCAAACCCCCGCCCCTGGATGAGCCGCATGAGGTCACTCGTCGTAATAAGGATTACCAGCGTGATGAGCAGGGAGGTCCCGACGGCATACGCGATACGAACGGCCCGTTCCGAGAGCCGCTTCCCGCGCCTGACGACCTCCACCAGCGCCACGAGAATCCCCCCTCCGTCGAGCGGGGGCACTGGAATCAAGTTAAACAGCGCGATTCCGATGCTGATGAGGCCTGCGATGAAGGTGAGGTTGGAAGGGCCGAATACCCGGACAGCCTCAACCGTCAGTTGCCCCGCCCCAATAGGGCCGACGAACGCAAGTGAGGGATCCTCCCTCATCAGAGGGATGGATGCCACGATCAGCGCCGGCATGGCAACTATGTAGGTGGAACTCGCGAGCGCGGCGGCGCCAAGCGACACGCTCTTCTTCTCAACCCTGGCCCCGGGAGCCCACTTCAGGCTGAGACCAAGCTGCTGGGTCTGAAGCTCAGAGCCGGTGAACTCGACCGTATACGCCTTGTTGTCTCTGAGCATGGTCACAATCGCTATCGACTCAGGCGCCGTTGCCAGCATTGCCTCGTCGAGGGCATCTGCGTTAACCACACCCAGTCCGTTGACGCCAAGTAGCGCATCACCCGCGCGGATGCCCGATTGCTCTGCCAGTGAACCCTGCGCGACCGCAACGACGATGTTGGGGCTCAGCGTGATGCCCATGGCGGTGCGTCCCAGCGCCTCCGAATACTCGGGTAGGACGTCCATCGAAAGTTGGACTTCGTCCCGAATGACCTGCAACTCAACCGATTCCTGGGCGGCAACCCGGGCAAGGACAATCCGCAAATCGTCGTACGTTTGCAGTAGCGTCCCGTCAGCGGCAAGGATCACGTCCCCAGGCAACAGGCCTGCCTGCTGTGCCGCGGAATCCTGCTGGACCTCATACACAAGCACGCCGTCGCTGAGGGCCACCCCTCGAGGCAAGGCGAAATAGACGGTGAACAGGACGAACGCCAGCATTATGTTGGCGACGGGGCCAGCCGCGTACACGGCGAGCCTCCGCCATGCGGTCTGAGCAGCAAGGCTCCCTTGGATATTCGGATCATCCTCACCGCGACTCCGCACGAACGCTCCGACAGGAAGAGCATTGATGGAGTACAGGGTGCCGCGCCACATCTTGCCGAAGAGGCGGGGAGGGAATCCCAGGCCGAATTCCTCCACTGCCACGCCGACGCGTTTGGAGACGACGAAGTGCCCCAACTCGTGGACGATAACGACGACAAGTAGGGAGACAATGAACAACAGTATTGTTTCAATCATGTCAAACCTGTTCTGTGCGGCATTCGGAGTGGCGGCTGTATGTTGCCGGTCGCTCGAGCACGTATTCGTGAGCCCGCTCGTAAGCAGCTACTACAGCGTCAATATCCTTGGCCTCTGATGGGCAGTGCGATGAAAGTGCGGACTCCACCAAAGGAGCGATGTCGTTGAACTGAATGGCTCCTCTCAGAAAGAGCGCGACGGCGGCTTCGTCAGCGCCGCAGAGCGCGGCCGGATAGGTGCTCCCGGTCCTGATGGCCCCGCGGGCCAACCCCAGGCAGGGGAACCTGCTATCGTCCACCGGCCGGAAACTGAGCGTGCGGAGCGAGTCCCACCGCAAGCGTCCGGCCAGTCCCGGCAAGCGGTCGGGGTGCGTCAATGCATACTGAATCGGCATCGACATGTCGGGGACGCCCAGCTGCGCTTTGACCGAGCCGTCGACAAACTCCACCATCGAATGCACGATGCACTCAGGGTGTACAAGCACCTCAATGCGCTCCAGCAGCACCCCGAAGAGCCAGTGCGCTTCGATGAGCTCCAGACCTTTGTTCATGAGAGTGGCGGAATCGATTGTGATCTTCGCTCCCATCGACCACACTGGATGGGACAGCGCCTCTGTAGCAGTGACCTGAGAAAGCATCTCCTGGGTGTAATCACGGAACGGCCCGCCGGACGCGGTGAGCATCAGGCGGCTGATCTCGCCGTTCTCTCCCTGGAGGCACTGCCACACGGCGCTGTGTTCGCTGTCGATAGGAACCAATGACGCTCCTACACAACGGGCGGCTTCCATGACCAGGTGGCCTGCCATCACGAGCACTTCCTTGCTCGCGAGCGCTACCTTCTTGCCGTGCCGCAGTGCAGCCAACGTTGGAGCCAGGCCGGCTCGACCCGATGTGGCAACGACGACGGTGTCCACGCCATCATCAGATGCAATCTCCTCCAGAGACGCCATCGTCGCGCCGCAGGAGTCAACTGCGCCCGGGTCTAGAGCGTGGTACATTCGGGGGCGGAACTCAGACAACTGACTGGAGAGCGTCCGGGCGTTTCGGCCTCCGGCAAGTGCGACTATCTCCACCCGTCCGCGAAGTGCCCGCGCCACCGAGAGGGTCTGAGTACCAATGGACCCGGTGCTGCCCAGCAACGCGACCCGATTCAAGCGCTCACCCACAACGTGAAGTAGTATAGCATCGGGCCGACAAACAGCAGGCTGTCGAAGCGGTCAAGCATGCCTCCGTGACCCGGCAGAATGCCACCGGCATCCTTGACGCCCGCGTTCCGCTTCAACGCAGACTCCACCAGGTCCCCGATCTGAGCTGCCAGTGCGATGCATATCGCGCACAGCGCCGTCACGGGCGCCGAGAAGGGGAAGGAGCCCGACAGCCTCAGAAACACAAGACGTATGACGAGGCCACCGATGACAGCCATCAACAGCCCACCAACCGCACCCTCCCATGTCTTGCCGGCGCTGAGATGCGGCGCCATCTTGTGGCGCCCGAGAGCACGCCCCGTGAAGAATGCAAAGGTGTCGTAGAAGAATGTCGTGAACATGCCAAAGAAGACCAGGTCACGACCGCCGGAAAGAACGTAGAGTCCTCCCCAGTGTCCGAGAAGCCAACCCACGTACACTGCGCCCGCCATCACCCATGACCACTGTGCAAAAGTGCGATTCCTGCCGGCCGGGCCAAGCAGCACGACGAGAGATGCCACAACAGGAACCGTCACCAGCAACGAGATCAGCGGAGTCGAGAGTGGCAGCAGCCGTGCGCACGCCAAAACCATCGACCATACGATGGCGATGACAACGAGGACATCAAAGCGCGTCAGGCCGGGCGCGAGACTCCCCAGTTCGTACGTGCAGATTGCTGCGACTACGCAAAGGAAGATACCAAACGGATACGGTCCGAGTATCAGAGAGAGAACGACGAGGGGAACGCCGATGACCGCTGTGAGTACCCGCAGGCGAAGCACGAACGAATTGTAGCAGACAAGACAGGGTGCGGAATCAGGGTTGGACGCCCGAGGCGCCTACAGCTCTTTGATTTCCTTCTCTTTGGCCAGGCCCGTCTCGGCAGCTTTCACAATGAACGCGTCGGTGACGTCGTCCATCTTCTTGAGAGTCGCCTCCATCTCATCCTGCGAGATGGCTTTGTCCTTCTCCATCTGTTTGAGCTTGGAGACGTAGTCACGCCGGATATTCCGCAGCGCCACCTTGCGTTCCTCGACGCGCTTGCCCACCAGTCGAGCGAGTTCACCGCGCCGCTCCTCGCTCAGAGGCGGAATCATGAGGCGGATGAGGCTTCCATCATTCGAAGGGTTCAGACCGAGGTTCGCCTTGAGCAGCGCCTTCTCGACTGCTCGAAGACAGCTCCTGTCCCACGGCTGGATGGTGATAAGCGCGGCCTCGGGCACTGCGATGTTGGCGAGCTGCCTGATGGGGAGATTGGCGCCGTGGTACTCAACCAGGACGCCCTCGACGAGCGCGGGACTTGCCCGGCCGGTTCGGATGGCTGCAAACTCGTGAGAAAGGCCGTCAACGCATTTCTGCATGTCGGCAGTTGCATTCATGAGGACTTCGCTCACCATGAGTCGGCCTCCTTCAGGTCGCCGTAAACGGCGCCGAATGCTAACAACCCAGTTCTATGCGCGCGAACTTGCCGATCCTGACGTTCTCACCCGTCCGTGCAATGGCATCGGTGAGCAGATCAGCAATGGTCTTCGACGGGTCCTTAACGTAGGGCTGCGCGAGCAGGCACGCCTCTTCAGGCGCCACCTCGCAGTCGGCGGGCATATCCTCCGTGCACAGATAGGTCGGCTTGCTCGCGACCACATGCATGGCGATATCGTAAGCCAGACGCTTGAAGTCCTCGGTTCGTGCGACGAAATCCGTCTCGCAATTCAGTTCGACGAGCGCGCCGACGCGGTTGTTGTGGTGCATGTAGGCAGCCACGACGCCCTCGCCAACTGCTCGAGCAGCGCGCTTCTCGGCCATGGCGAAGCCTTTCTGCCTGAGTGCTTCGATGGCTCCATTGACATCACCACTACTCTGCTCAAGAGCCTTGCGGCAATCAAGCATGCCGGCATTCGTCTTAGTGCGGACTTCCTTGACCGCGCTGACAGGTATATCCATTCGTGAACTCCGTTCTAGCTCTCGTCGGGGTTGAACGAGTACGAGCGCAGCATCTCTACCGGCTCCTCCGCCTCTTGAACAGCCTCAGCGGCTGAATCCTCAACCTGTTCCGCGGCAAACATCCCGCGACCTTCGATGACTGCGTCGGCAACCTTGCTGCAGATGAGCCTGATGGCCTTGATGGCATCATCATTGGCCGGAATGGGATAGTCGATGAGATCCGGATTCGCATTGGTGTCTGAAATCGCGACAACGGGAATACCGACCCTTCGCGCCTCGGCCAATGCAATCTTGTCCTTAAGCGGGTCGGCGATGAAGAGCATCCCAGGGAAGCTGGTCATTTCCTTAAAGCCACCCAGAGAATTGTTCAGGTGGTCGATCTTCTTTTCGAGCTTCGAGCGCTCCTTCTTGGACAGAAGATCCAGCTCCCCTTTGTCCTTCCTGTCCTCAAGACGCACGAGGTAGTCGATCCTCGATTGGATGTTGACGAAGTTAGTGAGCATTCCTCCGAGCCATCGCTGGCTCACGAAGAACATCTCGCAACGCCTGGCCTCCTCTTCGATGACCTGCTGTGCCTGTCTCTTCGTGCCGACGAACAGGACCGTCTGTCCGCGGGCGGCCACGTCCCGTACGAACTCGCACGCAGTCATCAGCATCTGGACCGTTTGCTCCAGATCGATGATATGAATGCCGTTGCGCTGCGCGAAGATGTAACGCTTCATCTTCGGGTGCCAGTAGCTGGTGTGATGCCCGAAATGAGCACCTGCCTCAAGTAGCCCTTTTACAGATGGATTCTCCATACGTTGTCTTATCCTGTTGTGAGATGATTCGGGAGTGGGGTCAAACTGGTGTACTGTACCACAGTACGAACGCGACTTGCAACACGGACTCGCATGCTGTGTGAGCGGGGAGACGGCGCAGCGCCCGAAATCGTGACACACCTGATCGGTGAACTCACCCCACATCCCCTCGTCACATATGCTGGTATCCCTGGTGGGATTCGAACCCACGACCCGCTGCTTAGAAGGCAGCCGCTCTATCCTGCTGAGCTACAGGGACGTGCCCAAAGTCTACCACAGCAGGTCAGACGCGACCCGGCCGGCCATCCTCAGTCGCTGTCCTTACCTGCACTTGCGGAAGCGCCCCTTGAGTCAGTGGTATAGAAGCCAGGGCCCTTGAAAACGATGGGAACCGGACAGAAAGTACGCCGGGCATCCTCGCCACAGACAGGGCACGGCGCAACCGGCTTGTCCTTATAGCTTTGTCTCACATCGAAGTCATGCTTGCAGTGATCACATTTATACGTGTAAGTGGGCACCTGTAATCCTCCTGCCCGCGAAACCGGCCCGTCAAGGCAGATGGCTAACTGTCTTCGTCCTGCTCCGCGTCACCAGCCTGCTCCTGCTCAAGCTCAGTCACAACTTGCTCCCCTGGAACGAAGTCCTCGTCCGTCGCCTCATCATCTTCGTGCTGAGCGGTCGACGCCTCGTCCTCAGGTGCGGCAATCGCAGCGACCTCCGCCACCGGTTGGAACTTCAGGTGGAACTCGCCGTTGAGATCGGCATAGCCCTCTTCCAGCTCAGGGCGATGAGAGCCAATGATATGCTTGTCGAGGCAGTAGGCGTGCACATACGTCCCGCACGCACAGCGAAACACCACACGGTCGAATAGTAGAGGGCTTCCGCAAACGGAACAGTTCATCACCTACCTCCGGTCCTTAGCAGTCGCGCTTACAAACTGCTAATTATATTCGACATGGGCGTTACAAGCAAACGCGTTCGCGAACCGCTGTTGACAGTCCACCAGCTCCATGACTACGATGTCGAAGCCCAGCGCGTTTGTGTGCCGGACCGTGTACCATTACGTGCAGTTGCTCTGGGCCTGTGCGACAGCCGCCGAAGGGCGATTCTCCGAGGGGATGGAGCACCACGCACCGGGACCATCTCCCACGATTCTGCGCAACAATCCAGGAGGTCTGTGACCGATGGCAAAGAAGGGCATTGGCGATGTTCAGGTCGCCGGCAAACGCGTACTTGTCCGGGTCGATTTCAACGTGCCGTTTGACGACTCAGGGGGTATAACTGACGATTCACGTATCAGGGCTGCGTTGCCGACTATCCGCAATCTTGTTGATAGGCACGCCCGGGTCATCCTTGCATCACATCTTGGGAGACCCAAGGGGAAGGTTGCGGAGGACATGCGGCTACGCCCGGTCGCCGAGCGCCTCGCTACACTGCTTGGCTTCAAGGTGGGCTACGTAGCCGACTGCGTCGGCCCGGTGGCTGCGAGCGCCGTGGAGAAGATGCGGGACGGCGACGTCCTGCTCCTCGAGAACCTGAGGTTTCACGCCGAAGAAGAGAAGAACGATTCGGCATTTGCCGGGCAACTTGCGGCGCTGGCCGACGTGTACGTCAATGATGCGTTCGGTACGGCCCACAGAGCGCACGCATCCACCGAGGGAATCACCCACTTCCTGCCATCTGTCGCCGGACTGCTGATGGAGAAGGAATTGAAGGCCCTCGGCGGGCTGCTGGTTTCCCCCGCGCGCCCGTTTGCCTGTGTCTTCGGCGGCGCCAAGGTCAGCGATAAGGTAGGCATGATACGGAACATGCTTCAGCGCGTGGATGTGGTGCTGGTGGGCGGTGGTCTCGCTGCGACGTTTCTCAAGGCACGGGGCCTCGAGATCGGCCGCTCGCTGTTTGAAGCGGATATGGTCGATGAGGCGCGCAAAATCATGGAGGAGTCCGACAGTTCCGGCGTGCCGGTGATGCTCCCCATCGACGTCCTTATTGCTCCGCAGGTGAAGGCGGGAGTTCGCCCGAGGGTCGTCCAGGTGACCAGCGTGCCTCCGGACTACGCGATCGTCGACATCGGCCCGAAGACTGTCGAATACTTCTTCGGCAGGATGCAGTCTTGCCGGACTATCATGTGGAACGGGCCGATGGGAGTGTACGAGATACCCCAGTTCTCTCTGGGAACGCGAAGCCTCATCAACTACCTCGCCTGTCTCGATGTCACGAGCGTTATCGGAGGTGGTTCCAGCGTGGACGCGGTGCGGGAGATGGGTGTCCCAGACCTGGTGACTCACGTGTCCACAGGTGGTGGGGCCACCCTCGAACTGCTTGAGAAGGGCACGCTCCCGGGAGTGGAAGCACTGAACGACCTGTGACATCATGATAGAGGTCGCATAGAGAGACAGCCAATGAGACAGCCGCTGATTGCCGGGAACTGGAAGATGAATTGCACGGTCGACGAGGCTGTCGCCCTGGCGTCCTCGCTGCGCGAGAGCCTTGGCTCGGTGGTCGGGGTTGAGATCGCGGTGTGCCCCCCCTTTGTCGACCTGCCCGCGGTACGTGTGGTGCTGGCGGAAACGTCTATCCGCCTCGGTGCGCAGGACGTGTTCTTCGAGGACGCCGGCGCGTACACAGGCGCCACATCGCCGCGAATGCTCAGAGATCTGTGTCACTACGTGATTGTGGGGCATTCCGAGCGGCGCCAGATGTTCGGTGACACGGATGACGGCGTTGCCCGAAGGGTGTTCGCGGCGACAAGGCATTCCCTCGTACCCATACTGTGTGTCGGTGAGACCCTGGACGAGTTCGAGTCGCAACGCACAGCACAGGTGCTGGAGCGACAGGTCATGGCGGTACTGCGAGAGGCCGATCCCATTCATGAACTGGTTGTTGCATATGAGCCTGTGTGGGCGATCGGCACGGGAAGGTCGGCCGACCCCGGCGCCGTCAATGCGACCGTAGCCGGAATCAGGAAGCTGCTGAGCAATGCCTGGGGAAGCGACGTCGCGGACAACATCCGCATTCTCTATGGAGGCAGCGTGAATTCCGCAAACATCGGCAGCTACGTCCGACAACAGGAGATTGACGGTGCGCTGGTGGGCGGCGCGAGCCTGCGCGCCCAGGAGTTCTGCGACATCGTCTTCGCGACAGCCTCGACGCGGCGCTAGAAGTCACTCCGGCTCACAGCGCATATCTCCTGGCGAATGAATCGATGACTCCGGAACCGATAGCATTCATCGCCATCGTCGGACCGACTGCCGTCGGAAAGAGCGACCTCGCGCTGCGTCTCGCCGCTCGCCTCCCCCTGGAGATAGTAAACGCAGACAGCCGCCAGATCTACCGTTATATGGACATCGGAACCAGCAAGCCCACTCCGAACGAACGTTCCCTGGTGCCTCACCACGTGTACGACGTCGTGGACCCTGACGAGGAGTTCTCGCTCGCCGACTACCAGCGTCACGCACATGCCGCGATGACGGGCATCGGTGAGCGGGGTCGCGTGCCCCTTCTGGTCGGCGGTTCGGGGCAATACGTATGGTCGCTTGTCGAGAATTGGCTGCTGCCGGAGGTTCCTCCTGACAGAGCGTTCAGGCGGGAAATGGAGGAGTGGACCGCCGTGCACGGGCACGTCGCGCTGCACGACCGCCTGGCCTGCGTCGACCCGGACGCCGCCTCCCGCATACAGGCGACGAATGTGCGCCGAGTCATCCGCGCCCTTGAATTGCACCGTGCCACCGGCGTGCCGCCTTCCCTGCTGCTGAGACGCAGGGCCGGCGTGTCCCGGAACGTGCTCCTCCTCGGCCTCCACGTCGACAAGACCGTCCTTCTCAGCAGGGCTGACGCGCGTATTGATACAATGGTGCGGCACGGCTTCCCGGATGAGGTCCGGGCACTCCTCGACAGAGGGTATGCTCCAACGCTTCCCGCGATGTCCAGCATCGGCTACCGTGAGATGGTGGAGCATGTTAACGGAGTGATCGACCTCGATACCGCCACATCACGCATCAGGCGGGAGACCCGAAGACTCGTGCGGCGACAGTACACGTGGTTCGGCCTTTCGGATGAGCGTATCATGTGGCTGGACGTGCGTGACCCTAATGCGGCCACTGACGCGGCTGTACAACTGATTGAGAGTGCTATGAGATGAGATTCGCGAAATGCCACGGCGCAGGGAATGACTTCGTGGTGATAGACGCACGATCGCTCGAC
>Ga0351887_10142_pt1 | contig 19840 bp, 19 predicted proteins | sample TotcelFGM3001L15_FD_206760 | JGI IMG/M metagenome (GOLD analysis project Ga0351887, IMG submission 206760) | Enriched cells from coal bed in the Powder River Basin, Montana, United States - Total cells FGM rep3 HSBNCT.FGM.300.1.L15 ...
GACGGTCGGCGCCGAATCCTTCACCCGAGTCGGCGCTACAACGCCACGGACACGCCGAGCAGCACGGTTCCCACAAGCAAGGTAGTTACCGAGGCAAGTGCATAGTACCTGTCTCTCTCCGTCTTCTGTGCCAGGTCGATTCTCCTGCCTCTAAGTCGCGGAAATGCCCACGCGGGCCAGTGGGCCAGCGCCAGCACGAGTATCGTGGCGGCAGCCTTGAGGCTTATTGCGGGTGACTTTATCCAGCTTGCCAGGAACGACCTCAGGCACAGACCGGGGTGGCGTCGGAGAGTGAGTCGCATCTGCTCCCATCCTGCCGCTCGGAGCCGGAAGTCCCCGGACTTGACGGTTGCCTGTGAGATGCCTGTTACGGCATGTATCGCTGTGGATACCGCGAGTCCCAGGGCTCCGAGGACAATGAGCAGCGCCGATTGGCGCGCGATTCCGACGGGTAGGAGGATGGGGGACAGGAACCATGCGACGTGCGAGACCACCACGAAGAAGTACGCGAAGAGCGTACCCGGCCGGTTCAGTATGCCATAGGTGTCTTCACGGGCTGATGGCGTGTACATCAATCCCCGCACTAGTCTAAGCAGCGGGAAGCTGGCCGGGGTGACGAGACGAGGGACGATGTCGAGCAGGCCACGAAAGAGAGAGTATCCGTGTATCCGTTCGACAACCAGCGCTGTGCCGCCGACGCCAATGCCGTATATCTGCAGAACGTAGCCCGCAATCTCGACCAGGCGCTTCACGTCCATTCGTATTCTCAGTAGTTGGCAGTCTGTCGGCCTTCGGTAGGGGGCCTCCTTCTTCTGGCCCCGGCCCGTATCCGGGCCAACGCCCGACAGCGTGCATCCACATCCTGCCCGCTCAACCAGGCCGACTATATCAGGTAGATAGTGTGACTTGGTACTGGTGTAGTCAAGACGTCGTCGGCTGCTGAGGGTGACCTGGCTGTCTTGGCCGTGCTTACGCTGAATGCCTGGCGAGCAGTGCCCAGATGCCGGCGGCGGAGAGGAGCGAACCTCCGAGGAGGTTCAGGCGTCTTTGAGCCTGCGGCGAACTCAGCAGCCGGTGCGCCGAGGCGGCGAACAACGAGTACATGCTCGAATTGAGCGTTGCCATTGCCACGAACGTGGCTGCGAGAAGCCACAACTGTTGCGTGACATCGGCGCTACGGTTGACGAACTGCGGCAGGAATGCCACGAAGAATATGATGCTCTTGGGATTGAGCGCCGTCACGATGTACGTGTTCAGGAACATCTTGCGGCGGGAGTCCGGCGCCGGGCGCGAGGCCAACCCGGTGGAGGTGATCCCCGCGCGCAGCATCCGTATGCCGAGATAGAGAAGGTACAGGCCACCCGCCAGCTTCACGACCGTGAACGCCAGGGCCGATGCTGCCAGCAGAGCTCCCAGGCCGACCAGCGAGACGGTAAGAGCGGTTGAGTCGCCAAGCGCCACGCCGGGGACGACGGCAGGCGTCGCGCGGCGGCCGTGCGCTATCGAGTAGCTGATAACGGTGAGGATGGTGGGGCCGGGGATAATGAGGACGACTGCGGACGCAGCGACGTACGCGAGCCAGAGTTCAGTTGACATGTCGCAGTCCCGAGTTATTGACCGGCAGACAGTATACATCGTCAGTCGTTCTCCCTGGCGGTGTGCGTCTGGAATTCACCCACGAATCTCCTCGGCGTGGTCAAGGAATGAAGGGCAAAGCGGCCGCCGAAGCGCCAGCCACAACGGATGCTCAGAGCGTCACGGCCGGTACGAGTGGGAGCCGTGGCGGCATCTGCCGTTGACACTGAGCAAGTCGTGTGCGACTATGGCGCACAGTACGCTCATGTGACGTTGTCGTTTGTTGCTTAGTTGCCATCGGAACAGCGGCGCGAAGACGTGACCGCGGTGATACAGGAGGGCAGAGTGAAACGAGTAATCAACACTGAGAAGTCGGCGGCGCCGTGGGGTCCGTGGTCGAAGGGGATTCGCGCAGGTGATTTCATCTTCGTGGGGGGACAGGGGCCGATTGACCCGCAGACGGGGAAGCTCAGCGGGAATACCATCCAGGAGCAGACGAGGCTGACCCTGGAGAGCATTAGGGTGATCCTTGAAGCTGACGGCAGCAGCATGCGGGACGTGGTAAAGGTGCAGGTGCTTCTGACGGACATGGGCGATTTCGCCGGAATGAACGAGGTCTACGGGGAGTTCTTCTCGGAACCGTATCCCACGCGCATGACGTACGGGACGGCACTGACGGTGCCGGGCATGAAGGTAGAGATGGACGCTATTGCGTACGTGGGCAAGTGACAGGGGGCGGACATCTCGAGCAGTCACGCAGGAGAAGCGCAACTCGTTCGAAGTGCCGGGTAGTCCGGCTTTGTTGTGGCGCCTGTGATGGTGGCTAGACTGCGCTCGTACGGAAGCGCACCACGGCCACAACGCCGAACGCCACCGCAAACGCCGTCAAGGCCAGCATCTCGGGAATCACGGCGCTCGGCTCCGCACTGAAGAGAATCAGCTTGTTGAATCCCGTCGTGGCCCAGCCGTGCGGTGTGGCTTTCGCCAGGAACTGCATCCACCTAGGAGTGATGAACAGAGGCCACCAGCAGCCGCCGAGCGCCGCAAACACAAGCGAGGTGACTGTTGCGATGGACGCCGCGCTGCGCTCAGTCCGGGCGAGTGTGGCCAGCATGATGGCGAATGCTGCGGACATGACGGCCATCAGCAGGGAAAGCAGGATGACCGCACCCGGAGATTGACCCAGCCTCATATTGAAGATAAGGATGCCTGCGGTCCAGAAGACCACTATCTGTACGAGGGCCTTGGCCGCCATTCCCATGAACGTTCCCAGCACGATGGACTCCCTCCTCACGGAGGCAGCCAGGAGTCGCTCCAGCGTGTGGTTTCTCCGCTCGCGCACTATCATCTCGGCGGATGACGCCGCTGCCATGAACACGAACATGACAAGATACCCGGGGACCACGTAATCGGCCGGTTCCTCGGCCTCCACCCTCCCCACTTCCTCCACCTCGTACTCTACGAGCGACGGTCTCATGGGCGCGCCGCCCTGCAGCGCAAGGTAGTCGGGCAACTCGGCTGCGATGCGGGCGGCATCCACGGGCGGCTCTAGCCACGACTCCATCATGAGGCTTGTGATCGAGCCGCGCACCACTTGCTGCAAACCGAACTGATAGGCGATAGCCTCGGCCATCGAGGTGAGGGCTGCTCGAAGGTAGGTCGCATCCGGGTCGGTCACCACCTCGATACGAGTACCATAGCCCCGCGATATTCCTTCGGTGAAGCCGTCCGGAAAGGCGAGGAAGCCTTCAGACGTGCCGTCGGTCACAGTCCGGAGTGCTTCGCTGTAGTCCTTGTCCCAGACGATGACCGGCTCTCCCGGGTCAAGTTCCGACACGTCGTCGGTCTCGATCGCCCTTGCGAGCAGATGACTCAGGCTTCCCTGCTCTTCCTGCGTGGCGATGTGGAGCTCCAGTCGAGGGACAACACTGCCGAAGCCGCTCAAGATGGAACCGAATAGCGCTACAAACAGGAAAGGAAAGAGGAGGTTGAAGAACAGGGCGGTGCGGTCCCTTGAGAACAGTCTCAGGTCCTTGGCGGCGATGATCCAGATGTGACTCAGACGTGTCATGGCGCTAACGGCCTCCCGAGACGACCCGGAACAGGCTTCTGCTGGCGATGAGTCCGACTACCACCGTACCTCCCAGCACCAGCAGTTCGCGGGCTAGACTACTGAGAGACGCGTCCCCTGCCAGCAGGGTCTGGTATGCCGTGTTCACGTATGTGGTGATTGATGCCTGAGATATCAGGTGGAGGACGGAGTCCGGGGGAATCGGGAAGAATGCGCCTCCCAGCATGACAGTGGCCATCGTGAAGAAGACGCTTATCGAGATAGCCTGGTCTTCAGTGCGTGATGCTGAGGCAATTATCAGCGCCAGCGTGGTGGCTGCGGTCACGAACAACACCGATACCAGGAACATGGCGACGAACGAGAGCGGGGTGAACAAACGGAAGACGAGGCCTGCGAGGCTGAGCAGTATCAGAACCTGTACGGAGCCGCGAGCGACGCCGGCCAACAGCTTTCCTCCGTACAGTTGCCCCACGGTGAGTTGCGTGGTCAGCAGCCTCTCGAGGGTACCTTTCTTGCGCTCTTCCACCAGGACTCGACTGCCCAGCGTGATGGCAAACAGGACGAACATGGTCATGATGCCGGGCATGAACGCGTGTACCAGGTTGACGGCGCCGCCGACGGTGGACTCGACCACCTGGACGGTGGGCGATAGCCGCTCTCGTTCCAGGAGTCCCTGCACAGTGGTCCCGACGTGGTCACCGGCTATTCCCTTGCCGGCCAGAGCCATCCGCACCTGCCTCTCTATCTGCATCTCCTGGCTCAGTGCATTAGCTTCGCCCCGGACCATGCTTGCGACTATCTGTCCCTCGGTTCCGCCGTTGCCCCTCTGTCGAAAGGTGATCTTCGTTGGCCAGCCGGAGTCAAGCTGGGCGGAGAAGCCTTCCGGGATGATGGCCACAACCAGTACGTCGGATCTCTCCAGTCTGGCGTTGGCATCCTCCAGCTCCAGCAGCGACACCTGCAGGCCTTCCTTGCCGCTGAGCCGCTCGATGAGGCGCTGGGCGTGCACGCCGTCACCGTCCTGATTCACGACGTAGACAGTCCCGTTGAAGAGAGTCTGGCCGCTGAACGCGCCATACATCAGCGCGAAGATGGCTATCGGAAGCAGAAGACTGAAGGCAAGGTCAGCCCGGTCCTGCAGGTAGCTGCGGACCTCGCGGGTGGCAATCGCGAAAACCTTGCCCATGTAGTCTCTAGTCGCGAAGTCCTCTGCCAGTCATTTTCAGGAAGACGTCCTCGAGAGTGACCCGGTCTGGCGAACCAATCGTGCTCTTCAGTTCTCTCGGAGTGTCCATGGCCACAATACGGCCGCTGTCCATGATGGCGACACGACTGCAAAGCCGGTCAGCCTCTTCCATGTAGTGGGTCGTGTAGAGGATGGTCAGCCCGCCGTCGCGCAACGACTCAATCCTTTCGTAGATCATGTTGCGTGACTGCGGGTCGATGCCCACCGTCGGCTCGTCCAGAAAGAGCAGACGCGGGTGACCCATCAAGGCGACGGCGAGGTTGACGCGGCGCTTCATGCCGCCCGAGAACTTGTCCACCTTGCCCCTGGCGCGGTCCTCCAGCCCCATCATCTCAAGGTTGGCCATCGCCTGGGTCCTCGCTTCCTTGCCGGACAGTCCCACCATGCGCCCGAAGAAGACGAGGTTGTCCAGTGCCGACATCTCGGCGTAGAGCGCCAGCTCCTGGGGGCAGACTCCTATGATGCGGCGCACGGCATCCGGGTCGTGCCGTATGGAATGCCCGCCGATTGTCACGTCACCGTGGTCAGGCGGGAGGATGGTGGAGAGGATGCGTATCGTCGTGGTCTTGCCGGCTCCGTTCGGTCCAAGCAGCCCGAAAATCTCTCCCTCGTTGATGGTGAACGACACCCCGTTCACGGCCTTATGGTCGTTGAAGCTCTTGTGCAGATTCTCCGCTGTTAGGAACGCATCGGGCATGGCAGTCCCACCTCACTCCTCCAGCGATACCCAGGCTGAGGCCGCATTGCCCACATTGTAGTACGTCCCGGCACAGGAGAACTGCGCTTTTCGACGAAATCCGCGTCTCGGAGGCCCGATACGTCGTCCGCTCCGGGCCGGGGTTGGCAGGCCGTGTCCATCATCTCTTTCAGTCGTGAGGCGGAGTATTCGTGCGGCCAGGATGAGACGTACGGTTTCGGCAAGACTTGAATCGAAGCCGTGGGTGACGGTGCGTGCGTTGACACGATGCGCCCCAGGGAATCTCCAGCGTGGGGGGCGATGTTGACACAGGCATGAAGAGGGGGAGTCATGCCGCTCTGACGCCGGTCTTCCGGTGCCGTGATACGAGATCATGCGTACGAATCTGACGCCGGGCGTGATAAGATGGACCGCGCAGTGCAGGCGCCCACATCGGACGTACGTGCGGAGAGACGATTCGATGTACAGCCACTGGTTGCGATGCGTCCTGATCTGTCTCTTCTGGGCCGAGGAGAGAGTGGGTTTGTCTGGGCTAGGATGAGGCCGGAGGGCGACGCTGTGGAAGGAATCGGCATAGCGCCCATTGTGGTTTTGTCATGAGTGGAAGCCGCTGGTCGAATTGGATTGCTCAGATGCGTGCCGGGCCCGGCTCTCGGCCGGTGTCGTACGAAGTCTCGACCGAGGTGAAGGCCGGGTTCGAGGTGGCCGGTCCGTCAGCGCGTGTGCCGGAGCAGAGCAGGGCGCTTCATGCAAGGCAGTATGTAGACGGCGTGTATTCGCGCACCACGGAGCCGCGTTCCCCGCGCTCAAGCGATGTGGGGTCAGGCGAAGGAAGCGGCAGGTCCGTTTCACCGGAAGAGAGACTTGGTCAACAGTTCTGCGATATGCTCGCTCAGGCCATCTCGAGTCGCGATGCGCGGGACGACAGGCTGACGGTTGCTCTTCGGCCCGTTGTCGAGAAGGCGCTTCGCGCATCCGTTCAGGCTGACCCGAAGTTCTTCGCAGACATCCTGTTCCCCTTGATTGGACCGGCCATACGTCGCGCAATGGCCGAGGCCCTGAGGTCGATGGTCTCGTCGTTCAGCAGGGCGTTGGCGATGACTTTCTCATGGCGGTATATCAGGTGGCGATTCGAGGCTATTCGGACGGGCCGGCCCTTTTCTGAAGTTGTGCTGCTTCACACTCTTGTCTACCGGGTGGAACAGCTCTTCCTCCTGCATCGAGAGAGTGGATTGCCCATTCGCCATGTCTCGGCTCAAGGTGTTGCTTTCCAGGACGCTGACGTGGTGTCCAGTATGCTCATCGCCATCCAGGATTTCGTCCACGACTCTTTTGGAGGCGGCGACGATGCGCTGGAATCATTTCGCGTGGGGGAGTTGGGTGTCTGGATTGAACAGGGGCCTGACGCTGTTCTGGCTGCGGTCGTTCGAGGGAGCCCGCCTGTGGACTATGGCGTGCTCCTGAGGACACAGCTTGAGCTCATCGAGTTGGAGTGGGGGCCTGAACTGGCGGCTTTCGAGGGGGACCCCGCGCCGTACAGCGAAGTGGATGCTCTCCTGCAGCCTTGCCTCATCGCCGCGTAGTTCGCCATCGCCGCCTGCGCATCATCTTGTCTCCCGCTACCACGAAGGATCTCTGGGAGTGAGGGTGTTTGCCGGCACTTCGTCCTCGGGACAAGTCGCAATAGAAACAACTGCCCCAAAGGCGCGTCAGGTTGTAGAATGAATGTCGACGGACTATGTCGCAATTGAGAGGACTGTTGAGACTATGAAGAAGACGTTCAGAATGGTATCCCTCCTGACACTCATCCTGGTCCTGGTTGGCGGAGCCGTTGCGTGCAAGTCCAGCCCGCCATCGACTCTTGATGAGGCCGCCGTGCGGGAATACGCGGACCCCGCGACGGAGGTGACTCTGCAGGGTTTCAGCGAAAAGGACCTTGCGAAGTACACCCAATATGGCAATGCCGGATTCAAGGCTGCCGTAACGCAGCAGGTACTGGACCAGGCCGCAACTCAAGTGGGGGGCCAGGTTGGCACGTACGAATCCAAGCAGTTTTTGAGGGCCGACGAGCAGGAAGGCTACGTTGTGGTTCACTACAAGGCGAAGTACACCAGGAGCGAAGTGGGTGTGCGAATGGTCTTTGATGGTGATCAGCTAGTCGCCGGCCACTTCTTCGAGTAGTTTCCTGGGGAGTCGTTTGCGCTCACGTCAAGGAATGACCGGGAGGGTGTGCCGTTATGCTTTCACAGATGGTCGGGTTCTTCACTTCAGCATTCAGCTTTCCAGGTCTAAGCTGGACACTGGTTCTGGTTGCCCTCGCCATCGGCATAGTCTTCGGTGCTGTGTGGTTGATTCCATACCGGCCTCCGCTCGTCAAGAGACCGGGGCTCCTGGTTGTGGGTCTCGTGAGCGCCATCCTGACGTGGACGGCTATCGCCTTTGTTCAGATACCACTCCAGTCCTGGACAGGCCAGGCGCTTCTCCGCTTCTGGAGCCAGGCGACGCTCGCGAAGTGGCTGCTTCTTGCCGGCATTCCACAGATCCTTCTCAGCGGACTCGTGCAGGAGGCGGCGAAGCTGGTCCCCGTGGTCTGGTACTGGTGGCGCAACAACTGGAGCTTCACGCCCAAGTTCGGTCTGATTGTTGGAGCCGTGTCAGGAGCAGGCTTCGGCGTTTTCGAGGCAGTCTGGGTGCACAACACGATACTCGCCTCCGGGTGGACCTGGGCCGCAGTTGAGACAGGTGGGGTCCTCGCACTGCTGGGATTCTGGGAGAGGTTCTTCAGTGTGGCGTTTCACATCGCTGCCTCGGCCCTGGCGGGTTATGGCTTGGCCAAACGTCTGGGATGGCAGTTCTACCTGATCGCTTCTGTACTGCACGGCCTGACGAACTACGGCGTAATCCTGCTGCAGGCCGGAGTGCTCACCTCCATTCAGGTGGAGATATACATCGCCGTTCTTGCCGTAGCGATTACTGCGGTTGCCCTGTGGCTACGGTGGCGCCTGGCTGACGGCCCCGTCGACGCCTGAGTGCCAGGGTTTCCCGGGGGTCTTGAGGAACGCCTCGCGGGTCAGACTCTGCGGCTATGCACGGGTACTGAGTGCTGAGCTGTTGTCCAATTGGCCTCTGCCCCACAGCGAATGCCGGTCTGGAGCTGAGGTCTCGCGGCCGTTGACGACACGCGCTCCGATGATGCCAGGTGAGATACAATGACGTGCTCGCGCCAGTGTCAATCTGGGCGCGGAGCGGAACTCCGATGGACAGGAGTCAGGTATGTGTGCCTTGAAGCATTCCCGAAGAGCCAGTGAGTCTTTGAAAGGACTGACTGAGCGCTACAATAAGCGCCCCGTTGATCCCAAGCCACAATCGAAGCGGCAAGACAAAGCAGTTCGAAGGCCCAAAGAGGAGTAATCACCTTACCGCGAGGGTGCAAATGTGCCTGATGGCGAGGCGCCACGTGGACTCGGACTGGCCGACTGGAACTTCGGACTTCGATGCGGATTCGGCGGCCGTGGGGCTCTGGAATGGCACGTCGAGAGGGGAGCCATCTCCGAGCCGCCATCTTCGGTGAATTCAAGTCGGTTGTACAGCGCGGTGCTGTGAAGAGCGGCAGGACGGGAACCTGGGTTTACCGCGAGGTGGTGGAGGCAATGCCGCCGCGACACGCGACAGGTGTATAGGCTGGATTCGACACTCGCCCTGGTAATCAGGCATGGAGGTGCACAATGAACGTGGAAGAACTGAGCAGACGCATTCAACGTCTCGAGGATGTGGAGGCGGTGAGGAATCTGAAGGCGCGCTATTGCGAGGCCTGTGATGACAACTACAACCCGGAGGCAATTGCCAGCCTGTTCGTGGAAGATGCCGTGTGGGACGGGGGCGACCTCCTGGGGGTGTACAGGGGCAGGGAGGCCATCAGACAGCATATGGCTGAGGTCTCAGGTCGGATCAAGTTCGCCGTTCACTACTGTGCTCTGAATCCACGCATCACCGTTGAGCAGGACGTAGCCCACGCTCATTGGTATGGCCTCGTCCCGATGGAGTTGAGCTCCGGCGCTGCCGTGTGGTTCGCGTGCACGTACGATGACACGCTGGTGAAATCTGGCGGCGAATGGCTGTTCAAGACCGTCAACGTCAGGGGGCTGTTCAGAACGCCCTACGATGAGGGTTGGGCAAAGAAACGGTTCACGTAGTGAGCTTGACCGCGGCCGACAGTCCTCACCTGATTGCGTGTCAGCTTGCATAACGGTTCTCTTGGTTGCGTGCGCGTCGCCATGCTCCGTGAGTGAGGGTAACCGCCGCGACAGAGGTTCCGTCGTGGTTGATTGGTGACGTGACGAGGACTCAGGAAGTGGCGTCTTCCGGCGACTGCAGCAGGGTGTGGATGATGTGCTCGCCAAGATGTCAGAGGGTGGGGGATGTTGTGGCTCAGGTTCGGCGAGTTGTGGCGAACTGCCGCGCCGACCGTCGGTGTCGACGCAAGGCACATCGAGTCCTGTGCTCCGGATGCTCAGGGTCGCAATGATACGGGGCGCATGAATCGTGCAACCCTCAAGTCACACGATTCATGCGCGGTTGTCTGCCTGTTGTCGGACAACCCGTAAGAAAATGTGGCCCTGGCACTGACTGCGGCTAAGGGCGAGGACTACGCGACGTAGTTCCTGAGTGTGCCGACAGCGTCCATCCTTATCTCGATCACGTCGCCCACCTTCATCGGTCCGATGCCGCCGGGGGTACCGGTTGCGATGATGTCACCTGGCAGCAGCGTTATCGTCTCGGTGATATAGCTGATGAGTTCGGGAATCTTGAAGACCAGGTCGCTCGTGTTGCCCTGTTGCTTGCGCACGCCGTTGAGGTATGACTCCACACGGAGATTGTTCGGATCGGCCTCGGTCTCGATGCAGGGCCCAATCGGGGCGTACGTGTCTGAACCCTTGGGCCTGGCCCACTGGTTGTCATTGGTTTGCCAGTCCCGGGCAGAGACGTCATTCAGGCAGGTGTAACCAAGGACGTAGTTCAGTGCCTTCTCCATGGCTACCTTGAAAGCTCGGCGGCTGATCACTACCGCCACTTCGGCTTCGTAATCGAATCGCTTCACTCCATGCGGGTAGATTATATTGTCTTCGGGGCCGATGACTGAGGTAGAGGGCTTGAAGAACATGATCGGCACGGTCGGCACGGGCAGGTTGGTCTCTTCGCAGTGGCTGCGATAGTTGGAGCCGAGAGCGATGATCTTGCTTGGTTTGCACGGCGCGAGAAGGCGCACGTCGGTCATCTTGTGGTAGCGCTCCGCCTTCTTGATTCGAGGGAATGGAGACTCCGCAAGAGCCTGAATGTTCTCGCCTTGCCAGATCCCGTATTCTGTCTTTCCGCCGATACGATAACGCACGATCTTCATTTCTCTTTCCCCTTTCTTCTCAGTCTCTCTCTTCCGTGTGACACCGGTCATCCGATTCAGTCATTTCAACGGTAGTGCAAGAACACCATCTGGAGCACTGCCGTGTGACGCGTACTGTATCGCAGGTGACTTGCGTCCGCCATTGCCATCTTGCCGGCTGGATTCTCCTGAGACACTGATGGCCGCGCTTGACAAAGTATGAATGCCCCTATATATCTATCGGTATATTGTATATCATTTGTTGATTGGTATATTGTATATCATTCGTTGGGAGTGCCGATATGTCAATGGAACAGATGAACCTTCCCGGGAACAACTTTGAACACCGCACCATGCAGCAGATTGTTGTCGACAGACTGCAGCAGGGCATTCGTCAAGGGCTTCTGCTTCCTGGGAGGAAACTGGTCTATTCAGAAATCGCCAGGGAAATGAACGTGAGCATCACCCCTGTGCGGGAGGCGATGAAGGCCCTGGAGGCCCAGGGCCTTGTCACGATAACTCCCCATCGGACAGCACTGGTCACATTCCTCACCGATGACCAGGTCGGTGAACTGTATGCGATGCGGGCGCTGCTGGAAGGCCTGGCGACACAACTGGCGGTAGAGCACATGACCCACAAGGAACTCCTGCACTTGAAGCGGGTCTACAAGGAACTTGAGACAGTTGTGGGGGCTTTGAACAGCAACGCCAATGAGGCAGCCAGATCGGAACACATCGTCTCGTTGCAACGTCTTCACGACGATTTTCACCTGAGCCTCTACGCACCCTGTGGCAACAAGTACCTTCTTCAGATGATTCAGCTCTTGAGAGGTCAGGTCACGACGTATTTCCCGGTTATCAATAGATATCACATGAAGCGGGTCAACAGATCGCAGCGTCAACACCTGGCCATCCTGACAGCTTGTGAGGAAAGGAAGCCGACACTGGCGGCCAGCCTCATGCGCAACCATCTGCGACAGCAGATAGCGGTGCTTACCAGACACATTGAGACCAACTCGTCAGACGGCAAGAACGCTGGTGACGGGAAAGACCAGATTGACAACTCACTGCGTTCCGGCCTCCGTCGAGACAAGGGCTCCGCTGCGCAGGCATCGACGGACGGTGTTTCTGGGGGAAGAGCGACGCGTTAGCGTTTGCACGCTCCTCCTGCGTTGGACGGAATCCGAATATCTCTGCGCTGAATACGTAGAAGGAGGTGGGCACCAATCCCATGGATGTCTGGATGAGGATTACGGATGTTGTGACAGACGGAGGCGCTGATTCGTACCATGACTATGCCTCCTCTGAGCCCGAGTATGCGTATATGCCGGGAGGTGGAGCATTTGACGTTGATGGTCTTCCCACCGGAGTGGGCTACGTTGAGAAACACAACATCGACACCATGATCCTGATAGGCCTGCAACTCGGGGACGTGAACATTGACATCGCTGTCGATGACTTCTACGTCACGGCATTCGATGACGGGGCTGACGGCTACTGGCTCTACCTCGGCAATCTGCTCGCCCCCGACGACCCGGCCTACGCAGCAATGCCGGGAACCATGAAGTTCATGCTGGATCGCGACACGGGACACTGGGCGCAGGGCGACGCTATGACCTTCACCATCGAGTTCTACGCGCAGCAGAGCGAGGGCGAACCTATACCCGAGGCACCCTTGACAGAGCTTCCCGGCTTCGTGAGATAGCACCACAGCCAGACTGAACACAACCAGGATGGTCGAGCGCTGACGCAGGGGATTCACCTGCCCCACCCTGCGTCAGCGGCCAACAATCAACGACATGAGGACTGAAGGGAGAGCGAGGTACCGGTCGACGGGTTCGACCTGCCGGCACGGCCGTGGTCCGGGTATTCCGCTCTCCACTCCCTTGTGCATCCCCAGGTGCGGGCTGATGTGAAGATGGAGGGACATCACCCTCCGGTGGAGACTCGGAGATGGCTAAAAGGCGCTGGCTCGTCGCGATGGTGAGCTTGCTGAGTTCACTCGTGGTCTTCACGTCCGCCGGCATTGGCTCTACCTGGGCGCTGTTCACCGACGTGGAGAGTTCCTCCGACACAACACTCACCGCGTGGACTCCCGCGCTCTGGGCGCAAACAACTCAGGAGGATTTTGAACACGGTGTCCCGTACCGGGTGGATACCTCTGTCAGCCCGGGAGATGTCTGTCTGGCCACTCTCCCAGACAGTGTCACCGATACTCTTGACAACGAAGACCTCATCGCCGCCGGGGCCAACCTGATTGTCTCCGGCGGGCAGGTGATGCTCATCCAATCCAGTAGAACAGAGCAACTCAGGCCCGACGGAGTGGGAGCCTCCACCCACTTGACTCCGTCTCCCGGTCCTCCCAACTACTCCCGTGTCAACGAGGCAGTCTCTGATGGCGACACCTCATGGGTTCAGAATTCGACTACGGAGACCTATCTCAGAGACACCTATACGCTGCAAGACCCCGTGGTGACGCCGTCAACCGTCCAGAGTGTGACCGTCTGCATCAACGCCGCCAGCCGCGACAAGTCTCAACCAAATGGGAGGACTGTCCTCAGGACGAACGGTAGCGACTACGTGGGGGCCACCTGCAAACTCGACGAAGTGTACACAGTGTACTCGACCACCTATGCCACCAATCCATCGACGGGGACGGCCTGGACCGCGGATGACATACACCACCTGGAGGCCGGAGTCGACCTCCAGTCCCGATCGACCGGGCAGACGTGGCGCTATGCACGCTGCACACAGGTCTGGGTGGAGGTAACCTACAGCGCATATGACTCTCCGGGAACCTTGGTCTCAGTCAACCTGCTGACCGGCTGCGATGTCGCCCGCATCGACAGCTTCTCCTGTTCCGCTTCGGAGATTCCCGTGTCTGCCGGCCTGAAGGTTCAGTTCTCGCAGGACAACGCCGACTGGTACAGCTCCACAGGTGACCTCAACGGATGGGACACACTGTCCCAGGGAACGGACGAAATCGACCTGTCAGCCCTGGGCTGGTCCGGGCCCGATTTCTACTACAGAGCCGAGTTCAGTACAGACGGCAGCGCCACACCGGTCCTTGATGAGGTCGCGGCCAACTACTCGTACTGCTACCTGTCGGGCACTCTCGCCTGCCGGGTTCTTGACACCGGCATCGCCGATTCGGCCTGGGACGCGCTCTGCTGGAATGAAACCCTGGCCGCTGGCACTGATATCGCCTTTGAGGTCAGGGCGAGTAACGCCTCGTTCGGGGAAGGTGACGCGATGCCTGCCTGGATGGCGGTGGGGGGTGCATGGCCGGTCATGACGGGTCTGCCGGCCGGCCGGTTCAAGCAGTGGCGGGCGGCACTCACCACCGTGGAGGCCAGTCAGACACCCGTGTTGCACGAGGTGAGGGTCCACTACACTCCGTAGGCGGCACGGGGGCATCGTGTGGCGACTGAAACGTACCGTCCCGCGGGTCATCACACGTGACAGCGAAGAGCTGACGCATACGCAAACTTGCAGAAAGGAGATGGGTAGTACATACTCGGAATAGAATTTGTGGACGTGTTGGGGGGGAGATGGGAAGTGGATGGCTGCTGCGTCATCATCACCGGGAGCGGAGCACACGCTGCGGTGACGATGACGAAAGTGTCGGCACGAAGAGCGGACCTTTCGGAGCGTTCGCGTACGCGAAGGAGCCACGTGAAGCGGGGGGCGTTAGCGCAATCGTCGGATTGAGCCTTGCCTTCATCATGGCTCTCGGAATGGGAGTCTCGGGGACTCTCGCCTATATCACCGACACACAGACCTCAACCGGGAACCTGCTGGCAGCGGGCACTCTCGACCTTGAGACCAACAATAACAATGTCGATGGTGTAACCCGGACGCTCTATGCCTCCTCCATGTCGCCCGGTGACACCGCCGGTCCTACTGCCATCACGCTGAAGAACACCGGCACCACGGACGGCGCCACACTGGATATCGTCTTCTCCTACGCAGAGAGTGATGGCAGCCCCAACGCCGTTAACAAGACCGACGATGACGTGGCTGCGGTGATGGAAGTGGTTACCCTCAGCTACAACGGCGCCAGCCTTCTCGGAAGCATCAGCGACACGAACAGCAACGGGTACAAAGATGTCGAGGAACTGGCGCTCACCAGCTTCATCGGACTGAGTGGCTTGACTGCCTCAGCCAGCAAGGAGTTCGTGATTGCCGTCCGGTTGAGAGAGGAGACGCCGAATAACTTCCAGTCGGATGGCATCACTATCACCATGACGTTCACCCTGAAACAGTGAGATTAGGAACTATCATGCGACACCGTTCATTGCCGAAACGAAGAACACAGTGCCGATGGCTTGTCTCCGTGTATCTGCTTGACAGGAGAACACCCGGGGTGGCGTGACGATGAGAAGCAGGACATGGATTCTGTTGCCGACATGCACCGTGGTGCTTCTACTGGCGTACAGCGGGGCGGTCACGAGTGGCTACTTCAGCGACGTCGAAACCTCAACCGACAATGTTCTGCGCGTGAAGAATGCCCCCCTCTTCGGGGCGGCCGACAGCTTCCTGATTCTGGCGTCTTCCACAATCAGCAACGACGGCAGTACGACGGTCGGCAGTGTCGCGGCTCCGGGGGACATCGGGCTGTATCCCGGCACTGAAGTGACCGGGTATGTGGACATCGTGCACTACGGGACTCTGCACCTGACTGACACCGTAGCCGATCAGGCCCAGACTGACTTGACCACCGCATACGGCGATGCCGCTTTGCGAACACCCTCTACCACACTAACTGTCCTCGACGGCCTGGAACTGGGCCCCGGCGTCTACCACGGGGAGACGCTTGCCCTGACAGGGACCCTGACGCTCACAGGCGGCGAGAATGCAGTCTGGATCTTTCAGACCGAGTCGACGCTCGTCACGGCAGGCAGCAGCCACGTTGTCCTCAGCGGCGGCGCCAGGGCTGCCAACGTCTACTGGGTGGTCAAGAGCTCAGCGACTCTTGGCGCGAACTCTACCTTCAAGGGAAACATCATGGCCCTCGCATCTATCACGATGAATACGGGCGCGACAGTGGAGGGAAGGGCACTGGCACAGACGGCCGCGGTCACACTGAACGGCAATACCATCACGCGACCTGCCTGAGGCATGCGGCTTCGGGTGTGGAAGAATCACAAGTCAGGTATACCGAAGGTCTCTCAGCCTCATCCCGTGCAAGCCCGCCCCGTAGAGTGTGTGGCCCCCCACTGGCGTAAGAGCAAGCCAGGACAGAAAGACGGAAGGCCCTTCAACCTCACCGCAACTAGAACCTGCCCGCCGGCGGCGCTCCGGCAAGGGCGACCGGAGCGCTGAACCCTGAGGGCGCGTCATACGCGGCGCTCGCCAAGTCCGGGGTTTCGCTCTACCCGCCCGTGCGTCCAACGGGAGCATCACCGTCCGCGCGGCACTCTCGTGCCGGCAACTGCAACTATGGTGCGACCCGGCCCCTTTATCCCACCCAATCGACACACGCCACCTGTCATTTCGCTCCCATCGATGTGGTCAGTACATCAGCACTGGAATGCCGCCCCGAATCGCGCTAAAGGCGCTTGTGGCCTCACGATGCAGCGCCTAGACTGACCTCAGGTGGTGGCTCCGCACGTCCACACCTCAACGCAGAGTCGGACCCACCACAACGGAGGTTCTCGATGAAGAAAACAAGCTTGTTCTGGCTCGCCGCATCTCTTACCACGATACTTGCCCTTGTGGCGGGGGCAGGCTGCTCGCTGGTACTTGCGCCGGACACCACCGCCCCCGCAGTGGCTTCCACCGTCCCGGCTGACAACTCCGCCGGTATAGCCGTCACCAGTGCGATGACCGCACGATTCAGTGAGGCGATGGACCCATTGACGATAAACACGACCACCTTCACCTTGAAGCGTGGGGCCACGCCCATTTCCGGAGTGGTCACCTACACCGGCAACACGGCGACCTTTGCGCCGGAAGTCCCTCTCGACCCCGGCACCAAATACACTGCCACAATCACCACCGGCGTCAAAGATGTGGCCGGAAATCCCAGGGCGGTTGACCACACGTGGACCTTCACCACACAGGGCGCACCGGACACCATTGCGCCCACGGTGACCTCGACCATGCCGTCCATTGCTGCCACCGGTGTTACCACCAACAGTGCAATGACCGCCCACTTCAGTGAGGCAATGGACCCCTTGACCGTAACCACCGCAACCTTCACTCTGAAGCGCGGAACCACTCCTGTTCCCGGAGCGGTGACCTACGCCGGCCTCACAGCTACATTCACGCCGGCGGCCGTTCTCGAACCTGGTACGGAATACACGGCCACCATCACCACCGGCGCCAGAGACAAAGCCGGCAACGCCCTGGCAGCCAGCAAGGCGTGGACCTTCTCCACGTCCAGCGTTGCCGCCGGTGACGATGGCGTCGGTGATGATGATACCGATGATGGCGCCGATGATGACACCGATGATGACACCGATGACGGAACCTCAGGAGACTCCACCGCACCCATGGTGACCTCCACATTCCCTGCCGATTCTGCCACCGGTGTGTCCGTCAACAGTGACGTGACCGCCCACTTCAGTGAGGCGATGGCCCCTCTGACGATAACCACAACCACCTTCACCCTGAAGCGGGGAACGACGCCTGTATCGGGAGCCGTGAATTATGACGGCGTTACGGCGACCTTCACACCTGCAGCCGAACTCGAACCAGACACGGTGTACACCGCCACGATTACCACCGGCGTCGAGGATCTGGAAGGAAATCCCATGACCGGCAACGCAGTGTGGACCTTCAGGACGCTGGCCTCCACGGCAGAACCTGCGAGGGCTCCCGTGAACCTCAATTCGGCCGGAGACTACGTGATTCTGGCGAAAACGGGAATCTCAACCACCGGAACCACCTCAGTCGTTGGTGACCTTGGGGTCAGTCCGGCGGCTGCGACCTACATAACCGGATTCGGGTTGATTCTGCACAGCTCGACTCAATACTCAACATCATCCCTTGTCACTGGAAGGGTGTATGCAGCCGACTATTCGGTGCCAACTCCTGCTGACTTGACCGCAGCCATCGCCGACATGGAGACTGCGTACACCGACGCCGCAAATCGGACATTGCCCGATGCCACAGGACTGGGCGCCGGAAATATCGGTGGAATGACGCTCGCTCCCGGACTCTACAAGTGGGGAACTGGAGTCACCATACCCGCTGAGCTCACTCTCTCGGGCGGCGCAGATGATGTCTGGATCTTCCAGATAGCGCAGACACTCAACGTGGGCAACGGAGTCCATGTCACTCTGACCGGCGGCGCGCAGGCCAAGAACGTCTTCTGGCAGGTCGCCGGCCAAACGACCCTTGGAACGACGTCTGTGCTGAATGGAAATGTGCTGTGCAAGACAGCGATTGTGATGAACAGCGGCGCCAGGTTGAACGGCAGAGCGCTGGCACAGACAGCCGTGACAATGATTGCCAATACCGTCACAATGCCCTGACCTGGAAACTCAAGGCGTGTCAGAGAGTATCAGTCCGAAGGCGGGTGCAGCAGACCCTGGGTCCGCTGCACCCGCTCCTGCATGCGGGCCCGGGGACATCTACCGGGACACAGCCGCATCGTGCAACTGCTGGACGTCCATGAGAAGCCCATCAACGGAGAGCCGGATGGTGTCTGTGTGGATGTCGCCACAGCGCCTGGTGATGGTGCGCCCGGCAGTTTCGGATATGTCGTGCAGTCCACGTCAGATGATAGCGATGAGGGCATCAAGCGTGATGAGCGAATGGCATCCGGCTACTGCTCGGGTGTCTCGCCCAGTTCGATGCTCATATTCAACGTGGTGCTGTCGCCCATGATGGTATTCCCCACCGAGATGTCCACGCTCCAGGTCAGACTGATGTAGGTGGTCCCTCCGGCAGCCAGCGGCAGATTCAGGTCGTAGGACCGTGCAATGTCATCCAGTTTGCCCGAATATATGACCGTCTCACCGGCATCCGCCACGCCGTCGTTGTTGGTGTCTACGAACAGGACCACATCCAGATTCGCCCCCAGTTCGTCGTTGTGCTACGACGGGGGCAAGTATGTCTACGCCTTCCAGGGCGGCACAGCGGCTTTCTGGCGCTACGACATCGAAGCCAATACATGGTCCGTCCTGGCGGCCGCCCCGGGAGTCGTGGCCGATGGGGCCTCGCTCACCTTCGGCTACGATGGCGTCGCCTGCGCCATCTATGCCACGCAAGGCGGCGGGACGCACGGTTTCTGGCGGTACGACGTCGCCCGCAACACGTGGAACACCACGCTGGCGCAGCCGGGCGTAGGTATCGAGGCTGGTGGCAGTATGTGCTACCACTACGATGCTGCCGCACCCGGATACTACATCTACGTCATCTGCGGCGGCGGTACGAACAGCTTCCTGAGGTACGATATCGGAGCCGACTCATGGAACAAACTGGCGGACGTCAGTGCGAACATAGATGCCGGCAGCTCCAGTGTGTTGGTTGGGGACTGCATATATGTCGCGCAGGAGACAGGAGCCACGAAGTTTCTGTGCTACAGCATCAGTACTGGTTACTGGTCGGAAATGACCGCCATGCCGGTCGGCCTGGTTGCCGGCAGTTACCTGAGCTATTGCCCGGCCCTTGAGCAGATCTACCTTTCGCGGGGTGGTGTTGCCACCTACTATTCCTACATCATCTCCAGCAACTCATGGATGGTTGTGCCTCCGCCGGGCACGGGGACAGGCGGAGGCTCGGACGACTCCGACTACGGCTATGGCGGTGGTGACGACGTCCCCTTCATCCCCGGAACGCTCAATCTCGAGGTGGACGGGAATGACGGGGTGAACACGGTTAAATTCACTGTAATCGGCGCCAACCCGGGCCAGAGCGGAGCAG
>Ga0351887_10145_pt1 | contig 19361 bp, 19 predicted proteins | sample TotcelFGM3001L15_FD_206760 | JGI IMG/M metagenome (GOLD analysis project Ga0351887, IMG submission 206760) | Enriched cells from coal bed in the Powder River Basin, Montana, United States - Total cells FGM rep3 HSBNCT.FGM.300.1.L15 ...
CCTTCTGCGGTTGCGGCACCACCGTAACGGTGGCCGAACACCTGAAGCGCCGTTGGATCGGCATCGACATCACCTATTTGGCCATTAATCTCATCAAGAGGCGCCTGCACGATACCTTCTCCTCGGAGGAACTGGCCCCGTTCGAGGTCATCGGCGTGCCGGCGGACGCCACCTCCGCCGCAGCCTTGGCAGAGGAGAACCGCCATCAGTTCGAATGGTGGGCCTTGGATATGGTCGAAGCGACTCCGGCCCAAGACAAGAAGAAAGGGGCGGATCGAGGGGTGGACGGGATCCTCTATTTTCAGGAAAAAGACGACGGACCGTATCACAAGATCATCGTGCAGGTGAAGAGCGGCAAGGTCAATGCTGCCACGGTGCGGGAACTGGAAGGGACCCGCAAACAGGAAAAGGCGAAAATCGCCGCGCTGTTGACGCTCCAGCCGCCTACGCGGCCCATGCGGGAAGCCGCGGCGGCCGCGGAGTTCTATAAACCTGAGATGTTTCCCGAGTTGCGCTTTCCCCACCTACAAATCCTCACCATTGCGGACCTGTTTGCCGGGAAGCAGTTGGAATATCCCCGTTGGGTGCCTCCCAAGACCTTCAAAAAGGCGGCTCGCCGCCGCAAAGGCCCCAGCGATCAAGAGAGGCAGGGAGAGTTGCTGTGATCTATCACCTTATACTCGTTGCCAAAAGTTTTTTCCGCCCCCCCTCACCCTAACCCTCTCCCCCCGTTGGGGGGAGTGGGTATAATACCAATTTCGTATTGACGTGCAACAAATTATAACTGATAATCCCTCCAAATAAAGCCAATTGAGGAGGGGTTGCCATGGCTCGACCGAAAGCGGTAATTGATGCAACATTAGCCGAAAAGGCTGAGGCTGCCTTAAAGTCTCTCCCGGATTCCAAGGTTTGCATTCGGCTTAAGGCCATTATCAGTAGCGCCCGCTATCCTATCAGTCTGGTGAGCTCGGTTTTTGGCACTGACCGAACCACCTTATGGCGATGGAGCAAGCGGTTTGCCTCCAAAGGCATAGCTGGTCTGGCTGATGAATCCAAAGGGCATAAGCCCGCCAAGTTGGATGCAGGACAGCGGCAACAGGTGGCCAGTTGGCTGGAAGAAGGGCGCACTAGCCAAGGAGAGGCCATCTTTTGGACTCTCCAGAAACTGATGCTGGCTATAGAAACGGAGTTTGGCATTTCCTTGGGGCAAACCGCCACTTGGGACTTGGTGCAACAACTAGGCTTTAGGCAGAAGGTGCCACGGCCACGACATGCCAAGGCAGATAAGCAAGCCCAGGAATCTTTTAAAAAAAACTTATGAGGAAGTAAGCGACTTTCTCTCTTCTCCCAGTAGTCTGGTGTTCTTTTTTGACGAAAGTCGTTTCGGACTGCATCCTTGCATAGGACGTTGTTGGGCGCGGAAAGGGGTTCGGGTTTCCGCGCCGGTAAACCCGAGTTACCAGAATTTTTATGTTTATTCAGGGGTTTCTCCATTAACCGGTGATGCTTTTTCTCTTTTCTTACCTTGGGTTAATACGGAGATGATGAACCTCTACCTGGCAGAGATGTCGGCTGCTTTTCCAGACAAGAAAATCATGTTGATCTGGGATCAAGCCGGTTGGCATAAATCAAAATCTTTAAAAGTGCCTGAAAATATTGTTCTTAAATCTCTGCCGCCTTATTCTCCCGAGCTTAACCCGGTGGAAAAGCTTTGGCAGTGGTTAAAAAAACATGTTTGCCGGAACCGTCTCTTTGCCTACATGGATGACCTGATGAATACCCTGGCGGAGACATTGATCAACTTAACCGCTACTCGATTTATGGAGCTTTGTCAGTGCTCCTATTTGTTGCATTAGAAAGCGAAAATGGTATAAGAGGAGAGAACTTTTGGCAAACTCTATAAGTTCTTGTCCGCCAAATAAAAAAGCAGGGCCAATGGCCCTGCTTTTTTTGCCTCAGTAATAGGTTCGCTTACAAGCCCGGGAAGATCTTCACCGCGGTCATGGCCAGGTTGTAGAGGCTGCCCGGGAAGATGCCGATGGCCAGCACCCCGGCGGCGGTGAGGGCCACTACCGCGGTTTGGGCCGGGGAGAAGACCACCGGACCCAGGTCGGCCTCCGCCGGCTTCATGTACATGAGCACGGTGATGCGGAGGTAGTAAAAGACCGATACCAGGGAGTTCATGACGCCGATGATGGCCAGCCAGATGTAGCCGGCCTGGATGGCGGCGGAGAAGATATAGAACTTGCCCACGAAGCCCGCGGTGGGGGGAATCCCCGCCAGGGCGAACATGAACAGGGCCATGGAAGCGGCCAGGACCGGGTGCTGGGCGCCCAGGCCGGAGTAATCGTAGATGTTGAGGTAGCTGTCCTTTTTCCGTCCGACCAGGATCACCACCCCGAAGGCCCCCAGGTTCATCAGGGTATAGGCCAGCAGGTAGTAGAGCAGGCTCATGGCGCCCAACTGGTTGGCGGCCACCATGGCCACCAGGAGGTACCCGGCGTGGGCGATGGAGGAATAGGCCAGCATGCGTTTGATGTTGGTCTGGGACAGGGCCGCCACGTTCCCGATGGTCATGGTGGCCACGGCCAGGACCCACAGGACCATGGTCCAGTCGACTTTGATGGCCGGGAAGGCCAGGAAGAAGACCCGGGCGAAGGCGGCGAAGGCGGCGGCTTTGACGGCCACGGCCATGAACGCGGTCACCGAGGTGGGGGCGCCTTCATAGACGTCCGGGGTCCACATGTGGAAGGGGGCCGCCGCCACTTTGAAGCCGAAGCCCACGATCATCAGACCGACGCCTAAGAGCACCAGGGGCGCCATGGCCGGGTCGGCGCCCAGGCGCAGGGGCAGGTCGTCGAGGAACAGGGTGCCACCGGAGGCCCCGTAGAGCATGGCCATACCGAAGAGCAGAAAGGCGCTGGAGAACGACCCGAGAATGAGGTATTTCAAGGCCGCCTCATTGGACCGCAGGTCTTCCCGGAAGAGGCCCGCCAGGACGTAGACCGCGATGGACATGATTTCGAGGCCCAGGAAGATCATGATCAGATGCGCGCCCGCGGCCATGAGCATCATGCCCACGGTGGCGAAGAGGATCAGGGCGTAGTATTCGCCCATATTCTTGCCGAAATCTTCCAGGTACTGCCGGGAGATGAACACGGTCAGGGCCGCACCCAGGATGAAGATCAGGTAGAAGAAAAAGGCGAAGTTGTCCAGGTAGACCATGCGGGCGAAATCGGTGCCAGTCGCGCCCCAGAGGCCGATGGTCTGGACCGCCGCCACCGCCAGGCCGACCAGGGCGACCCAGGAGAAGCAGATTTTCCGTCCTTTGGGGGAGATGGCATCCAGCACCAGGATGAGGATGGCGGTCACCGTCAGCGTCAACCACGGCCCAATGCTGCTCAGATGGAAGCTGGGGATGATGAGGTTCATTGCGCCTCCCCCTTAAACACGTGGGATTGGGACACCTGCGTGGACTTGGCCTTTTCCATCATGGCCACGAAGTTCTCCGTCGATGCCTTGGTTTTGTCTAAAAAGGTGCTGGGATAGACCCCGATCCAGATGATGAAGAGGATCAGGGGCGCAAAGATGGCGATTTCCCGCCAGGACAGGTCCTTGAGGTCTTTGTTCTTGTCGTTGGTCACCTGGCCGAAAACCACCCGCTGGAACATCCACAGCATGTAGCAGGCTGCGAAGATGACCCCGGTGGCGGCGATGACGGCATAGACCTTGTTAGTTTGGAAGGCTCCCAGGAGGATGAGGAACTCACCCACGAAGCCGTTCAACCCCGGCAGCCCGATGGAAGACAGGGTGACGATCATGAAGATGATGGCAAACACGGGCATGGGGGTGCACAGGCCGCCGAACTCGGAAATCAGGCGGGTATGGCGCCGCTCGTAGATCGTGCCGACAATCAAAAACAAGGCCCCGGTGGACAACCCGTGGTTGATCATCTGGATGATACCCCCCTGGACCCCCGGCATGGTGAAGGTGAACAACCCCAGCATGACGAAGCCCAGGTGGCTTACGGAGGAAAAGGCGATGAGGCGCTTTAAGTCCTTTTGCACCATGGAGACCAGGGCGCCGTAAACGATGCCGATGACCGCCAGGATACTGAAGAGCGGCACGAAGTAGTGGGCCGCCTCGGCAAAGAGCGGCATGTTGAACCGCAGGAAGCCGTAAGTCCCCATCTTCAGGAGCACTGCCGCCAGGATGACCGAGCCCACGGTGGGGGCCTCGGTGTGGGCGTCCGGCAACCAGGTGTGGAAGGGGAACATGGGCACCTTGATGGCGAAGGCCAGGCCGAAGGCCAGGAACATCCAGAACTGCATATTAAAGGGAATCGAGGTCCCGTAAAGTTTCAGGAGGTCGAAAGTGTAAGTGCCGGTGGTCTTGCCGTAGTGGAAGTAGAGGACCAAAATGGCCACCAACATCAGCAGGGAGCCGAACATGGTGAACAGGAAGAACTTGATGGCCGCATAGACCCGGCGGGCCGGGTTGCCCCAAACCCCGATGAGCAGGTACATGGGGATGAGCATCACTTCCCAGAAGACGTAGAACAGGAAGAGGTCCAGGGAGACAAAGACGCCGATCATGCCGCTCATCAGGGCCAGGAGGCAGACCATGAATTCCTTCACCCGGACCTGGATGTCGTCCCAGGTGGCCAGGACGCACAGCGGGGTGAGGAAGGTGGTGAGCATGATGAGCAGCAGGGAAAAGCCGTCGATCCCCAGGTAGTAGCTGATACCGTAAGTCGGCATCCACTCCCGCCGCTCCACGAACTGCATGGCCGCGGTCTGGCTGTTGAAGTCGAACCACAGGGGCAGGGAAACCAGGAACTCCACCACGCAGATGGCCAGGGTGGTGATCTTGAGGCCCTTGTGGCGCTTCCGGTCCAGGATCAGCAGGATCCCGATCCCGACGATGGGGAGGAAAATCAGAATGGAGAGGATGGGTAGTTGCATGTGCCCCCCCTAACGTCCGATGAGATAGCCGGTGACGAGCACCGCGCCGATGAGGATGGCCAGGGCGTAACTTTGCACAAACCCGGTCTCCAGTTTTCGGAGGTGACTGCTCAGCCAACCGACGGTAGTGGCGCTGCCGTTGACCGCGCCGTCAATGATGTTTTCGTCCACGCCGTGCCACAGGAAGTCGGAGCCGTTCTTGATGGGCTCCACCACCGTGGCGTCGTAGATCTCGTCCATGTAATACTTGTTATAGACCAAGTCGTACACGACCGGAATTTTCTCGATGACCTTCTCCGGCAGGGCGGGCTTGGCGATATAGAACTTGTAAGCCATGTAGATACCGGCGCCGGCCACTGCCATGGAAAAGATCATCATGGTGATTTCGAACCAGGCCGGGGCGTGCACCTCGTGCACCAGGGGCGTAATGGCCGGGGCCAGAAAGTCCTTGAATTTATTGGCGCCTTTGATGATGGGGAAGCCCACCAGACCGCCCACCACCGACAGCCCCGCCAGGGTCATCAGGGGGATGGTCATCAGGGGCGGAGACTCATGGGGGTGCACATGATGATGGTCGAACTTTTCCTCGCCGTGGAAGGTCATGAACACCGCCCGGAACATGTAGAAGGCGGTGATAAAGGCCGCCAGGGTGGCGATGCCCCAGAAGATCGTATGGCCGCTCACCAGGGAGTGGAACAGGATTTCGTCCTTGCTGAAGAAACCGGCGAAGGGGAAGATCCCGGCGATGGCCAGGGTGGCCAGGATGAAGGTCCAGTAGGTGATGGGCATGTGCTTTTTCAAGCCGCCCATGTGCCGCATGTCTTGTTCGCCGTGCATGCCGTGGATGACGGAGCCGGAACCCAGGAACAGGAGGGCTTTAAAGAAGGCGTGGGTCATCAGGTGGAAGATGCCGGAGGTAAAGGCCCCCACGCCACAGGCCAGGAACATATACCCCAACTGGCTGACGGTTGAGTAAGCCAGGACGCGCTTGATGTCGAATTGGGTGATGCCGATAGTGGCGGCGTAGATGGCGGTGAGCGCTCCCACCCCGGCCACTGCGGTCATGGAAATGGGCGACAGCACGAACATGGTGCTGCACCGGGCCACCATGAAGACGCCGGCGGTGACCATGGTAGCCGCGTGGATCAAGGCGGACACCGGGGTGGGGCCTTCCATGGCGTCAGGCAGCCAGGTGTACAGCGGTATCTGAGCCGACTTGCCGGTGGCCCCTAAAAACAGGCACAGGGTGATGGCGGTGAGGACGCCGGAGCCCATGGGGTACTTGGCGGCCAGGGGGAAGACTTCCGAGAAGTTCACCGACCCGAAGGTCCAGAAGATCAGGAAGACGCCCAGCAGGAATCCGAAGTCGCCGATCCGGTTGACCACAAAGGCTTTTTTGCCCGCGTCGGACGCCGACTTCTTTTCGTACCAGAACCCAATGAGCAGATAAGAACAGAGACCGACGCCTTCCCAGCCCACGAACATCAGGAGGAAGTTGTTGGCGCTCACCAGGATGAGCATGGCGAAGACGAAGAGGTTGAGGTAAGCGAAGTACCGGTAAAAACCCTCGTCATCGTGCATGTAGCCGATGGAGTAGATGTGGATGAGGGTGCTCACCCCGGAGACCACCAGCAGCATGATCAGGGATAGGGGGTCGATGAGGAAGGCCACCGAGACCTTGAAGGGCCCCGAGGCAATCCAGGTGTAGACCACCTTTTCCACCGCGTGGACCCCCTCCGGGAGTTTCAGAAACTCCAGGAAGATCGCCACGGTGACCAGGAAACTCAGGCCCACAGCTGCGGACCCGATGGTCCCCACCACTGACTTGGGCAGACTCTTACCCACCAGGCCGTTGATCAAAAAGCCGATGAGGGGAAAGAGGGGTATCAGCCAGACATAATCCATCATGGAGTTCGCCTCACCACTTGAGGATATTGAGGTTATCTACGTAAACATCGCCCCGGTTGCGGAAGATGGCCACGATCAGGGCCAGTCCCACTGCCACTTCCGCCGCGGCCACGGTCAGGACAAAGAACACGAACATCTGGCCGTCCACGGCTTTGAAGTAGTCGGCAAAGCCGATGAACGCCAGGTTGACGGCGTTGAGCATCATTTCGATGCACATGTAAATGACCAGGGCGTTGCGCCGAATCAGGACCCCGATCACCCCCAGGGCGAACAAGGCCACGCTCAAGGCCAGGTAATATTGAACCGGGACTACCATAATCGCTCTCCGCTTGAGATTCTCACGCCATCACTTCAACTTGCTCTTCGCCAGGACCACTGCCCCGACGATGGCCACCAAGAGCAGGACCGACGTCACTTCGAAGGGCAGCAGATAGTCGGTGAACAGGCTCCGGGCGATGGATTCGGTGTTGCCCAGACCCGGGGCGGCTTCCTTGCCGGTGGTCAGAGCCGCTTTGGCCACGCCGTAAATCAGGATCAGCCCGGTGAAACCCGCCAGGATGATGCCAGCCAGTTTCTGGCCGATAAACGGAATCTTGGGCGCTTCTTCCGGCTGCCGGATATTCATGAGCATGATGACAAACAGGAACAGCACCATGATGGCCCCGGCGTAGACGATCACCTGGATGGCGGCGATGAACTCGGCGTGGGCCATGAGGTAGATGCCTGCCACCGCAAAGAAGTTGACGATGAGCCAGAGGGCGCTCCTCAGGGGGTGCTTCTGAAAGACTACCAGGCCGCCGGCAATCAGGGCCACGGCGCCCAGGATGAAAAACAGGATCTGCATCCCTCGGGCCTCCTATTCCTGCCGAAATGGCTGGGGATTAGAGATCATAACCAATCCCCCAGGCGCAGTTGCGACTTGCTCTGGGTTGCCCCCTCGATGTCGAGAATGAGCACCTGTTTGTCGTATTGGGCCAGCTCGTAAAGCCGGTTAAGCTTGATGGCCCCCTTGGGACAGGCCTCCTGACAGAAGCCGCAGAAAATGCAGCGCTGCAGGTCGATGATGAAGGCCACCGGATACTTCTCGTGTTCTTCACCTTCTGCCGGCACGATTCCCTTGATGGCGTTGGACGGACAGACCACCATGCACAGGGTGCAGGCAACACACCGCCGGCCGCCGTCGTCATTGATGGTGAGTTCCGGATGGCCGCGCCAGCGCGGGGAAACTTCCCGTTTCTCTTCCGGATACTGCAAAGTGATGGGTTTGGAGAACGCCATCTTGAGGGTGGTCGCCAACCCTTTGAGCAAAGGAATAATCATGGATTAACCCTTGATAAATAAGATAACCGCCCCGGTGACCAAAATGTTCACCAGGCTTAACGGCAACAGGACCTTCCACCCCAGGGCCATGAGCTGATCGAACCGGAAGCGGGGGAAGGTGCCTCTTACCCAGATGAAGAAGAAGACCAGTGCGAAGGTCTTGGCCATGAACCAGACGACGGGGGGCAGCACCGGCCCCTGCCAGCCGCCCAGGAACAGGGTGGTGGCCAGCGCCGAGGCCGCGATGATGTGGGCGTATTCCCCCATCATGAACATGCCCCATTTCATGGAGCTATATTCCGTCTGGTATCCGGCCACCAGCTCGTTTTCGCACTCGATGAGGTCAAACGGCGTCCGGCCGCATTCGGCCATGGCCGCGGTCATGAATATGACGAAACCCAGGGGTTGGTAAACGATAAACGGGATGCACTTTTGGGCGTCCACAATGGAGACGGTGCTCAGGGACCCGGCCAGCATGATGACGCCGATGACGGAGAGGCCCAGGGCCAGCTCGTAGCTGACCATCTGGGCGCAGAGGCGCAGGCCGCCCAACAGCGAATACTTGTTGTTGGAGGCCCAGCCGCCCAGGATGGCGCCGTACACCCCCAGCGAGCCCACTGCGAAGATATACAGCAGGCCGATGTTGGTGTCGCCGATGACCCCCTGGTTCAGGGCCGCCACGGTCAGGTCGACCTTGTAACCGTAGAAGGTGATCTCCGGCGGCAGGATAGTGCCGGCGAAGGGGATGACCGCAAAGGGCAGGAAGGCCGCCCCGGCGGTGATCACCGGCGCCATGACAAACAGGTACTTGTTGGCGCCCGGCGGAGTGAAGTCCTCTTTGAACAGCAGCTTGAGGGCGTCAGCCAAGGGCTGGAGCAGCCCCCAGGGACCCACCCGGTTGGGGCCGTACCGCAGTTGGATGAAACCCAGGACCTTGCGTTCCAGGAGCACCGTATAGGCGACGCAGGTGAGCAAGACCCCCATGACTACGGCGATCTTGAGGACGCTGACAGCTATAACGAGGGGCAGATTCATGTTCTCAACCCTTTTGGATGGTCACGCGCACCAGGTTGGAGTTAAGGGTTAAATCGTTGGCGGCCGGGGTGGCGAAATGCTCCGGCAGGAACACCACGCCCGCAGGCACATCCGCGGTTAGTTTCACCGGCGCCGAAATTTCCCCATGGGAGGAGATCACCTTTACCACTTCTCCCGGGGCCAGCCCCAGGCTCTGGGCGTCCTCGGGATTGATCTTCAGGAGCGCCTCGCCCGTGACCGCCAGGGTCCCGCCGGGGTGGTGGGTGGTAAACGACCCGGAGTGCTGCAACGATTTGCCGATGATCAGGGTGAAGGGCCGCCGGCCGGGCAGGCTGATGTCCGCCTCAAAGGGCACGAACTTCCCGCTCATCGCCGCCTTGATCTTGGGGCAGGGGGCGCAGAACTTGGGCGCCAAACCGGCCCACAGGGGCATCTTGGCCGCCAGTTCCTTGAAAATCGCCTTGGGGCTGACGGCTTTCAGGGCGAACCCCATTTTGTCCCCGAGCTGCCCGATGATCTGCCAGTCGGGCCGCACCCCATTGGTGGGTAAGGCCTGGTTGATCAAACCCAGTTGGCCGGTGCTGCTGATAAAGGTGCCTTCCTGTTCGGCGTGCACCGCCACCGGCAGGACCACGTTGGCCAGCTTGGCGGTATCCGTCAGGAAGGCGTCCTGCACCACGATGAACGGCACTTTCTTGAGCAGTTTCTTGGTCCGGCTGCGGTGCGGCAGCCAGCGCAGCAAGTCCCCGCCCAGCAGATACATGGCCTTGGGCGCCGCAGGGTCGTCGGCCTCCAGGAGGTCCATGGCCTCTTCCAGGGTGGCGCCGGGCTCCGACCCTTCCAGCGGCATGTACCCGGGACCCATATCCGGCAGGACGCCCACTTCGCAGACGCCCCGGGAGTTGTTCTTCTCGGCCACGGGATACAGGGCGCTGCCTGGGACCTCCGGTTTGCCCGCCAGCAGGAACAGGTCCGCCAGGGCCAGGGCGGTCTGTTGCCCCTTGTCCTGGCTCAGCAACTCGCTGCCGAACACGATGGCCGGGGCCTTGGCCTGGGCCAGAAGCGCCGCCACTTCCTTAAGCGTTGCCTCTTCCACCCCGGTCTTGGTGGTGATTTCCTTGGGGGTGATCTTGATGCTCTCTTTGAACTCATCGAGGGCATCGGCCTTGATGGCCGGGACCCAGTCGGGGTTGTCGGCCAGGAAAAACTTGATCAGCCCGGCGATGAGGACCCGTTCGCTTCCGGGCTTATACCGCAGGGATAGGTCGGCGTAGCGGTCGAACTTGGTCTTGCGGATATTGGCCATCACCAGCCGGAAGTTTTCGCGCTCCATGGCTTCCATGAGCTTCCAGCCCAGGGGCGGGCTCTCCGGGGTGACGTCCGTGCCCACCACCAGGACCAGGTCGGCCATGGGCAGGTCCGCCAGTTTCCCCAGCACAAAGGGGAAGCCGCTGCCGGTGGCCGCTTCTTTAACCACCAGCGGCGAGTTGTAGGCCGGGGCCAGGGCGCTGCCGGCCTCGACGCCTTCTATCTTGGGAGTCCCGAAAACCTCGGCCATGGCCTTGATGGCCCGGACATAGTTATAACGGCCCGGGTTGTCCAACTGGTTGGTGGCCAGACCCTCACGGAAGAATTTCTGGAAGACGTAGTTGGCTTCGTTGGTGGCCCGGGGCGAACCGATGCCATATACCGCCTTGGCGCCGCCGGTCTCCACGGTTTCCTTCATTTTAGCCGCCACCAGGTCCAGGGCCTCGTCCCAGGAGGCTTCCCGGAACTTGCCGCCCTCTTTGATCAGCGGGGTCTTGAGACGGTCGCCGGCTTCCACCACCGGCCAGCCGAACCGGCCCCGGCCGCAGAGCAGCACGGAATCTTCGTTCAGCACCCGCATGATCTTGCCGTCTTTGGTGTGCACCTGGTAGGTGCAGCCGCCGCCGCAGAAGGGGCAGGCCATTTCGGTCTTGGCCACTTCCCAGGCCCGGGCCCGGTACTTGAACTGCTTGTTGATCAGGGCCCCCACCGGGCAGATGTCGATGCAGGAGCCGCAGAACTCGCAGTCCAGGGGCTGGGCGCCGCTGGCCAGTTCGGTGAAATAGCCCCGCAGCGTAAAGTTGATGGCCATGGCCCCCACCCGGTCCTTGCAGATCCGCACGCAGCGGCCGCAGGTGACGCAGCGGTCGGGGTGGCGTTCCACCATCTGGGAGACGTTGTCCGGATTGGGCGGCAGTTTGACCGCGTCCAGGTCCACGGTGGGAACGGCCAGGGCGTGGGTCAGGTCCTGGAGTTCGCATTCCCCGCCCTTGTCGCAGATGGGGCATTCCAGGGCGTGGTTGATGAGCACCAGCTTCATCAACTCCTGGCGCAGGGCGGCCAGCCGCGGCGTATCCGTCACCACCTCCATGCCTTCGGTGACGGTGGTGGCGCAGGCCGGGATGGGCCGGGGCGGCCCGGGCTTCACGTCCACCACGCAGATGCGGCAGGAGCCGATGGGTTTCAGGGCCGGATGGTAGCAAAGGAACGGGATGAAAATCCCATTTTCTTTGGCCACATCCAGGATGGTCGAGCCCGGTTTCGCCTGAATGGCCCGTCCGTCGATGGTCAGATTAACCATAAGTCGTTCCTATGTTCACGGCATGTTAGCTTTGAGCTGTCAGCAATCAGCTTGCAGCTTTTAATGTAGGGTGGGACCGTCCACCATAAATATTATTTATTGACGAGCAGTGCCCGCCTACAGTTGCCTAGTGGCCAAGCCTCTCCACGGAAATAACCCTATAGACCGGGGCCTTGAGCGACCCGGTCTTATCGGCGTCGCAGTCCAGTTTTACCTTCCAGCCCAGGCCCTTGCTCATTTTGGGAGTCACCACTTGCGCCGGCCCTCCGGCTTCGACCACCCCGAATCTCACGGCATCCTCAGGGGCGAGACGAAATTCGATTTTGGGGTGCTCTTCCAGCCTCACCATATAGAAAGTACCTTTTTTCCCGACATCCAGTGTGGTGCCCCTGGCTATCTCCGTGATTTTGCCGGTAAAAGTCTTGGTGACCTGCCCGTGGACCGCCCCGGCCCAGGCGATCAGCAGGGCCAACCCCAATCCCAGCAGAACCTTGTGGTGATGCTTCGATGTCATTGGCCACCCAAGAAATTCATTATCAGGACGCCCGCCCTACCTTACCTATCCACGTCCGCCAACACGATATCCATGGTGCCGATCATCGCGATCATGTCCGACAGCAGTCTCCCCCGGCACAGCTTGTCCAGGGAGCCCAGCACCACAAAGGACGGGGTCCTGACTTTGACCCGGAGGGGCTGGGGCCCGCCGCCGCTGACGATATAAAAACCCATCTCGCCCTTGGGGGCCTCGATGCATTGGTAGACTTCGCCCTTAGGCGGCGTGATGCCCTCCTGGATCAGCTTGAAGTGGTTGATCAGGCTGGCGATGTCGCTGTAGACCATCTCCTTGGGGGGCAGGCTGACCCGCGGGTCGGCGACCTTGATGTCCCCGGGCTCGGTCTTGGCGATTTTTTCCAGGGCTTGCTTGACGATGCGGTTGCTCTGGAGCATCTCGGCCATCCGCACCAGGTACCGGGAGTAGGTGTCGCCCTGGCTGTTCCCCAACGGCACCTCAAATTCAAACTCGTCGTAGCTGGAGTACGGGTTGTCGCGCCGGAGGTCCCAATCCACCCCGGAGCCCCGGGCCATGGGGCCGGACCAGCCCCAATCCAGGGCGTCGGCGGCGCTCATGGTGCCCACGCCCACGGTGCGCTGTTTCCAGATGACGTTTTGGGTCAGGAGGGTGTCGTAATCCTGCCAGTTTTTATCGAATTCTTTGGCGAACTCCCAGGCTGCGGCCATGAAACCTTCGGGGAGGTCTGCGGCCAGGCCGCCGATGCGGAAATAGAGCGGGAACATCCGGGCCCCGGAGACCATTTCGCACAGGTCCATGATCTTTTCCCGCTCGCGGAAGGCGTAAAACAGCGGGGTCATGGCGCCCAGGTCGTGGCCGTGGGTCCCCAGCCAGAAGAGGTGGGAGGCGATCCGGGTCAACTCCACGATCAGCACCCGGATATACTGGGCCCGCTTGGGGACCTCGACGCCCAGCAGTTTTTCCACCGCCAGGCAGAAGCCGAAGTTGTTCACTTCCCCGGCCAGGTAGTCCACCCGGTTCATCAAGGGCAGGCAGCGATGATAGGTGCGGTACTCGCACATCTTCTCGATGCCGCGGTGGAGGTAACCGATGTCCGGGTCGGCGCTGTTGATGAGCTCGCCGTCCAGCTCCACCAGGACCCGAAGGACCCCGTGGGTGCTGGGGTGGGACGGCCCCACGTTCAGCAGCATGGTTTCGGTGCGTTTCATGGTTCCGGCTTGATTCATGGCAAAATTCTCGTTTTTCGTTTTTCGTTTTTCGTTTTTCGTTTTCAGTTCGAAAGGTTAATTTTTCTGGTTTGGTTTTTGTTCCTTCCACCAAAAACCAAAAACGAAAAACCCAAAACGGGATTTATAGGCCTTTTAACGGGTAATCCTTCCGCTGCGGATGCCCCACCCAGTCGCCGGGCATGAGGATGCGCCTGAGGTCCGGGTGCCCCTTGAAGCGGATGCCCATCATGTCATAGGCCTCGCGTTCGTGCCAGATGGCCGTGGACCACACCTGGGCCACCGAGTCGATGGCCGGGGCCTGGTCATCCGCCAGCCGCGTCTTCAAGGTGATGCGGTCATGGTGCTTGTGGCTGTAAAGGGCATAGACCACGCCGAACCGGGGGCTGGCAGGGGAATAATCCATCCCGGCGATCATGGACAGGTACTTGAAGCCGGTGTCATGGCCGTCTTTGAGGGCGGTGCAGATGTCCACAATCAGTGAAGGCTTGACTTCAATGGTGGTATCGCCCCGGAATTCCACCACCTCTACTATTTCATCGGGAAACTTTTCTTCCAGCAGGGCCACCGCTTTGTTCATGCCGCCACCTCCCGCCGGGCCTGCAGGCTCTCTTTGTACTTCTGGCTCAGGAAGGGATCTTTGATGATCTGCTCATGGAGCTTCAAGATGCCGTACAGCAGACCTTCGGGCCGGGGCGGGCAGCCGGGCACGTAGACGTCCACCGGCAGGTACTTGTCGATGCCCTGGACCACGGCGTAGGAGTCGAAAATCCCCCCGGAGGTGGCGCAGGCGCCCATGGCGATGACCCACTTGGGTTCGCTCATCTGGTCGTAAACCCGCTGGATGGCCGGCATCATCTTCTTGACCACGGTGCCGGCGATGATGATCACGTCCGCCTGGCGGGGAGAGGCCCGGAAGGCCTCCATGCCGAAGCGGGCGATGTCCCAGCGGTTGGCCGCGGTGCAGATCATCTCGATGGCGCAGCAGGCCAGCCCGAAGGTGGCGGGCCAGAGGCTGTTCTTGCGCCCCCAGTCCACCAGTTTTTCCAGGGTGGTGGTTAAAACGTTATATCCGAGGTGTTCTTCGATTCCCATTCCAGTGCTCCAAAAAGCCGTTTTTGGTTTTTCGTTTTTGGTTTTTAGTTCTCAAGTAAGCCAAATACCGCTATGGCGTTTCTGTCATTACCCCAGAACCCAGAACCTAAAACCCAGAACCCGCTTTATTCCCACTCCAGGGCGCCCTTGCCCCAGACGTACACCAGGCCCACTGCGATGATGCCGATGAACACCAGCATCTCCACGAACCCGAACCAGCCCAGGGGCTTGAACACCACCGCCCAGGGGTAGAGGAAAATGGCTTCAATGTCGAACACGATGAAGAACATGGCGATGACATAGAAGCGCACCGTGTAACGGCTGCGGGCGTCGCCGATGGGGTCCATGCCGCACTCGTACGGCATGTCCTTGGCGGGGAAGTGCTTCTTCTTGCCCAGCAACTCGGACAGGACCACGATCACGGCCACCAGCCCGACAGCGATTAAGATGAAGATTAATACCGGCACATAGTTGATCAGCATAGTTGATCCTTAGCAATGCTGGTTTGATTGATCATTACATTACTCATCGTTCCCGGTTTGCGGTTGGGAACGACTTCCCGGAGATCTCTTAAAGACCCGCGGCCCCGGCTGCCGCCACCGCTTGATCATTCTCCACCGAGCTGCCGCTCACCCCGATGGCGCCAATGACGGTGTCGCCGTCTTTGAGGGGAATGCCTCCGGGGAAAATGATGAGGCGTCCGTCGTTGCTGGCGTGGATGCCATAAAGCGGCTGCCCCGGTTGGCACAGGGGCGCCAGGGTCTTGGTCTCCATATCGAAGGCCCGAGCGGTGTAGGCCTTGTTCATAGAGATGTTGATGGAACCCAGCCAGGCCCCGTCCATGCGCTGAAAGGCCACCAGATTGTTGCCTGCATCCACCACGGCGATATTCATGGCAACCTTGAGCTCCGCGGCCTTCCGTTTGGCGGCCTCGATGATCCGCAAGGCCGTGTCCAGGTCTATTTTCTTTGCCATGTTATCTGCCTTTTCCGGCGTCTGCTCGGGGTTATGAGTCACAAAAGGTGGGCGCCGCCCACCATTTTGCTGAATCTACCCTTCTAAAGAAATATATTCCGCCTGGCTTTTCACCGCGGGGAGGGGGATATTGTCCTCCCGCATACCTTCCAAATGGATTTTAATGGCTTCGCTCATCCGCTGTTTAACTTCTGCAATCGTTTTCCCGGTGGCGATACATCCGGGAAGGTCAGGGCAATAGGCGGAATAATTGCCCTCGGCCGGTTCGATTACTATCAGCAATTGTTCCATAATTCCGCCTACTTCAGTTTCACGCCAGATTGTTTTAAAATGCTGTTTAACGTCCCCGGGCTTAAATCATCGCGTTGATGGCCGGCGATGGTAACCCGTCCGGTTTTTGTGGGATGCTTATACTGCCGATGGCTCCCCGTTCCTTTGGCGCTTATTTGATACCACCCGTCGGCTTCGATTAATCTTATCACATCCCGAATTTTCAAACTGTCGCAACCTGCAAGAGGTTTGTAGGGGCGGGTTTAAAACCCGCCCCTACAGCGCCTTCTTAACCCATTTAATGCGAATGCTCTTCCGCCTTGCACACCCCCAGGGGGCAATTCCCCGCCAGGTGGGCGTCGTATTCATCTTTGAAACGTTCCATGGTGGTCTGGAGAAACGAATAGGGCGACCAGCCCAGGGCGCAGTTGGCGGAATCCACCATGGCCTTGGACAGCGTCAGCATCCGGTCCAGGTCGGCCTGGGTGGCTTTGCCCGCCGCCACCTTGCAGATCATTTCGTAGAGCACCCGGGTGCCCCGGCGGCAGGGGAGGCAGAAGCCGCAGGACTCGTGCTGGAAGAAATAGAGCAGGCATTTGACCACGTCAATGACGCAGACCGTGTCGTCCATCACCAGCATGGTGCCGGAGCCCACACCCCCGCCTATTTTGCTCATGGCCGCATATTCCAACGGCGTGTTGAGATGCTCGGGAGTGATGAAGCCGCAGGCCGCTCCGCCCGGTTGCACCGCTTTGATCCGGTTTCCTTGCCGGCATCCCCCGCCGATCTGGTCGATCAGGGTGGACAGTGGCATGCCCATATTGGCCTCCACGACGGCAGGGGTATTTACGTGCCCCACCACCTGGAAGATCTTGGTCCCCTTGGAATCTTCGGTGCCCTTGGCCTTGTACCAGTCGGAGCCCTGTACGATGATGCTCGGCACACTGGCCCAGGACTCCACGTTGTTGACGATGGTGGGCTTGTACCAGACACCTACCTGGCCGGGGAAGGGCGGTTTCACCCGGGGGTTGCCCCGCTCGCCCTGGATGGACTCGATGAGTGCGGTTTCCTCGCCGCAGACGTAAGAGCCGCCGCCGGTCTGAATCTGGATGCGGAAGGAAAACCCGGTGCCCATGATGTCGTCGCCCAGGAGATTCTTGGCCACGGCCGCGTCAATGGCGTTCTGCAGGCGGTGCATGGAGAGGTAATATTCACCCCGGCAATAGATATAGCCGACGCTGGCGCCGACGGCATAACCGCCGATGGCCATGCCTTCCAGTACCCGGTGGGGGTCTCCCTCCATAAGATAGCGGTCTTTGATGGTGCCCGGTTCCCCTTCATCGGCGTTGCAGATGATGTACTTGGGGGCGATGGGGCTGGGCTGGGTGAAGGACCATTTCAGACCGGTGGGAAAGCCGGCGCCGCCTCGCCCTCTCAGGCCCGAATCCTTGACCACATTGACCACATCTACCTGGGTCAAGCCCAGGGCCTTTTTCAGTCCCTCATAGCCCCCCCGGGCCAGGTATTCGTCCAGGCTCATGGGATCAATCTGGTCCACATTCTGAAACAGGCTCACCTCGTCAGGGCTGGCATGATAATCGCTGAGGGAATTGGTGGTCCGGCGGATCTGCCGGAAGTCCGGGGCCTTGCCCGCCTTGTAATCGGCCAGGATGCTTTTCACCCGCTCCGGAGTCAGGCGGCCGTGCACCACCTCGTTGATCTGCATGGCCGGGGAGACCTCGCAGACCCCCAGGCAGGCGGTATGCTCCAAGGTGAAGAGGCCGTCGGCGGTGGTTTCCCCCACCTTGATGCCCAACTCCGTTTGGAGCATCTCCGCCAAATTAACCGCCCCCATGATGTGGCAGGGCGGCGACTCGCACAGGCGGATGACGTACTTCCCCCGGGGCGTCGGCGAGAACATGGTGTAAAAGCTCATGACGCCGTACAGGTAGGGGTAGGGAATATCCAGGCCTTCGGCCAGCAGCTTCAAGGCCTCCAGGGGCAGCCAGTTGCCGCAAATGCCTTGAACCGCATGCAAGGCGGGCATGACCCCCCCCTTGACGGCTTTATAATGACTGACGGCAGCCTGGATGGCGGCGAGTTGCTCGGGGCTCAACGTGGCGCTGACGGGGCTCTTAATCTCCATCGTTATCGATCCATAGGATTGGTCTTTGTGAAAATTTTCTTTATTACTCGGAATTTTTATTACCAATCCCCCCGGCTGTCAAGTTTTTTTTCAGTTTTTTGGCGGGTTCGGAACCCAGGGAAAGAGAGATCAGGATTAGCCGCCGGGTTTTCGCTGGCGGGCAAGCAAGTTAGCTTGAGCCGGTTTTGTTCCGGGTTTGCCTCGGCCTCAGGGGCTTCGCAAAGTTCAAGGTTCAAGGTTTTTAATGTAGGGTGCGCAACGCGCACCATGATACAAAGCCTGCCACTTTCTGAGACTTGCGGGTGGGCCGCAGGCCCATAAGGAACTGCCTGGAAAAAATCGCCCCGGCTGCCTCAAATCAACCGGCGGCGGTGGGTAAGACGGCATTGGGCCACCTGCCCCGGTTGATCCCGGAGATTGAGGTGGGACTCAAAAACGATAAGGCCATCGAGGGAATTATATACACTCACGTTTTAAGATTTTTATTCGATTCAATTTTTTCTAAAGCGATTTGAGCATGAAAAATCGCTTCCTCTGCTTCCCCCATTGATATATCCGCCCCATGGACAGCTTTATTACAAACTGAAATTGCATAACTAAGTTGCCTTGATATGTATTCATCAATTAATTCACTCCGTTCAAGAAAATTTAACAATCTTCTAACAGATGTATGCCCTCCCTGGGAAAACCCTGCAATTTGTGCCATATTCCTTAAAATAATCTCGATATGCCTTCTTAACCGAGCCAATGCATTCCAGGGTTCTCCTGCCCTAACTTCGTATAAAATTTTTTTAAATTCATCAGAAAATTTCTCATCAATAATTGATGATTTGTCTATTTCAATTAATTCCTTGTCCTCAATTACTATTTCCTTGGCAATATCTTCATTAGTTCCAATAAAATTTTGAATCCTTTCCAAATATTGGTCTACCCTTTTCTGTATTTCTACATTATTAGTGTATTCATGAATATTAAACTTACCTAATGTGTCATCAAGATAATTCCCTAAAGTAATAATGTTATCAGAAGATAATACCATGTCAAAGGTTGTTTCATTAGCATTATCAAGTTTTGATCGCTCAACATATTTTGAAATTATCCAAGAAAATATTGATAATAAAATTGATAATGAACCTACTATAGATGATATTGAAAGAGATATAATTTCGAAAAAATGTGGCACCTTAAGAATTCCTCATTTCATCGCGATATCTTAATAAAAATTGAGAAATCTTGTTAAAATTAGAAAACAATTTAAGTGCTGAAACAAATTGAGCGTTCA
>Ga0351887_10093_pt3 | contig 19348 bp, 16 predicted proteins | sample TotcelFGM3001L15_FD_206760 | JGI IMG/M metagenome (GOLD analysis project Ga0351887, IMG submission 206760) | Enriched cells from coal bed in the Powder River Basin, Montana, United States - Total cells FGM rep3 HSBNCT.FGM.300.1.L15 ...
GTCAATCGGTCCAATCATCGCACCGGCGATCGGTGGTTATTTACAACATTATTTCGGATGGCAAGCCAGTTTTTATTTTCTCATGAGCTATAGCATAATCGCTTTCTTACTGATTTTATTTTTAATTCCAGAAACATCGGTTTATCGTCATCCTTTTCAGTTTTGCGCTATCTTAAAACGTTACCGCGCGATCCTGTCGCATCGAGAATTTTATAGCGGATTTATGATAAATGGTGCTTTGTATTCGATTGTAATTTTATTTGCAGCTATTGCGCCGTTTTTAATTCAAAGAGTATTACATTATTCTGCAATTGAATTTGGTCACATGGCTTTATTAACAGGCTTAGCATGGTTCATCGGTACTGTCACTAATCGATTCTTGCTCCAAGTTCCCTCTTATATAAAAATTAAAACGGCTTTATGGGGCATGTTAATTACTGCGGTATTAGCATTGTTATTCGTCGCAGAAATTCCATTAAATATATATACCATTATGATTCCTGCGTGTATTTTAATGATCATGGGCGGCATTATTTTCCCTAATAATTGGGCTCGCGGGATGGAATTATTTCCACAATCCAGCGGTAGTGCTAATGCGTTATTTGCATCATTTGTATTTTTAATTCCAAGTTTAGTATCTGCATTGGGAACGTTTTTAAAATCCACCAGCGTTATTCCACTCACTATTACTTATATTGGATTAATTATTTTCTGTTTAGTAATTTATTACAGTGGATTACACTTACGAAAATCGGCGCGGAAACTCGCAAGCGAGCTTCCGCAATAAAATTATTTAGCACCTTTGGTCGTATCACCCACGGTATAAGAGTACGCCCCTGTCCCAGCAAGTTTACCGCCATCTACGATCAGATATTCGTTACGAATGGGGCGTTTCTCAAACCAACACTCGAGAATTTCACGCACCCCAGCAGCATAGCGTGCTTGCGCAGATAACGTCGTTCCTGAAACATGTGGAGTCATTCCATGATGCGGCATAGTTCTCCACGGATGATCTTTAGGAGCAGGCTGCGGAAACCAAACATCACCCGCATATCCCGCTAACTGACCGCTTTCAAGTGCATGCACAACCGCATCGGCATCACAGATTTTTCCACGTGCGGTATTAATTAAATAAGACCCACGTTTCATTTTACTAATCAATTTATCATTGAATAAATGTTCGGTTTGTGGATGCAGCGGACAATTAATGCTAACCACATCGCAAACGCGCACCATCGATTCCACATTCGGATGAAAGGTAAGACCTAATTCTTTTTCCACTTTTTCCGGCAAGCGATGACGATCGGTATAATGTAATTTAACATCGAAAGGTTTTAATCGTTTCAGAACGGCTAACCCAATACGGCCCGCTGCCACCACACCGACATGCATACCTTCTAAATCATACGAACGCATCGCACAATCAGCAATATTCCAACCTTTTTTAATAACCCATTCGTAGGAAGGAACATAATTGCGAACCAAAGCTAAAATTAACATTACCACATGTTCAGCGACACTAATGCTGTTGCAATAAGTCACTTCCGCGACAGTAATATTTTTATCAACCGCAGCTTGTAAATCAACATGATCGGAACCAATTCCCGCAGTAATAGCTAACTTTAATTTTTTAGCTTTAGCAATTCTTTCAGCTGTCAAATACGCCGGCCAAAATGGTTGCGAAATTACAATGTCTGCATCTATCAATTCTTTTTCAAAAACTGAATTAGCTCCTTCTTTGTCTTCGGTCACCACTAAGGTGTGTCCCTGTTTTTCTAAAAAGTCTCGTAAGCCAAGCGCGCCCGATACATCACCTAAAAGTTCCCCTGGATTAAAATCAATTTTATGTGGAGTCGGCATGCTTTGCCCATCCGGATAGTGCTGCAATTCTGGAATATCATCGCGAGCATAACTGTTAGGATGACCGCCTTCTGGGTCTGCATACAGAACACAAATTATTTTAGCCATATCATTTCCTTATGAAGTAAATTGAGAAAAATATACCTGATTCAATGCATTAGCTCCAGAGCTACGTTCTAGGATCTAACCGTCCCCTGATTAATTTTAATTTAAGACCGAAGGCGTAGAATGAGACAATCCCTATGATTGAGAAGACTATGTCTGACAGCAAAAATAAATTGGACTGGAAAGATTCCATTCTCCCACGTTTCACTCAGAGTTTTGAGAATTTACGTCTCTCTTCGCTTGATTTACCACATTTAAATCACTACTTGGATATTGATTTAAAGCAATATGATGTAGAAGCTCTGAAACAAACAGAAAATATGACTTCTTTGGAAAAAGCCCAAATTCAAATTATCCTCGCCGGAACATCAACTGAGCCCCAAGATGCTATCCGTCACCTGGAATCCGCCATTGTATTTTCACAAGCATGCAAAATCAATGACACTAAGTGTCGATATTTAGCGTACTGTCATGCGCACTTATTAAAAATAAAAAAAACTGATCTTGACAAACATCTTGCAGAGATCATCATCTTCTATGCAAATATTTCTGAAAAAAGTAATATTGATTATGCATTTATTCTTGAGTTGCTAGAACAGCATATATTAAGCAATCCAAATCACATCTCTATTTATCGTGAAGCTTGGCAAAATTTATTTGATAATATTTATTTTATGCTTGAGGACCCAAGTCACTATAGCAAATTTATATTTTTCAGCCAATACCTTCCAGCTAAACATAGCATTGGCTATCTGTTTAAATTATTAGACCTACAATTAAACTCTCTACAGTATAGAGCCGCACAAAAATTTTTACTTAAAAAAATACAAGAACTCTGCCATACAAACTTTTTTTGGCGCAAAAATCCTGAACATATCTATGCTTGGCTAAACACAGCAAACCTAAACTTTGATATCCAATATTGCCTCAGTTTCATTTTACTTGAAAATTTGCGTAAAAATAATTTCCCTGCTTATACTGCGCAACAAACTAAGCATACCGTGCTGAGAAAATTAATCACCACACTCAAAGGAAGACAGCTCTCTCACCAACAAATCGCTCGATATTTACAAGAAATAATTGCAGAAGCAAAACAATCGTTCCAATTAATTAGTTGTCTAGATATTCAAGAACTAAAAGAACATCCCTTACTCTCACGCCACATACTATTAGCATTATTGTCGGAAATTTTTGGAAATAAATCAGTTAATAATATCTTAGATTATTCTCTGTCTTTAATTATTTTAGATCTTCTAAAAGGAAAAAAACGCTGTGATAATCCTATTTTTCATAAAGCGTGCAAAATTTTACCGCCCGAACAAGCCAAAGAAATTCGGACCTTACAAGCAGCATTGCATCAGTTTAATAGCCTTCCTAACGACCAGAGTGAAAAATATGTGGCTTGCGTTAGCAAAGCATTAACCGCATTAATTAATTTAGGTCAAGGTAACCATCCACTATTTCACAGGTTAATTTTGTACATAGACAACGGTTCTTATAAGGCTATAAGAAGATATTATTCATTGCATGCCAAACTCTCCATTTGTCGTGAAATCAAAGATAGTGTTTTAGCATTTATTCGCAGTGTTAATAAAGACACGCTAATCAAAATCATAACCTTGGAAAAATTTCCCAATATATTAAATATATTATTTGCTCGCACTATAATTAAACATTCCATTTTGCCCGCACAATTTTTATTTTCAAAACAAAATACATTTTTTAAAACTGTGGAAAATAATCATCAGGTATTTCTGCAGACTTTGGCAGAAGAAAAATGGTGTCACGAGAACAAAAGTATTGATGGTATCGATATTTTCTATATTCACGCAAAAACACCAGCCATACAAAACAAACCTTGCATCATTTATTTCAATCCCAATTCATGCGTTTATCAGGCACAAACTTCTTGTTATGCCTATTTAGCAAAGCAATTAGACACGAAAGTAATTGTGAGCAATTATCCTGGTAGCGGCAATAGCGAAAGTATTCTACACAGCACACAAGATATTATAGAAAGTGGAGTACAAATCGTGCTTAATACTATTAAAGAAAACCCCGCCGCTATTAGCTATACTCTCGCAGGACACTCTATCGGCGGATGGTGCGCTACCGCAATTATCAAGAAATTAAACACCATGCAAGAAGTCGAACCCATTTTGAAGGAAAAAACCATTCTCATTATTAATGATCGCTCATTCTCTTCTGGCGCAGATTATGTGGAAGATTATATGTATCACTCACTACCACAATTATGGATTTTAACGCTAATAGTCGTAAAAACAATTAAATACCTTTTTATTGCATTCTCCGCACTCATAAATATTAAATTAAATGCCGAAGATGCTTGGAGAGAAATTCCCGCAAAAAATAAACTGTGCTTGGTGAGTAGACACGACGAAATTATTGGTTATTCTCAATCAGCTCTCTACCGTAAACTGCCAGAGCATGAACAACAGCAGGCGTTGCACATTAAAGCACCTTTAGGCCATAGCCAACATTCCGCGCATTTAGCCAACATGGAATTAGAGAATGGAACTAATTTAGATTTGATGCAAAAAATTAAAAATTTTATTCATTTAGAATTAACGCCAGCACTCAACCCCGCACTTAGATGTCGTGATTCTATTGGATGTCAAGTTTCAGATAATTCACTGACTCGCCGCAGAAATATTCAAACACAATAGTAATTCAACCTCTTAAAATTAAGAAAACTCCAATCGCAGTCGCCAGTGTTAATGTTACTAATCGCAATGAGGCTTTTTCTTTCAAAATAAATATCGAAATAATCAATACAAAAATAATCGCCGTAGAACGTAGGGCCAATACGACCGGGGTTGGCGTGTACACAAAAGCCAAAACTGCCACACCGTAACCCAAAAAAGCCAAAATTCCTGAAATAATATATTTAATTTTATCTGTATTTACTATCTGCCAATTTATTTTATGCAACAATAACATCGGTATGATTAATATAAAGGCTTTAATTGCAAATAAATAGGCAATGTAGGTTAACACATTACTAACAGTCTTCACACCAAATGTATCCATTTGAGCATAACCGAAAATAAATATACTCGTACCCAAAGCGAACCAAATAGCCCGCGGATTTATAAATTCGGTTGATCTATTTTTTATAAAAGTTAAACTAATCACGCTCAATGATAATAATATGACGCCAAGATCACCGAAAAAAGACAAATGCTTTTTGAAAAAAAGATACCAGAAAGCGAGCGCAAAGAGAGATGCAGCACCTACTGCTAAGGGATAAACCCGACTTAACATACTTTTTTCATAAGCATAACTCAGAAATACAATATAAATCGTATGTAGAAAGGCACTCGCCAAAAGGTAATGCATTGTCTGTAACGCAGGATGCGGCACAAAAAGAATGATGATTAATGCAATCACAAGTTGTGGCAGCGTCATTAAAGTAACAAATACCAGGCGATTTCCTGCATCTTTAACAAACATATTCCAAACGGCACTGCCGAAAGACGTCAATATTATTAAAGCTGCAATTATTTTGATATTCATATTAATTAGAGTAACAGGAGAATATATAAATGAAAACAATCCATCATAACCATACGTGCAGAAAATTTGTCTGTCACACGATTTTTTTGCGGGCATCATCCCCACCTATAGTTGGCCGGGACATCACTTACAAAAAAATCTGCCTTGAAAAATTACCTATGCGGAATGCTTTAAAAAATAAAATCTTGCAAATCTAACAATCTTAACGGATTATATTAATATTAATACAGGGAAGTACGATGTCAAAATTAATTAAACTTGTCCTGAGCGCCTGTCTGATTTGCAACATTATTGTTGCACACGCCGATACCGATCTTAACACAAAAATTCACCAGGAATTAGCCACACATTATAAACAGTATAAAGATAGAGAATATTTTTCAGGCGGAGCAGTCTCGTTTTATATTCCCAATCAAGATATAAAATCATTTTATATTGGCACCGTCTCACATGCAGCTGGAAGCAAATCCGTGACTGCCGAAACTTTATTTGAAGTCGGCAGTATCACAAAATCATTTACTTCTGCTCTTATTTTGCAATTAGAAAAAGAACATAAGATTAATTTAACCGATACTTTACGAGTTTGGTTGCCAGAATATCCATTGTGGGGTGATATCGGTATTGAGGCGTTATTAAATATGACAAGTGGTGTACCTAATTATACTGATACCCCAATTTGGTTAGCGACCGAATATGCAGATTTAATGCGAGTATGGACCAGCGATGAAATTATCAAATACGTTTATCCACCGAATGGAATTACTCCACCATTAAAACAAGGATATTACTATAGCAATTCAAACTATCTATTGGCAGAATTAATTATTGATAAAATTACGCAAAAACATTTTAAAGATTATTTACTACAATTATTTAAAAACGCAGATTTAAAAAATACATTTTATCCTATTCCCACAGCAGATCCAGCCATCCAAAATCGTTCAGCGATAGGTTACAATTATAATCAATACGATAATCCGCTTTTTGTAGGTAAATCCACTCAAAATAGTTTATCTTGGATGGCTGGCGCAGGCGGCATCGTTGCAGATTCTGCAGATATTGTAAAATGGATACAAGCGCTGTTTACCAAAAATAATATTTTAGATGCCACCCAAAAACAAAAATTAACTCGCTTAATTTCAACCGATTCCGGGGAGTCCATTGCAAAAACCACTCCAGATGATAAGCAAGGTTATGGCTTAGGTGTCGCAGAGGGCTACAATAAAGATATCGGCAGATATTGGTTTTATGAAGGTGAAACTTTAGGTTTCCGCGCAATGTACGTTTATGTGCCTTGTAACGGAATTATTATTTCGACGGTTTTTAATAGCTCCACTTATCCTGGTAATGATCATATGGGGAATTTACTCGAAAATATTTATCAAGATATCATCGGCAAATATCCGCAGCTTGCTTGCAAGACCTAACTTGTTCAAAAAATCTGTAAATTTATTTTTAATACTATTGTTGAGAAATTTAATTTGGATTCTACCGACAGACGTCGTGGTATTTCGGAATTTTATTCTATATTGAGGACGACTTCTGCGGCAGAATGACGGGTCTGTAGTTGAAACTAAGCACCCAACTACATCATACTTCTACGAGCCCATCTGAATTATTTGAAAAAAATATTAATCTTGCACGGCCGAGACAGTATTAAATTACTCACCCTATAAACTTAAAGCTATTCCTCACACTGATGCCCAAAAGCTTCCAGCCCATCCTGCAAATATTCGACAATTTGCGGATGTGCCAATAAATAACGCGCGACATTAGAGGGTTTTTCTTGATCGGCTGTAGTCCAGCAATTATCCCATTCATCAATGCTGAAATCACCCCGGCCTAAATACATCAAAGCGATTAAAGTGCTTTGCTGATCTGGCTCAAGATCATTGATATTTCTTTGTAACTCTACAGATGTTAAATCATTTTTGTGATCAGCTAAAATCTGCATATGGTCTTCTAAACTTAATTCTTCTGGTTTTTCTGGAAATACCACTTCTTCTTTCGCTTGAAACTCTCGACAGCGTGAAATAATTTGGCAGACAATTTCAGGATTCAAATCAAACTCTCTCATTATCAATCTCCTTTAGCCACCAATTTAGAATTTTTCGGATTACGAAACATTAATTTCGCTGTCGAAGGTGGATTAATATTTACTTTATTAATCGCTGCAACAATTTTATCGTGATGCGGCGATAAGTGACAAACGGGGTCTGCTGCCGAACTGTCTTCTGTCAACAAAAAAGCCTGACATCGACAACCCCCAAAATCCTCATATTTATCAGGACAGGATCGACAAGGCTCTGGCATCCAAGCCAAACCACGAAATTGATTAAATAACGGGGATTCTTGCCAAATCCAGCGTAGATCATTCTCGCGAACACTAGGAAATTGTAGATCGGGAATAATTCTCGCCGAATGACAGGGTAATGCATATCCATCCGGTGTAATCGTCATAAAAATATTTCCCCAGCCATTCATACACGCTTTGGGTCTGTTTTCATAATAATCGGGAACCACATAATAGATTCGTGTTTTATCTTGATAAAGATCTCGATATTGGTGCGCTATCATCTCCGCACGTTCCACTTGTTGTTGCGTCGGTAATAAATAATCACGATTATGTAAAGCAAACCCATAGTATTGAGTATTCGCTAATTCGATATAATCTGCATTTAATTGCAATCCTAAATCTAAAATAGATTCAACAAAATCAATATTATGTCGATGTAAAACAAAATTTAAAACCAAGGGAAATCCTGCTGCTTTGACTGCTCTGGCCATAGCAATTTTTTGCTGAAAACTGGCAGCATGCGCAAAATAATCATTTAATACTTGCGTGCTGGCTTGCAAACTGATTTGAATACTATCTAACCCCGCTTGTTTTAAAGCTAAAACGCGTTGGGTAGTCATACCCACACTAGAAGTCACTAAATTAGTGTAAAAACCCAGTTGATGCGCATGCAGAATGATTTCTTCTAAATCTCTTCGCACCAAAGGCTCGCCACCAGAAAATCCTAATTGCACAGCACCTAATTCGCGTGCTTGCTCAATCAACTTCCGCCATTCGACGGTGGTGAGTTCATTGTTGCGTTTTGCAAATTCAATAGGATTAGAACAATATGGACACTGTAGCGGACAAGCATAAGTGAGTTCGGCTAGTAACCATAGAGGTGCACCGATATTGTTATTTAAGCCATCCTTTTTCATAGGCAACCATTAAAAAATGAATAACGTCGCGATCTACTTCCCTATCAGGAAATCGGCCATTTAAAATCGATAGAATATCTTGTACTGAATTTTTACCATCACATAATCTAAAAATATAGGCTGCACTTGCATTTAATTTCACTAAGCCTTCTGGATATAATAAAATATAATGTTGCAATTGACTTTCCCATTGCAAACGGTGACCCGCAGAAATCGATGGTATTCTATCTTGCATAAATTAACATCCTATCATTTGGACGGAAAACATCGCTTCAGAAATTTCCCATAAAACATTTAATTTAAATTTTACAATTTGCAATGCACGCTGTTGTTCCGCCAAAGTTCGAAAATGCATTTGTGTTTGTTTTAAAGCGAACTCCACGTCCTTGGGCGCTTCTTGTAAACGTTTGCGAAAATATTCTAGGCCTTCGGGTTTTATCCACGAATAATACATAGGCCATTGTGTTAACCGTTCTTGATGTATTTGTGGTGCAAATAATTCAGTTAAACTGGCACATACCGCTTCTTGCCAGGGTGCACAACGTACAAAATGCACGTACGCATCCACCGCAAATCGCACCCCGGGTATAACTCGAGTTTCAGCTAATATTTCAGTGCGAGTTAAGCCACAGGCTTCTCCTAATCGCAACCAAGCCTCAATACCACCTAATGAATTTTCTTGGCCGTCATGCTCCATGATCCGCTTAATCCATTCACGACGAACGTTTTGATCAGGACAATTTGCCAATATGCAGGCATCTTTAATGGGTATTTTTCGTTGATAATAAAATCGATTAGCTACCCATTCTTGGATTTGACTACGTGATAATTTTCCGGAATTTAAAGCAATATTATAAGGATGGTGAATATGATAATACTTACCTAATGCCATCAGCTGATTTTTAAATTCCTCGTTTGACCATGCTGTTTGCATATCAACTCCGCATTTACTTATAAACGAATATCCATGCCGTCATAAGCCACCTCAATATTGTGCTTACATAATTCTGCGTATTCTGTCGAATGGGTATTTAATATTGGATTGGTATTATTAATATGAGTTAGAATTTTACGCGAACGCGCCAATTGTTTTAAAGTCGTTAGCATCCCGGCTTCTCCCATTAAAGGGATATGACCCATATCTTGCGCGGATTTATGGCCCACGCCATTTTGTTGCATTTCATCTGCATGCCAAAAGGTCCCATCCACTAACACACAATCTGATTGTTCCATCAAATTAAATAAATCTTGGTTGATATATCCAATGCTCGGCGCATAAAATAAATTTTTACCACTGAATGTGTCCTTAATTAAAAGCCCGATCGTCTCTCCATCTGAATAATGCGCGCGCCGACGTGAATAAGGAGGTGCTTTGCTTTTAAGAGAAATCGCAGTAAATTCCAAATACGGAATATCCGAGATCACAAAATTTTGTTGCAAAATAATGCGCTTACATTCCACTCCACAATATCTGGATAATATTTTAATAACCGAAAAATCTTCATGTAAATCTTGCAACACATTATCGGTTGCATAAATTTTTAAATGCTTTGCTTCACGTAACGACAATAAACCAAGCGTATGATCGAGCTGACTATCCAATAAAATAATTGCGGAAAATAAATCTTCGCGTTTTTGATTAGCTGTAGTAATTGCGAGAGTCGAAATTTGTTGATGAATATCGGGGGAAACATTTATTAAAATGCGTTTGTTATTTTCTAATATAACAATGGACGATTGCATGCAAACTTGTGATTTAATTTCACCTTTGCGAGCGGCGACACAATTATTGCAATAACAGTTCCATTGCGGAAAACCGCCTCCAGCGGCAGAACCTAATACTTTAATATGCATAATTTTCAGCTTTATTTATCGGTTAAAAATGTACATCGTAACTTCAAAGCCAAAACGCATTTCATGATATTCGGGTTTATTCCAAACCATATCAATCTCTCCGTTCTATTTTAGAAAATTATAGCAGCTGCAAACTCTGTCGTTATTTGGAAGTATCCCCCGCATACTCGAGCTTACTTTTTTTAACGTTAAAAAGAATTCAACCTGAAACTGTTCTGCTCAACTTTAGCATTTTATGCGCTATTTAAACTATTTTTGACCTATTTTTTCTGGCTGCCATCCAGCTAAAAGCCAAAGATAATTACACAGGTGACTAATCGAACGGTGGAATGGGTATACCGCTCAATCTTGTAGACGTTCGACTAAGTAGGCGAATTTTTATTATTGGAATTTTTTTGCAAAATATCGCGGATTTCTCGCAATAAAATTTCTTCGTTGGAAGGTTTGGGATGTGCCTCTTCTTTTTTATATAATAAATTAATTAATTTAATGATCAGAAAAATTGAAAAGGCGATTAATGCAAAATCCACAATCGCTTGCAAAAATAAACCCCATTTAATAACAGCATGTCCTAACACAAACGTTTTTGCCGCAAGATTGATGCCACCCAACAATAATCCAATCACCGGCATAATAATCCCATCCACAAATGCCGAGACAATTTTGCCAAATGCCGCACCGATGACTACCGCCACAGCTAAATCCATGACATTGCCACGCACGGCAAATTGCTTGAATTCTTTTAAGAAGCTCATCTCACATCCTAAAATCTTGTACTCTCTTAATTATAGTCTTGTGTTGAAGATTCCTGGAGCTTTGTTCCAGGCTACAATTTACTTGCTTATTTAAAAAGTGATGGATACATTAGATAAATGACTGATTGGCAAGGAAGGCCCATAATGCAAAATACAATCAAATCCATTTTGACTGTCTCATTGATGTCTTACTGTTTTACTCTTTATGCCCAGTCACCTTCTTCGCCGCCGCCCAATAGTTATTTACCGGTGGTCATTACGCAAGATTTTCAAACTATCGTAAATAATATGACTTCGGCTAAACCTGGCATTGAACAGCGTCAAAATAATCTTTTAAATACCCGCTATGATCTGAGCAATCGTCCCGTTCAAGGTGTGACGATGTCACGCGGTAAACCTATACAAGGTGGTGTGCGCGTAAAATTACCGACAGGCACTACGTGGGATAGTTTAGCGCAAATGACACCCGAGCAAATCAAAGAAAAAAATCTATTTCCGCAGGGCTTTTTACCACTTCCGCATCCTAATCAAGCCGAAGGTGGGATGCTATTTCCGAAATTTGAAATTAATGAATTAGTAAAACAAGAACAACGTGATTTAACGCGTTTCGATTTAGATTTCGATATTCCCGATCATTTTTTACCGGAATTTCCAGCTCCGATTTATTTAACTACACGTCCTGATTTAGGTGATGTTACCAAAGGTCGCGTCGTCACTTTGATGAATTATTTTGAAATTTTTAACGGCATTCTTAACCCCAAACAATTAGAGGGTTTACGATTATTATTAACTCCATTTCCACAGCAGCAATTCAATCAAACTAATGATCGACGCACCATAAAAGCCAGTCGTGGCGTCGCTTGTTTAGATTGTCACACTAATGGACATACCAATGGCGCGACACATTTAGTTGGAGATATTCGACCGCAAGAATTTCGTCATCGCATCGATACCCCCACTTTACGCGGTGTGAATATTCAACGCTTATTTGGCTCCCAGCGCGCACTCAAAAATGTTGAAGATTTCACAGAGTTCGAACAACGCGCGGCTTATTTCGACGGCGATCCGGTTATTGCTACTAAAAAAGGTGTCAATATTTTAGAGCGCGGCAGTCAAGTGCAGTTTATGGCGGAATTTCAAGAATTATTAGATTTCCCCCCAGCACCCAAACTCGATCTTTATGGCAAATTAGATCCGGCAAAAGCCACGCAACAAGAGTTACGCGGTCAACAAATCTTTTTTGGAAAGGGCCAATGTTCGAGTTGTCATACGCCACCTTATTACACTGACAACACCATGCATAATTTACAGGCAGAACGCTTCTACAAATTCCAAAAAATTAATGGAATTATGGCTGCAGCGGATGGCCCCATCAAAACCTTTCCGTTACGCGGCATTAAAGATTCTCCTCCCTACTTTCATGACGGTCGACTGCTAACGTTGGAAGATACTGTTGAATACTTCAACTTAATCTTACAACTCAAGTTAACCCAGCAAGAGAAGGATGATTTAGTCGCGTTCCTACGCGCACTTTAACCACTCATTTAAGCCTATTTTCAGCCCTGGTTGGTATTATGGCGGCTCAGGTTTAAAAGGAGTCGCCATGCGAAATCAAGAATTATTTCTTACGGATTTACAAGTTCAAACTACTTTAATGTATGATTGGAAACAATTTATTTGTGATCGAAAGACCAAAGCCAATTTATTAAGCGATTATTATAAACCTTACTACTTTCAAATAGCTTGCATTCGTCTAGAAATGCAAAACCGATTTGGCCCTGAAGAGCTAGCCTCGGCAAATTATGAGGATTTAATCGAGTGTATTTTACAAAACCAAGAAAATTATCACCCCATTATTTCCCAGCTTAATCTCATAAAAACGCAGTTACAAGAATATGAGTATCATCTTCAACGCAGCAGCCCTCGCCCGTTAACTTATCTTTGTCATCTATTGATTGATCTTAAGAAATTTATTGGAGCTCCATATTACGATCCAGCAAATCATGCAAAATTTCTCGATAGAAATAAGAACTACAACAGCTCCGTATTATATGACTTTTTACAAAATCAAATATTGGATGAGCATTTAACGAAAGATAATATTAAAAAATTAATTAACATCTTGAATAGCGAAAAAAGAGAAGACCGAAGATCTCAAACTCCATTAAAAAAATTCTTAGAGCCATATCCACAATTAGTTAATCAATTATATAATGCCCGCACACTCATTAACGGATTGGCTCGACATTATTATCGAATCTTTTTCAAACCAGATGTGCTCAAGTTTTTCAAAGATCACTTAGAGCTATTATCATATTTATTAGACCCAAATTATCTACCACCCGATGGTGTTTTATTGCAAACTATTCTGAGCGAAATTACCAAAATTATAAATCTGGAGGAACGTATTCGATATTTTAATGGATTTGTCACAGTCTGCGATCAGCTCGCTTATTTTTCAGATTATTTAGAAATGTATCCAGCGCTAACGATTCTGCTCCATGACAGTTTGGAAGGTTTAAAGATCTTAGCTCACCCTAAACCTACTTCAACACTGAGCAAAAACATTTTGAGAACTTTTTATAAGTGGTGGACTCAACCCAAAAATGCAACAGAAGCAACATCTACACGGCCTGGGTTAAATGCCTAAAATTTGGACTAATCTGTATCAATAACGTATTTTGTATTTTATTTATTCAAATATGCGCCTTAAGATTGGCTTATTTGTTGACAAAATACACGCCGTGGATTAGATTTTATCAGGAGTGCAACCAGCATTCTCCGTTCAATCGGTAGTTCTCTCTATCACGAGTGGTGTACGGATAATCACTCGATCAAAATAGCCTTTCTCACGGAATTGAAAAAAACACGTATCAGGAATACGGAATTTATTTTTTGTGAATAGGTAATTTAATTATGAAAATCATTAAAGCTGCAGTAACTGGTAATTTACTCCTGCTGTTCGCTTCGCCTTTATTTGCTGAGAATTTAGTAGATATTTATCACGAGGCTTTACAAAACGATCCCACTTATCAAAAAGCCGATGCAACGTGGATGGGCGCACAAGAAAATATTGCGATCGCACGCGCGGGAAATGGCACACCCGGTTCCGGTTTATTTCCTTATATTGGGTTACAAGCGAATTTACAGCACACCTATGCGAAATTAGACAATGATTTCCACCAAGGTAATGGGTCTTTTGATACCAGTAATGCATTTCTTACAATTACGCAGCCCATATTTAATTTTGCCACTTGGAAAGCAATCAGTGGTGCAAAATACTCAGTAAAAGCAGCTTCAGCCACTTACTTAGCTTCAGCACAAGATTTAATGTCACGCACCGCACAAGCCTATTTCAATGTTTTAAGTGCGGCTGAAAAATTAAATTATACCAAAGCACAAAAAGAAGCTTTCGCACAACAACTTTATACCGCGAAAGAAAAAGTAAAAGTCGGTTTAATTGCGATTACCAATTTATATGATGCGCAGGCAAGTTATGATTCTGCAGCTGCACAGGAAATTCAAGACCAAAATGATTTAGCCAATCAAATGGAGGCCTTACGTGCGATTACCGGAAAATCGTATTCATCATTAATGGGATTACAAAAAAATATTCCGCTAATTACGCCTAAGCCACAAAATATTGACGCTTGGGTGAGAATCGCCGATCAACAAAGTTTTGCAATTAAAGCCAGTGAATATACAATGCTAGCCGCACAAGAAAAAGTAAAACAAGCTGCAGCAGGCGCATACCCTACATTAACCGCACAAGCACAATTTGGTGTACAACGACAAGGGGTGGGTCCCTATATCCCTTCTACCACAATGGCACCTAATGTCCCTGCTCCAGGTAGCACCGCGACTTTTAACACCACCCGTTCTGCGCAAGTAGGTTTATCACTAGATTTTCCAATATTTCAAGGTGGTTATGTAAAACATACTACTAAGCAACAGCAATATAATTATTTATCGGCAAGCGACCAACTTGAATTTGTGCATCGCAGCACAACGCAACAAACACGGCAAGCATATTTAGCGATTAATTCTGGTATTAACAAAATTCGCGCCGATGCGCAATCGATTAAATCCGCGAAAAGCAAAATGGAATCCACCAAAGCGGCGTATGATGCGGGAACCAGTACCATGGTCGATGTATTAAATGCAGTAACAAATTACTATCAGACACAACAACAGTGGTCGATGGATCGTTATAATTACGTGCTGGGTATTATTGCTTTAAAACAACAAGCCGGAACGTTAAACCCAGCGGATATCGCTGAATTAAATCGCTGGTTGCAAAAATCGATTGATATCAAGAAGATGATGTGAGCTCGGAACTAACGTAGAAGATTTTTCGCGTCGCTGCGCTCCGCGCAACAGGCTGCCACGACGATAAATCGCCTCGCGATCTAGCGTATCCCCACAAAAATTAAAAAAACATTTCTATTGATATTTTAATTTGGATACCACCCTCTCAGCCGTGAAATTTCAGCGCTTTTCTGTATTTTGAGGACAGCTTCGGGGTGGTATGACGAGTGAGACGCCTAACCACAGCACAGAGCCGTCATTCCCACGCTTCGGCTGTCTAATAATACAAGAAAGAATTCAGAATTTTCACAGCCGAAGACGTGGGAATCCAAATTAAAATCTGAATCAAAGTGCTATTTTATTAAAGTTTTTGTGGGGACACGCTAGCCTCACGATGACAAGCTTCGGAGTTCATTGCGAGGAGCGACGCGGCAATCCAGGAATTGTTATTTCTAATTAAAAAATTTATTGCACCCCGTTTAACACTATTTTTGCAAACTTCATTAATTCTTTAGACTTGGTTTTCTTATTTATCATGATCACTAACCCAGCATGTTTATCCGGCGCTAATGCAATAAAAGTGGAAAATCCTGCCGTGGCTCCATCTTTCCAAACAATTTTTTGACCATTTGGAAAAGTAGTCGTAGCCCAGGCTAATCCTTGCATCGTTCTATCATTTATTTTGAAATAACTCTGTTGCGCGAATTGCATCGCTTGTCTAATGGCGATTGGTGCATCACCAACGTTTAAATTCGCTTGTAAGAATTTCATCATATCATTCGGTGTCGAACGTAATGCTCCTGATCCCGGTTTCCATGCCATCATCATCCAACGCGGAGCCGGCTCATTATCCGCAAAATAACCTTGCGCATATTGCGATTCTTCTATGGCGGGAACAAAGTATGTGGTTTGATTCATTGCGAGTGGTTTCAATAAATCATTTTGCAAATAATTCCAAAAATCTTGTTTTACTGCACCAGCCAACGCATAACTTAGTACACCAAATCCTATATTCGAATAATGCCATTTAGAACCTAGTGGGTAAGATGGCTGCCAGTGAATGAGGAAATCAAAAAACCGCGCCGAATCATACGCTTCATCAGGCTCAAAATCAGGTGGAACTTTCGGTAAACTCGCCGTATGGGTAGCTAATTGCTCGAAGGTCACTTGATTAATGACCTCTTGTCCCACTTGTAATTCTTTCGGTAAATAAGGGCCCACTGCGGCATTTAATTTTATTTTTCCCGCTTGTACTTGCATCGCTAATAACGTAGCCGTAAAGGTCTTAGTTAGCGAGCCAATTTCGAAAATCGTTTGCTGTGTAACCGGTTGCCGGGTCGTTTGATTTGCTACCCCATAAGTAAAAAAGAGTGGTTTTCCTTGATGAAAAATCACTAATGCTAATCCCGGAGTTTGATTATTTTGCATTAGCTGCTCTGCCATCGAATTAATTATTTGGGTGTAAGCAGGATTAACATCAGCAAAACTTGATCCAATGCAAATTGTCGCTAGGAAAATAAATAGTATTTTTTTCATTTAACAATCCTAAGTGGTAAACACTAAATTCTATTGTAAATGAATTAGCGGGAGGTGCATAACTTGAATTAGCGCCTCTGGGTGTAAAATTTTCCATCCAAAGGCGCAAAAAAGAAATAAAACAATAAAATTTATGAAATATCGTTAAGCCCTATTTCCAAGTTTTACTTTTTGCTGAGTAGTTGTAGTTACTTGGGTCTCGCTTGATGAACCTCCAAACATAGTCGCAGAATTTGCTGCAACCGATCGCTTATGGAGGGTAATTTCAGCATCGACTAATTTAGGCGTACCTTTATCCATGCGAAAGAAAAATAAATCGGTATTTTTTGCAGATGAAGTAGGCGATGTATCTAAATCAGATGAAGGACCTGCTTCATTTTCAGTCTCAACTAAATTTAATGAAAAATTGTATTTCGTCAATTCTCCAATAAAAACTAATATCGCATATAGAGCAAATTTTTCGGCAACACAACTTTGTCTTCCAAGGCCAAATGGAATATAACACTTTTTTTGTTCCTCAGTTAAATTCTTGAGTTTGCCTTCCTCATCTAGAAATCGAGAAGGACTGAATTGATTAGCATCGTCACCCCAAAGTCTGGGATCTCTCGACATCGTGTAGAGGGAAATCAAAATCATAGTGCGAGGCTCTACTTCTAATTTACCCAAATAAGTGGTCTGCGTGCTACTACGTGTTAAGAGCGGAAATAAAGGACTTAAACGCCATACTTCATAAAGAAATGCGTTCATTAAAGGTATTTTACTAGCTGAGTATTGTTGTAAAGTGATTTCTTGAGACGTTTCGCGGTCTTGCTCAATTTTGGCGAATTCTGCTCGAATACTATTTAAAATTTCAGGGTGTCGATGTAAATAACGCACTGCAAAATCTAAAGTTCCAGCCGTGGAATCCACACCTGCAAAAAATAACAAAACCACTTCCGACATCACATTAACCTGATCATTTGGTTTTAAATGTTTGATCGAGTCAACAAAACTATTTTGTTCTGGATTCGAAACATACTTCCCAAAAATATCACGTAGACGGTTTTGAATCATGTCTTTAAATTCAGATGCTGAAGTATATTCATGTCCCATATACATAAGTTTACGCAGGGTACCCGGAACATTCCATTTTATGATATTGGAAAAATTCATGACTTCTTGCATCAAGGTTCTAATAGCTTCAATAAGTGGCGTATTAATTGAATCGAGATCTTCTGACGACACTTTCACGATCGTTGCCAGCATTAAATTTGTGGCATAATAAAGGCATACTTCACGTAAATTTCGCGTTGCCTGCATTCCTAATTGTTGCGTTGCAAAAGCTTGCATAACTTTTAAATATTCTTGTAACAAACCAGTATTTTGGAAATTATGATGATAAACTTTTCTTAAATTTTCTCGTAACGCTCCACTCGCAGTAAAAATTCCCTCTCCCACGAGGGAATTTACATTTTTAAATACCTCGGTGCGTGTATGTAACAATGTAAGAGGTTTAATATTTTCTTCTCCCTCAACATTTTCGTGTTCTTCTTGATGTTCAATAGTCCTTCCAGTTTTTAATAGATACTCGACATCCTTTGGATTTGAAGTGACAATAACTGTCATTAAACCTAACCAAAAATAACAACGCATTTCTGGATGCTTTACTAGCGCATCGTGAAAATCCTGATATATGTAACGTTTTATTCCTTCGCCTTCTGGGTCAGTGAGAACCGGCATTAATCCGAGTAGATGATTTCCCCTAATATGCGCCGCTTCACTTGCAGGATAATTTTTTCCAGTTATATATGTAATCATTCTTTTCATAAATAGCTCCGTTATTTAAAAAACTATTATTTTGGAACTCAAATAGTGCTGACTTTTTTCACCCCCTATGCGTACAAGCTTGAAAAATTCAGCGCGAAATTTAATGCCTCAGTGATTTAAACAGAGCATTTTTGTTAGATCAAGTTTAAGGGGAAAAATGGGAATTAATATTAAAAAATAATTAAATTGTTGTGGGTGATGACTTAATTTTGCGATAAATTGATTTAATTAATTGTAAAATCGAGAAGAATATTAGCTCATGTCATACAAGTCTTTGCTCGCAGACAAAATGAACGCTTTATTGCAATAATAGATGAAACTTTTCAAGTATGGATTGACCTTGCCAAAATTTTATTAGCTAAATCACAAAATAA
>Ga0351887_10078_pt1 | contig 19337 bp, 14 predicted proteins | sample TotcelFGM3001L15_FD_206760 | JGI IMG/M metagenome (GOLD analysis project Ga0351887, IMG submission 206760) | Enriched cells from coal bed in the Powder River Basin, Montana, United States - Total cells FGM rep3 HSBNCT.FGM.300.1.L15 ...
CATGCCAGAAGATTTACACGGCAAAACAGTTGACATTTTGGGTTATGACAACAATAGAACTATGTTGATGGTCGATGGAAAGGATATTGTTGAAATAGATAGCATATTTCGAGGCAACTTTAGCTATTATGAATCCGTATGCGACTTCAAAACATGTGGACTCAAAGTCAATTTTATTAACGAAGAAGACATGCCGCGCGAATATGATTTTTTAGAATATCTGAACGATGTTCGTGGTATTCCATCATATGGCTTAAAAGCTATATTACATAACTTAGACGGTTATTTAAATGAGGATGTCCCTGATTACTACCGCGAGTATCTTTTCTTGAGTTTTATTAGGGAAATAGAAAGACAGGAATCGCTTGCGGCGCAAGGCGAATACCGGTATGAAGAGATAGCAATCAAATCGATATGTGATTTTAACAATAGGGTCTTAATTAGAAAAGATGCAGACAAAAACATAATAGATGATATATCTGAACATAATAACTACAATGACATGTTTTTTGAATTATTAGCTTATAGCAATAATTCCGATGTTGTATTCCATGATTTCTCTTTTCAAGAACTTCTTAGAAGAGCAAAAGGGAAATACTTATATGTTCCAAGTGATGAATTTTCTGGATATGAATGTGCTAAGCTTGATGCGACTACAATATTGTTGGATATTATAGGTTCTTTCAAAATGCGGGCGGGCGATATTCAAGGCGCTATGAATGATTTTGATAAAATGGCGTTATTCGGCCATGAAACCGACTTTTGTGACATCCAATATTGTCATTTGGGAACCATGCCTGCAGGCGCAAAAGGGCTCATGAATAAATATGAGGTTTATCAAAATTACAGTTATAGCGAAATAGAGAATCAATGGATTCCGGCAAGAGACTATGCTTCTCAAATCTTAATCTCAAAACAGTTGCTGAAAGACTTCGGAGATGATACATACGAATGTGGTCCAGACTCTTGCAGCTATATAAGAAATATCGCATATAACTATATTGAGGAAACTTTGAAATCGAAACATTCCGAGGAATGGGAAAACCATCTTAAATACATGATTAACAACACAAATGATGAGGAATCAAAGTATGGTCTATGGTTTACGTTGATTGATAAACACAAGATGTTACACAACTACGAAAAGTCAGAAGATAATCTGAGAGAAATTATTGGCTTTGACAAAGATTCGATGCAGGGGCCTCTTTACTGTGTCGGAGAAGGATTATGCAGTTGTATTTACTTCAGACTGAAGGCTTATTATTATTTAATTGAACAATCAAAACATATAAATCCGTATTCAATTCAGGCGAATGATTTAAGAGATTTGATTAATGATTACGGCTTCGAAATTGATTATTACGACGGTAAAGAGAAATATCCAGACGATTTTGGTTGCAATTTAGATTATTACAAAAATCATTATCAATTAGTTAAGAATAAGTACTATATAGAGTGGAAATAATGTAATATTGAAAACTTTTCACCGGCCCAGAAAGATGAATGACTTTAAAATCGAGAACGCCGATAAATAATATTCTCTATTACAATTCTTTTGCAATCTCTATCTATATTTACGCGTCGTCATCGTTGTCTACGCTAATGACTCACTGATGTTCTCGGCATATCATCGACGTTCTTGAATTCTAAACGCCGACAACGCGTCGAACCCTCACGCCCACAGGCCGGGGATTGCCGCGCCGCAACCCGGACACTTGCCGTTATTCAGCAGGTTCGCCTTCACGACGTATCCGTGCCTCTCGACAACCCGTTTTCCGCAAGCGTGGCAGTATGTGCTTTCGGCTGGATGACCGGGAATGTTGCCGATGTAAACATATTTCAGCCCGGCCTTGTCGCAGATTTCCTTCGCCCGCTCTAGCGTCGCCGGAGGCGTCGGCGGCAAATTAGCCAGCTTGTATTTGGGCGTGAACCTCGTGAAATGCAATGGCGTGTGCGGGCCGAGGTTGTCCAGTATCCATTTCGCCATGCCTTCTATCATCTCCGGAGCGTCGTTCAGCGTCGGTATCATCAGGTTCACAAGCTCGAACCATTTTTTCTCTTTTTTCAGCAGCTTGATGGTGTCAAGAACAGGTTGCAGCCGCCCGGAGCACACATCGCGATAGAAATCGTCCGAGTATGCCTTGAAATCTATTTTCACAGCGTCGAGAACCGTGAGGAGTTTCTTCATCGGCTCCGGGTTGATGTAGCCGTTTGATATCATCAGGCATCGAAGACCATTTTCGCGAGCCTGCTTGGCGGTGTCGTAAACGTACTCGCAGAAGACTGTGGGCTCGCCGTAAGTGAAGGAAATGGAAGGGCTGCCCGCCTGCGCCGCCAGTTTCGCGACCTGCGCGGGCGGCATGTCGAACCTGCGAACCTCTTCGGGTTTAGACTGTGACAACTCCCAGTTCTGGCAGAACTTGCAGGTGAAGTTGCATCCGGCTTCGGCGATGGAGAATGTGGTCGTGCCGGGCATCACGTGGGAGAACGGTTTCTTTTCCACAGGGTCGTTGTTGACTGCGCACGGGCCGCTGTGGGCCAGCGTGATGTACTTCCCGCCCCTGTTGACTTTGTTGCCGCAGAACCCGCGCGCGCCGTCCGGCACGACGCACTTGCGGGGACATATCCCGCAACGGACGCTGTTGCCTTTCAGCTTCTCGTAAAACAGAACCTCCCGCGCGGGAGACTGCGCCGCCGCAGTGGACGCGAACGCTCCTGAAAACGCCGCGGTTGCCGCGCACGCCGCCGCGCACGCGCGGGCCGAGCGCGACACGAACTCCCGCCGCGTCATCTCCCCGCCGTCCGGTTCTTCCATCGAATAGAAATAATCAGGCTTCATCCCTGCTGAGTTCTCCATTTTTCATTATAAACGCGCCCGCAGGCCCGTTCAACCGGACGGCGTCGCCGCGCGCTCCGCGTTCTTGTGCGCGAGCGCCTGACTGAATATAATTCGTCAGGGTTCGCTCCGGGCGCTCGGCGATTCAGGCCGGTAGAGTCCGGGCAAGCGGCAAGGAGGCGTTCGTATGAAAATCAGATCAGAGGCTCCGATGAGAGTGGACCTCGCGGGCGGCACTCTCGACATCTATCCGCTTTACCTGTTCACCGAAGGCGGCCTCACCCTGAACGCCGCCGTCACTCTCATGAGCGAGGCGGTGGTCGAGACTCGCGACGACGGGCGCGTTTTGATAATAGCCGAAGACCTCGGCGAAAAAATTGAAGCCGACAGCATAGACGCGCTCCGGACCGGCGGCAGGCTGGACCTGCTCGTGCGGCTGGTCAAGTTTTTTCGGCCCGGCTGCGGAGTGTCAGTGCGAACGAAAAACAATGTCCCGAAAGGCTCCGGCCTCGGCGCTTCTTCCTCCCTGCTTATCGCCCTCAGCCACGCCCTGAACCGGCTCTGCGGCAACCAGTACGCCGAAGAGGAAATCATTAACTACGGAGCCAACATCGAGGCGCAGTGCATCCGGATTCCAACCGGCAAACAGGACTACTATTCCGCGACTTACGGCGGCGCGAGCGTCATCTGGTTCAACGTGCTGGGAGCGCGACGGGAGTCGGCGTTCGACTCGCCCGCCATGCTTCAAGCTCTTGAAGACCGATTGGTGGTCTCCTTCGCGGGAGAGCCGCGCGATTCGGCGGTCGGCAACTGGAGCATGTTCCGCGCGTATGTGGACGGTGAAAAACGCGCGGTGTCGAACATAATGAACATCAAGAAAACGGCTATGAAGATGCTCGAATGCCTCAGAGAAGGTCGGTTGGACAACTTCGGCGCGCTGCTCGACGAAGAGTGGAGGAATCGCCGGGAGCTTGCTCCGGGAGTGACTAATGACAGGATAGAGCGCCAGATGGCGGTGGCGTCCGGCGCGGGAGCCGAGGCAAGCAAAATATGCGGAGCCGGTGGCGGCGGCGCAATGATTAGCTTCTGCGCCCCCGGCGCCAAGGAATCAGTGTCCTCCGCCCTTCGTTCCGAAGGCGTCCCGGTGTTCGACTGCGGCATCGCAAGAAAGGGAGTCACGGTGACGGAACTGTGAAACCCGACGAGAAGCAGCTTGAGCAGGCCGGGCTTTCGCAGTCCGCCCCCGGCGTGTGGACGAGAGGCCCGGCGGACGGCCTGCTCGAACGCGTCGCCCGCGCAGACATCTTCGTTTCCGACCTCGACGAGTGCATGTTCCCGGCAATCACTCAGGGTGAGGCCGCCCGCTCGGTCATCCGCCGCGTCGCCTCCGGCCCCGATGTATCCAACCGCCTCCCTCTCTTCATGAACATGCTGTTCCACGCAGGCGTCATTCTCGTTCAGCAACGAATTCAGGAAATCACAGGCGACATACAGAACTCCCGCCTCATCAGGAGTTTTGAAAATCTCGCGCGAGGCGTCCCCTTATCTTACTTCGAGGACGCCGCCGACGAACTCCGCGACACCTATTTCACCTCGGTTCCAGAGACGTTCTCCTTGTTTTCGAGCCGGGGCGTCCGGTGCGGCGTCATCAGCATCGGCCTCGACATCGTCATCCGTCGGCTGCTCTCTCACCTCGAAACGACGAAGGGCCTCAAGTTCGAGTTCTTCGACTGCACGCACGTCCGGGCGGATTCAAAAGGAAGGTTCGCGGGATATCTGCCAGAAAAAACTTATACTGAAAACGACGCCAAGCGGCAGCTTCTTTCGGCGCGATGCGAGCAATACGGTTCTCGGATGTGCGTGGTGATCGGGCACGACAAAGACGACATGAAGATGTTCGAAGAGGCGCGGCGGCGCGGGGGCGTGGCCATCGGTTTCAGGCCCGTCCCGGAGAACTATCCGCTTCTTGACGCCGCCGTGTTCGGCTCCGACTGGCGGCCCCTGTTTGGCTTCCTATCCGGCGCATTTGAGAATATGGAATGAACGAACCGCAAAGTTGATTTCAGCAGAGTTGCCGAGTAAGATAGTTAATAGCAACAAGGATACTTATAAAATGAGCAGAGTTGCCGTAAATGAAAATGTTTTCAGATGGGCTATTGACCGCTCTGGGCTTACGCTTGAAGAAATCGAAAACAGAATCCCCCATATTAGAGAATGGCTGACTGGTGAAAAAAAACCCACTCTAAAACAACTTGAAAATTTCGCAAAAAAAACCAGAACTCCTTTCGGTTTTTTGTTTCTTGATGAACCGCCCGAAGAGCGTTTGCCAATTCCCCATTTCAGAACACTGGGAGACGAAGAACCCTTAAAGCCAAGCCCTGACTTAATGGAAACAATCTACATGATGCAACTGCGGCAGGCATGGATGCGCGATTATTTGATAGCTGAAGGACAGAAGCCACTTGCATTCGCCAACTCTATGAAGATCGAAGATTCTCCGCTTGCGGTGACGGAACGCATGAGAAACGCGCTTGGCTTTCAGGAGGGATGGGCTAGGCGACAACCGACTTGGGCAGATTCTCTTATAGAGTTTCGCGATGCGATTGAGCATTCGGGGACGCTGGTTTTTTTTAATGGCATTGTTGGGAACAACACATCTCGCAAGCTTGATCCGGGCGAATTCCGGGGTTTTGTGCTTGCTGATAAATATGCGCCGCTGGTTTTTATAAACAACGCGGACTCCAAAGCTGCGCAGATGTTTACTCTCGCGCATGAGATGGCGCATGTGATATTTGGAAGCAGCGCGGCGTTTGACCTGCGCCAAATGCAGCCGGCGAAGGATGCCACTGAACAGGCATGCAATCGGGCGGCCGCAGAGTTTCTTGTGCCTGAGCGCGAATTGCTCGAAGCTTGGCCATCCCTCAAAAATCAACCTGATCGCTTTCATGCTTGTGCGAGAAGATTCAAAGTCAGCGAAATTGTTGTTGCCCGGAGAGCGTTGGACTTGAATCTTATTCGCAAGCAAGAGTTTTTTGATTTTTATAACGACCATAAAAATCTCATGAAGCTTGTCAATTCTAAAAAAAGCTCCGGGGGCGATTTTTACAACACTCAAAATTTTCGTCTCGGACGAAGATTTGTTTCCGCTGTGGCCAGAGCCGCGAAAGAAGGAAAGATGCTTTACTCTGAAGCTTATCATCTAACTGGGCTTCATGGAAAAACCTTCGACAGCTATGTGTCCAAAACTGTATTAGGAGGAGCATGGTAGCGGGCGATACTGTATATGTTCTTGACTCAGATGTTTTTATCGGAGCAGCCCGCGGTTACTATGCGTTTGATATTTCTCCGCGATTTTGGAATTGTTTGACTCAACTTGCTGAAGATGGTCGCATAGTAAGCATTGACCGAGTCAAGCAAGAACTCGACAGAGGAAATGACGATCTTAGGGAATGGGCCAACACGCGGTTTTCTCAAGCGTTCAAGTCATGCGACGATGATTCAGTAATAGCGGCATTTAGTGAAACTATGAAGTGGGTCGGTTCGCACAAAAAATTCGAAGACGCCGCAAAATCTGTTTATGCCTCTAAAGCCGACGGCTGGCTGGTTGCCTATGCAAAAGCCAAAGGCTTTATTGTTGTAACGCAAGAAATTTTTTCTCCAGAAGCGAGAAACAGAATACCTATTCCGAATATTTGCGAGGAATTCGGCGTGCGATATGTCAATACGTTTCAGATGTTGCGAGACCTCGGCGTTAAGTTTATTTAGCGAATGCGGATGTCGTTGATCTCCACTGAACGACGCGAAAATTTGATAATTCGGGGCGAACGGAGCCCGTTGCGATAAAATGTCCGGCGAAAAAATAATCATACGCGGCGCGAGGCAGAACAACCTCAAGGACGTCTCTCTGGAGATCGCCCACGAGCGGCTGACCGTCTTCACCGGCGTCAGCGGCTCAGGCAAATCATCTCTCGCATTCGACACTCTTTTCGCAGAAGGCCAGCGACTGTTCGTCGAATCCCAATCCACTTACGCCAGACAGTTCCTTCAGAGGCTGGACAAACCCGACGTGGACTCCATTGAGGGGCTTCGACCCGCCATCGCCGTCCGCTCAAAAAACACCTACAGAACTTCCCGCTCCACAGTAGGCACAGTGACGGAAATATACGACTACCTGCGCCTGATATACTCAAAAATCGGCAGGCTTATCTGCCCTGACTGCGGAAACCCGGTGTCGGCGGCGACAACGGACGAGATGATAGACGCGGCTCTCGAAAAATTCTCCGGTCGCAAGGTCTATGTGCTGGCCCCGCTCGATGTCTCCGAAAAAATGACCCCCGAACTGTTGCGGGAAGCCGCCCGGGCGCGCGGGTACTCCTACATCTTGGCAGGCGACGGCCCGGCGATAGACTTGGAATCCGCCGACGAAAAAACGCTCGCCGCCGCGCTCTCCGCCCCGGCTCCGAAGACCTCGAAAAAAAACCGACCCGGCTCCCCGGAATCTCAAGCCCTTTTCATAGTTGTGGACAGACTGACCGCCTCCCCGGAGAAACGCAAACGCGTCGCCGACTCCATCGAGACGGCTGTCCGCGAGGGCAACGGCGTATTCGCCGTCCAGCCAGCCGACGGCGGCGAACGGCTGTTCCTCTCATCCCGCCCGCAATGCCTTAAATGCGGAACCACAGCCGTCCGCCCCTCCCCGCAACAGTTGTCCTTCAACAGCGCTCTGGGCGCATGCCCGGCCTGCAAGGGCTTCGGCGACACCTATGAAATCGATATGGACGCCGTCGTGCCCGACAAAACAAAATCTCTGCGCGACGGAGCCATCGAATGCTGGGAAACGCGCGGCATCAGGAAATACGCCCGCAAGATGTTTAATAAAGACGAGGACGAGCTGGGCATCCGCCCCGACGTGCCCTTCGAAGATTTATCTGAGGAAGAGATCGAGCGTCTAATGAAGGGCGAGGGCGAACTCTACGGCATAGAGCGGTTCTTCGACGAGATGCGGCAGAAAAGCTACAAAGCGTCCAACAGGTTCTTCCTTTCAAGATACAGGACGCTGCGCAAGTGCCGCGAGTGCGGCGGAACCCGCCTCAACCCGATAGCTCTCAGCGCGCTTATCGGCGGCAAGGACATCGCCGAACTCGGCTCGACGCCCATCTCGGAACTGCACGACTTCATCCGCGCGCTCGACCTGACGGACTCCGAGCGCGACACTGTGAAGCTCCCTCTCGAAGAAGTTGAATCGCGGACAAAATACCTCCGCGACATCGGCCTCGGATACCTTACGCTATGGCGGCTTTCTCGCACTCTTTCAGGTGGAGAGATGCAACGCATCCACCTAGCCGGACACCTCGGCTCCCGCCTCACAGGAACCCTGTACGCTCTGGACGAACCTACCGTCGGCCTGCATCCGAGGGACACCGACCGCCTCATTCGCGTCTTAAAAGACATCCGCGACCTCGGCAACACCGTCGTAGTGGTCGAACACGACCTTCAGGTGATGAATGCCGCCGACGACATAGTCGATATCGGCCCCGGCCCCGGCGAGCGCGGCGGAGAGGTCGTCTTCAGCGGCTCTCTAGGCGATTTCAAGTCTTCTGCAAAAACCATGACCGCCGACTACCTGACAGGGAGAAAAAAGGTTTCCGACTTCAAACGACAACGCCCGGCGGCGGCGAAAAAACGCGGCGCGGTGGTCGTTAAAAACGCCCGCCTGCACAACCTGAAAAACATCGACGTCGAGTTCCCCGTCGGTTTGTTCACATGCGTCACCGGCGTCAGCGGATCGGGCAAAAGCACTCTTGTGTGCGACCTGCTGCACCCTCTGGTCTCTTCCTCCCTCGACTCCGGAGACGGGCCTCCCGACGGCTCCTGCGGCGGCATTTCAGGCGAAGCCTCTATATCTTTCGTAGAGATGACAGGTCAGGACCCGCCCGCTCTCTCCCCTCGAGCAAACTGCCTGACCTACCTTGGCGTCTTCTCAAATGTCAGACAACTCTTTGCCGACACCGAAGACGCCCGCCGCCGAGGCCTCGGTCCCGGCGCGTTCTCTTTCAACACGCCCGAAGGCCGTTGCCCCAAATGCGAAGGAGCCGGTTTCGTCCAGATCGACATGCAGTTCCTAGCCGACATCGTGGTCGCCTGCGACTCGTGCGACGGCGCCCGCTTCCTTCCAAACGTCCTCTCCGTCCGCTACAAAGATAAAAATATCAACGACGTCCTTTCGCTAACCGCGTCCGAAGCCATTGAGTTCTTCGCCGGGACAAAACCGCTCATCAGAAAACTTGTCGCGCTCGAAGAGGTCGGGCTAGGATACATCCGCATCGGCCAGCCCCTCAACACGATGTCCGGCGGCGAGTTGCAGCGCCTGAAGATATCCCGCGAGTTGGGCGCGGCGCGGGGCGAAACCGGTCTCTACATTTTCGACGAGCCGACTATGGGGCTGCACTGCTACGAAGTTTCCAAGTTCCTTTCATGCGTGGACAAGCTCGTCAACGGAGGCCACACCGTCGTCGTCATCGAACACAATCTGGACGTAATCGCCCAAGCCGACCACGTCATCGACCTCGGCCCCGAAGGCGGAGACGCCGGAGGCCGCGTGGTGGCCGCCGGAACCCCGAAGGACATCGCCGCCTGCCCGGACTCCGTCACAGGCGTCTTCCTCGCTCCGCTCCTCAAATAATCCTCGGATTAGCGCCTTGCATACTAATGCTTAAATGATTGTTTCCAGAGTTGCGGGTAAACCATTTTTTGCAAAAACAGGTTTCCCCGCGCCCCCCTACAGAAAAAATGATAGGTGTCGCTCGATAATTCGTTTGCGCGTCATAAACATTATTGATGGGTGGCACGCACAAACTTCGTTTGTGCGTGTGAAGCAGTTAGTCGCTATTAACAATCGCCCCGGTTCGCCTGCTCTATCGGCGAATCCGAGATTATTCAATTGATTGTGTTGGATGTCAGAAGCGAATCCGTCGCTTGAGTTCGGGTTAAAATAAGTCTTCGAAACGGGAAACATCTTCGAGAATGAAGTCGGGTTCGAGAGCGCGCATCTGTTCTACCGCTTCCAAGCTTTTAATGCCCGTGAGAACCACCGCCGACCTCACGCCCATAGAGCGCGCGGCGATAAGGTCGCTCAGCGAGTCCCCCACGACAAGCGTCTTTTCCGCTGTTTCCTTCGGCAGCGGCATCTTCATGTTCAACAGCTCGTCTATCGAGGCGTCGGGATATATCGCGCGCAGGTAAACGTAAGGATGCGGTTTGGCGATTGACGCCGGGCGGCCCTGTTCGGACAAATGCCTCTCAGCCTCATGTATCTCTCTGTGAGTCGCTATGTGGCGAGGGTCGAAAAAGTGATACAACCCCCAGCTTTTCAGCGGTATCATTATTTCGTCGTACGGCCTTCCTGTGGCTATTCCGAACTTCAGCCCCGCTTCCTTCAGCAAAGACAGGCCCGACAGTATTCCGCCCAACGGGATCACCGGAGTCTCGTACTGAATCATCCCCAGCTTGGGTATGGCGCTGATCCGCTTGTCGTTGTCCTTCAAGTAAAGGAGGTCGCCGAGGTATCGTTCTTGAAAAAGAGACACGACCAAGTCCCACATAGGGCCGCGCCGCTCGAACGCCGGGGCGCGCAGGCCCGTCCTTTCCAGCCTCCACGCATTGACATGCCCCACGAACGCCGCCGCCCTCTTCGCCGGGTCGTCCGCGCCTCCGTTCGCCGCCGCCTCTTTCAGCCGTTTCCTCACAAACGACATGAAGTACGCTCCGAGCGAGTCCATCTTCTCCAGAGTCATCCTGCGTTCGGCGAGCGCCGCCCCGAAAACGGCGAGCGATTCCGGCGAGAACGGCCTCTCGAAAAGCGCCTCAATGTCGCCTTTCGGCTCCGCATCCGCGATAAGCTCTATCAGATACAGCGCGAAAGAGAAGCAGGCGAGGTCCCAGTTCGTGTTGATTCCGTTGTTCCTTAGCAGCGCGATGAAGGCGGGCGATACGAAATGCTCGAACGCCACCGGCGCGCCCGACTTGTGGAGCACGCTCAGCATTGTGTCGTCGATCAACCCGACGAACTGTTTGCTGTACAGCAATTCAAGAACGGTGTGGTCGGCGGCGGACCAGTATTCGGCCTCGCCCGTTATCACCCCGTCCATATCGAATATCACGGTGTCGATCTTGTGGAATTTGTCCCTGTCGGCCTGAGTCGCCATCGCGCCCGTCCCGTTCCTCCGGCGCGCAAGCGCGCCTCCCGCTTCAATCCTTCTTGAGCGAGACCTTGCCCTTTACGCCGGGCGTCGTCCCCGCGCGCCAAGGGCAAGGCTCGAACGCCGCCCGGAGCGCTTCCGCGAACGCCCTGAACGCGCTCTCCCAGACGTGGTGCGGATTGTCGCCGCGCAACAGGTCCAGATGCACCGTCGCCCGCGCCCCCTGCGCAAACCCGTCGACAAACGTCAACAGGTCCGCCTGCTGCATGTCCTCCACCAACTCACCGCGCTCACGCAGGGCGTCGCCCGCGACGAACAGCGCCCTGTCCTCGAAACTCACCACCGCCCGGCACAAAGCCTCGTCTATGCAAGCAGCCGCGCTCCCGCTCCCGTTTATCCCGCCATCCAGTTCCCTCATAAACAGCTCCCTGTACGCCTCTCCGAGCGAAAGCCCGACGTCCTCGCATATCACGTGCGTCAGCTTGAAGTCCGGCATGTCCACTTCCACTTCGAGGTTCACGCACCCGCGCCAAGAGATGGTCTCCAACATGTGGTTGAAGAACTGCAACGGCGTGTTTATCTTTTTCTTGAAGTCGGCGTCCCTCGCGCCCCGCCCCAGCTTCAGGACTATCTTGGACTCGTTGGTCTCGCGCTTCACAGTTATCATATTCGGTTTTTCGGCCATCGTCCGCCTCCGTCCGAGCGCCCCCTCAGCGGCGCGCCCGTTGCGAGTTATTTTTTATTTCCCGTTTTCTTCGCCGGCGACTTCTTCTTCTCGCTTTTTGCCTTCGCCCGCTCAGCCTTGCGCGCGTCCATCCTTATCTTCACCGCCTGCGCGTGCGCTGGAAACCCCTCGTAATTCGCCAGCGTAAGCGCCCCCGGCGCCAGCGCGTCGAACCCCGCCGGCGTCGCGAACCCCAGCGACGTCCTCTTCAGGAAGTCGAACACCGACACGCAGGAGAACGTTCTGGCGAATCCGCCCGTCGGGAGTATCGCGTCTATCCCAAGGTTGAAGTTCCCCAACGTTATCGGCGTGTCCGGCCCGATAAGTATCTCCCCGGCGTTCTTTATTCCGTTCACCGCCTCGACGGGGTCGAACACCAGAACTTCGAGGTGTTCCGGAGCGAACTCGTTGACGAACTCTACGGACTGAGCAAGGTTGCGAGTCAGCACAGCGCCCCCGAATCCTTCCTCTCCCAACCCGCGCGAAGCGAACGTCCGCCTCGGCTCCGGCAGCCTTTTGACAAGCGCCGGCAGCCGCTTCGACACTTCCCGAATCAGAGCCTCGCTGTCCGTCACCAACAGAGCGGTGGAATCCGGACCGTGCTCCTGCTCAATGAGCAGGTCCGCCGCCGCTATGTCCGGGTCGGTCGTCCTGTCCGCCAGTATTATCGACTCGCTCGGCCCGGCCGGCACTCCCACATCCACCACTCCGAACAATATCCTTTTAGCCGCAGCAACGTAAGAGCTGCCCGGCCCTATCACCTTGTCCATCTTCGGTATCTTCGCCGTCCCGTACGCCATCGCCGCAATCGACTGCGCTCCGCCCACGCGGTACACATTCTCTATCCCGCACGCCCTCGCCGCCACAAGCGTCGCCGCGTCGCATTCCCCTCCCGGCCCCGGCGGCGTGCACACTATCAGCTTCTCAACCCCCGCCGCCATCGCCGGAGCTCCCAGCATCGCCATCACCGACGGGAAAGACCCCTTCCCCCTCGGCACGTACAAACCGCACGACGCTATCGGCGTTATCTTCTCTCCCGCGAAAATCCCTTCCCTCACCGGCGTTATCCACAGCGCCTGCGGCATCTGCCTCTCGTGATACGTCCTTATGTTTTCGACCGCTTCCTCTATCGCCGCCACAACTTTGGCGTCAACTTTTTTTCGCGCTTCGTCGAACTCGCTCTTCCTGACTTTGAAGTCGGACGGCTTCAACTTCACTTTGTCGAACTTCTCGGTGAACTCGGCTACTGCTTTGTCTCCCCTGTCGCGCACGCCCTCTACCACCGGCCTCACCTGCTCGACAAACCTGTCTATGTCCACCTCCGCGCGACGCAGCAGCCTGCGCTTTTCCTCGCGGCCCATTTTGTTCCAATCGTAAACTTTCAACATCTCGCTCCTCCATACACTCAATTCAGTCATTATATATTAATATCCAAAAAAATCACCCCGCCCGCTCCCGCGCGCAGGTTAACCCGCATATTTCACCCGAATCCTTCATTTGGATTCGGGAGCGATTGTTCAGAGCGGATGAAATGCGAGGCGCAAGGCGCGTTTTTGCAGTGAATAGAACACACGGTTCATGAACAAGATAAATGGGTGGCACGCACAAACTTGTTTTGTGCGTGAGAAGCAGTTCGCCGTTATGAAAATCGCCCCGGTTCGTCGGCTCTATCGACGAATCCGGGTTTCACCAATGCGGGGAAATCCCCGCGCTTCACAACGCTACTTTTCAACATCCCAATCTTGCAAGAGTCGGTTTTGCAATGAACGAAGTTCAACAAAACCGGCGCGCCAAGAGTTTTTTGGGAAGGGGCGCGGGGAAACCTATTTTTGAAAAAATGGTTTCTCCGCAGAATCTATTAAATCACTTCTTTATAGCTTTTACAAAAATCTCTTTCAGCGGCGGAGACTATCTCGCTGCCAGAAGCGCCTTGGCTTCCTCGGCGGCAGGCCCCAGCCCTTTGGCAGCTCGCACGACCCATTCGAGATACGCCTTTTCCGAAACCGGGTTGCGGAGGGCCCCGCCCAGTATCTTCGCCGACTGCAATCCCGCACGGTGCGCCTCCGGCGTCTCAGGAAAATACTCCATCAGCCTCCTGTAAGCCTCCACCGCCATCGCGTATTCCTTCGCCGCATGTATCGCCCCGGCAACCCGCAACTGCGCGCTAGGCTCGAACATCGCGTCCGGCGCTTGGTCAATCAGCCCGCGGTACAACTCCGGAATCGAGCCGAACTGCCTCTTCTCATACGCCGCCGCCAGCCTTCCTAGAAACGCTTCCTGCGGCCCCAGAAGCGCCGCCTGCCCCCTCTTCACCGCGTCGAAGTTCGGCACTATCACCGCCCGCGTCGCCGTCAGCAGATACACCACTCCCGCTCCGAACACGAACCCTCCCACATGCGCCATGTACGCCACGTTAGAATACTCCATAGCCCGCATGGACCAGAATTGCATGACCATGTAAAGCCCTAAGAAAAACCACGCCGGTATCGGAAAAAACGGAACCGGAAAAACCAGAAGCAGAAAAAAGGTCTTCACTTTAGAACGTGGAAACAACACGAAATAACCGCCCATCACCGCCGAGATCGCGCCCGACGCCCCGACCAGAGATACCGACGGCGCTCCCGCCAAGTCCTGCGCCAGCTTGAACGCCAGCGTCGCCACTATCCCGCCCGCCAGATAGAACGCCACAAACCCCGGCCTGCCCATCATGTCCTCAATGTTCGCCCCGAACAGCCACAGAAACCACATGTTGCCAATCAGGTGCATCCAGCCCCCGTGCATGAACTCGCTAGCCAGCAGCGTCGTGAACCGCACCTCGTCCGTTTTGAACGCCATCTGATCATGGAAATGCACGATATCCCCGCCGTGCACAGCGCCGAAGTGTATAGCCACATTCGCCGCTATCAGGCAGAACAACATGAACGGCAGCCGCCGCGTCGGATTCGTCACCGCATACGGTATTGGAAACATCCGCCCTCCGCTTACCCCGCATTTTTCACTGTGAAAAATCCGGGTTGCGCTCCCGGCTGGAACTTCACTTCCGCGACATCGCCGGATGCCACGATTATACCACATCCCCCGCGCGCCGAGGAAAATGGGGACATTCAGCGCAGCTTTTGAGCGATGGGTGTCCCCTTTTTCCTCTCCGCCGCTTTTTTGCTAACTGAGTTTTTCCGAAGCTCAGAACCGCATTTATGCTTGTTATTAGATGATTCCCACAATTCCATTGTGTGCCATGCGCAAAGCTTTTTCCTTTGCGCATGATAGTGTTTTATTCATCGTTATTGGAAAGTTTCATTCAATAAATCATATAATATTCTGAAGCGTCGGGACGCGCTCCCCGCAGGAGGAACTCATCATGAGCATGCTCATCAAACACAAACCCTTCAAAGGCCGCGCCGAAATCGTCAAACCCGGCCTCGACGGCCTCAAAATGATTTCTTTCGACCTTCTCTTTCTTGAAAAAGGAATGTCGCACACGGAAGACACCGGAACCCGCGAAGTCTGCGCCGTGATACTCGGCGGACAATGCGACCTCGCCGCTGGCGAACGAGAGTGGAAACGCGCAGGCTCCCGCGCCGACGTCTTCAGCGGCCCCGCCACCTCCCTGTTCATCCCGGCAGGCAACGCCTTCTCCGTCTCCGCCTGCGACGACTCCCCCGTCGAAGTCGCCCTGCTCCGCTGCGAAGACGGCGCTTCCGGCGATCCTCTCTTCATTCCGCCGGAGCGCGTCAAACAGAACGACCGGGGCAAAGGCAACTGGCTGCGCCGCGTTCACGACATTGTGGACCGAGACTACCCTGCCGCCCGAATGCTTGTCGGCGAAACCCACAGCCCCGCCGGCAACTGGTCCAGCGCTCCCCCTCACTGCCACGACATCGACAACCCGCCCTTCGAGTCCGACCACGAGGAAATCTATTTCTTCAAATGCCATCCCGCTCAAGGCTTCCAACTCATCCGCCTGTACACCGACGACCGCTCGCTGGACGTCGCTCACACAGTCGAAAACAACGACACCGTCGTCATCGACCGGGGATACCACCCTGTCGCCGCCGGACCCGGCTACAAAGGATACTATCTCTGGATACTCGCGGGCAAAAACCGGGAAATTCTGATGCGCGACGACCCCTGCCACAAATGGCTCAAGGAATGCTAACCCGCATTTTTACCAATGCGGGCCGAAATCGGCGTATCGCCCTTTTGCGCCGGATTGTCGCTATATCGCAAGATAACAAGGAGGAACCGAAAATGAAAAAACAGCGTCTCGCCGCCATTCTGGCTGTGACCCTTATGTTTGCTGTCGCCGCTTCCGCAGCCGCCGAGGCGGAAAACATAAAACTGCCGCCCCCGCAGACGGACGGCGGAATCCCCCTGATGCAAGCCCTCAAGCTAAGAAGCACGGCGCGCGCGTTCAGTCCCAAGGAACTTCCCTCGCAGACACTCTCTAACCTGCTCTGGGCCGCATTCGGCGTCAACCGCCCGGAAAGCGGAAAGCGCACCGCTCCCTCCGCAATGAACTGGCAGGAAATCGACATCTACGTCGCCCTCCCCGGCGGCCTCTATCTCTATGTCGCCGAAGACCATTCGCTCGCGCCCGTCCTCGACGAAGACATCCGCGCCTCAACCGGCATGCAGCCGATGGCCAAAGACGCCCCGGTCAACCTCGTCTTTGTCGCCGATTTCGCCAAAATGAAACAGGGAACCAAAGACGACAAAGTCTTCTATTCAGCAGCCGACACCGGATTCATCAGCCAGAACGTCTACCTTTTCTGCGCCTCCGAAGGCCTCTCAACCTTCGTCAGAGGCTTTGTGGACAAACCGGGACTCGAAAAGAAAATGAAACTCCGCAAAGACCAGAAAATCACCCTCGCCCAGTCCGTCGGCTTCCCCGCAGAGGAATAAACCCGAAAAACCGTTTTGAAACAGATTTCACCGCAGAGCTATTGGGCTGAGGCAATTCGCCGCAATTCAAATTGATGCCTATGTGATGGCTAACGAGCGGGCGACCCTCTGTGCGAAAAACGGGTACAGACACATTGCTATTCTGTCGTTAATTCGTAGGGGCGACCCGCTGGGTCGCCCTTTTCAGAAATTGCCTTCCAATCCGGGCGACCCGGCGGGTCGCCCCTACGGAATGCTTGCATGATATTTCCACAGGGCCAGAATGTCGCCGGACGATTCATGAATCGCCCCTACAAATAAACATCATAGAAAACGGGGACTTCCAGCGCGTCCCAGCGATGCCTGTGCCCGTTTTTCGCCAACAGCCGCAGTTACGCTACAGAAGCGAGTCCATGTGTTCGGCGACGCCGAAGACGTCTTTGACGGGGTGTTTCTCGCCGGAGTCGTCCACAAGGAATCCGTTGAACAGGCCGAGCGGCTGACGGTAATGCGTTTTGAAAACGCCTAGGTTCAGGTCTTCCACTTTCAACCCCTGCGGCGCGAAATCCAGTTCGACTCTTCCGTCTAGGTCGCTGATGCGCCACGGTTTCTTCGTGTCGGCTTCGTCGAACTCGAACTTGATCGGGCCGAGCAGCGAGATTTCAGGGCCGTGCCATATCGCGCACTCGTTCCACGAGCGCTGATCTTCGATGAGGTTGTCCGTCAGGTTCGCGCCTATCACCCGCCCCTTTGAGTCGAACGCGGCGAAGTTCGCCCACTTCCACCAGAAGCGGCGCGGGTAGTACGCCTTGTGAACGTCGATGAGCGCGATGTCGCGCGCGGGGTCCAGCCTCACGGTCTCGCCGCCAACTTTCACCTCTCCCTCCGCCGGGCAAACCACTTTGTGCGAATACATCGCGCTATCGCCTCCGAGCGGAAGGCTGACTATGAGCGGCTGCACCTTCGAGAGGTCCTCAAGCGCGCGGAATCGGCCCGACATCGCCGGAACGCCTTTTGATCCCGCGACCTCCGCCCGGATTTCGTGCCACCCCTTATCTATGTGGTTCTCGAATTCGAGTTTGTATCCGGGCAGCTTCGCGCTGGAACGCCCGTCGAAGAGCGACTCCGCCACTTTCGCGGCTCCCGGCGGCAGCATCCTGCGCTGCTCATGCAACTTCCCCGTCCGGCGGTCGTACGCGAAGAAAAATGTTTTCGCTGTTATCCCCGCGTCGAAGATAACTGTGCCGAAATAGAAGTCGGGATGTATGACGGCGTAGTGCTGCCAGTCCTTTAGGCGGAGTCTTCTCAGCGCGCGGGGCGCGGCCCCGCCCATCAGCGGGTCGGCGTCCAGCATGTTCAGATTGTGAAACGGCGACTTGAACACGCCGAGGTTGAACTTGCCGTTTTCCACTATCCTGTCGGGCGTTTCCAGCAGTTTTCTCATGTCGGCCTCCCATGCCCGCCGGGGCCGCGCGCGGGCGTCCGGCTTTGTCGCCGGATATAAGTTTAACCCCGCTCCGCTCCGGCGTGTCAAGCTTCTTTCCCCGCCCCAGCCCGGCCCTAGCTTTGCTGCCAATTAAAAAAATACTGGTCAAATCCCCCGGGCGCGTCCACAATATCCCAAACGGGGCGGAACCGCGCCGCGCGCGCGCCCCCTGCGGAGACTTGCATGTTTACTCATAAGTTCAAGGACTGCTACTCGCTGGCCGAACTGCCGTGGTTTAAAATCAACGACTCTGGACGCCTCGTTCTCGCCGAGCCGGAAAAAGTCGGCCCGATTATAGATTTCCATTCCCACCTCGGATTCGCCATCTTCTTCTCGCCTCCTCTCGACCTGCGCCGACACGCCCCGGAAACCCTCCATAACTTTCCGATGCGCGGCGTAGAAGTCGATCTCGATCTCGAATCCGGTCTCAACCTTGAACTCAACCAGCCCGGCCGCGTCGTCCGCCAGTACATACAGTCCATGTTCACCAACAAGGGCGACCAAGCCACTCACACCGTTCCCAATATCAAGGAAGAGATGGCCGACATGAATATCGAGCGCGCCATCGTCATGGCAATCGATTTCCCGTTCGGCGCCCAGAATTCGGAGGCGTACCTCGATGCCATGCGCGGCGAGGACAGCCTCGTTCCGTTCGTCGCGATCAACCCCCTGCGCCCCGGCTGGGAAGAGCGCATGGACCGCCACATCGCCAACGGCGCTCGCGGCCTCAAAGTCCATCCATACTCCGAATTCATGACCAGCGACCACCCGTTTGTTATCAGGATGCTGCGCCGCTGGGAGCGCTCCGGGCTTCCCGTCCTCTTCCACACCGCCTTCAACAGCATCGCTCCCGGATTCCTTCAGCTTCTAGCCCGCATGGAAACCTATGAAAAAGCGCTCCGCAGATTCCCCAACATCAAGTTCGTCCTCGGTCACGCCGGGATGGACTTCTTCGAGACGGCCATTGAGTACGCCAACAAGTACGACAACGTGTATCTTGAGATAGACGGACAGCCGCCCGCCAACCTCGAACGCATCTGCGACAGCGTGGACCACAGCCGGTTGCTGTTCGGCACGGACTGGCCGTTCTTCCCTATGGCGCTCGCCCTCGCCAAAGTCTTCATCGGCGTCCACGGAGACGAATCTCTGACACGCAAGCTGCTCTACAAAAACGCGGCCGAACTCCTCGGCTCCTCACAACCCGCCTCCGCC
>Ga0351887_10151_pt1 | contig 18954 bp, 13 predicted proteins | sample TotcelFGM3001L15_FD_206760 | JGI IMG/M metagenome (GOLD analysis project Ga0351887, IMG submission 206760) | Enriched cells from coal bed in the Powder River Basin, Montana, United States - Total cells FGM rep3 HSBNCT.FGM.300.1.L15 ...
AGGCAGAACGGGAGCGGCTTCAACAGACCTTGTTAGCCATGCACCGGGACCCGGAAGGCAGGAAAATCCTGGCCGAACTCCTGATTGACCGCTTCCTGCCCCTGCAGGAAGAATGGTATGAGCCGATCCGGTCCATGCAACGGGACCTGGCCCGCCTCAAGGATCAGCCCCATGCTCCTGAGCCTCAAAAGTAAGCTTCTGGCCGCCATTTCAGCCATCGTCATCCTGACCGGCCTGGCCATTGCCGGCATCGTCACCCAGAGATACAGCGGCGCCCTGCGCCAGGAGATGATGGGCCAATCGGAGAACCTGGCCCACAGCATCGCCCTGGATGCCGCCGACCGGATTCTCATCAACGACCTGGTGGGGCTCCAGAAAATGCTGGACCAACAGCGCCGCATTCACCCGGCCCTGGCTTATCTGTTCATCCTCAAAGATGGTCAGGTGTTGGCGCATACCTTCGACCAGGGTCTCCCTGCCGGCCTGCTGGAAGCCAACCAACCGATCGCTCCGGCTCAGCCCGGCTTTCGCCAAGTGATCTCGCAAAAGGGGGACCACTACCTGGATACGGCCTTGCCCATCTTCGAAGGCAAGGCGGGAATCTTGCGGCTGGGATTTTCCGAAAGCCGTTACCGGACCCAGTTAGTCAAGCTCTGGGGAGAGATCGGTCTCATAACCTTAGGACTCCTGGGGTTGGCGCTGTTGGGCGGACTTTGGTTTGTCCGGCGCATTACCCGGCCGCTGGCGGCGCTGGTGGCGGCCACGAGAGAGATCGACCAGGGCAAGCCCAATGTCCAGGTGGAAGTGAAAGGCAAGGATGAAATTGCCGCCTTGTCGGCTTCCTTTAACCAGATGGTGTTCCGCCAGGAGGAATATACCCGCCGTCTGGAAGGGCAGACCCTGGAACTGGAGCGGGCTTACGGACAGGCCCGGGCTACCTGCCAGATCGTGCAGGAGGTGGGTGCGCTTTACACCCTGAAGGAGATGGGTCTCTTTTTACTCAAAAAGCTTCGAGACGCCCTCCTTTGCCCTCACATTGCCTTGATGGTCTTGAATAGCGCCCAGGATACGGTCTTTGTCTTGTCCGAGGGGGAGGGCGTAACCTTTTCCAGAGACCCGCATGTGGTTAAGGCGGCCCAAGAGGCCCTGAAGGGTGCGGCTGCCAGCATTTTCCCCTTGGAACTGACTCGAAAACTTCCGGTTATCTCCTCTGATCCTTTTGCTGAAGAACCCCAGGCCTGTATTCCCTTCGCGGACAATCACATCCGGGGCGCGGCGGTCATCGCTTGCCCGGGCGGTTTTCCCGCCAACTCGGAACAATTCAGGTGGGTTGAACTGGTGCTGAAGCAGAACGCCGGGGCTTTGGGCAGGGCCATTTTGCATGAAGAAGAGGTGGGCAGCCTCAAGGGCCGGGTGGAGGCCCAGGCGGGTTTCGGCGAAATCATCGGCAAAGACCCCAAGATGCAGGTGGTGTACAAGCTCATCGAAGACGTGGCCTCCTCCGACGCCACCGTCCTGATTCAGGGGGAAAGTGGCACCGGCAAGGAACTGGTGGCCCGGGCCATCCATCGTCTGAGCTCCCGCCAGGCCAAACCCTTCGTGGTGATCAACTGTTCGGCCTATCCTGCGACCCTCCTGGAAAGCGAACTCTTCGGACATGAAAAGGGGGCCTTTACCGGGGCGACGCGTCAAAAACCGGGACGCTTTGAATTGGCCGACGGCGGTACGGTATTCCTGGACGAGATCGGCGAGATTCCGCCGCCGGCCCAGATAAAGCTGCTCCGGGTGTTGCAGACCCGCAAGTTTGAGCGCGTGGGGGGAGAAAAAACCCTGACCGTGGACCTCCGCGTCCTGGCGGCCACCAATAAGGATCTGATGCAGGAGGTGGCCCGGGGCAACTTCAGAGAGGACCTGTTCTATCGCCTCAACGTTATCCCCATTATCCTGCCGCCTCTCCGGGACCGCAGAAACGATATCCCCCTCCTGGCCCTCCACTTCCTCAGACGTTTTGCCCAGGAGCGGGGCAAGGACCTCCGGGAGATCAGTTCCGGAGCCATGCGGCTGATGCTGGATTATTCCTGGCCCGGAAACGTCAGAGAACTGGAAAACTCCGTTGAACATGCCGTCGTCCTGGCCAAGAGCAGTCAATTGGAGGTGTGGGATTTCCCCTCCGCCCTCCATCATCCCTCCCCAAGCTTTCCTTCTACCATTGCCGATCGGGAACTGAGTCTGTTACTGAATATTTTGGAGGAATGCGGCTGGAATAAGAAGTTGGCGGCCCAGCGCCTGGGAATCAGCCGCAGCACCGTATACGCCATCCTCAAGAGACATAAGATCTCCAAACCCACGACTCACTGAAAAGGGCGCCAAATAGGATCGCCGGAGCCTCCCCGCGTCCGATCCAATCAGACGGTGCCTGATTTTAAGACACGGATAACCATTTAATATCACTTATAATTAAATCTTGTGTATAAATGGTGTCGGAATCCTCCTTCAGCCAGCCGTTTCGTCGCTACGCAATTTTCGATTAATTATAGCAGGTTATGAGCATGGCATAAGCCTTGCCTCTACATGTTTGCAAAATTCTTTAGTTGGGGAAACGTGCATGAAAAACCCGGGTGTGCTGGTGGTAGCGGGCGACAGGGGACCTGGCTCTGAAGTTTGTTCGCTGCTGCAAGAGTTGGATTATACCGCCACCCTCATCCGTTCCCTTAAGGATTTGGAACAGGAGCTTAAAAAGGATTCGGAGGTCGCCGTGATCCTGGATTTGGATACCGTGCCCATGAATAACCAGTTTCTCCGGGGTTTGAGGAAGACGCACCCCCAGCTTTACCTGTTGGGAATTTCGGCGCGGTCGTATCATCCCGGATTGGAAGAAGTTATCGGCTCCCACCTTCTGGCCTGTCTGGTCAAGCCATTGGATGTGGAGGAACTCTGCTTCTGGTTGAAGAGCATCGGCGAACATCTGGCCAATCCGGTGAGAGAGGCCGAAGGATGAAACGGTTCAGCCTCATGAAGCGCACAGTTGGCCGGATCAGGTGACAGTCAGCCAATTAGCGGCAGCACTTAACACCCTTCCGGCAGTCAAAGGAGGCTCACATGGCAAAGGACTTACCCGCAGAAGACCCCTTGGTTCGCATGCAGCGAGACCTCAAGCGGGCCCTGAAAAAGAAACCCACGGACATTAAATGGGGCATGGTCATTGACATCGCCAAGTGTATCGGCTGCCATGCCTGCACCATTGGCTGCGTGGCGGAAAACAAACTGCCCCCGGGTGTGGTCTACCGGGTGGTGCTGGAGGAGGAGACCGGGACCTATCCTCAAGTGCGGCGGCGTTTTGTGCCCCGACCCTGTCTCCATTGCCAGAACCCGCCCTGCGTCAAGGCCTGCCCGGTGACCGCCACCTGGAAAACCGAACAGGGCACGGTGGTCATCGATTACAACAAATGTATCGGCTGCCGTTACTGCCTGGTGGCCTGTCCTTATGCGGCCCGGACTTCGGACTTCGGGGAATGGTACACCGCTGAGACTGCGGAACTGTCCGGCAAGCTCTACGGTCAACAGGCCGCAGCCAACGGCTATGAAGCCCACCCCGCCTCGGAGTACGGTCAGAAGTGGCCGGAGCGCGGCCATGGCTCGCCGGTGGGCAACGCCCGCAAGTGTCATTTCTGCCTGCACCGCCTGAAGGTGGGCATGCTGCCGGCCTGCACCACCTCATGCATCGGCCGGGCCACCATCTTCGGCGACCGCACCGACCCCCAGAGCCTGGTTTTCGAGATGATCGGCTCCCCCCGGGTCTTTCGCCTCAAAGAAGAACTGGGGACCCAACCATCCGTCTACTATTTAAAGTAGGGAAGAGGAGAACCCGAATGAGCGATAAATGGTTCAAGAATCTAATAATAGTGGCGGTGATTGGCCTGGTGGTGGGCGCCTGGGGCATGTTTCAGCGGCTGGCTTTTGGTCACATAGGCATGGACTATGGCTCCTTTGTGCCTTGGGGCCTGTGGGTAGCTTTTGACCTCTTCTTCCTGGGGCTCACCGCCGGCGCCTTTCTCATCACCATCCTGACCTATGTCTTCAGAATCAAGCTCCTGGCCAACCTGGGACCCCTGGCGGTCTTCACCGTCCTGGTCACGCTGATGGCTGAATTTCTCATCATCAGCCTGGACCTGGGGCACCCTTTAAGGACCTATCGTTTCCTGATTTCCCCCAACATCGGCTCCATGCTCTTCTGGCTGGTAGTCTTCATTGTCTCCATGTGGATCATTTATGTGCCCTGGCTCTATTTTCTCCTGCGGCAACAACTGATCACCTGGGGCAATGATGCCACCCGCAAGGGACAGAAGGTCTACCGGTTCCTGGCCTGGGGCAAGACGGATTACACCATGGAAGATCGAGAGCAGGACCATCGCCGCACGCGTCTTTTGTCCTTTATCAGCCTGCCAATCGGGGTCATTTTTTTCGGGGCCCACGGGGCGATTTTCGCTATTCTGAACAACCGGCCCCTCTGGAACAGCGCCCTGCTGCCCCTCATCTTCATTATGGCGGCGCTCCTCTCCGGCGGCGCCCTCATCACTTTTCTGGCTTATGTCTATCAGCCCGATGAAAAATTAATCCATCCCCTGGGCCGCGTGGTGCTCCTCATTTTAATCAGTTTTGTCTTCCTGGAGGCCTTGCAGTTCTTTGTGGGCTATCAGTCCAAGGTCACGGGTATTGTGACCAGCCTGGACCTCATCGCCTTCGGCTCCTATTGGTGGGCCTTTTGGATCGTCCATCTGGTGATCGGCAGCGCCATTCCGGCCTATCTCCTCATCATGTACCCGGAAAATTCCAAGATGGTAGCCTACGCCTGCTTCCTCATCATCATCACCTTTCTGGCCGTGCGCCTGAACTATCTGATCCCGGACATGGCCGTCTACAAGCTGGAAGGGTTGCAAAATACCTTCTTTCACCACCGCTTGAGAACCGATTACGTCCCCAATCTGAACGAATGGTTGGTGAGCATCTGGGTTATTTCCCTGGGCCTGTTGGCCTTCTTGCTGGGCACCCGCTGGCTGCCGGTAATCCAGGCCGGGAAAGGAGAGGAAGAGCATGTCTAACCAGAAACTGAAAGTTATTGAGGAATTTAAAGAGATTATCGACGCCAAGATGGACCGCCGATACTTTCTCAAGTGCTCCGCCTTCCTGGGCGGGTCTCTGGCGGCGTCCCACTACCTGGCCCGTTATGTGGAGGCGGCGGCTGCAGGGGGAAACGTGGACTGGGCCGCCCTGGGCGTGGGGGATGCTTATAGCCAGTATCTGCCGGAGAATCAGATCTACACGGCCTGCCAGCAATGCAACACCCAGTGCGGCATCAAGGTCAAGATCGTGGACGGCCTGGTGGCCAAGATCGACGGCAATCCCTACAGCCCCTGGACCATGACTCCCCAGATCGCTTATAAGACTCCCATCACGGAAGCCGCCATCATTGAAGGAGCCATCTGCCCCAAGGGCCAGGCCGGTATCCAGGCGCTCTATGATCCGTACCGCCTCGTCAAGGTCCTCAAGCGGGCCGGCAAGCGGGGCGAAAACAAGTGGCAGACCATCCCCTTCGACCAGGCCGTGAACGAGATCGTCAACGGTGGCAACCTCTTCGGCGAGGGAAACGTGGAGGGCTTGAAGGATATCTGCGTGCTCAATGACCCCAAAATCGCCAAAGAATTGGCGGAAGACGCCGCCCAGGTAGCCGACAAGAAAATGGAGCTGGAGGCCTTCAAGGCTAAGCACGCCGACAACCTGAAATATCTCATCGATCCGGACCACCCAGACCTGGGGCCCAAGAACAACCAGTTCGTCCTCAATACGGGCCGGCTCAAGGCGGGGCGGGACGACCTGTTGAAGCGCTTTGTCAATGGCGCTCTGGGCTCGGAAAATAAACACGGCCACACCACTGTTTGCCAGGGGTCCCTCTACTTCACCTGCAAGGCCATGAGCTACCAGTACGAGGAGGGAGATTGGGGAGGTTCCAAGAAGTTCTACTGGCAGGCGGACACCGGCAACTGCGAGTTCATCCTGTTTGTGGGCGCCAACCTTTATGAAGCCAACTATGGACCGCCGCTGCGCAACGTTAAGCTGACTCAAGGCATCGTCGACAACGGCATGAAGATCGCGGTGGTGGACCCCCGCTGCTCCAAGGGCACCGCCCGGGCCTGGAAGTGGCTGCCGGTACGGCCCAACGGCGTGGCCGCGGTGGGCCTGGGCATGATGCACTGGATCATCGAAAACCAGCGTTATGACGCCCGCTATCTCGCCAACGCCAACAAGGCCGCGGCCAAGGCCGACGGGGAGCCCACCTGGACCCAGACCGCCTGGCTGGTCAAGATCAATCCGGACGGCAGCCCGGGCACTTATCTTAGGGGTTCGGATCTGGGGCTCTCCAAGGAAAAGCGGCCCAAGAAAAAAGGCGGCGGCGACTGGGAATTTGACGCTTTTATGGTTTATTCCGGCGGGGCCCCCAAGCCCTTCGACCCCAACAGCGAGACCGAGCCGGTGGAGGGCGACCTGCTGGTGGACACCGAAATCAAGGGCATCAAGGTGAAGAGCGTGCTGCAGATTCTCCGGGAAAACCTTGGCGCCCGCAAGCTCTCCGACTGGGCCAAGCTGGCCGATATCCAGGAAGCGGACCTGGTGGATCTGGCCCGGGAGTTTACCAGTCATGGCAAACGGGCCGTGGCCGATATCCATCGGGGTGTCTCCCAGCACACCTCCGGCTTTTACAACGTCTTGACCTATATGACCCTGAACACCCTCATCGGCAACCACGACTGGATGGGGGGCCTGTCCAGCGCCCATACCTGGAACATCACCGGCGACAAAGAAGGTCAGCCCTTCGATGTCACCAAGCAGAGCGGCAAACTCAAGCCCTTCGGCGTCTCCATCATCCGGCACGGGACCAAATACGACAAGAGCACAATCTTCAAGGGCTACCCGGCCAAGCGCCCCTGGTATCCGTTTTCCAGCGACATCTACCAGGAGGTCATCCCCAGCATCGGCGACGCCTACCCGTATCCCGTCAAGGCGCTCATGTTCTACATGGGGTCGCCGGTCTATTCCTTGCCGGCGGGGCACAAACTCATCGAGATCCTCTCCGATCCCAAGAAGCTGCCCCTGTTCTTCGCCTCCGACATTGTCATCGGCGAGACTTCCATGTACGCCGATTATATCTTCCCGGACCTGACTTACCTGGAGCGCTGGGAATTTGTCGGGTCGCACCCGTCGGTGACCCCCAAGGTGGCGCCTTTCCGGTCGCCGGCCGCAACGCCCCTGACGGACACGGTCACCGTCTATGGCGAGAAGATGCCTCTGTCCCTGGAATCTATGGTTCTGGGGATTGCCGAGAAAATGAAGCTCCCCGGTTTTGGCGAAAACGCCTTCGGCCCGGGCCTCCATTTCAAACGGGACGAAGACCTGTACCTGCGCATGGTGGCCAATATCGCCTTCGGCGACAAGCCTGACGGCTCCGAGAAGGTGCCTGCGGCCAATGCCGAAGAAATCAAGATCTTCGAAAAAGCCCGGCGGCACCTGCCTCCCACGATCTACGACTTGAACCGTTGGAAAACGGTGGTGGGTGAGGCATGGTGGCCCCAGGTGGTATATGTCATGAATCGGGGCGGCCGCTTCCAGGAATACCAGAAGGCCTACAAGGACGGTCAATTAGCTAACAAGTATGGCAAGATGGTAGGCATATACATGGAAAAATGGACAACTACCAAAAATTCCATGACCGGCAAGCCATATATGGCTCACGCCCACTTCATGGACAGCCCCACGGACGTCCTGGGACGCAAGCTGGACGACGAAGCCCAGGGGTTCGACCTGACCCTGATCACCTACCGGCACATCACGCAATGCAAGTCCCGGACGGTGGGCAACTACTGGCTCCTGGCCGTCTATCCGGAGAACTTCATCGACATCTCGGTGACGGACGCCCGGCGGTTGGGAGTAAAGGATGGCGACCAGGTGAAGGTGGTGTCTCCCACCAACGAAGAAGGCGTCTGGGATCTGGCTCCGGGCCACAAGAAGGCTATGATCGGCAAGATCCGCACCATGGAAGGGATGCGCCCGGGAGTGATTGGCTTTACCCTGGGGCACGGCCACTGGGCTTACGGCGCCGGGGATGTGGTCATCGACGGGGTAAAAGTCCCCGGTGATCCCCGCCGGGCTACCGGCGTCCACGCCAACGCCGCCATGCGGGTGGACCCGGTCTTGAAAAATACCGGCCTGGTGGACCTGACCGGCGGCAGCGCCGTGTTTTACCAGACCCAGGTGAAGCTGGTGAAGGTGTAACTCAGGCGAAGTTGTGTTCAAAAAACGATGAATATTCATGTCATTCTGAACGGAGCGCAGCTTCGTTGCGAATCTCGGTGGCTAAAAAGAGAGATTCTTCGCTGCGCTTCAGAATGACAAAAAACAGTCTTGTGATCGTCCTTTGGGATCTGGAGCCGATTGAGATGATAAAGCTTGCGAATGAGACAACCGAGGTGCAGACCTTTGAGGATTTGCTCGCCGGTTCGGTGGCGGCTCACGGCCATCTCTGCCCGGGGCAAATTGTGGGGGTGCGTATGGCCATGCTGGGCCTGCGGCTCCTGGATTTCCAGGCTCCGCCGACATATCCTCAACTGAAACAGCTCATCGTGTTTGTGGAAATGGACCGCTGCACCGGCGACGCCGTGGCTTTCGTCACCCAGGTCAGGCTGGGGCGGCGGTCCTTGAAGTTCGCGGACTACGGCATCATGGCCGCTACCTTTGTCAATCTGCAAACCGACCACTCTTTTCGGATAATCTCCACCGAAGAATCCCGCGATTTGGCCGCTCTTTATGTCCCAGGAGAGCTGGATCGCAGGCAGCAGCAAACCATGGCCTACAAGGTCATGCCGGACAGCGTTATGTTTCGGGTCCAGGAGGTCAAGGTGGACCTTTCTCCCTTTGATCTTCCCGGTCCCACCCGCCGCAAGGTTACCTGTATGAAGTGCGGCCAGGTGGTGCGGGACAACCGGGAAGTGAATCAAAACGGCTTCGTCTATTGCCGGCCCTGCGCCTCGGGGGCCTATTTTACCGAGGCCCGGGAGATCACCTGGCCGGAAATGAACTGGTCCCCTTATGCCTACCCTGACCCAACCAAGCTCTATGACTCAGACTCCCCCGGCCGGAGCGTTCGACCGGGAGAGATGGCGGGGAAGAGAGATGATTAAGACCGTGAAAGTTGAAGAGGCTGTGGGACTCAAACTGGCGCACGATATCACCGAAATCCGCCCCGGTGAGTTTAAGGGGCCGGCTTTCCGCCAGGGCCACTCGGTCTGCGAGGACGATCTCTGCCGCCTCCAGCGCCTGGGCAAGAATCACCTCTATGTCATCGACCTGGAGGAGGACGAGATCCACGAAAACGAGGCCGCGGCCATCCTGGCGCAAGCCCTGGCCGGAGAGGGGATCGTTTGGGAAAACAATCCCCGGGAAGGCAAGATCGACCTCTACGCCGCCCATGACGGCCTCTTTAAGGTGGACGTCCCGGCCCTGGCCGGCTTCAATTTGGTGGATGAGGTCATGTGCGCCACCTTGCACAACCACCTGCCGGTGCAAAAAGGCGAGAAAGTCGCGGCCACCCGGGCCATTCCACTCATCATGAAGCAGGCTGCCGTTGAACGGGCGGCGGCCATCGCCTCACAAAACGGCGGGGTGGTCTCGGTTAAGCCCTTACGAAAAGTCCGGGCCGGTCTGATTGTTACCGGCAACGAAGTCTATCACGGCCTGATCCAGGACCGCTTCGCCCCGATTCTCAGCCGGAAAGTGGAGGCCCTGGGCTCGGAAGTAGCGACCCTGGCCTTTCTCCCGGACGACGCCGAGGCCATCGCTCGAACCATCCGTAGCCATCTTGCCGAGGGTTGCGATCTGTTGCTCCTTTCCGGCGGCATGAGCGTGGACCCGGATGATGTCACCCGCCACGCCATTCGCCAGGCCGGGGCCACCGAAATGCATTATGGCTCCGCGGTCCTCCCCGGTGCCATGTTCCTGGTGGCCTACCTGGGCGAGGTGCCCCTGCTTGGGGTGCCGGCCTGCGCCCTGCACCACCCGGTAACGGTGCTGGACCTGGTGCTTCCCCGGATTTTGGCAGGTGAACACATCGGCAAGAAGGAACTGGCCCTCCTGGGGCATGGCGGCCTGTGCCGGGATTGCCCTGAATGCAGCTACCCCCATTGCCCTTTTGGCAAAGGCATGTGAGCCATGGAAGAAGCAGCTTCACGGCAAATTAATTATCTACGGATGTCCATTACGGACCGCTGCAATCTCCGCTGCGTTTACTGCACCTACTGGAAGGAATGGCAGAAACGGCCGGCGGCGGAGATTCTGCGGTACGAAGAGTTGCTCCGCCTAGCCGAGGCGGCCGCAGATGCTGGCGTCCGTAAGATTCGGATCACCGGCGGCGAACCCTTGGTGCGCCGGGGGTTGGCGGGTTTCCTTCATGACCTCAATCGTATTCCCGGGATCGACAAAGTCTGCCTCACCACCAACGGAGTGCTGCTCCGGGAATTGGCCCCGGCCCTTTATAACGCCGGCGTGCGCCACCTCAATGTCAGCTTGGACACCTTGAAGCGGGATCGATATCGCCGGATCACCGGCAATGATAATCTATCGGCAGTCATGGCTGGCCTCAAGCGAGCCGCTTCTTTGGGGTTCCATCCTCTAAAAATTAACTGTGTCGTGCTGCGGGGAATTAATGATGACGAGATTTTAGCCATCGCCCAACTCGCCCGGGATCATCCCTTGCAGGTGCGGTTCATTGAGCTGATGCCCACGACCTCTCAAACCTGGTGGCAACGCCACTTCCTGCCTATGGCGGAGGTGCGCCGGCGGTTAGCGATCCTAGGGCCCTTGGAACCATTAATCCGGGAAGCCACGGCCGGGCCAGCCCGGAATTTCCGGGTGCCAGGATTCCAGGGGGAAATAGGCTTCATCAGCCCCATGAGCGCGCACCATTGCCCCACCTGTAACCGCCTGCGCCTCTCGTCCGATGGAAAGATTAGGCCTTGCCTCTTGGAGTCGCAGGAACTGGACCTCAAGGAGTCATTACGCCAGGGGGGGTCCGATAGTTTCATAGGTTTCCTCTTTCAAGAGGCTATCCGGCTCAAACATCGGCAGACCAGCCACTCCCTCGCCTGCTCCGGTTCCTGCCCCCAAGACCTTTCCATGGTCAGTATCGGCGGCTAAACCTCAGGCCAATATCGCCTTGTAATGGTAAACCAGAGGAAATCATGAAACAGCTTGCTAAAGCAAGACAAGTGTCAGGTGTGCGATTAAAGCAGGAATGCAAAAATAGAGATTAGCTTGCCACTATCAAAGCTCTTTGAAAATTCCAGAGAGATGAATATATGATAGCCTTCTCAAAGCGAGTCATACGTCCGACATTAAGCCTGACCCCCCTTATTGGAGAAATAGATACTCCACCAGAATTTACACCCTGCAATAGAACGGATTGGGGGATTGCAGCAGGGAGCTTATGAGGCCCGGTAATATCGCTCATAGGTGCAGGAAATTGTGGGCTGCAGTAGGACACCGGAAAGCTGGAATGGCCGGTTGGCTGCAATATTTTTTCTGGTTTCAAACGGTATAGGGGCAGAGGCGGTGAGGTTGGCGTTGGCAATGGTTCAAAAGTCAACGTACGACCGATGAATCACCCCGAATTTCAACGATAGCCGTCCGACTAATGGTCAGAGTAAGGGTAGCCGTTTATGAAGCCCTTTGGGTTCGCCTCACTACCATTTATCCATAAAACATTCCTAGTTGAGAGGGTTTGATGTGAAGATATTATACGGATGTCAAAGCACTTTTGTGAAATTGAAAGTAGTTGAGGACAGTGAGTGACACTTTACCCTGCACAAGCAGAATCTCTTTATGATTTTTCTGTAGCTCAAAATTTGTCAGCCGATCACGTTCATCATTGGCCATCTCCGAAAACCACCAATGGAGCCCAGAAGAAGGGATCGCGGTATTCATTACCCTTTTCGCCCCGGAGCAAAGCCAGTTTGATCTCCCGCAAGGCGGCAGCCCGGCCGTGCTTCTGGCTCAGATAACGGTACATGCCGACATTCAACTCCTTGGCGGAGTTGGATTCCACCGACCACAAGGTGACGGCGACGGCCGGGGTCCCGGCGAACATAAAGGACCTAGTCAGACCTACCACGCCTTCGCCCCTGATTCGGGTCCCGCTCCCGGTGTTGCAGGCGGAGAGGGATACCAGTTCGGCGTTGAGCTTCAAGCCAAAGACGTCACCCATGGTCAGGTAGCCGTCCTTTTCCGGATGCGCCAGGACCAGGGCCGGTTGCACCACCCGGTCCACTTCCCCCGGCAGGATGCCGTGGCAGGCAAAGACCAGGTAGCGGTAGGCCGACAGCTGGGCGTCCTGGTTCAGGCTAAAGATGGTGCTCCGGGAGGCGGCATCTTTAACGAGCAGAGGCTGGCTATGATCCGGGGCCTGGAGTAACTCCTTGATGGCCCGGACTTCCTCTTCGGTTTCCGGCAGTTCCGGAAATGTGCCTCCCATGATCTCCCGATAGGCCCGGGTTTGCAGGCCCCGGACTGATTTATCATCCGTCTGACTGCCGGGGCTGGTCTCATAGCTCGGGTTGGCGAAGGCAATCAGGGGATGGGCTGCCCGAGACTGCTTGCGGGCCTGGGCCTCCCGTAACGTTTTCAGCAGCGAAGCCGACGACAGGTAGGCGACGGCATAATCCTCCACCAGATAGTGGACTGGCTGACCGGGGGCCTGGGTTTCCAGGGCCTCGAAGGGCAGAAAATATAAGGGGCCGGTGGGGATGACATACAGGAGGTTGCCGGGGGACAGGGTGGAACGGACCGGGTCCGGAAAGAGCAGACGATACAGTTCATGACGGAGTTCATCCCGATCTCTACAGGCCGGGTCCCACGCCCCGGCGGCGTTTCCGGTCTCCTCCCCGGGCTTCAGGACGGCCCGGCGGCAGGCTGCAACCTTCCGGCCCAAGTCCTTTTCCCCCACGGGTAAGGTTTCGAGTCGGCAGACCTCTTTACTGATCACCCACAGGCAGGTCTTATCTTTTAAGACCCCGTAAATGAGCATGACCTCCCCGGGCTTCAGGACCTTGGTCTGTAAGTCAGCCAGCTTGGCAGGTTGAGGATATTTGAGGGCATAGTAGTCGGGGTACCTGGTCTGGATCTCGCCTTTTAGGGTCTGGAAGGCCTCTCGGGCCTGTTGCAACTCGGTCTCCAGGGCTTGGAGGCGCGCCTGGTCCGGTTGGGGCTGGGACCGTTCCTTGACCAGGGCGGCCTGCAAAGTATCCAGCCGATTTTCCAATTCCATTTCCTGGCTCTTCACCTGCTCCGGCAGGCCGGCGAAGTTGCGGGCGCCGCTCTGGCCCATCTCTTCCAGAAAGAGGCGGCCTTGCTTGCGCTCAAAAAGCTCCAAGGCGTCCCGGTCATGGCCTTTAGTCGGATCTTTCTCGTGCCGGGCCCGTAACAGCTCGATTAATTCGTCATAGACAAAAAGCTTATTCTTCATGTAGGTGGACTTGCTTTCCTTGCTGCCCAACCCGGCCCGCAGCCCTTCGATGCCATCCAGCGCCTGCCGGTAATTTTGGATGGCCGCGTCATAGTGCCCCTGATTGGCTTCGACCCTTCCCAGGGCCCGCTGGGCCATCCAGAGGTTTTCCGGTTGGCCCACCTCCCGGCAAAGTTTCACGGCCTCCTGCAAGGTTTTGAGAGCCTGCTCCGGCTGCCCCAAGTTATCGTAGATCAGCCCCAGGCTGATCAGATCCGCGGCCTCATCAACGCGATTCTTGGTCTCCCGATGGATGATCAGGGCTTGCTGGTGATATTTCAGGGCCTGCTTATACCGACCTATGTCACATGACACCAAACCAAGGTCGGTGAGGGCCTGCCCCTCGCCCCGGCGGCTCTTGGTCTGCCGATGGAAAGCCAGGGCCTGGTGGAAACACTCCAAGGCCTCTTTATACTGACCCAGGTCACGGTAGACCTCGCCCAGGTTGATCAGTTCATTCCCCTCGAACCGGCGGTATTTGAGCTCCCTGTGTATGGCCAGGGCCTGCCGGTGATACTCGATGGCCTGGTCATACTGCCCTAAGCGATAATATTCAACCCCGAGATTCCCCAGGACCTGCCCCTCGCCCCGGCGGTCCTTGGTCTCCCGGTGGATGGCCAGGGCCGCCTGGTTATGCTCCAAAGAGCGGTCATATTGTCCCATGAACCAGGAGATCAGACCCAGGTGGCCCGTTGCCGACCCCTCGCCCCGGCGGTCCTTGATCTCCCGGAAGAGGTCGAGGGCCTGCCGGTGATGTTCAAAGGCCTGGTCGTACTGATTTAAGTGACGATAGACCACGCCCAGATTATTCAAATCATGGGCCTCGCCCCGGGGATCCCTGAACTCCCGGTGCATGGCCAGGGCCTGTTGGTGATACTCCAAAGCCCGGTCATATTGACCCAGGGCATCATAGACCAGGCCCAGTTTGTCCAAAAAATCCGCCCCCGCCAATTGGTTCCCGGATTTTTTGGCCAATTTGAGTCCCTGTTGCCATTTGGCCAGGGCCAGTGGATAATTGGCGGCGTAATACGCCCGCGTGCCGGCTGCGGCCAGCCGGCTCATCTGGGCTTGGTCGGCTCGCGCCACCTGACAGAAACCCAGGGCGACGATAACCCCCAGCATCATTGTCAAAAGCCATTTGGGGTCCATGGTCATTCCTCTTTCAGGGAATAGCGGCTTCAGGGTGATGATTCATGCCGGCCTTAACGAGCGGGTCGATATATTGTTCGATCAAATCCTTCTGGGCGCGGCACCAGCCGCTCTTATGGAGAAACGATCCCGCCGCAAACCAGCCGTCCACGGGGCAGCCGCCGTGGCAGAGGTCCCAAACGCGGCAGCCCTGGCACTCGGTTTCCGCCAGGACGGTCTGGCGGCGCCGGAGGACCCCTCTCTGGGGATCGGAGAACATCTGGGAGAATGACTTTTCGTGGATCGAGCCGTAATCCAGCAGCCCCCAATCGGCTGTCCGGCCGCAATGAGAGGCGCGGCCATCGGGCAGCACACTGAGGTGGGTGGAGGCGCAGGCGCCGGAGTCGGTACAGGTCAATGACGTTCCCTCCCCAACGAGACGCCGCACCAGAGACCTAAACGGCTCGATCGGGCCGAAGTCAGCGCGATGCTCCCACCAGACCGGGAATATGGCCCCCAGGAATTCCGCATACTCGGCGGGGGAAATCCTGATGTGGTCCAGTCCGCCGCCATATACCAGGACGGGGTTGAACCTGAGGCCGCGCCGGGGGGAGAGATTGGTGAGAAAATTGAAGATCTCCCGGGGCTGGGCCAGAGACTGCCGGGTTACGACATAGACCACGCCCCAATCAAAGCCCTCTTCCTCCAGGAGGCAGATGGCATCCAGAAAACGCCGGTTATACGCCCGCCAGTCCCGATTCGCGCCCAGGCCGCGGATGTTGCTGATGGGATCATAGCTGGAACCGATGCTGGTGATCCCCAGCTTTCTCATGGGGTCGAGGAATTCCCTGGTCAGCAGGGTGAGGTTGCTCTGGACGGTGTGCTCGATCCGGGCGGCGGTTCGGGAGCAATGTTTTTCCTGATAAAAGAGAGCCCGCTCGAAATAGCCGGGGCCGAGGATGAGGGGCTCGCCTCCGTGCCAGATGATTTCCAATTCTTCCTGGGGCCGCTCCAGCAGGAACTCGTTCACTCGCCGGAAAAATAATTCCAGGGTCTTATAAATCATCCGCTTCGGACCACGGGTTTTCTTCACGACCTCGCAGTAGATACACCGGGAATTGCACGCCTCTGTGGGTTTGAAGATCACGGTTGCCATAGGCGGCGTTCCTCCGGGACAGCCTGCGCGGCGGTATGCCGGTGAACCAGATCAATCATTTCCGTGAAAAATTCAGCGCATCCGGCATTGGCGGCCAGGTCCTGGGAGAACTTCCCGAGGCAGAGCCGCCAGCCGGCGCAGGAGGCGCAGGGATGGTTGTCGATGAAGAAGTGTTGCCAAGACCGGAGCCGGTCCCGGAACGGCGGAAATTCAGCCGGGACGCCGATTTCATTGAGGCTTAGGGCCACGAAACAGTTTCCGGCCAATTCGGCCCGGGAGAGGGCAACGCGGCCGCAGGCGTCCAGATGGAGGAAATGGCGGGGATCATCGAAAAAGATCCGGCCCCAGTCGAGGTGACGGCAAGCGGGGTAGTTCACCGTCATGAAGGCGAAAGGCTCGATGGCCGCGTGCGGCGCCCGTTCCAGCACCGCGTAGGCCGCCAAATCGGCCAGGGATTCCCAATCAGTCCTGCCATCCCTGAAATCGGCACAGCAGGTTATTCCCACTGAGGACAGGATTCGCAAACCTGTCAGGTTGTCGGGGGAGTCGCAGGGGAGATAAACGCGCAGGTTGAGGGTGCGTAGCCGGTCAAGATGCCGGGCCAGGTGGCGGAAAGGCCCGAGCGCGGGGGCCATGACCGCCAGAGGGACGCCCTGGTGGCGGTCATCGAATTCCATATCGGCAAGAGGCTGGTCCGACTCCACGATGATACAAAAAAGGCGGTTACCGGACTTCCGAACCTGGTCCACGCCCGAGGCGATGCGATCGAACCCCTCCACCCTCAGGGCCACGGAGCGTCCCGTGAATCCCTGAAGCACGGTCTCACTATCCTGGCAGACGATCCTGGGAAATCCCATCCCCGCCCTCCGCCATCCTTATGGAAGCCTCGCCGCAGCAACGGCCGGCGATACGGCATAAATCCCCGCCACCGCAGCCGCCGTTCTCCCGGCAACGACAGTCGTCGCATTCTGCACCGATGCCGGAGCTCTCCCCCTTTAGTTCGTCTCGCAGCTGCCCGAAATGGCGCCCGATGTCCTCCATGGAATCGAACTCGAAAAGAGACTTGGTTTGATAATTGGCGAGAGGGATGCAGTAAGACAGGCGCATATCCGGTCCGATGACGAGGGCCGGTCTGCATCCGTAAGGCCCCTGGCCACCAAGACGGTGCAGCCATCCTAGTTCGGCGTCGCTGAACCTGCAAGGTGGAAAGCGGCAGTCGAGGTGCGGGCGAACCCGATGGGCCTCGAAAAGATGGCGGTGGCAATAGAGCCGCTCAACCACCCTCCTCACATTATCGGCAAGCGTAAACCGGTCCAGGCCGTCAGCGGCCGGATGGGCCAGGCCGAGATGCACATGACGCTGCAAGCCGAAGCGGCTCAAGTGATCAAACAGGAAGTCGAGATAGAAATCCAGCCGATTGATGGTAAAGCTCGCTTGGGTCCACGGCCCCATGACGGAGAGGAAACGGTGCAGTCGTTGGGTTGCTTCCGGCGAAATCGGGGTCTGGACCGGGTCTCGGAGATTACATACCCAGGTGAGCTGCTCGCGGGGCGCCCCGGTGAGATGGCGCCTGAACTCCTCGAGTCGGGGCGAGCTTACAACCCCATCGGTGAAAACCGTGACCTCGAAACCACGCTGGAGCAGGTAGAGGATGAAATCGAGGCATTCCGGGTGAAGAGTCGGCTCTCCGCCCCCAAGGGATACCTGCCGTTGATTGGACGCCCAGAGAAAATCCGCCAGGTAGATAAGATTCTCCCACGACCACGACCGGTCGGGAGGGGTGGACATCTCGTTCCCAGCGAATGGGGAGGGGAAGGAACGGTTGGGGTCTGGGGTCAGGAGTATGGTCGCCATGGTCGTCATTTCCGAGGGCAGGCGGGATCGCATGGCGAAACGGCCAACGAGGCGAATATCACGGCGAAGAGAGCCGATCCATCAGTGGCTGAAACGGCCAGGGTAAAATTTAAGTTATCGGCGGTGTTCTACCCTTTACTTTGGCGCTGAATCACCGTATTCGTCTTTTCCGGCAATGGGGGAAAAGGGATGCTTCCTGTTTTTGGGGGCGGAATCGCCATATTGGTCTTTACCGGCAATGGGCTGGAATATGTCCTGCTTCGGGGAGATAATCCCTGCAACGACCACGACACCTACACCCGCGAGACCGGCGGCGATCCGCTTCATGGCCGCACGCCTGGTCAGCCCCTCATCCTTCGGGGCTTTGCCCTGCTTATGGTCTGTCATTTTGAAGCTCCTCCTCGGAACTTAGCGGGTTAGTAACATCAACTGATTGAACCACGCCAAATGCTTTAGCTTAGGCAACATTATAGTTGTTTATATAGCAGCCGCTTTTTAGAAAATCAATAAGTTATTCCCCAGGTTTTCCTGAAATCCACGGCGACCAGACCATCGGTGAGCAAGGGTCTGGCCCCATTCAGCACATATTCATAGGCTCGATGAAAATAACTAAATAGTTTCCGCAGCTATTCCTGGGACCGTGAAAAAGGTTAACTTTCACTCTGATTCTGACCCTTCTCTCAAGGGAAGGTAATTAAAGAAAGGCCCCATAGTTAATCAGTTGACCATAAATAAGCCCGGAAACTGACTCGCCCGGGGCTTGTGGTTTATCGTCCATGTTTTTACGGACACAATTTCACGGTTAACTTGCAATGAGCAAAGCTCTTCAAAAATTCCAGTGAGTCAAATATATGGTCGCCTTATCGAAGCCTCATAAGGCCATGATTCCGCACTAAACCTGGTCCCCCTTACTGTAGAAATAGATAACCCCTCTAAAATTCAAGCCTGCATTGGAACAGGTTTAGCGATTCGCAACAGTGGCACATGAAGTCATGTAATATCGCTCATGTAGCACTGGAGGAAATCATTTTTAGTTTGATTAACTCTTCCCTTAAAACGGCATTGCAAGAGAGTGGGGGTGAGAGCCGATAAGTAAATTATTTGTGGTTTCCTGTCAGCAGGGTATCTTTAGCCTAAAGGTGCTCATGCAGCGTGTTCCCCTTAAGGTGGAAAAACTCCCTGCCCCTGCCGGCTTCGCCAGAGTTGAAATTCC
>Ga0351887_10171_pt1 | contig 16917 bp, 10 predicted proteins | sample TotcelFGM3001L15_FD_206760 | JGI IMG/M metagenome (GOLD analysis project Ga0351887, IMG submission 206760) | Enriched cells from coal bed in the Powder River Basin, Montana, United States - Total cells FGM rep3 HSBNCT.FGM.300.1.L15 ...
GGAGTTCCAGAAGGGTTGGGATTTGCACCACTTCTTGGATGCAGGCTTCCAAACCCTGGCGAAATTCTTGGGCTGTGGCGAACCGGGCCTCCGGCTCTTTGCTCATGGCCTTCAGTATCACCCCTTCCAGGACCGGAGTAATGTCGGCGTATCCGAAGGCGCGGGGAGACGGGGGCGGCGTGGTCACCTGAGCCACCTTGATCTCATAATCCGAGTCCCCTTCAAAGGGCAAGCGGCCGGTAACCATCTCAAACAGAGTGACCCCCAGGGAATAGATATCGGTGCGGAAATCCAGGGCCTGGCCCCGAATCTGTTCCGGCGACATATAATGGGGCGTGCCGACGATATGGTGTGGCCGGGTGAGGCGCTGAGAATCCTCCAGATGCAAGGCGATGCCGAAATCCATGATCTTGACGGTCTTCCTGGTGGTGAGTAGGAGATTGGACGGCTTTAAATCCCGGTGAATCAACCCCTGACTATGGGCATAATCCAGGCCGTCCAGAACCTCCCGGAAGATGGCGATGGACTCCCCGGGATTGATGCGCCCTTGGCGGATAATCCGCTTTTCCAGGTTTTCCCCATCCACGAATTCCATGACCAGATAGGCCTGGCCCTGCTCCTCCTGAAAGGCAAAGAGCAGTGTGATGTTGGGGTGCGCCAGACGGGCTTGATGCCGCGCCTCGGTGCGAAAGCGGTTCATGAACTCCGGGTCCATTACCAGATGGGGGGCCAGGACCTTCAGGGCCACCAGGCGCCCCAAAACCAGGTCCTCGGCCAGGTAAACTATGCCCATGCCTCCATGACCAAGTTTGCGGATCACTTTAAAGTTGCCCAGTTGGCGAACTTCCATACCGATTCTTCCCGTTCAGGCCGGCCTGGTCTCGGCCTGGGAATATTTTCGGAGCCAGATCACTCTCCCGGTTCCGGCCGCGGATCATCGGCCGCGGCAAAAGTTGGCTCCCCGGCTACCACCGATACTCGGAGGCACGAGGGGCTTGCAGGGTGCTCCAAAAGCCACTGGGATAGGGGCTCGGCCAGAAAACAATTAACGGTGCGCTTGAGCTCCCGGGCCCCATAGACCCGATAATTGGCCTCCGATAGAATTATCTCGGTGACCGATTCCTCCACTTGCAGGCTCACCCCCCTACTCTGCAAACGGGCGGCGATCTGTGCCACCTCCCGGGCCACGAGCTCCCGGCAAATCTCCTGGCCCAGGGGTTGGAACAGGATCTTCTTGTCGAGGCGGTTGAGGAATTCGGGGCGAAAGTGACGGCGGAGAGCGCTATCCACCTGGACCTTCTCGGGTTGGCCGCCGGCAGCCATGAAGCCGACTTTCCCACCCTCCCCAGTCACGGCGATATTGGAGGTAAAGATGATGATGGTTTCCCGGAAATTGATCCTGCGGCCTTTACTATCGGTTAAATGGCCGGCGTCCAGGACTTGCAGAAGCAGGTCCATAATTTCCGGATGAGCCTTTTCCACCTCATCGAAGAGCACCACGGAATTGGGACGGCGCCGCACCGGACCGGTGAGTTGGCCCTCGTCCCCATACCCCACGTATCCCGGCGGGGAGCCCACCAATTTGGCCACCGCATGTTTCTCCATGAATTCAGACATGTCCAACCGCACCAGGGCCTGACGGCCCTGCATGAGGGTCTCAGCCAGGACCCGGGCGGTTTCGGTCTTCCCAACCCCGGTGGGGCCGATGAAGAGGAAGGCGGCCTGGGGGCGGCTTCCGGAAGCGAGACCCACCTGGGCCAGGCGAAATGAGGCGGCTATGGTCCGGATGGCCTCGCTTTGACCCTTGATCCGCTCTTTCAGGCTCTCCTCCAAATGGAGGAAGCGATCTTCCGGGCGCTGCATGACCTTTTCCAGCGGCACACCTGCCCAGTTTGCCACCACCGCGGCCACGTCTTCAACGCCTACCTGGATTTCCGCCGCGGCCTCGGCGGCTTCTTGGAGCCCTAGCCGTTGCAGCCTGACCTGGGCACAAGCCTGATCGATGAGGTCGATGGCCTTGTCGGGCAGCCGGCGCTCTGGAACGAAGCGGACCGAAAATGCCACAGCGGCCTCCACCGCCTCCGGAGCTATGCTGACCTGATGGTACCGGGCATAGACCTCGCTCAATTTTTGTAAGACCTGGATGGTTTCCGCCAGGGAAAGCTCTTTTACGTCGATCACCTGGAAGCGCCTCTCGAAGGCGGCGTCCGGCTCGATAAAACTGCGGTATTCCTTCCAGGTGGTGGCCCCGATTAGTCGCAGCTGGCCGGAGGCAAGGACCGGTTTGAGCATATTGGCGATATCCGGGGCCCCGTCCGCCCCGGTGGTATTCATAACCGTGTGAAACTCATCCACGAACAAGATGATCTCCGGGTCCTGAGCCTCGGCCAGCAGTCTTTGCACCCGCTGCTCCAGGTCACCCCGGTATTTGGTACCAGAGACCAGTGCCCCGATGGAGACTTCGATGAGGCGCTTGCGGCGCAACTCCGCCGGTGCCCCTTCCCGGGTGAGGATCATGGCCAGGCTCTCCACCAGGCTGGTCTTGCCCACCCCGGCGTCGCCCACCAGAAGGACGTTATTTTTCTTCTTGCGCAAAAGGGTCTGGGCCATCTGTTGCACTTCTTGGCGGCGGCCCACCACCGGATCGAGGCGCCCTTCCAAAGCCAGTGCCGAGAGGTCGCGGCCCAGAGAGTTCAGAAATGGGGTCTTGCTTCTGCTGCGGATCTCCGGATTGGTCAGGATCTCTTCGGCCACGCTCCTCAGTTTCTCGGGGTCTTGCTGCAAGCGGCGCAGCAGCCGCACCGCCACGCCCTCCCCGGCCTGCAGCAGGGTCACCAGTAGATTAATGGGCTCCACCGACCCGCCGGCCGCACCCACCATTTCCTGGCTCTTGTTCAGAAGCCGGTGTGCCCGGGGAGTAAAAAGCATCTGGTCTCCCAAAATCTGACCGATCCCAGGAATCAAATTCCTCCTGATCTCCCTACGGATGAGGGGGTCGAGTCGGGCCCGGGCAAAGGCCTCCTGGACCGCGCCGTCATCGGATTTGCACAGGGCATTGAAGATATGTTCCGTGCCAATGAAATGATGCTGGAGGTGGCGGGATTCGTTCACGGCCAGAGTTAGCGCCTGTTCTGCCGCCGGGGAAAGATTGGGAATCTGATTCACGGGCTGTACTCCTGGTGGGCCGGGCCACAGGGTCTGTCGTGATTCCCCCTTGGCCGCGGCCAGTCATTGCTGACTATAGAGACTCCTTCCTAAAACTTGATCTGCAATTCGGTCAGCCCCACACGCAAAATATCTCCGGATTTCAGCCGGGTCCTGCCCTCCAGGCGCACGCCTTCCCGATAGGTGCCGTTGGTGCTGGTGCAGTCCTCCACCCAGATGCCCCTCTCAGCCACGATTATCCGACAATGTTGGCGGCTCACCAGGTTATCCAGAGCAATGCAAAGGTCATTAGTATCAGACCGACCAATGGCCACCTCATCCTGGTCAAAATGAAATTCTAGCCCGTCCATGGGGCCACTCAACAGCTCGAAAGATAACTTCAGTTTGTCAGTGGATTGCCGGTCCTGAAGAGAAACCTGCGACCTGCTTGCCTGGCCCATGGTCATTCCTTTATTAAGGGGATCATCAATAGCACTCCTGGTTGCAGGAGGTCCGCATTGAGAATCCGCTCCTGGTTGGCTGCATGGATCAGGGGCCAGCGGGAGCTCTGGCCATAGAATTTGGTGGCCAATTTTGTCAAGGAATCGCCCGCTCTTACCCGATAGGTCAAGAAATGTTCGTCTTTTACCTTGATTCCGTCATAATTGAGAAGTGGGAGACCATCCAACTGTTCCCGCACCCTGACTAAATCCCGGTAGGTGGCCAGTTCTCCCCGTAATCGCACTCCCTCTGGGGTTGCCTCGACGCTGAGCATGGGAAAATTTGAGGCCAGCATTCCCGAAACCTTGGTGGCCACCTCCCGACTGCTGGGGCCTCGCTCCGCCAAAAAGGGCTTTCGTCCGGTGGTGGTCATAACTGCCACCATAAACAGGACCATGACGGTGACCAGGGTCAGCCCGGAGACGGCGAAGGTGTATCTTTTCCATCTAGAAGCAGTTTTTTTCTCAGTCTCTTCCAACAGAGCCCTTTGCCGGTCTTTGTCGGTCACCCGCTGTCGATCCATGGCCGCCAAGACTTGCTCCTTCAGTTCCAGGGCCTCGCGATTTTCTGGGTCCATGGCCAGAGGCTGTTCGGCTTGGATTAGAGCCTGGGTCAACCGCTCCTGGGCCAGCAGGACCTGACCCAGGGCAAGACGATTGGAGAGCGATTGAGGTTCTATCACCGCGGTCGCGGTGAAATATTCGAGGCCTCCCTCTGGGCTTTCCTGCCTTAACTGCTCCCCCAGTCGGTATAATCTCTGCGGCAAGGAGAGCAGACGCCATAGTGGCCCCAGGTCTGTCCCGCAATGGGGGCAAACTTCTTCAGCCGTGGGCGGCCAATCACAGACCGGACACTTGATCAGCCCCTGCCCCTTTTCGATTGCCACAGTTTTCATCGGGTGGGGGTCCTGCCTTTGTCCTTTTCCAAATAATCTCCATCCTTATCCTTCTGGGGCTTTTCGCCCATCTTCTCACCAATAGCTTTGGCAATGGGCACAGCCTTTTCCAATTCACTCGTGACAGTGTTCATTTCACCAGCAAAGGCCGCGGCTTCGGCCTTGGAGACCATGGCCGCCAATTGGTCCGCCTCCCGGGGCATGCCGAGATTTTTGGCCTGCCAGATCCGCATACGCAGGAAGGTGAGAATATTGGCGAGGCCGCAGCCGTCTAGTTTCTTGTCCAATTCCTGGTATTTTTGCTGGCCCAATTCTTCTTTGTCGGCCTGAATGGCGGCTTTGGTCTCTTCTATAAGCTTTTTCACCTGGTAGGAATCATCGCCGTCCATGAGCCGCCCATAGCGCTCCACCATTTCTTCCGCATAGCCGATGATGTTGTTCCCCCGCCGCTGCCATTCCTTTACGCCCACCGTAGCAATGAGCTGCTCAAACTTGCCGAGGCGCTGCTGGGCCAGTTCCATCTTGCCTTCGCCGACCGCGGCGATTACCTCGTCATATAGCTGTTCTGCTTCCCAGACCGTGGAATGATCGGCCTTATCGAGTTTTTCTTCCCATTTTTGTCTGGCCTCTTCGATCCTCTTTTCCAATTGGGCCCGATCGCCGGCCCCTTCGGTGGCGTTGAAAATTTCCACCTGGCGGCCGGAGCCGTCCAGGAGCTTGACCCGGATAAGATCCAGGATGCCATCCTCACTCAGACCCAGGGCCACTTCCACCGGGGTCCCGGCCGGCAGGCTTGGGGGGAGGAGCATCCACACGCTGCGCTGCAGTTCGTTCTGGCTGGCCTTGCCGTTGTCGCCACAATAGACCGGGACCTTGAGGCGCCGCTGGTTGTCCCTGCGGGTGTAGAAGGTTTCTTTTTTAGGCTGGGGATTAGGATAGGTAAAATTTTTAGGGATAATGGTGGAGAATTCATCCCCGGCCAGTTGAATACCGTAGGGCAGGCCGGTGACATTGCCACCCAGGATGGGAAATTCTATCCCGCAGTGGCCGCAATTGACCGCTCCCTTATCGTTTTGGCGGCCGCAGTCCGGGCATTCCACCCGGTCTCCCAGGACCCCGGCCATGATGGCGGCCCCCTGGGCCACACACTTCATAGGGTCCAAGTCTCGCAGGATCTTGGCCTCCCCGAAAAATTCCGTCAGGGTCCGCTGCACCAGGGGCACCGAAGTGGAGCCGCCCACCAGTAGGACCTTGTCTATCTGCTCCTTAGTGACCTGGGCGTTTTCCAGGGCCCGCTTCACCAGTTCAAGGCTATCCCGCACCTGGCCCTCGATCAGGCGTTCGAACTCACCCCGGGTGATCTCCACCTCCACATCAATGAGGTTGCCTTCGGCATCCTTCAACATATTAGACAACAAGAGGTGGGCCCTGGGGGCGCTGGAGAGCATGATCTTCGCCCTTTCCGCCTCTCGGCGCAGGGCTAAGCGGAACTTGTCTTTCTCATCCGGCGGAATGGGATCATGATCCAGATCGATGCCGTAATCCTCCTTGATCTTTCCCTCGGCGTATTTGACGATCTGTTCGTCGAAATCATCACCCCCCAGCCACATATTGCCTTCGATATTCAATTCCGCAAAGATGCTGCCCACCACCTGGAGCACCGAGATATCCAGGGTGCCGCCTCCGAAGTCATAGACCAGGATGGTTTGGGCGTCTTCCGGGGCCAGGTTATTGACCCCGTAGGCTATGGCCGCGGCGGTGGGCTCGGCCAGGATCTGCTGGACCTTCAGGCCCGCTTTCCAGCCGGCCTCCCGGGTGGCGTAACGCTGCCGCTCGGTGAAATAGGCCGGTACAGTAATCACCGCCTGGTCCACCGGTTCTTCACCACCCAGACGGTTTTCCGCGTCTCTTTTCAGCTTGGCCAGAATGCGGGAAGAGATCTCCACCGGAGAATACTTCTTTCCGGCCATCACCACCCTGACCCCTTCGGCGCCGTCTTCGGCGGGTACGATGTCATAGAAGATAAAGTTCTTCTTTTCCTTGGCTTTCTGGACCTCCGGGTCATTGAAATCCCGCCCCATGAGGCGCTTTATCGAGATGATGGTATCTTTGGGGGCCTGGGGCATATAATTCATCGCCGGGGTGCCCACATAGATCTGAGTCTTGTAAGAACCCACCGCCGAACGGGTCGTATCCTCATTTTCCTGGTTTTGGATGATGCGCAGGTCTCGAACCTTCTGCGCCATCACCGAGTTGGTGGTTCCCAGGTCAATACCGATGGCTTTGCCCATTTCGCTCCTCCCGATGGTTAGAGTTAAGTGCAAATCATCTCGCTGCCGATGGCTCGTGTCATTTATTCCACCCCGGTGTTTTTCACCGTTATCACCTGCGGGAAGCGCAGGATCTCCTCACCCCAGGAGTAGCCGAGCCGCTCCACTTCCAGGATGCTGCCTTCCGGCCGGCCTGGGGAGGGTAAGGTCTTAATGATCTGGTGTTTTTCAGGGTGGGCCTGACTACCCAGTTCCACCTCAATAGGCCCGGCCCCCACACCTTCCAGGGCCCGGTCCAGCCGCCTTTTGACGGTGCGGAAATTCCCCGCCAGGATCTTGGTCTGTTTTTCCACAGCGTCTCCCCGGCTCTCCAGGTGGGCGAAGATGCGGTGGAAATCGTCTACTACCTCTATCAGCTCCAACAAGAAGTTCCTCATCTCTTTGCGGGCCTTGTCTTTTCCGAAGCGAACCTTCTCGTTGAGGTCGGCTATCGTCACCAAAAAGTGCCGCAGATCCATTTCCGCTGCCTTCAGAGGGCTGTTGTCGCTAAAGGTTAAGACCTCCTCGGCGAGCCCCGTAATTGGGGCTTTATCAGGTATGGTAGTCCCGGGAGACTTGGACTTCCTCAGGGTCTCCACCCTCTCCTGGCCTCCGGGTTTAGCGCTCAAGCTCCACCTCCAATCGGTAGCTGGACAACTGGTCGAAGCGGTTATCCGGGGTAAAGAGGAACTCCCTGAATTCCAGAGGGCCGAAGTCGGCGTGACCATCCGGGCGGTCCAGATCGCTGAAGAGTTCCTCCGGCGCCAGATGGGGGACCCGGATGTACTCATCCAACTTCAGAGGAGGAGGTTCGCTACCTTCCTTGGCCTTCATACCCTCCACGCTGTAATACATGGCATCAACGGCCAAGCGCTGGCGGGGATCGTTGAGCACCTGCCTGGCCTGCATGGCCAGGGGTAATTTGTGCAGATTTTGCCGCCGGCGCATAAACAGGGCCAGGGCGCCTTGGACCTGTCGGGGCCGGGCATTGGGCTCCAGTCCCAAGAGGTCGTATGGGGTCTCATCCTTATTTAAGGGGTCTTTAATCATAACTATCTTCCCTGAAAGTATTTGGTCAGGATGTCCGCCAAGTGGTTATGATCCGTGATAATGTCGTTGTTAGTGGGGTCGTATTCATGGGCCTTGGCCAAAAGTTTCTTGGCTTCAATGACTATGGCCACTTTGGCCTGGGATGAATGAGCGTAATCCAGTTCCTTCATCTTTTTGATTGCCTTGCCATGATAAGCTCCGGCCATATTCCGCTTGGCGCCGTGATTGTTGGGATCGTGTTGCAGGGCGATTTCCAGGAGCTTAATGGCCTTATCGGGATTGCCTTTGTTATTCAGGATATCCACCGCCTCATTGTTATAGGTGGTGCTCTTCCCCTCCATGGCCCGGGTGAAGTTAGGTTTGACGGCGAGGGCCCTCTCAAATTCCTGCCGCGCCTGGCTATATTTTTTATCTAGAGTGCACCGCACTCCTTGGTCGCAATAAATATCCGCCAACAAGAAGCGGAGTTGCTCGTCATCCCCTAAGGCGAGTCCTTTTTGGAGTAAGGAGACGGCCTTATCGTAGTTCTCTTTTTGCCTTAAAGCATTGCCTTCCCGCAGGCAACCTCTTACCACTTGGGAGATCAGTTCGCTTTCGAGGCTATTGAGCTGGGTGCGAAAGGCTGGGGAATGGGATTTGTTATGCAACTCCTTGATAATCAGGTGGGCCTGCTCCCAATCCCCCATAGCGGCATCGATTCCATCACTTTCAAAACGGCGTCGGCCCCGGTCCACCAAGATTGCCGCCCGCAACCTACGTCCTTTGGCAGTCTGCCGCATCGAGGTTTCTATGCCTTCCAATTCCCGGAAGGCAGCCTCCGATTTTTTTTCCTCCAAGAGGATCGCTGCCAAACCCAGGGGAGAAAGGTAGGTGTCCAACCGCTCGCCCTCTTCTTCCTCACGGTAGTAGTATTTCTGCATATGAAAAATCCGGCTCACCAGATTGGTCAGATTCATATCGGCAGCCAAAATGGGGCCCCCTAAATCGCTGATGGAAATGGTGGGTTCCTCCCCCAGGTTTCCCAGGCGGCAGAGGTCCTCCCAGGCGCATCGGGGGCAGCCGTCTCTGGGGGCTGAGCCGAAGCAGTCTTCTTGTTGTTCCTGGCGCTGCAGGGCTTTGATCAAGCCGATCAGCGGGACCCCTCGGCCAACCTCTATCTCCAGGGTCTGACTTAGATATTCTTTTTTGGCCAGAAATTTCCGCCAGGCAGCGTCGGTTCGTCTTTCCAGCCGCAGCTTGGTCAAATATGTCTGGTGCCGCCGGGCATCTTCCTGCCGCCCGGCTTTTTGGTGTTCATCCAGATAATAACGGAAGGTTCCCGGCAGGTGATCTTCCAGCAACCGGTGGCGAATCTCCTTTAAATCGGCGGCAGATATTTCGCTGCCATAAATCGTCGCACGGCTTAGGCTCCATTCGGCCCAGTAAGCCTCGTCATTCAGCCAGGATACCCAGTAGCCGATAGCTTTATGCCAGAGGGTATCCAAGTTCTGCACTGCCAATGGCTTACCGGCGATCAACATCTTCTCGCCATACTGGGCCGACCAGTGGTGAAGGAGGGCCAGCTTATGAACGGCAGCCGGGCCCAGCCGCCAAAAGTCCTGATGCCAAAGTTTTTCCACCTCGAAGCGCTTGCCCAGACGCAGGTAACAAAATGGCATGGTTTCCTGGAATTGCCGGAATTCCTGTACCGCTTCGGCATCGTCGGGCATCAGTCGCAGGGCTTCATCCAGCGTTTGGGAGAGGGCTTCATAATTTTGATCCTGCAGATGATGGTGGGCTTGGTGGAGCAGTAGCTTAAAAGCCAGGGAGGCGGCTTCCGGCTGCCTGCCATTGGCCATGACGAGGCGCAGATGGGTCAGGGCCTCCTCCAACCGCTCCTCCCGGGCCAGTTTCAAGGCCAGATAATAGGAGCCAAATTTTTGGTGCCGAGTCTGGGCCGCCAGTTCCTCCAGGTCCCGGCCGCGATCGATAGCCAGCAGGCACATGGCCAGTTGCTGAAAAGTTCGTTCCTGGTCATGTTTTGGGTCAGGCTTGTCCATGTGAAGCCCCCGGAGTCTTGGATTCGGGTCTCTTTCCCATAACCTGGAGCAACATATCCGCCGCCCGGTTATATTCTTCCTGCCCTACTAAGTCGTTGGCCAGGGCCAGGACAGCCTTGGCGGCGTAACCATCGCCATTGTCTATGTTCGCCGCGGCCTGCCATGACCGCGAGGCTAAGTCCCGGTCTCGCGAAAGCGCCGCCAACAGCCCAAGGTGATACAAGAGGCGGCTGTCTTCTGGAGACTGCTGCAACAGAAGCTCTATCCGGGTGCGAGCGGCGACCTGATCCCCTGCGGCCAGGTCCAGCAGGGCTTCATAGTAGCGGAACTTGGGATTTTCCTGGTCCAGTTGCCGGGCCAGGTTCAAGGCCTCCCAGGCTGCGGGCAGATTATCGCGGCTACCATAAAGGTTCTCCGCCGCTATGCGCCAAGCAATCTCCGCCAGTCCCAGTCGGGTCTGGTCGTCGGCGAAATCGACTTGGAGATATTGCTGCCACAGTTCCAGGGCCTCGGAATATCGACCCATCTCGACGTTGTGGCGTCCCAGGATGTATTGGAGCTGAGCCAGCATCAGCCGACACCCCTCATCCTGGAGGCGACTGCGACTTAACCGGGACCAGGAGCTGAGGGCCGGCTTCAGTTCCCCGGCATGGATCAGGGCCAATCCCAGGTAGTACAAGCCGGCCTCACTTTCAGTAGCCTTGTCCCCAAGGCGGCTAAAATGTTTCAGGGCCTGGGGGTATTTTTGTTCCTGGCAGTAGAGAATGGCCAGGCGTTCATGGACGATGGGCTGGGTTGGGCTCAACTCCAGGACTCTCCCATAATATTCCAGGGCTCCGGCCCTATCCCCTTGCGCCTCCCGCACCAAGCCGGTGCCCAGAAGCGCTCCGGGATGGCGGCTATCCACTTCCAAGCACCGGGAAAAATAGTCCGCGGCCAGATCCAGGTTCCCCTGACCATAGGCCGCCGCCCCGAGGGAATAGGTTATTTCCGAGGCTCCAGGGTCAAGCTCCAGGGCGGTCTTATAGGCAGTGGTGGCTTCGTCATAGTTTCCGGTCTTGAACAATAGGTGCCCCTTGGCGGTATAGGCCTGGGGCCGGAAGGGATTGTCTCCCTCCATGAGGGGCCCCAACATCTCCAGGGCCTCGGAGTAGCTGCCCAAATGTCCCAGGGTGCAAGCCAGATAGTAGGTGGCCGCGGGCTGTGAAGTGAGACCTCGGGCCATCTCATACCAACCCACCGCTTCTGGAAAGCTCTCCACCAGAGAGTGGCACCGGCCAATCATCATGGCAGCCGCCCCTGACTCCTGGGCCACTGGGCGAAACTCAGCAGCCCGGGAGACCACCTCCCCATACTTTTCCTGGCGATAGAGGGACATAAGCAGCAACCCCAGGATCTCTGGATCGGCACCTGCCAGGTTCTTCAGGTGCAGACAGTGGATTTGACTTTCGGCCCAACGGCCTTCCCGGGTGTAAAGCCGGGCCAAGGCCAAGCGTGCTTCTTGAAAGTCGGGGGCCAGCTCAACGGCCCGGCAAAACCTTGGCTCTGCTTCCCGGGCCTGTCCCTGGGCCAGGTGAACCATCCCACAGGCGTACCAGTAGACCTGATTATCCGGCGCGGCTTCCAGGGCTTGTCCCAAGGCGGTTGCGGCTTCGGACTCCCGCCCCAGCAAAAAAAGCGCCCGGCCTAGATAATAGAAGGTGTCACCGTCTGCCTTGCCTTCGTTCCGGGCATACTCCAGCCACCGGACCGCCTCTTCCAGGGGAGCCCCCTGAGTCCCCCCGGGTCGGCGGCCGGGGGACCAGCTTAAGGGAAACCGTTCAATCAGATCTGCTCCCAGATAAAAGGCCGCCACGGCCCGTTTCCCCTTTTCTGCCTCCCCCCGAGATGACTCCAGGAAAAGCCCGAAAGCCCCCCGGGCTTCATCCACCTCGGGTTTTTCCTTCAAGCGGTAAGCCTGTCCGAGCCAGTAATAGAAGACCGGCTGCTTGCTTTTCGCCAGTTCGCCGGCTCGCAGCAGGTGCGTCAGTCCCAGGTCCGCCCTGCCGTTGAGGACCGCGGTCACCCCCAGGCTATAGTGGGCCCAGCCCTGCTGGTCATCCGCCTCCACCACGATGCGGGCGATTTTAACGGCCCGCACCTTCTGCTCCCGGGAAGCATCCTCCCGAAAAAGGCCAACTCCGGCCAGGATATGACAGATCTGGCCGATGCTCTGGGGAGCGGGACGTGACTGGAGATAAGCCAGGTAGATCTCGATGGCCTTTTCGCTGGCATTGCCGGCCTCAGCCAGGGCCTGGGACAGTAGTTGCAAACCGCCGGCCGATAGGTCACCAGCGGTCAGGCCGGCCTGGAATGCATGGACATAATGCACGGCTGCCAGCTTTGGATCATCTAGGGCTTCAGCTACCCGGGCCAGCCCCTGGTGGGCTTCCCGCAGCTGTCTTCGCTCTGCCTCCCCCAATTTCTTCCGGGTCTCAAGGATTGAGAGGACACGGCCAAAAAGCTTGCGCGCCCGGCCCAGCTTCCCCTGCTGCCGAAACGCCTCGGCCTTGACCAGGAGTCTGGGGACCTTGCGCCTTAGGAGAAAATAAGCTAGGACTCCCAGGCCAATGGCGAGCAAGGCCGCCGTCAGGCATAAGATAAGTAGACTTTTGTCGCCGCTAATCAGGTTCCATTCAGTAATCACGGATTCCTCACAACCAACGCCCCGTAGCCCCCAGCCCCAGTTGGCTCAAGAGGCTCCAAGTTTTCAGGCCGTTCCCTTAACACCCAGAACTTTTCTACAGGCCTGGACCAGTGGCCTCAGCTTTGCGGCGAATTCCTTATCCGGAGCCAGGTGCTGTGCCTTCTCCAGTTCTTTCAAAGCCTCCAGCAGCAGACCCTGCTTCTGCAGGAATAGGCCAAGATTGCGGTGGAGCACCGCCGAATCCGGGAATCGTTCCAGTCCGGCCCGCAGCACGGAAACCGCCTTATTATGGTCGGCGCAGAAAGTAAAATAAAAATCTCCCAGTGTTAAGTAAGACTTCTCATGGTCAGGATACTTTTTAAGCATCTGCATCAACTTCTTAACCGCCTCATCCGGGCGGTTCCCCTCCTCCAACGAGGCTCGGGCGGCCTGGAGCATCTCCGCCATTTCTTTCTGCACCTCGGCCCCTCCCCGGCGATACGCCTGAATCGCCCGGAGGAGCTCCCCGGCGTTCTGATACCGCTGCCGGTAGTCCCGGGCCATGGCCTTCAGAACTATGCGGTTCAATTCCTCATCCACCTGAGGATTCAGGTCCCGGGGTTGCTTGGGAATCGCTGTACAGATATTTTCGATAATCTCGCCGAGGGATTCCCCATCGAAGGGCACCCGCCCGGTTAACATCTCGTAGCAGGTCACTCCCAGAGAATAGATGTCGGAATAGAAATGACCTCCCTTGCCCCGGACCAACTCTTTGGGCATATAATGGTATGTGCCGGTGGCGGTTTGGGCCAGTCCCGCGGTGGTCATCTTCTTGCCGATGCCAAAATCGGAGATCTTGGCAGGACCGGTCTTGCTGGCCAAAAGGATATTTTCCGGTTTGAGATCCCGGTGATAAATCTTCAACTGGTGAATCCTTACCAGTCCCTTGCATACCTGTTCCGTGAACTCCAGGGACTCCTCGACGGCCAGGGCCTTTTGCTGGCGAAGTTCGCCCAGGCGGTTCCGCAGACTGCCCGCCAGAACGAACTCCATGACCATGACATATTGGTCGTCGAACCTGGCAAAATCTAGGTAGCGGACGATGTTGGGGTCTTGCAGTCCCAGGAGGCAGTTGTGCAAATAGGCATTGGTGATGATTTCCCTGATCAAGACCTCTTCTTTCTCTTTGGTAAGAGGAATCTTGAGGGCCACCTGCCTGCCCCAGAGGGCCCGCAGGGTGTCGTCCAGCACCTCGGCCTGGTAGGTGTGGGCAAAGCCTCCGCTCCCTAAGTGTTTAATGATCTTGAATTTTTCCCTACCGGCCATAAATCACCTTGGACAACCGGCCAGTGTTTCACGCCCTGGCGAAATTAACCTATCTGCCTCATTCGACCTACGCTTCCCACCGCCGTTTATCTCCGAACGGGGCATGCTGGGCGTACTGAAACTTGGGGTGTGAAAAGTAGGAACGCTGGGCATTCTAAAACCACTACCACCGGAGCCGATCCCGCCACAAGAGCCTCTGCCGTAACCGTGATCAAAGGGTGAGGGCAGTGTGGGGCTGGGAATGGGCCATCTTGGCGTCGGGGCGATGGCATTGCTTTGGCCGCTGCCGGCGCCGCCACTGACGGGGAGATTATCGGAAACTGCCGTCTGGGTGGTTTGCACCCCAGAGACCTTACCGGAATTTCGGTCCGGAGGCAGAGGCGCCGGCGTAACGGGCCGCATTGACGACAACCCCGCCCGGGCTGCCGCCGGGACCCGCTCCCGTTCCCCGGGGAAATCCCCCGTGTGCCGGGGGAAATCGGCGAGGCCAAGGCGGCCGTCAACCGTGAAGGCCATGGATGACTTCTGCCGGTTTCTCAAGGCCGCGGCCATGCTGCTGCCCGCTGGATCACTTTGCCGGAAGCGGCCGGATCCATCCGGGGGTGGAGAGAATCTGTAGAACCCATAGGACCCGTCGTTCAGGACCCGCAGCCGCATGGAGCCATAGTAGGATTCGAAGGTATAGTGCGTGGGGGATCTGTCATCCGGAGGGCCGGAGGGGTCGGGGCTTTTGATCCCGGGTATCGTACCGGCGAGATCGCTGAAGCGGTTCGCCAGGCTTACCCACTTCAGAGGATCGGAGGGGCGCACCACTAGGTCATAGGTAACCTCGCGATAACCCGGCCTCCGAAATTCCGAGACTTTTGCAGGCTCCAGGTATTGCCCCGTAACTGGCAAGCTTACGAAAGCTCTGGACTTTTGACTGTAGCCGCTCCATGGCTCCGTAGTTTCACGGGTTTTATATCCAGTCTCATCGGCCCAAGCCTCACTTGTGAAAGTAAAAGCTAACACCAATGGCATCATATTCCATGCCTTCCGACTCATCGTCGTTCCCTTCTTATTTGCCTGGACTTTTGACCCACTAATAAGCAAATATGGTGCCGGGAACGAAATTATTCGGCAATAAGGATAATGGGTTTGAAATATTGATGTTTTAAGATTTAGCGGCCCATGCCTATCTTTGCCTCCATCGACTCACCCTCTAAAAATTGGAGGGTGGATAACCGGCCATCAAAGATAACTACCTTGTTCAATTCCAATTATTGGGTTTTCGGCTTCTCTCTATTTTTTAGCGCCCCTCCTCCCAGGCCATATTCATTGAGCTTATTGAACAGGGTGGCCGGCGCGATTCCCAAGGCTGCCGCGGCTTTGGCTTTATTGTAGTCAAAGCTTTCTAAAACCCCCAGGATGTGTTCCTTCACCACGTCCCGGAGCGTCTTCCGCTCCGCCATGGACTGTGGGCCGGTTCCTCTCAGGAGGTCGCGAAAATCCGCAGGCTGTAGGACCGGCTCGGAACTGCAGATGATGGCCCGGATAAGCACATTACGCAACTCCCGGACATTGTTATTTTCCCAGGAATAGCGGGATAAAATCGCCATGGCGGTATGGGAGATCTCGAATACCGGTTTCCCCAGTTTCTGGCGTTCTTCATCGAATATAAAGGTGGCGAGCAGCGGCAGGTCTTCCGGTCGTTCCCGCAAGGGGGGGATATGAATGGGAAAAATATTTAAGCGGTACAGCAGATCCTGGCGAAATTCCCCCTTTTCCACCAGGGCCTCCAGATCTTTATTGGTGGCGGCAATGACGCGGATATTCAAAGAAATATTGGCATGATCACCGGTTCTCTTCCGGCAGGCACAATTGCGGTCGGCTCCTACCCGGCTGATCCTTCTCTCTTCCAGGACCCGCAATAGCTTGGTTTGCTGTGTCAGGGGCATTTCGCCGATTTCATCCAGGAATAGGGTGCCGCCCTGGGCCTTTTCAAAAAAACCTTCCCGTCCTGACACCCCGGTGGCCACCCCGGTGCAGATTCCGAAGAGCTCGCTTTCCACTAGATCCCGAGGAATTGAGCCGCAGTTGACCTCCACCAAGGGAGCATGGGCCCTATGGCTCTGGCGATGTACCTCCCGGGCCACCAACTCCTTTCCGGTGCCGCTTTCTCCGGTGATAAGCACAGTCACTTCCGTGGCAGCCACCTGCTCGATTTTCTTCAGGACTTGGCGCATACTCTCGCTGAAAGCCAGGATGCGATCGCGACAGCTCAGCTCTCGAGCCAACTGCTCTTTCTGGAGATTGAGCCGCTGGTAGCGCCGGGAATTACTGAGGGCCAGGGCGGCCAAGTGGCCCACGGCAATTAAGAAATCCAGATCGGCCTGGTGAAAGATGCCGGCAGTAGAGCGGTTGTCGATATATAGCACTCCGAGAATTTGCCCTTCCCGTTCCAGGGGGACGCAGGCGACCGAGCGAATCAGGTTGCGTGTAATACTCTTTCTATTCTTAAACCGGGGGTCGTCCATAGCATCGTTGGTCAAGATGGGGCGACCCTGCTCCAAAACCAGGCTCAACATGCCGCTGCTGACACTGATGGTTTCCGGTGAGGCAGGGGGATTGACCCGCACCACCGGAAAAACTAATTGGCCGCTGGGTTCGTCTTTTATGCCCAAAAAGGCGCGTTCCACCTCCATGGTTTGGCAAACTTTGTCCATGATTTGCTGCAATATCACCTGGCTATCCAGAGAAGAGTTAACCGCGGTGGCCACTTCGTAGAGCTGTCGGAGGCGGGCCGCGTTTTGATGCGGCGGGCCCCAGGCCGCTGCTGGCCGGACCGGAACAGATGGCTCGGCTGCGCTGCCAGGGCGAATCATCACCACTGCGGCCTGATCAATGGCCAGGTCTTCTTCCGCTTGGAATACTATTATGGTATTTCCTAACTGGATTTTATCCTGGTGGCGAAGGATGTGAGTCGCTGCGCCCTTTCCGTTTATTATC
>Ga0351887_10074_pt1 | contig 14983 bp, 10 predicted proteins | sample TotcelFGM3001L15_FD_206760 | JGI IMG/M metagenome (GOLD analysis project Ga0351887, IMG submission 206760) | Enriched cells from coal bed in the Powder River Basin, Montana, United States - Total cells FGM rep3 HSBNCT.FGM.300.1.L15 ...
AAAGACGAAACCGACTTCTGTGACGGATCGCTCTTGGCCTTCGATGCCAAGGCAGATGCGGTAGTCCCGATACGTCGCCACGTCGTTCGTCCCCTCGGCCCGCTTGATGGCCCAGGTTCCGCCGTCCATCTCGCCCGTCAAGTACAGCCATCTTTCCCCTGCGACGCGATAAGCGATTCGCGGTTGCGGGAACACCGCATCCAGCCGCAGATCTCGATGAGGCTTGAAGACGGCGCCGAACACAGGCAAGCAAGCGATATCGTCTCGGTCCAGGACATCCAGGCCGATTTGCAGCTGGAATTGGTCGGAGGGCGTATAGTACAGCACACCGTGGCCCGGAAATCGCAGGCCCTTCCGCGCGCTGCCTTCGAAATCGCTGAACCACCCCGCGCGCACCGCGATGTCGTAGGACCAGAAGCTGTCCAGTTGGTTGCGGCGCCCTAGTCTGGCCGCAAAGTCCCACAGATGCGGCGGCATATCCGTGCGTTGGGGACCGCCTACCAAGTGCCACGTCGCCTCCAAACTGAAGGAATTCTTGCCCTCTTCCGGTTCCTTGAAGGAAGTGAAGGGGAGCGTGAGGATGCCCATCCGATTCCCCGAACCCGGAATCCAGTGCAACGATTCCGGGTTCCCGGAACCATCGTAAGAGTATCGTCCAAAAGGATCGTCGCGCCAGGGGTCGAGAGGATCGGGGGCGATTTGGATCAACTCGCCGGTCGTCTCCAGCCACTGGCCCGCCCGCGGCAACGGAATTTCTTCCTGGTGGTCGACATCCTGAATGCCGCTGTTCGCCTGCCAGGTCGTCGCGGCAAATGCTCCGGAAAAGTCGCAACCCTCCAAGGCTGGCGGGGCCCGTTCGCCGAATGCTGTCGGTGCATTTATCGGATCGTCCGGAGCAGGCAAACGGCGCAAGTTTTCGGACACGCGCAGCGTTGCCGGCACGTTGCCGATCGGCGGAGCGACAGACGACTGTGCCAACGCAATCGTCGCGGAACCACCGACTGCTAGCACGAGCAGCCAGATCCCACGCCGGAGAGGATCGGAAATCTTGAAGGAAATCCGTGGGGAAACCATGAAAAAAGACCTCGACATGCGCGAGCTGGACAAGTCGCGGGAGTATCCTCGCTTGACGTGTGCGCGTACAGACCGATTTTTCAACGAGCCGCCAAGACACCAGCTGCCTAGAAAGAGTGTTTTTTCCCCAGCAGCGAGGATTCTCCGGAAAATGGCTATAGACAACCTCTGGGATCGTCCGGGATAATTCGTGGCCAGATTTTGAGTCACTAGAGAAAGAAGGTAGCCAATCGTGCTGACGGGAAAAGAGCGACTTCGTAAGGCGTTTCGTTGTGAAGAGGTGGACCATGCACCATGGGTTCCGTTTGTCGGATGTCACGGAGGCGCCCTGCTGGGCCTGACGGCGACGGAGTATTTGCAATCCGAACGGCGGTTGATCGAAGGCGTCGAGGCGGCCATTGCGCGCTACCGCCCGGACGGCATTCCTGTCGCTTTCGACTTGCAGATCGAGGCCGAGGTGTTGGGCTGTGAACTCAATTGGGCCGACCAGACGCCCCCTTCGGTCCGCGACCACCCATTGGCCCTCGGGCATCCGCTCGAAGCGTTGCGGGTTCCCACGCCGGAATGCGGCCGCATCCGTACCGTCCTGGCCGCGGCCAACGAGTTGTGCCGCCGGCATCCGGAGGTGGCTTTCTACGGACTGGTGACCGGGCCCTTCACCTTGGCCCTGCATCTGCTGGGGACCGATATTTTCATGAAGATGTTTGACGCGCCGGACTATGTCGGCCGGGTCATGGGGTTCTGTCGTGACGTGTGCAGCGCCCTGTCGGGTTATTACCTGGACGCCGGCTGTCCGATTGTCGGCATGGTCGATCCGATGACCAGTCAGATCGGTCCGGACCAGTTCCGCGAGTTCGTTTCGCCGTTCGCCACGTCGGTTTTCGAGCACATCCGGCAGCGTGGCGGATTGAGTTCCTTCTTTGTCTGCGGCCACGCCCAGCAGAACGTCGAGGCCATGTGCGATTGCCGCCCCGACAATATCTCCGTCGACGAGAACATTCCGCTGCAGTACGTCCGCGACGTCTGCCTGCCGCGCGGCATCAGCTTTGGCGGCAATCTGCAGTTGACGAGCGTGCTGTTGTTGGGCAAACCGATCGATGCCCAGCGGAACGCGCTCGCCTGTTTGGAAATCGGCGGCGAACGCGGCTTTGTCCTGGCCCCCGGCTGCGACCTGCCGTATGCAACGCCGCCGCAGAACCTGGAGGCGGTGACGCAAGTCGTGCTTGATCCGTACCAACGCCAGGTCGTCAAAGCCAGCGTCGCCGAGCAGTCCGACGACGATCGGCTCGACATGCGCGAGTACGGTCAGGCCGACAAGGTGATCGTGGATATCATCACGCTGGACTCCGAAGCCTGCGCGCCGTGCCAGTACATGGTGGATGCGGTGAAGCAAGTGACGCCCGAGTTCGAGGGAATCGTGATCTGGCGCGAGCACAAGATCAAATACCGCGAGTCGCTGGTGTTCATGACCTCGCTCATGGTTCGCAACGTGCCGACCATCTGCATCGACGGCGAGATCCGCTTTGTCTCCCGCATCCCGCCGCGGGACCAGTTGATTGCCGCCATCCAGGACCGGATCAACGAAAAGTTCCGCATGAAGATCGCCCGCCGCAAGGCATCGTTGTACGTCCTGGGGGACGGCGGAGCCGAATGTCAGGAACTGGTGCAGCGATGCGAGCGGGCGATTGCCGAGTTGGGGGCTGACGCGCACGTGAGCACGGTCACGGATCCGGCCGTCATCGCCTCGTACGGAGTTGCTCCGATCCAGACGCCCGCCGTCGTGATGGCTCGCTATGTCTTGAAATCCACCCGCCGGATCCCCGACGTCGCCATCATCAAGGAATGGCTCAAGGGGGACTAGGATCGCAAATCCGCGTCCTTTCGGCCACGGCCGAGTCCTTGGCGGCCGAATCCTCTGCGGGTAGTTGCAGACTTGACGCCGAGACGGCAAAATAGGGCCTCGTCAAGAAACTGTTTCAAACCAAAGCCTCGATCGCACAAGGAGACACACATGGCACGACCGGTCACGTTGTTCACCGGCCAGTGGGCCGATTTGCCCGTACAGGAAATGGCACGCAAGGCGAAGGAATTCGGCTATGACGGGTTGGAGTTGGCTTGCTGGGGCGATCATTTCGAGGTCAAGAAGGCCCTGACGGACGACAGCTACTGCACGCGGAAGCGAGAATTGCTGGAAAGCTTTGACCTGCAATGCTTTGCGATCAGCAATCACCTGGTCGGCCAAGCGGTGCTGGACATTATCGACGAGCGGCACAAGATGATCGTGCCCGACTATGTGTGGGGCGACGGCGATCCGGCCGGAGTCACCCAGCGGGCGATCGAGGAGATGAAAGACACGGCTCGGGCGGCCCAGAAACTGGGCGTCAGTGTCGTGAACGGCTTTACGGGGTCCAGTATCTGGCATCTGAACTACTCGTTCCCGCCGGTATCGGCCAAGATGATCGATGCGGGGTTCGAGCTGTTGGCCGAGCGGTTCAATCCCATTCTGGACGTGTTTGCCGAATGCGGCGTCAAGTTCGCCTTGGAAGTTCATCCCACGGAAATCGCCTTTGATCTGTACACCGCCCAGCGAGCGCTGGAGGCACTGGACCATCGCGAAGAATTCGGTTTCAACTTTGACCCCAGCCACCTGCATTGGCAGGGCGTCGATCCCGTCGAATTCATCCGCGCATTCCCCGACCGTATCTATCACGTCCACGTCAAGGACGCGATCACCACGCTGAACGGCCGCAGTGGAATCATCGCCAGCCACTTGAACTTTGGCGATCATCGCCGCGGTTGGGATTTCCGCAGCCCGGGACGTGGCGGAATCAATTTCGAGGAGATCATCCGGGCGTTGAACGACATCAAGTACGCCGGCCCGCTATCTGTCGAGTGGGAAGATTGCGGGATGGAACGCGAGTTCGGGGCCCGCGAGGCATCCCAATTCGTCAAGAAACTGGACTTCGCTCCCAGCGGCCGCGCGTTCGATGCGGCGTTCGAAGAATAGTATTGTTTTACCCCGTCAGCGTCATCTGCGGACACGGGGGCGATTGTCCGCAGATGACGCGAACCGAACCCAGGATTTCCCGACCATGCCCACGAATCGTCGCGACTTTTTGACTCGCGGTGCAATCGGTACCGCCGCATGCGCTGGCTTGTTGTCCAGCCACGGTTCGCCGGTGCTGGCAGACTCGGGCGAGGCCGGCGCGCCGCGCCTCTACGGCTTCACGTATGCATTGAATACCGGCACCATTCGCGGGCAGAAGCTGGGGTTGGTGGGCGAGATTGAAACGACCGCCAAAGCCGGCTACACGGGCATCGAGCCTTGGTTGGGCACCATTCACGAGTACGTCCAAGCGGGCGGCGTTTTGCGGGATATCCGCCGCCGCTGCGAGGACTTGGGACTCGGTGTTTGCAGCGGGATCGGCTTCGCGGCCTGGATCGTGGACGACGACGAGCAGCGTCGCGTGGGCCTGGAACAATTGAAACGCGATATGGACGTGCTGGCCCAGATCGGCGGCACGCACATCGCCGCCCCGCCCGCCGGCGCGAATCGGCCCGGCAGTCGCCTCGACTTGGACGAAGCAGCCGCGCGGTACGCCGTGATCCTGGAACTGGGTCGTGAAATGGGCGTGATCCCGCAGGTCGAGATTTGGGGATCGTCGGCGAATCTCAGCCAAGGCAGCCAAGCCTTGTACGTGGCCGCGAAATCCGGCCAGCCCGACGCCTGCGTCCTGCTGGACGCTTATCACATGTACAAAGGCGGGACGCCGCCCAGCGTTTTGAAACTGTTGGGCCGGCAGGCCGTGCATTGCTTTCACATGAACGACTACCCCGCCGAACCGCCGCGCGAGACCATCACCGATGCGGACCGCATCTGGCCCGGTGACGGTATTGCCCCGTTGGCCGAAATGCTCGGCTATCTGGCGGGCAATCACTGCCAGGTAGTGCTGTCGCTGGAGTTGTTCAACCGCGACTATTGGCAATTGCCCGCCGAAGAAGCAGCCCGACAGGGATTGGAAAAGATGAAAGCTGCCGTCGCCGCAGCCGGGCTGGCGTGACGCCGTTCTGGGGCCTTGCCGCCTGGCCCATACAACGAATACCGCTGCCGCCCCCGTATGGGCTGCGGCCACTGGCACTGTTATGCTGCCAGCTTTCACTGTACCCCCCATGGAGCAAATCCCGTGAGCAGATGTTCTTTTTTCATGATTGGATTCGTGTGCTGGGGGGCCTTGACGGCCGCTGCGGCCTTGCCCACGGCTGCGCAAGAGTCGACACCGTCGCTGGTTGGCTCCGCGGCGCCGGACTGGCCGCAATGGCGTGGTCCGCACCGGGACGGAATCTCTGCGGAAACCGGGTTGCTGCAATCCTGGCCCGAGGGAGGCCCGAAACTGCTATGGAAAGTCTCCGGCATCGGTCAAGGCTACTCGTCTCCGATCGTCGTAGCGGACGGGGTCTACATCACGGGCGACCAAGACCAGGAATTGGCGATCAGCGCGTTCACGCTGGATGGTCAACCCCGCTGGAAAACCACGAACGGCGAGTCCTGGAGGAATTCGTATCCCGGCGCACGGTCGTCCTGCACCTACGACGACGGTCGTCTGTATCACATGAACGCCCATGGACGCCTGACTTGCCTCGACGCCGCGACGGGCGACGAAGCGTGGGCCGTGAATCTGCTGGAGCAGTACGACGCGAACAACATCATGTGGGGCATCAGCGAGTCCGTCGTGGTGCATGGCGATCGCGTGTTTGCCACGCCCGCAGGGGCCAAGGGCCTGATGGTGGCTTATGACAAGCGGACCGGCGCGGCGATTTGGGCCACTGCGGCACTGGACGGCGAGCAGGCATCTTATTCCTCGCCGATCCTCATCCGTGTCGGCAATCGCCAGCTGCTGGTCAACGGCGGCCTGAAGTATGTGTTTGCCGTCGACTCGGAAAACGGCGACTTGGTTTGGCAACTGCCGCAAGTGGATCCCAAGAATACGGTCAACACGACGCCGGTGCTCTGCGGCGGGCGGTTGCTGTTGACCAATTCCAGCCGCGGATACGGCGCCGCGTTTGGCGTCCAGCTGGGCGACGACTCGGCGTCACGAGCATGGACCAGCGAGCTGTCGATCAGTCATGGCGGGACGATCGGCGTTGACGGCCGGCTGTACGCCTCCAGCAGCCGGGGCGAAGTGCGTGGCTGGGTCATGATCGACGCGGCGACAGGCAAGCCGACGCAAGTCAGCGACCTGGACGGCGGTTCGCTGATCTTCGCCGATGGGCGGTTCTACTGCCTGACCTCGCCGGGCCTCATGACGCTGCAAGAACTGACGGAGGCAGGATTTCGAACCGCAGGCACCTTCCGGCTGGCAGACGGGAAAGACGTCTGGGCCCATCCCGTGCTGTGCCAAGGCCGGCTGTTCCTGCGGTATCGCGATACGCTGTCCTGTTACGACGTACGGCGCTAGCCGATCCGGATCATTCGCTGGCCGGATCGCGCCACATCGCGATTGAATCGTGAAGCCAGCGGTTTCATCGTCAGCAACTCCGCGGGTAGATCGAGGTTGGATTTCGGATCAAAGGACGGGCAAGCTTGCCTGTCACGATGCTTCAAGTTGCCGCCCGTCCAGGTGTTTGTCAAGACGGAGGCGAGGTGCCGTGTGTCATTCCCGTTGGTTTCGCTGCGTTGGTGACGACGCATCGCGACCTACGTCTCGTCGGGCTGAATCCACCTGGCCGTTGGCGTTGCCTGCCAGTCGGCCATGCGCTGCAACAGCACCTCGACCCTGTCGCTCTCCAACACCAACCGCCGATGCTCGGCGTTCAACAAACGGACTTCCACCGCATGGTCCAGGAACCGCAGCAAGTGATCGAAGTACCCCGACACGTTCAGCATGCCCATCGGCTTGGAGTGCAGGCCCAGTTGTCCCCAGGTGAGTACCTCACTGAACTCCTCGACGGTTCCGTATCCGCCGGGCAGCGCAATGAAGCCTTCCGCCAAGTCCGCCATCAGGGCCTTGCGTTCGTGCATGGAGCCGACGATCCGCAACTCCGTGATCCCCTGGTGCGCCAGTTCCTTCTCGACAAGTTGCCGTGGAATGACTCCGATCGCCTGTCCGCCAGCCCGCATTACCTGGTCTGCGATCACTCCCATCAAGCCGATGTTCCCGCCGCCGTACACCAAGGTGATGTTCTGTTGAACAAGGGCCTGGCCAAGGGCCTGGGCAGCCTGCCGAAAAGCCAAGTCGTTGCCGGCGCTGGAGCCACAAAAGACGCAAATCCTCCGCATGGCCATCCCGCCTCGTGTTATTTCTGGTTCAAGAGATTATAGCACGATTACGGTGTGGCCGTCGAGTTCCACGAGTTGGTAAAAAAAAGGGCGAATGGAACGGGGTTGCCCGACATACATTACGTACCAGATGGTGCCATGCCCCCTTCGCAGGCTCGACCCGCAGCCGACGACGGTGAGTCGGCCTGGCGGCCCCTGCGTTGCCGGCTTTCACGTTGCACGCTCCGGGGTGGAAACACGGAGGTCCAACGCCGGAGTTCCGGATTCGTCGCTCGGCTTCCCGCCGGGCGGCAGCGGCTCGGTGCGGCGGCCCTGTTTCATCATCAGCAGACCGGCGATCGTCAACACCACGCCGATGGCCAATGCGCCGGACAGGGCTTCCTGAAAGAGCAACACCCCGGCGATGGCTGCCATCGTGGCTTGGGTGGCGTTCAGCGCGTTGACGTAGACCAGGTTGGCCAACTGCAAGGCCTTGGTCAACGCCAAAAACGCTACGGCATTAAAGACTCCCGCCCAGACCATCATGGCGAAATCGTCCGGCGACGTGTCCGCCATGCCTTGCCAACCCATCCGCCAGTAACTCCAGCCGCCCAAGCTGATCACCCCGAGCAGACTGACTGTGAACAGCGTGATGGACAGCGAAGCCCGGCCCTTGACGCCGTAGCGGATGACCACGCCGAGAATCGAGTACGCCAACCCGGAGAGCATGGCGCCCCCTACGCCCAAGGCGATCAACCACCAGGCGCCACGCTTGTCCGCAATCCCGCCGGCGACGGATTGGTGGGCGTCGCCGGCCCCCAACGACAGCACCGCGATGGCCGCGATCAGCGTCAGGACGGACGCCAGCATTCGCAATGTCAAGGGTTCGTGCAGCAGCATCCGTCCCAGCAGCGCCCCGCCCAGAATGATCGTGCCCAGGGTCAAGGGAACGGCCAGCGCCAACCCGACCACGCCCAGCGACCATTGGAAAACAACATTGCCGATGACTTGCCCGATCAGGGCCCCGATGGACAGCAGAACCAGAACGCGGAATTCCGGCAGGATCTTTCGGCCGCGGCAGGCTTGCACCGCGATCCACGGTCCGACCAGCAGCAGGGTCGGGACCGCCTTGACCGCGGAAACCCAAATCGGATCGCAATCCGACACGCTCCGCAGGCAGGCATTGGCCGCGGTATAGCCGACCGCCGAAAACAGGCCGCAGAACGTGCCAAACAGGGCTTGCGGCGCGGGGGCGGAGGGAGCAATGGCACTTGCGTTCAAAGCAGCGGTCACCCTTCGGGGTTATAACTCGGGCCGGAGGCCGACAATCGTGTCTTCGTGTAACGCCCCGCCGCAGGAAGCGACGGTTTGTGGCAAAGTTGCGTCGAATCGAACCGCGGAATTCATTGCTCACCGGTCGTGCCGGCCAGAATACGACTCGGCGGTTCCCCGAACGTATCCTCGGTCCCGACGACGGCCGAACCGTATCCGCGCTGCAGTTGGTCGCCATCCTCCGCGTCCCAACCCAGGCGGTTCCGCAGCGCCACCACGGCGGTCATCATCAGGTGAAACAAGACCGGGGTCAACAGCAGCGTAAAGACGGTTGAAATCAGCAAACCGCCCAACACGATCGCACCCAGCCCGCGATACAGTTCGCTGCCGGCGCCGGGAAACAGAACCAGGGGCGTCAAGCCGAACACGGTGGTGGTGGTGGTCATAAAGATCGGCCGAATCCGCGTCCGCACGCTTTCCAGGATCGCCTCGCGCTGACGGTATCCATGCTCGCGCATGTGGTTCAATGCCTGATGGACGATCAGAATCGGGTTGTTGACCACGGTCCCAATCAGGATCACGAAACCGAGCATGGTGACCACGTCCAAGGTTTGCGGCGGCTGGCCCAACAGCACCAAGTACGCACTGAGCAATCGCAGCCCTAAGACGCCGCCCACGGCCCCCAGCGGCACGCTGGTGATAATCACCAACGGATACAGCCACGACTCGAACAAGGCGGCCATCAGCAGGTAGGTGATCAGCAGGGCCAGCACGATATTGAACCGCAGGGCGAACCAGGCCTGACGCAGCTTGTCGGCCGTGCCGCTGAGGTTGATCACGTACTCGCGTCCCAGTTGGCCGCTGGCTTGCAGCGGCGCGACGATTTGTTGCTCGATCCGCTCGATCGCATCCTGCAGGGCGATGTTCGGTGGCGGGGTGACCTGGATGGTGATCGTCCGCTGCCGCTCGCGATGGTTGATCTGCTCCGGACCGCTGCTCAACCGCACGTCTGCCAAGGCGGCGATCGGGACCACGCCGGTGGCGGTGGCGACCGGCAGACCGGCCACATCCTGGGTCCGGCCGGCATAATCCGAGCTGCCGAGAATCACCAGATCGATCTTGTCGCCGCCCATGAAATAGTCGGTGGCATAGGCCCCGTCGATCAGCGCATCGACGATGTAGCCCAGGTCGGTCGCCGAGATGCCCAGATCGGCGGCCTGGACCAGCTTGGGATCGACGTGAACTTCGGGACTGGACAGATCCAAACTGGGAATCGGCCGCGCTTGGGCCTCGGGAATCACCGGCTGGGGGCCCATCAGCTGGCCCATGATCTGCCCGCCCAAGGCCACCAGCTTGGGCAGTTCTGGCCCGGTGATTTCCACATCGATGGACCGCCCGCCGGTCAGATTCTGCTCGAACAGACTCGATTGCGCCGCGACGACGATCGCCCCCGGCAGCTTGCTCCGCAGGCTAAATCCCAGCGGCACCAGTTCGCGAGCCCGCATCGGATCGACGGCACGCATTCCGATGAACACCTGTCGCCTGCGGGCGACGCAGAAAAAATCGGCGATGGGCGGAAAGGGCAACTGCTGCGCCTCGGGGCTGTCGGGATCCACGTCCCAGTAGGGCCGCAGTTCGTCCTCGATGACCTGCCCCATGCGGCCCAGTTCTTCCATGTTGTAACCCGGCGGCGGCAGGATGATGCCGAACACCAGATTGCGGTTGCCGCCCGGCAGATACTCGACTTTGGGCCACAGCAGATAGGTGCTCACGATCGCGAATCCGGCCAGCGCGGCCACCACGACAACGCCGCGAAGCACGCTCCGCTGGATGCCGGCGTTGACCCACACCACGTGCTCGACGAACTGATTGCCCAACCGATTCAACGGCCGCAGCCAGCGCCAGCCGGCATAGGCCTCGCCGCCCCGCTGGCCGTCCGTTTCCGCCCCGTGACGCTGCTTGCGCAACAGCCGCGCCGCCGAGACGGGAATCAACGTCACGGAACCTACCAGGGACAGCCCCACGGCCGAGCTGATCGCCAATGCGATGTCCCGAAACAGCTGCCCCGCCTCCTCCTCGACGAACAGCACCGGCAGAAAGACGGCCAGCGTCGTGACCGTCGAGGCCACCACGGCCCCCCCACACCTCTTTCGTCCCCCGCTCGGCCGCCCGCATCGGCGAATCGCCCTGCTGATAGTGCCGATAGATGTTCTCCAGCACAACCACCGCGTTGTCGACCAGCATCCCTACGGCGAACGCCAGACCGGCGAGGCTGATCACGTTCAGCGAACGGCCCAGCATGTGCAGCACCAGGAACGTGCCGATGATGCTGGTGGGGATCGCCAAGCCGATGACCAGGGTCGAACGGCCGCTGCGCAGAAAGGCCAGCAGCACCAGGACCGTCAACACGCCGCCGATGTAGATATTGTTGGTTACCAGGTCGACGGCCGCATAGATGTACTCGGTTTCGTCGTAAGTGTGGCTCAGCACCAGCCCGCGTTCCCGGAGCAGGCCCTCGTTCAGCCGCTCCTGGACCTCGCGCAACCCGGCCATCACATCCAGCACGTTGGCCCCGACTTCGCGCTGGACATTGATCGCCAGACTGTCCGCGCCGTAGCGGCGGACAAAGGCTTCCGGCTTTTTGTAATCCAAGCGGACTTCGGCCACATCGCGAATTCGCACCGGCGAGCCGTCGATCACGGCCAGGATCTGCGTTTCCACTTGTTCCGGCGAGCGGAACTGGCCCAGCGTCCGAACCACGTAGCGACGTTTGCCTTCCCAGAAGTCGCCGCCGGAGGTATCCCGGTTCTGTTCCCGCAGGACCCGCCGCAGATCCGCGATCGTCAACCCTCGCGCGGCCAGCCGTTGGGGATCCACGATCACCTGGAACTCGTCCTCCATGCCGCCGAACACGTTCGAGTTCGATACGCCCTCGACGCGCTCGAACGCCGCCTCGATGCGATCTTCGGCGAACTTCCGCAGTTTCGGGATCTCGATTCCCGTGGGCAACAAGGGCTTCAGGAGCGGATTGCGGGCCGCGGCATGGCGGAGGCGGAGGGCCGCCAAGCCGGGATTGGCGGTCCGCAGGATCGGCTCCAAGTCGGCAGCGGCCGCCGGATGCTGCCGCTGAAACGCCAGAAGCTCCTCGGCCTCGGGCATCCGGTGGCTGAGGATGAACCAGGCGATGGGCCGATCGGAGGCGCTCGACGAACTGATCACCGGCTGTTTCGCGTCGATCGGATAGTCCGCCACCTGTTGCAGGCGGCTGTTGACCTTCAGCAGCGCCTCCTCCATGTTCGTGCCGACCTTGAATTCCAGCGCGATGACGGCCACCGAGTCCTGACTCTCGGAAGTCATCTTCGTCAAGCCTTCGACGCTCTGCAGGAACTCCTCCTGCTCGCGGACGATCTCGCGTTCGATTTCCTGCGGACTGGCGCCCGGCCAGCTCGTGGAGACGGTGATCGTCGGAATCTGCACCTCGGGCGTCAGCTGCATGGGCATGCGCATCAGCGAGATCACGCCGAACAGGGCGACGATCAGCACGCCGACGGTGACCTTGACCGGATTGTGGATAAAGGATTGGATCAGCGTCATCGCGGTTTGACCGGGCTGGAAGCGGAGGAAGGGGCGGGGGGGGACGGGGAACCGCTGCTGGCCGCCGCCGTGCCGACGGTCACCGGCGCGTTGGGCATGAGCCGCTCGTTGCCGCGAACGACGACCTGCTGGCCCAGCTGCAAATTCCCCAGGACTTGGATCTCGGCCCCGTCGGCAACGCCCAATTGGACGGGGACCGCCGCAGCGATCGTCTTTCCGGACTGAGGGTCGCGGACGATGACGTACACAAGGGGCGCCGGCCCGCCCAACACCAGCGCGTCCTTGGGAACGAGCATCGCCAACTTGGGTTCGGCAACGGCCAGCGTGACGCGGGCGAGCATTCCCGACTTGAGGACATGCCCCGAGGCATCGCGCGGATTGGGAATGACCATCTTGACAGGGAAACTCCGCGAACGCACGTCCGCTTGCGGAACAATCCGCGAAATCTCGGCCTCGAACAGCTTGTCCGGCATGGCATCCAGACGCAGCGAAGCGGACATCCCTGGCCGAAGTGCGGCAATGAACTCTTCCGGCACCGAGACGGAAATCTCAATGGGATCGGCGGACACCAATTCCACGACGAGTTCGCCCCGTTTGATCCAGGCACCGTCCTCCGTGTGCTTGGCGGTCACGTAGCCGTCGAACGGGGCCGCAATCGTGTACTTGTCCAACTGGTCTTCGAGCAATCCGACTTCGGCCTCCTGCTTGGCCACCAGCGCAGCGGCCTGCAGGATCTTCTCATCGCGCGGGCGAAGCTTCAGCTGGTATGTCGCGGCGGCTTCCAGCGCCGACTGTTCGGCCGCCATCGCCACCGACCGAATCTCTTCGAGTTCCTCTTGCGAGGTCGCCACCCCCCGGGCAAACAACGCCTCGGCGCGCACCAGCCGCGAGCGGGCATATTCCTGCAAAGCCTGGGTGCGGGCCACCGCCGCTTGGGCTTGTTCACGCTCCGCGGGAAGCGAGAATTTCAGTTCCTCCAACTCGCGTTTGCGAAGCTCCAACTCCGCTTTGGCCGCATCGATTTCCAGCTTGATCGTCACCGTCCGCACCTCGGCCAGCGTCGCGCCCGCCTGCACCCAATCGCCGTCGTTGACCAGCAGATCCAGCACCCGGCCCTCGACCGCGCTGCCAATCACGCTCCGCCGCTCCGGCATCACCGTGCCCACAAACGTCCGGCCTTCGGCCACCTCGCGCTGCACTACCTGGGCCGTCATCACCAGCGCTGGTTCCGCCGCCGGCTTGGCCGCCCCTTCCGCTGCCGACCCCACCGACGCCGCAAAAACCATCGGAACCGCCGCAAAGAACCTGGCCACGACGGATTCCTGCCTCAAGTGCTTTCCCATCATTCGCTCGAACTCAATCAAAAAAATCATCCGAAACCGCTCGGGGCTGGGACACCAGCTCCGCCCAACGATCGCCATACATCCCCAACAGTATAACCAAATACCTACGGCAGTTCCTCTCACGAACCGCCATCAATACGGCCCGCGGATCTCGGGGGCGACTTCTTGCTGGTACAACTCCAGCAATTGCTGATGAGTCGCCTCGCCCAAGGGCAGCAAGTCCGACGTCGTGGCGTTGTTTTCGGCATGGGTGGGTTTCGTTGCGCCCGGAATGACGGTGCTGACAGCGTCGTGATCCAGGATCCAGCGCAACGCGAGCTGCGACATGGCCTCGCCGCTGACGGGATCCAAAATCGCCTTGACCTTCTCCGCCAACTCGACGCCCTTGGCGAACGGCAGACCGGCGAACGTTTCACCCACGTTAAAGACCTGGCCGTCGGCATTATAATGACGATGGTCTTGCGGCGAGAACTGATGGCCAGGCTGGAATCGCCCAGTCAGCAGACCGCTGGCCAGCGGCACGCGCGCCAGAATCCCGACCTCGTGCTGGCGAGCCAACGGCAGCAGGTCTTCGGTCAGCTTTTGGCGGAAGATGTTGTAGATGACTTGCAGCGTCTCACAGCCCGGATGCGCCAAGCACAATTGGGCCTCTTCGACCGACTCGACGCTGCATCCCCAATGCTGGATCAGGCCCTCGCGCTTGAGGGTTTCCAAATGCTCGAAGACGTCGCCCCGCCGATACTCCTCGGTCGGCAGACAGTGCCACTGCTGCAGAAAAAGCGATTCCAACCCCAGATTGCGCAGCGACTGTTCGGTCGCCTGGCGGGCCATTTCGAGCGTGATCCGCTCGGGCCACTGAAGCCCCAAATCCAGCCAGATCTTGCGGCCCAGCTTCGTCGCGACGTGGAGCGTATGATCGGTCTGTTTCAGGAACTTGCCGATGATCCGCTCGCTGACTCCTCCCCCATACACATCGGCAGTGTCCAGGAAATTCACCCCCGAATCGGCCGCGCGGCGGAGGATCTCCAAGCCGTCGTCCTCGGAGACTTGTCCCCAGTCGGCGCTGCCTAATTGCCAGGTTCCCAAACCGACCTCGGAGACCTGGATCCCCGTCCTGCCCAATTTGCGGTGTTTCATGACTTCGGCCCCCTTTCGTGTTCTGTGTAGCGTACCGGTTGCAGGCCGCACGCGAAAGTCTCCCGGCCGGGGCGGCACGGGGAATTCTCGCAGCGGGCACTACTGAATCGAAGCGAAATTGATCCGGGTCAAATGCCGAAGCTCGCTCGGGCGATAAGATACCAACAGTGTGAGCGGATTATAGCGGATTATCCATGTCGGGTTAAAAGTGGGGGACGCCGATGGCGGTTACACGGAAGATCGTTCATATCGACGAAGACAAGTGCGACGGTTGCGGACAATGCGTGCCGTCGTGTGCCGAAGGCGC
>Ga0351887_10192_pt1 | contig 14428 bp, 14 predicted proteins | sample TotcelFGM3001L15_FD_206760 | JGI IMG/M metagenome (GOLD analysis project Ga0351887, IMG submission 206760) | Enriched cells from coal bed in the Powder River Basin, Montana, United States - Total cells FGM rep3 HSBNCT.FGM.300.1.L15 ...
CTCATGGACTCATAGCCGCATTCCTTTGTTTTTCTTTCTTCGCCTATCTCTTCCGATCTATGTCTCTGGCCGCTGGCTTGTGTGCCCTTGCAACCGATTCCGCGTAGAAAACTATTTCAGAAGCTGCAATACGCTTTGAGGCTGAGCGTTAGCCTGAGCCAATATAGCTGTTCCGCTCTGCTGCAGAATCTGGAGTCTTGTAAACTCGCTTATCTCCACCGCCATATCGGCGTCGTAAATCCGGCTCTTGGCTGCTGAGATATTAATGTCGGCGGCTTTCAGGTCGTCTATGATGTGCCCCAGTCGCCTCTCCTGTATGCCTAAGTTGGCGCGCAGGTCGGATATGATATTCAACGCGCTCTGCACCGCGTCAATCGCGTCCTGCGCCGCGCCCACAGAAGTCGTCTCAATCCCTACGGTGAGCATTATCTGACTCGCGGACAACGTGGGAATAAACACTGAAAGCCGCATCACTCCGCCAGCCATGTTGTCGGGGCCGATCTGGAGCACTAGCCCCGCGCTGAAGGTCCCGTTGAACAACGTCTTCGTGTTGAACGTCACAGCTTCCGATTTCCTGTCCAACTCATCCTTCAAGCTCTGGAACTCGTTGTCGAGCCTAGTCATGTCAGCCGTGGTTAGAGTGGCCTCATTTGCCGCGCGAACCGCAAGGTCTCTCATCCTCAGCAATATGTCCTGCGTTTCGCTCAACGAACTGTCTGCCGTGCGGATAAGGTTGATTCCGTCCTCGGCGTTCTGAACCGCAGTGCGAATGCCGCCGATCTGCGCCTCCATCCCCTTGGCTATGGCAAGCCCGCTGGGGTCATCGGCAGCGTGATTGATCCTCAGTCCTGACGACAATCTTTCCAGCGACGTCTGCAATCCGAGGTTCGTCAGCCTCAGATTGTTCAAACCAATGAGTCCGGAGATATTTGTGTTGACTACTGACATTGGATTTCCTCCATGATCAAATATTCGAGCATCCGTGCCCTATAGACCGCTTGCGCGATTTTCAATTAAATTATCGACATCGAATGATGAAACTTGAGTCTTTTTCTGATTTATGTAAAAACGTTGTCATCAATATCTGCGGCGACTTGCTCAGTTTCCGCCCTCATCTCAACCCGTAAACGATATAGACTGATGGTCGAACTAGGGCGACGATTAAAAACTTCGCTCTTCTAAACGTGTTTTTTATTTTTCTTGCTTCTCTGCGAAAGTTGAAATGAAAATTCAACAGCTCACGGTACAAATTTTAATTTTCTACTATAATAAGTAAAACTAATGCAATCTATGCATGTAATTTGGAAAGCAGACAATTACAGCTCAGTAACAAAAGCGATATTGATTGCGTTATATGAGCACAACTGACGAGCGTCTATAAATGAAAAAATCCATCGCATTTAAAGTTTCCACGACACTAATTTTTGTTGTTCTTGTTTCATCTGCAATAATGGGATACATAAGAATAAACACTTTCAAAAAAACGATGTTCGTAATGATTCAGGAACAGGGCATTCAAGACGCCGTAATGACCGCCTCAATAATAAACGAAAATAATGACGGAAAATTCAACCTGACAAGTTCTAATCCGTGTGTTCATTATTCCCGGCAAGCAAATGGTTACATTGTCAGATGTTCAATAGTCGATAAAAATTCAACCTATCTATATCAATCAGAGCAAAACTCCGAAAACTCCAAGCTTCATTTTCCTCAAGCGGAAGCAGCTTTGAAAAGCTGGCAAGACGGCGGTTCCGAACCTTTCCTTTTATGGATGTCAGGTCCCGACGGAAAAAGCTACCACCTGCGAATCCTTGCTCCGATAATCAAAGATGGTTCTTATATAGGCGCAGTCGAGCTTCTCCTGTCCACATCCCGCTTCTGTCATTCCGTTATGGACACGTGGAAAAGGTATGCGGCAGTAATTTTCATCCTGATGGTTTTGATTTTAGGTCTATTTGTAATTTTAACACAGCGGGCATTGCGGCCTCTCAAGCTTTTGGACAAAACCATCGAGAATCTGAACGCGGGCGGCAAGACGGAAAAACTAAGCATTCGGTCGGGAGACGAAATCGAATCCTTGGCAGCCAATATAGACAATCTGATGGACAACTGGCAGAACTTGATTGACGAGCGCGAACAACAGAAAAACGAAGCTTTGTCCCAAAGCAAGTTCAACGACGCGGTGGTGCAGAATATCGCTAACGGAATCATAGCTCTGGACAACTCCGGGAAAATTGCAAGAATTAATAGAGCCGCTGAAACTAATTTGGGGCTTTCACCCGAAACAGTCATGAACAAGCCTTTCGAAAACTTCTTTCCAAGTTGGGAAGGCGAAGACTGCGCGCGCGTGCTGAAAACCGTTCTGGAAAATGGCGAGCCTTATTCAAACGAGCGCGTCTATTTCAAATCTCCTTTCAATAATCGCGAAGTGGTTTTCAACATCAACATCAATCCGTTTTTTGACAATAAAAACAACCTTCAAGGAGCCATTTCTCTCTTCGAGTTCCTGACGGACAAAGTGGTATTAGAGGAACATCTGCTCAAGACAAATGAGGAATTGAAACGGGCAAATCAGATTAAATCCGATTTCCTGTCCACTGTGTCTCATGAACTCAGGACCCCGCTTACCCTTATCAAAATGTACACCTCCATGCTCGAAGAGAGAAAACTTGGTGAAATGAACGAAAAGCAGGCAAAGGCAGTCGAGGTCATGAGCAGGAGGTGCAAAAATCTGAACGACCTCATTGACGACCTGCTCGATTTGTCGCGAATCGAATCAAGAAGAATGGAATTGAACATGGAAGCGGTGTCTCTTGAATCGATTCTAAAAGAAATCCAAGCAATATTCCTGCCTAGGATAAATCCTGAAAGAATTCTATTCACTGTGGCGATCGCTCCCGGTATGCCCGATGTTTTTTGCGACCGCGACAAGATAGTGCGCGCTCTGAATAATCTTGTGGAAAACGCCTTCAAATTCACTGAGACCGGAAGCGTAGAGATTTGGGCCGCGACAGACGAAACCACTCCGGCTATGGCAAAAATATGCGTCAAGGACACCGGAAGAGGCATTCCGGAAGAGCAACAGGAGCAGGTGTTTGATAAATTCTATCAAGTTGACGGCGCCAACGACCGCCGCTTTGGCGGAATCGGCCTCTGCCTATCGATAGCAAGAGACATTATCATTCTTCACGGCGGCCATCTTTGGCTACAGCAAAGCAAAGAGGGAGAAGGCAGTTTATTCTGTTTTGCCATTCCGTTTTACACCGAAAAAAAAGACGACCGCTTCACGACGGAACAAACCCAATACGAAACAAACGCAACAGGACAGGGACTTTTGTCAGTCGAATCATCTCGGCGCGACCCCCTGCGCAAAGCCGCCGTCCTGATAATCGATGACGACCCTGATTTTATCGACGTAATGAAAGACATTCTGGAAGACGACGGTTTCGAGGTTTCGACAGCTTCGACCGGCGCGGACGCTTTCCCAATGCTTTTTTCTACCAAGAGATTCGATATCGTGCTTCTCGATGTGGCGATGCCCGGCATGACAGGATACGAAGTTTGCCGCGCCCTTAAATCATTTGAAACAACTAAGGAGATACCTGTGGTAATGTTGACCGCCGCCGGTCAGTCCGAACAGATCTCCGCGGGTTTCGAGGCGGGCGCGGCGGGATATCTCGTTAAACCTTTCGACCTCAGCGACTTTAGAAAAACTCTCAATAGAGTTTTGGGAGGACAATAAGATGATCGTCGACGATCCTTTCGACCCAAAAAATCCAACCGGCTCATCACCTTCGCTTTTTCCGGATTTTTCACAATATGTTCCTCATAGAGTTCATTGGATACCGCCCATTGATTTTTTTGAAACTGATTCCGAAGTGGTGGTAATAGCGGAAGTTCCCGGCGTTAAACCCGAAGACATTTCAATATCGTTCGACAAGGGCAAACTGACGATTAAAGGAGTAAAGAGCCGGGTTTCCAGCATGAGAGGCCTGAGTTACTACTGCATTGAAAGGACGTTCGGAAGTTTCGTAAGAACTTTCCCCATTGTTTCCCCCGTGCATAAGAGCAAAATAGACGCGACATTCGATAACGGGACTCTTACTATAAAGCTTCCCAAGAAAAAAACAGAAAGAACTTAAAATTATGAGCGAAGAGTCTTCACCCAGAGAAGATTTCAAAGAAGTCCCAGAAACCATGCCCGTGATTCCTGTGATCGGAACCATGATTTATCCATACATGGTCGTGCCGTATTTCGTTCAGGGCGAAATGAACGAAAAAGCGGTGGATGCCGCTATGGAAAACGACCATTATATCTTTGCCGCAAATGTAAAAAAACCAAACCCCGGAAATAAAACGCCCGCGAAAGAAGACTTTTACGAAGTAGGAGCGGTAGCTTCAATAATAAGGTTAATGAGGGTTCCGTCGGGCGGCATTAAAATCCTCGCTCAAGGACTCTTCAGAGCAAAAGCGTCTTCGCTGTCTGACCATCCTTCGGGTTACATCATGGCAAACGTCGAGCTTATTGAAGAGTCTCCGATCGAGCCTTCTGCGGAGTTGGAAGCGCTAATCAGAATCGTTAGAGATCAGGTCCGCCGCTCTGTAAGCTTGGGCAAGCCGCTTCCTGAAGAATTCGTTCTGATGATTAACAAGATGGGCGAACCGGGCAAGCTTGCCGATTTAATATCATCCGCTTTCGACCTCAGCCCGGAGGAGTCCCAATCGGTTCTCGAAGAGTTCGACCCGCAGAAAAGACTGGCTTTCGTGTCAAAAGCGATAACTCGAGAAATCGAAATCCTTGAGATTCAAAACAAGATAAAAACCAACGTCCAGTCGGAAATGGAAGACAGCCAGAAGAAATACGTTTTGAGAGAGCAACTCAAAGCGATACAGAAAGAACTAGGGCAGGATGATCCGCGCAAGTCCGAGATCGACGAGCTTCGCAGAGCGATTTCGGAAACAAAAATGTCTGAAACGGCAGAAAAACAAGCGTCAAAAGAACTGGAACGCCTAGAACGAATGCATCCTGACGCGGCGGAAGCCAATGTCATCCGGACATATATCGACTGGATGCTGGCTCTCCCTTGGAACAAATCCACAAAAGACAGGATAGACCTCGACCGAGCGCGCAAAATACTCGACGCAGACCACTACGGTCTGGAAAAAGTGAAGGATAGAATAATTGAGGCTCTTGCAGTCAGAAAACTTAAACCCGACGCCAGAAGCCCGATAATCTGTTTTGTGGGGCCACCCGGAGTTGGAAAAACCTCGCTGGGTCAGTCAATAGCGCGCGCCATCGGACGAAAATTCGTCAGGTTTTCCGTCGGCGGCGTGCGAGACGAAGCCGAAATCCGAGGCCACCGCCGCACATACGTGGGAGCGCTCCCCGGACGCATCATAAACGGCCTCAAGACCGCAGGCTCGAAGAATCCCGTTTTCATGATAGACGAAATAGACAAGATCGGCTCCGACTATAGAGGAGACCCATCATCCGCTCTTCTGGAAGTGCTCGATCCGGAACAGAATAACTCCTTCGCCGATCACTACCTAGATGTCCCTTTTGATCTTTCGCAGGTCATGTTCATAACGACGGCAAACATTCTCGACACCATCCCCGGCCCTCTGCGCGACAGGATGGAAGTAATTCACATCCACGGGTACACCGAGGACGAAAAGCTTAACATAGCGGTTCGATATCTTCTGCCGAGGCAGTGTGAAGCGTCCGGGCTTGATCGTAAAAAAGTCAGGTTCCTCAAACAGGCCGTGCAGAGCATAATCAGAGGATATACGCGCGAGGCCGGCGTAAGGAACCTCGAAAGGGAAATAGGCAAAATTTGCAGAAAGATCGCGACCAGAGTCGCAAAAGGTTCAAGAATCAAATCCTTCACAGTCACCGCAGGCGACGTGGTTAAATACCTCGGTCCTCCGCGCGCCGAAATATCGTCCCGCAGAAAACGAGACCAAATAGGAGTCGTCAACGGATTGGCATGGACGCCTTCAGGCGGCGAAACGCTCACAATCGAAGCGATCATAATGGACGGCAAAGGGAAACTGACACTCACAGGCCAGTTGGGAGAGATTATGAAGGAGTCCGCTCAGGCCGCTCTGAGCTACGCGCGCAGCAGAGCGAACGACTTCGAATTCGCCCCGGACAATGTGGATAAAAAGGACATACACATACACGTGCCGGCGGGAGCCATACCGAAAGACGGCCCATCCGCCGGTGTCGCCATGTTCACCGCCTTGCTTTCAGCCTTCACACGAAAACCTGTCCGGCGGGATGTGGCGATGACTGGCGAGATATCTCTTCGAGGAGCTGTTTTGCCCATCGGCGGACTGAAACAGAAACTTCTCGCAGCTCGCAGAGAAGGCATCAAAACAGTTCTTGTTCCCTTGTCGAACAGAAATGATATTTCAGACATGGATCCCAGAGACATCGAATCCTTGGATATCAAATATCTGGAATTCGTGGATGATATTCTTCCATATGTGTTCAGGGTCAAAGGAGCGAAGGCGAATAAACCTGAAAAAAAAGAAATTAAAAAGAAGGCCGCCGCGCGAAAACCGAATAAATAAGCGCCTGAACCGCCCGATTTAGTTTGATATAGGATTGAAGCTGATTACAGTTTTATAATTTCGCCTGTGATCCTTTTCCCATCCAACGTAATAATGCCAACTGAGAAAAACGGAGCAAACCGCCGGTCCGTCGGAGAACCCGGATTGAACATGAGCGCTCCTGCCACAGCGCCGCTGAAAGGCTGATGGGAATGCCCGAATACGACGCATGAAACAGATTCGTCAAACTGCGCCCGCGCGCGAAGATGCAAGTCCCCCGGAGCGCCCCAGCCGTGAATAAGTCCTATCTTCAGACTTCCTATTTCGATGATTCGCTTATCCGGAAGGTTTGCCGAATCGCCACTATCCATGTTTCCCCGCACGGCCTTGACAGGCGCTACAGCCTCCAGTTCTTCCAGAACGCCTATATCCACGATGTCTCCCGCGTGAAAAATCATATCCACGCCGCAGAAAGCGGCGACCGCTTCCGATGGCAACGCCCTAGCCGCCGACGGCACGTGAGTGTCTGAAATCACGCCTATCCTTTTCATCTTAATCATCCCGACTGAACGGCGACTCCAGAGGAACCGGGCACTGCCGCTTTCTGCCGCATTTACGGCACATCGCCCCGGTCCATATCCGATCAAATTTGTCCGCCACAGTATCCATCATAACGTCTTCGTCCGTGAGAATGCCCATCTCGAAATTTCTTCTCGTCTGACCTTTCATGCCCAAGCCGGCGCCCGTGAAGTTGGCGCTCCCCATATACAACAGCTTGCTGTCCACAAGCACGCATTTGAAATGTGTGCGGACGCACCTGCGCATATCAAAGAAGCGGGAGAAATCAGGAGGCGCGCCGCCCTTCAACTCGTGCAGAAAAGAGCCGGACGGCACGCCTGAATGAAGCAGCCTCACCGCGACGCGACGCGAAGCAAGCTCCTTGAAGAAATCCATAGAGGATTCCACTTCTTTCTCGTTGACCGACATCATGAGATTTTTTACGTTGGCTGTGGCGATCCAAACCGAATGCCGCGCGCGCCTAAGCCCGCGCTCTATAACTTCACTGTAGACCTCGTCATCCCGAAGAAGTTTCAGCATCCGAAGCTCCGATTTTTTCTTCAAGGAAATCCGCCGCCGCGCCTCCGAACAAACCGATGGCGTTCCGAGTGGAGCAGGCTGCCAGATTCTCGACGCTTTCTCCTCGCACTTCAGCTATCTTCGCCGCTATCAGCGGAATGTATGAAGGCTCGTTCCGCTTGCCGCGATGACGCTGCGGCGACAAAAATGGACAGTCGGTTTCGAGTAGCAATCTTTCCGACGGAACCGCTCTCAATACTGAATGAAGGCGTTCGCTGTTGTTGTATGTCGCCGGCCCGCCGACGGAGATATGCAATCCCAGATCAAGCGTCATTTTAAGGAAATCAATGTCGCCTGAAAAACAGTGCATAACGCCCTCCAAAGGAGCGTGGGCGCGGATCATGGACGCCATATCGGCCTCGGCCTCGCGGCAATGAAAAATCAACGGCAGACCGCTTTCGGCGCAGAGTTCCAGTTGTTTCTCAAAGGAGTCCCTCTGTTTCTTTCTGGGAGCTATATCCCTGAAATAGTCGAGGCCGAACTCTCCGAGGCCGATATATCTTCCTTTGTATTCTTCGAGAAAATCCTCGAACGCGGGATGATCGTATTCAGCGGCCTCGTGCGGATGGAACCCCACAATCGGGAACACCATGGAATATTTTTCAGAATTGGCTATTGCCTGTTTATTCGTAGGCTCATCCAGTCCGACGTCGAAAACAGCGGCGACGCCGGCCTGTTCCGCCCGGCTCACAACTTCGTCTCTATCGTTGTCATAATCCTTGAAGAAGATATGAGAGTGAGTGTCTACAAAAATCATCTTCATCGGCTCGGAACAGAGGGACTATATCATGTCCGCGAACCGTTTCTCCGGTTCGATTTTTTCCATTTCCCATTCGCCGACTCTAGGTTTGTAAACAAGCTGAACCGGCCCGTATTCCTTCAAATCCACTAGAAAATGGTCTTCAACTTCATAGGTGTCCAAGCGGGTTATCTTTTTCCTGTAAACGAGCATGCCAACTTCATAGTTTCTGCCGTTCATAATAACCCTGCGAGGCGTTTCTCCAGCCTTGTACCCGGCGTAGGCCTCGACTTGAACTTTTTCTCTTTCCGTGTCTGACGTCATATAAGTCTCCAGATGATAAATCTTCATATTCTCGTGAACGAAGCCTGTTGTTTATTTTCCGCAGGCCGCGCCTCCGGACTGAGCGATAGGAACTAAACACATCACTCGGAGAAGCGTCTCGCCTGAATTTCTGAACTGGTGCAGTTCTCCTCCGGGCACGAACACGGCGTCTCCGGCCTTCGCCCGCTTGGGGCCATCGGCGCTCGCAACCTCGCACTCCCCTTCCATAACAAATATTTCATGCTCCCAGTCGTGCGTGTGCAACGGAGTGTATCCGCCCGGCTGTATATCGAACATACGCATCGCAAAGGTGGGCGCTCCGTCATTTCCATCAATCACCCATCTGACTTCCGTCCCCTCGACTCCTTCCACTTTCTGCGGAGCCACCGACATAGCGTTTTTGATGATCATTATTTCTCTCCCCGAAAAATCCGCTGGATAATTATAACAGATAAAAGCTCCGCCGACACAGTTGCGGATGATAAACGCCCGCCGTCATCAGTTTTCGAAAACCTCATCTATCACGCTTGGCGCGAACTTCTCTGCCAACTCCCTTGTGATCTTGCCGGAGCGGGCAATTTCCCCGTACATGTAAGCGCTTGGCCGGGGTTTTCTGTTCAATGTCCCCGGCTCCATTTCCACAAGTCCGAACTTCTTTTCGAATCCCAGTTTCCACTCGAAATTGTCTATGTACGACCATTGAAAATATCCCCTGACATCCAATCCGTCTTCGATCGCGCGCTTGACCTGTTTCAGATGCCTTAAAAGATAGCCGGGTCTCTGCGCGTCTGTGGCGTCCGCAATGCCGTTTTCCAGAATATAGACCGGCTTGCCATAGCGGGCGGCGTCTTTGATTACATTGTAGAATCCCGGAGGATAAACTTCATATCCCATTGCGGTCGTCTCGACACCGTCCGGCAGATATAAAAAATCGTTCAGGCTGCCGGGTATCTTCTTCAAATTGAAATTTATCCGCATACGCGTGTAATAGTTAATGCCCGAATAATTGAAAGAATCCTTGAGTCCGGAAATCTTCTCGTTGAAACCGAAAGGCGGCGGAACTTTGCCGGAACTCATAGCCAGAGGAAAGGCGTCGTTGTGAAAAAACCTTATGAATTTATGAATGGAACTGTCCAGAATATTATCGGGATTCACCGGAGCGACGTCCACGACCGCCTGAGCTATTCCAATGAGAGGCTCATCGCTCTCGCCTGTGCGCCGCCACGCGTCAAGTATTCTCCTCCTCGCCTCCACATGCGCTTTTAAAAGATTCTTGAACGCCTTTCTTGACTCATTCCAACTGCGCCTTTCAGGTGGAAATTCCCCGAACAGATGTCCCGCGATAACCGGAACCATCGGCTCGTTTAACGTGCACCAGATATCCACCTTTCCATACACTCTTTCGGCGACTTTTTTCACAAATCTGCTGAATAATTCCGGGCTGTCCTCGGCTGTCCACCCTCCGCGCTTCGCCATCCATTTCGGCAGCGGCCAGTGATAAAGAGTTAAACAAGCCTTCAGCCCTCGCGCGCGCAACTCGTCGAGAACTTTCTCGTAGTGGCTTAAAGCATCTTCGCTGAACACGCCTCTCTCAGGCTCAACACGCGCCCATTCGACCGAAAAGCGGAACGAGTTATAGCCCAAATCGCTCATCAGCTTGAAATCTTCGGGATAACGATTGAGCATGTCCGCCGCTGCTCCTGAAACCGAGCCGTCTGCAATTTTGCCCTTTTTTTCCCATTCCCACCAGTCGGAATTCACATTGTGGCCTTCTGCCTGATGAGAACAGACTGCGGTTCCCCACAAGAAGTCTTTTGGAAATTCGATGGAGTTATTAGACATGCCGCCACCCCTGTGTTGTTTTTACGCCGGAATGATAGTAAAAGCTCAACCGCCGTGTCAAATCCCACATCGTGAGCAAATGGAACAAACAACATATAATTTTGCGTTTTTATGAAAAATACATATAATTTATTGTCAAGGAGATGTCTGTAATGTCTATTTTTACACTTGAAAAAGAAATTAAAGATAACACTCTGGTAGTAAAACTATCAGGAAGAATAGGCGGAGAGGCATCCACGGAATTGTATAGGGATGTCAAACAGTTGATAGAAGCGCATAAGAATTATGATTTCGCGTTGGATTTTAAACAGTTGCAATTCATAGACAGCTCAGGACTCGGCTCTCTTGTGGCAATCAACTCATCTCTCATGAAGCAAGGCAGAAAACTCACTTTGCTGGCAGTGCCCGGAGCGCTTATGGAGTTGCTCAGAATCACGAATCTGGACAGAGTTTTCGCGATAAAGGACTCTTTGGAAGATACAGAATGAAAATGACGCGGGCAACGGCAATATGCTCAATAGCGATCATATCTGCTATTGCTACCGCGACATTTTGCCAGCCCCCCCTCCCCGCTCCAAAAATCAAGGCGGTGCAAGGCCGAGTTTTGTTAAGCGCGAACAACTCGGACTGGTTTCCAGCTCACGAAGAAGCCACGATGCATCCCGGAATGAGCATTATCGCTCCTGAGAACGCGATGATCGAGGTGCAATCAGGCCGCGCGCTCCAATGGCATCTCGTCGGCCCCGGCAAAGGCTCCATAGGCAAACGCTCTAAAAACTCATCAGACTCGTCTTCTTTCGACATTGAGATTTCTCAGGGCCATTTAGCGTTCGCCCTAAATTCCGCAGACGCTCCGGCGACTTTTATGATCAAGACTCCTTTCGGGATTGTTGAAACAACTAACGGACTATTCAGCGTTGTTGCGGATGAATCATCCGCGCTTGTTGTCGCCGTCTCGGAAGGAAAAGCATGCGTGGCCAGAGCCGAGCAGAAAAAAATCTGCGTTGAAAAAGACAAAATGCTTTTGATGGTTTCAGAAAAAAACAAGCCGCCGAGAATAGAAGCTGTTGACCCGGAAATCAGAGCCGCATGGAAAAAATTCGACTGGATCGTCGTGGGAGAAAAACCTGAACTGAAAATAGTTCAGCCTCAAGACGGCATGTATTCAAACAACTCAACGATTTACATCATCGGCTCCGCTTCGCCCGGAGCGACTCTGACAGTGAACAACAAGCAAATCGCCGTAGCGGCGGACGGTAGTTTCAACGGAAACTACACCCTGTACGAAGGGGAAAACAAACTCGCGATTCAGGCCAGATCAAAAACCGGAAAAATATCGTCTGTGACGCGAACTGTTTTTCTCGACACCACCCCGCCTCTTCTGTCCATAAGCCAACCCGCAGGAAGCTTCGATCCGACAGCTATCGGAACTTGCGACAACAGATTTTGCTACATACAGATTTTCGGAATCACCGAGCCCGGAGTGGCGTTGAGGATCAACGGCGTCGATGTCAGCCGTTTTATTGAGGACGACGGCAGCTTCCTGATTCAGGACTTCCCCGTCAAGCACAAAGAGCGCGCGCTTACCGTTGAAGCTGTGGACATGCACCGCCAGCGATCTTTTGACATCTTAAACATCATCGAACCCCTCGATTCAGACAGCGACGGCGTTCCCGACGCCATAGATGATTGTCCATCGGATCCTTCCTGCAACTAACTTTCTGACATGTTAGATTCGTTTTTTTACTTGCGTCATTCAGGGTGTTTGGTTTTTTGAGGGATAAGCATTAATCGATAACAACACCATTCTTATGTGTTTTTCGTTTAATTATGTATCCTGCGAATTGCAATCCTGCTTTGAACCAGTAAGCGACTTCCCGAGGATTTCGCAACCTTCGCAACCTTCGCAAGATGTAGCCGGGCCGCATATAGAATTCCCTTAATATGCGGCTTTGCAACTCCTGAAGTCGTTTTGCGGACACAGTTTTCGTTCTTGTGATCGAGTCGCCCTGAAACGACCTTCCAAAGTCGCTCCATTCCAAATTGTCTTCTAGCAACCCGGCCTCTTTCATCATAATGTTCAACTCTGAACTCGGATACGGCGACGCGATAGCTACTGTTATCAAATCCGGTTCGAGCGCGCGGATGAAAGATCTTGTGTCGCCTATGTCGGATTCAGTTTCTTCAGGATGGTTGCCCACCATGAAGAACGCGCAGGACATCATTCCGGCCTTCCGCGTCCATTCGAACGCTTTCATCGCCTGTTCAAGCGTTATTCCCTTCTTGATGAGTTTGAGGATGCGCGGATTTCCTGTTTCCACTCCGAACGCCACCTTGACGCATCCCGAATCCGCCATGCGCCGCAACAACTCCTCGTCAACGCGGTCCACTCTGGTGTCGCAATCCCATGTGGCATCGACTCTCATCATGCATTCACAAAATTCCAAAGCTTTTTCCCTGTCATGCGTAAAAGTGTCATTGTCTATTGTGAAATGATTGACGCCATACCGCTCGACGCAATCCAGCGCCTCTTCAATGACTTTTTGAGTCGGTCTGTGCCTCACATTTCTACCGAAGACATGCTCGGAACAGCAGAATACACACCTGCCCGCGCATCCTCTGGCAGTGAAAAGCTGAGTAGCCTTATAGACTCCTCCGGGCAGACCCGGTGTCGGAGATCCGCGATACGATTCCATCCGTAAAAGGTCTCTTGCCGGAAGCGGCAGATTATCAAGGTCAACAAGCTTCTCGGGCGCTCCGCCTTCAAGAATTTCCCCGTTTACCGACAACGCGCCCCCCTCGACCGCCGAATCGCCAAACCGTCCCTGTTCAACGGCGCGACATAGTTGAACAAAAGAGTTCTCGCCCTCCCCCCTAACGGCTGCGTCGAACTGCGGATACTTTATAAGCGTCTCCCTTGCGAGAATTGAAGCGTGCGCTCCTCCTATCGCCGTTATCGCTTCTGGACACGCTTGTTTCGATATCGAGGCTAACGCCGCCGCGGAGTCCACAGTCGGCGTCATGGCTGTATACCCGATTATCTTCGCCCCTGCCGAAGCTATCCTTTTGGCAAACTCATTATTTGAAAGAGGTTCAGACTCCAAATCTATGATTTCAGGCTGAAATCCATCCAGTCTAGCCGCCGCCGCAAGCAGACAAAGATTTATCGGATGCTGCAACGCGTGAGAATGCTCCTGTTTCATAATGCTAGGAGGTCTAACCAGCAATATTTTCATAGCGCCCATAGTCATTCCGATGCTCCGGAATCAAAAAAGAAGCAATGTCAATCCGCAACTTCTATGCTGTCCACATAAAGCTCGCGTCCGCTCACTATATCCGTGTCGCCGCTCCCGCAAGACGGACAGGAGAATTCAACAGAGACAACGTCAAAAACATTTCCGCAAGCAACGCAACGCGCGACGACGGGGGCAATCTCAAAATCAAGCTCGGCCCCTTCCAACGGTGTTCCTTCAACAAGCATGTCGAAGTAATGCTTTACGCAATCGGGCACGACCGCGGTGAATCCGCCCACGACGATTTTAACACGCAGAACGCGAGGGTTCCCCCCGCCTTCAACGCGCGCTTCGTCCACCACTTTCACAAGTTCCTGAGTAATGGAAAATTCGTGCAAAATTCCGCGTTTCGGGGATGATCTCTCCGGATGGCAATCGCGCGGCCTAACTGATTCTCGATCCTGCCGCCGCAGGCCCGTCCGGGTTTAAGACAACTATCCGGTCCGATTCTCCTCCGGCAAGAACCATCCCCTGCGATTCATGTCCCATAATCTGCTTCGGCTCAAGATTTGCCACGATGACAACATCTTTCCCGACA
>Ga0351887_10194_pt1 | contig 14221 bp, 7 predicted proteins | sample TotcelFGM3001L15_FD_206760 | JGI IMG/M metagenome (GOLD analysis project Ga0351887, IMG submission 206760) | Enriched cells from coal bed in the Powder River Basin, Montana, United States - Total cells FGM rep3 HSBNCT.FGM.300.1.L15 ...
CTGAGCTGTTCTCCGCGGACGACGCGCTCGTACGACTGGGCGTCCGGAAGAACATGGTGGATAGCATCCGCCACTCGTGCCAAGTGACCCAGTTGGTGGAGACGGACCCGGAGGTCAAGGGCAACACGGGCCGCCATCTTCGCGTGACGGACATCGGAAGACGGTTACCCCAAGCGATTGCGGCCGACGACGCTCCGCTCGACTGTCCTCACCCATGAACGGAGATCGGCATGACGACTGCTGAACTTCTGAACGCGGTAGCGCGGGAATGCCCAAACGGCGTGTCGTTCGACAATCCGATGGCAGTGCGGCTGCTGCGACAGAAAGTCCCGTTTGAGGATTCCCAGATCGAAGACTTGAAAGCCGGGATGTTCAAACGGGTGGACGAGCACTGGTTCTCCCGCGAGATGATCTCGGACGTTCAGACCCAGTGGGCACTCCGAGGGCAAGTAACGGATTGGTTGATGGAACGCGGCTGTTTTTCGGTCGAACGGCTCTTGCAACGCTTTTGTGGCGTTCTCCGCCATATCGCCACGCCGGCGGATTGCGCCGCATTTCTGCGGCATCTGAAATTCACGGTGGTGGATACGCGGGGAAAGGTCGGCTTCCTCTGTGTCGAAGGAAATTGGATAAGAAAGTTGGCGGAGTTGGAGAACGAGTTGGCCACGCGGCTAGAAGAAGCGGGCGGCACATTGGCGTTGAATGAGATCGAAGAGGCGATGCCGCACCTGACTGCCGAGGCGTTGGAATTTGTTCGAGCGCAATTCCTACCGGATGTGCATCTTGCTGAAATCGGCGGCGTGTCCTGCTGGCGCACTGCGGAGACGATCCCTCTGCCGGAGGATTTCCCGGAGAAACTGACAACTGCCGTCGACACGTTGGTTGCGCTGGAAGAGAAACTGTCCGTTGCAAATCTTGAATTCGCGTTGAATTTGTTCTACTGCGTCCATTTCCGCAAAGAATATGCCCTGCTGGATAACGGGGCCTTCATGCGCGTCTGCGCGAAACATTACCAAGGCGAGGAAGATGCCTTTCCGATTACAAAGAAACCCCGCGTACGGGCCAGTGCTCTGTCCGTGCCGGGCAGACGTGTGCGAAGTCCGAATACATGCTTCCGCAACATCGGTGTTCCGATTGGCGCAAGACTGGTTTTCGCAAAAGACAGCCATATATCTTGCACTGTCCTGGACGGCTCCAATCAAGTGGAATATGACGGCAAGGCGTGGGCGATTTCGACATTAGCAATGCACTTGTTGGATGTGCGTCCTGCAAATGGGTTTGCCTATTTCAGCTACGAGGGCGAGAATCTCTGGGATCGACGCTTGCGGCTGGAGCGGGAGGGCAAACAGGAAGACTTTCAGACAGAGGAAACGCCGCCGCCTGTTACGGTGCGAGACGCGGCTAGCGAAATTGTAGGTATGGAGGGCCGAGCGTTATCGCCAGCAACCTGGCGGGCGTTCAAGAGCGCCGGCACCAGTTCGCGTGTAGCGGAGTGGGCACGACGCGTTCAGAGAGGTGAAAGTGTCGACACAATCGCTCGGGAGTCCGGTTATTCAGTCGGAACCGTGAAAGTTCAGATTGGTGACCACCATCGCTACTTCAAGGTCTGTGACATTAACGGAATCGTGCCCGAGGACGGTCTGGATGTATAGTTACGAGTGGGATAGAAGCAGGCGTACGGGCGGTTACCGCCTAAAAACGGAGACAGGGAAATTCGTGGCGAGCGAAATCCGCCCTGTTTTCGCGGAGGAACTGGTTCTCATGGGGTTGGAGACACGCTTGGAGTTCGATCCGGCGGAGCGGCGTCCGCTCCTCTGGGCGAAGCAGAACGTGTACCTGTGTTGCGGCGAAGAGATCGCAAGAGTTAACAAGACTCGCTACGGCGAGCCTCTCGACATAGAATGGAAGGGTGCGTCGTCCCAGGAGGACGATCGGTCGAACGAACGCGGGAAGAGACGAAGGAAACTGAAGCTCGTTCCGGTTGATGTCGGGGCGATGGTGGCGAAGAACCGCGGCATCATGGCCGCGCTGGTGGCAGACACGCTGAAGCGCATCAAGGAGATGTACGACGCCTACGCACGAAAATGCGACGCAGTCTATATCGGCTTCAGCGGCGGTAAGGACTCGGTAGTTCTGCTCGATCTCTGCCACAAAGTTCTTCCGCTGGACGTGCCGGTCGTGTTCAGCGACACGGACATGGAACTACCGGATACCTACCACGTCTGGGATGAAATCCAAAGTCGCTATGAAGGCCGCCCGTTCTTGAAGGTCTCCGCCAAGAGCCCCGCATTGGACAACTGGAGACAATTCGGCCCGCCGTCGCAAGTGTTGCGTTGGTGCTGTTCCGTCCACAAGAGCGCACCCGCGATTTTGACACTCAAAGAAAGGCTCGGCAAGAGGTCAATTAAGACGCTGGCATTTGTCGGGGTGCGCGGCGAAGAGAGCCTACGGCGATTAGAATACGACGATATTGGAAATGGATTCAAGAGTCAGTCACAGGTGAATGCCATGCCTATCTTGGCGTGGTCCGCACATGAAGTGTGGCTATATATTTTCGAGCATGATCTGATTCTGAATGAGGCATACCGAAAAGGATTGCCTCGTGTCGGGTGCCTGATGTGTCCGATGTCAACCGACCGACAGAATGATCTGATTCGAATGAGTTACCGCGAGGCGGTTGAACCGTTTGCTGTCGCGGTCCGTGATGCGATTGACCGCGAGTTTTCTTCACAGGAAGATGAAGATGCGTTCGTCTACGAAGGCGGATGGTATGCTCGGAAAAGCGGCGTATCATTGAAGCAAGTCATTGCGGAACCAGGCGTGGAACGCAAAGGCGACCGCGTAGTCTGCGAATTTCCGATTGAAATGGAGTCGCGATTGAGGGAATGGCTCAAAGCGATTGGAAACATTGACGGTGCGCAGTTGTCATTCCGTAAGGACGGACACCGAGGGTTGCTCGAATGTGTATGGACAAACGGAAAGGCCGACAGGCTCGCATCTAAGTGGTTAGCATACGCCGTCCATAAGGCTATTGCCTGCGCGGGATGTAACGCGTGCGCGGCCGAATGTCCGACGGGCGCGTTGCGGTTGGCAAAAAAAGCCGGTAGCGGCGAGCCGGAGATTTGTATTGACGAAGCAACGTGCGTTCATTGCATGAAGTGCTATGCGCCTGATGAAGGATGTTTGCGGTATTTCTCAAGAAGATACGCAGGAGCAAAGACGATGAACATCAGCGGTATCAACAAGTACATGACCTTTGGACTGAAACCGGAATGGATTGAAATTCTTGCGAAAGAGGGCGCGAAGTTTCGTCAGACAACTGCGCTGGGTAACCGGATGGTTCCGGCAGCAGTAACGTGGTTCCGCGAGGCATCGTTGATTGAAGACGCAACCGCCATAGCCACAACGCGGCTCTTGGAAGTTGGCAAGCAGCGTGGTTTCAGCGACTTGTTGTTCTGGCATTTGTTGTGGATCCGTCTGGCAAATGCTTCCCCGCTTGTGAAGTGGTATGTCTGCAATACAGATTTTGAAGTCGGTTATCCAATGAAGCGGATTGATGAAAGGCTCGCGCAATCCGTTGGGTCGGCATCGGTAAGGAAGGGCGCGTTACAGTCGCTTTGCCAACTGGTTAAGGCTTCCCCGCTTGGCGAAGGAGACGGGGCGATGATTGAAGCCGAAATGAAGGGCAGAGCCGTTGAACAACTCACGCGCCGTTCGCGTTCGGTGGATCCGCTGGCAGTTCTGTACGGGCTCTATGTCATGGCGGAGAAGTCTGGGCGCCAGGCATTCACGGTGCGCCAGATGATGGCGGCGGAGTTCGATGGGGAGATTGTGTCGCCGCTGGCGGCGTTTGGTATCCCGCCCGACGAGTTCAAGAAGCAGTGCATGGGGTTGGCGGCGGTGCATCCAGACTTTATCGCGTGCAGCTTCACGCTGGGGCTGGACGAGGTACGGGTGTTTCCGGAATCGAAGAATCGGGACGATGTGGTCGGATTGATTTTGCGAAAGTAGCCTACAACAACAGGTGGCTTGAAAGAAATGACACTCTACAAAGAGTATTTCGGGATCAAACCGGATTACGCGCCGTGCATGACGGTGGCGGACATCAACAAGACGCCGGAGACATGGCTCGGATTTTATCCGCACGATTCGTTCGTGGAAATATTGCGGGAATTACTCAAATGCTTGGAGGGCGGGAACAAGACGCTGTGGATCACGGGCGCGTATGGCACGGGCAAGAGCCACACGACTCTGGTGGTACAAAAACTGTTCACGGACGACGCGCCGCGCGTCCGGAAATGGCTGGATTTGCGTAAAGCACAAATCCCGGAGCCCGTGCGCAAGAAGCTGTTGGCGCGTCGCGACGAGAAAGTGCTCGTCGTCTATGATGTAAACGCCGACGGCGTGGACGCGAAGAACCAGTTCTTGATGCGCTTGCAGCGACGTATTACGAAGGCGCTGGAAGCAGGCGGGCACACGATTCCGCTGAGAGGTAAACGGGATGAAGTCATCGAACGCATCCGGCAGGACGAGCCGCATTTCTTCGCTGAGCGGGACGAGATGCAAGCGCGGCTTTCCCATCTGCACGCGGGGATCAAGACTGCAGACGCGCTGGAGAAGAAACTGCGGGATGAGAATCTGGAGGCGGGACTGGTCAGCGACGCGATGCGGGTGCTGGAAGCGAGGCATATCTATCTGGATTTGAGCGCAGAGGGCTTTCTCGCGTGGGTAGACGCTGCCTTGCAGGCGAACGGTCTTTCCAAACTGGTATATATCTGGGACGAGTTTTCGTCCTTTGTGGATCGCAACCGTGCGGAGTTGAAAACGCTGGAACAGTTGGCGGAGGCGGCGCAGCAGGGGCGTTTCTATTTCGTGCCCGTGACGCACACGGATATTTCGTCGTATGTCGCGGCGGGGTCCGAGAGCGCGAAAAAGGCGAACAACCGGTTCACGTTCAAGCGGATTGATCTGCCGAACGAAACCGCCCTAAAACTCGCGGCAGACGCCTTCATTGTCAAACCGGAGAAGGCAACGGAGTGGATGCAAGAGCGCGACGTTCTGTGGCGCAGTGTGAGCGGCGTGGCCGAAACCTACATGGTCGCCAACAAGGCGGGCATCGAGGCGGCGGATTTCAAGGGTATCTTGCCGCTGCATCCGATGGCGGCGTTCCTACTGAAACATCTGTCGGTGGCGGTCGGCGCGAACCAGCGAAGCATGTTCGAGTTCCTGAATGGCGAGGAGTTTAGGGCGTTCATTGACAAGGGCGGTTTAGATGTATCCGGTCATCAGTTCCTGACGGTGGATCATCTGTGGCAGTACTTTGTGGAGCGGGACGATCTGGGGACGGGACAAGTCGTGCAGGAAGCGCGGGCGGAATACGCCCGGCGTGAAGCGGAGTTGCAGCCGGACGAAAGACGCGTGTTCAAGGCGGTGTTGCTGTTCGGGCTGATCGAACAGTTGCAGGGGGCGGGGCATCCACTCCTGAGCACGACGGTGGAAAACATCAAGCGCAGTTTCGAGGGCGACGGTGATCTAACGGGTGCGGATATGATTCTGCGCAATCTGGAACAGAAACACTGCTTCACGATTGTGAACGGGCGTTGCGAACGCTTCCGCGACCGCGCGGACACGAAAGAGATTGAGGAGAAGAAGGCAGCGCTGGAGACCAAGTTCGGCGACATCGTGCTGAAAGACACCGAAGCGGAACTGGCCAAACAGTTAAAAAGTGTCAACTACGGCTTGCGTTTTCAAGTGCGCGCGGCGGAAGTCGGCGGTCTTTCGGCGTCAAACATCGCGAAACGCGAGAGTTTTGGTGAGACAGGGAACCGCGTGCTTGTACAGTTCATTCTGGCGCGGGACGAACAGGAACAGTTGCGCATCCCCGACAAGGCGAAGGAATTGGCGAAGCAGTTCAAAGACCACCGGATGCTCTTTGTTACCCTGCCGGAAGTCAGTTTCTGCCGCGACAATGCGCAGGCATGGAACGAGTTCACGGAAAACAGCGCCCGTCTCGCATTGGCAAGCGACAGCGCGAGCAAGAGGGTGTTCGAGACGCAGGTCAACAGCGCTAAGGCGGCGTGGCATTCCAAAGTGACGAGCGCTGCCACACTCAAGGTGTACAAACCCAATGCCAACGGGGATCCGTTCGCCGAGGACATGACATGGGGGCAATTTAAGACAGACGGACTCACGGGCTATGCGAAACTGACGTTCGGGGCATATACTGACGACTTATGCGGGTTCAACATCAACGCGTTTGCCTCGCCGAATGCCTTGCAAAGCTGGGCACTGGCGGGCATTGAGTTCGACAAGTTTACGAAGCCCGGCCCGTGGAAGACCGTGAGGGCGACGTGGCAGAAGAACGGCGTCGCTGGCGAGGAAGCATGGTTCGACGCGAATCCGAACCATCCGCTGACGCAGTTGCGGGACAAGTGCAAGGCATGGCAGGACAACACGGTGGGCGCGGGAAACACGTGCTCCATACGCAAACTCTACATTGACTTGCAGCGTCCGCCATTCGGCCTGCTGTGGGTGCCACATTCGGCGTTCGTGCTGGGCTTCGTGCTGAAAACATGGCTGACGGGACAGCGCAAACTGCAATGGACGGACGGCGTGACGAGCAAGGCGCTGGACGCGGCGACGCTGGCAGAAATCATCGAGGCGGTGGTGAAAGACAACGGCAATAACGCCATCAGGAACGAGAAACTGATCTGCCGCCTGTCGAAAGAGGAAAAAGCGTTCATCGACCAGAGCAGCGTGATTTTCGGGACCAGCCGGCTTGCGGATGGAACGGTGGAGGCGGCGTTGAACGCGGTCGGGACGCGGCTGGAACAGATTTCGCAACGTGTGCCGCTGTGGGTGCTGCCGGATCATATCCGCGGGCAAGACGATCCGAGCGCGGAGACGATGGGTAAAGTCATCGACGCGCTGTGCGCGGCAAACAGCATCAGTTCAAAAGGCGACACCGAGACTCGCGGCAACAAGGTGAAAGAAGTCGGCGAGATTCTGTTGGCGACGCCGGGGCTGGCGGAGGCGATGGCCAAATATATGACGCCGGTGGTGTTCGAGACGGCATTCCAGCGGTATGTCGATAGCGCCAAGCCGGAATTGAAAGCGGCGGCGCAACGTATGGGCGGTTCGGCGCACACCTATTGCGGGGTGCTCAAGAACCGTTTCGCGGCGGCGAGCGGATGGCTGTGGAAACGCGGGGACGCAGAGTCCGAACTGGAAGCGGTTTATCGGCAGACGCTGTGCGCGGAGCACATCCGCGGGTTCGCTGGGTCGTCGGGATACCTGAGCTTCGAGGACGCGCTAACCCGCTTGCGCAACGCGGTACTCGTCGAAAACAAGGTGCCGACTGAGTTCTGGATTAGGAAGCATCCGGCGTCGCAGCGATTCTTTGAACTGCTCAGTAGGGCGCCGTCGCTGAGCGGCGAGGACGTGAAAGCCTTTGAAGAGATTCTCGAACAACAGGGCGGGGTCATCCGCGAGGTGTTCTTCGACGTGTCGCAATCGCAGCAACTGGGTGCGATGCAAGAAATCTTCGGGGAAGTCTGGCCGATGGCGGTCGCGGAAAGCCGCGAGCTTTACAGTACCTTTCCGCCAGATTCGGCGAGAGTCGCTGAACAGAGTTTCAAGGCGCAGGGGCGTGGCAAGATCGAGGAATACAGCCGGACCCTGGTCTCCAAACTAGTGGCGGCGCTGTGGCGCGAACGAACAGGCACGGAGTCGCCCGATGAATGGAGCCGCAAACACGCGCTGCCCGCCGAATTCGTTTTGGCGGTGGATGACGCCAAGAGCATCGTCGATGCAGTCGCGACGCCGGGAGGGGTTTCGGCGGAACGCTTGAAGTCCGTGCATGACGAACTTGAAAGAGAGGGTGCGTTTGTGGATGCATCCGCGGCGGCCGGGAAATTCCTCAAACGGGTGCTGCCCGCGCGTTATGAGAACATCGGGTTCAGTGTTGGCGAACTGACCCATTGGTTGTGCCGCAAGTTGGGCGATGCACCTGGACGATGGCTGACGGACGGACGGCTTCACGAAGCGGTCGAGGCGTTCGTCAAACAGGGGTATGACGCTCATGCGCGGAAGAAGGCTGCGGAAAAGGTGCAAATGCTTTCCGATGCCGAGGCGAAGATACTGCTCCTGAAACTGATCGATCGATTTCCCGATGCCGGACTTTCGGTGCTGGAGTGAAACCATGACACTGGACGAGTATTTCGAATATATCAGGAACCCCCTCGCTGAGGCGAGGACACGGGTGGTGACCATGCCTCCGGGAGAGAGCTGGACGACGTTGCGCCGGTTCTGCCAAGAGCGCGGCGACATTGAGTTGCGTTTGAGCGATCTGATAAGCGAGAAGGCGTGGCTGCCGATGCCTGACGAAGTCTTCGAGCGGGTGCGCGATACGATGACGGCGCAGGCGGCGAGCGGCAAGTCAGTAGTGTTGCTGGGGTTGCCCGGCTATCTCGCGTTATTAACGGACGAGAACAAACGGGCCGCGGTTGCCGCTTTACGCGAATGGGTGGACGGCGGGTCCGGACGGGCCGCGGTTTGCTTATTACGGAGCGATGACGGCACGAAAATGATAATCAATGATGTGTTCGCTAATCCGCGCTACCGACAGGGGAGGCAACTGATTGCGATTCAGGCCAACCAGATTGTGCCGCAGTTCGCATCCATCCGGTCCGCACGGTTGACGGATGCCCCCGAACAAGGAAAAGGAATCGCGGGGCGCACGGAGGTTATGCTGGTGGGGGACGATTTGACATCCTTCATCCCGGAACTATGCGACACATTCCAGAAGTATTTGCGATACACCGAGGAACATCCCGACGACAACTCTGTCCGGCGGATTGTGGTTGCCTCGGAAGGGCGGGAATTGGCGGGGTTAAGCGCCGATGTGCTGCAGATTGTGTGTCTTCGGGATTTCGCTCGCGTGTTTTACGATGTGGACGATGCGAAATTGTCCGAAGATGCCCTGCGGTGGATGTGTGGGCGGGGCAAAGAAGGCGAGGGAAAGAAACTGTCGGAAACGCTTAAGACGCTGCTCTCCCCAGATGGGGGAGTCGCAAAGCGCGTGTTGCGCGTGTTTGACGCACACAAGGGTGCGGAACGCGAGGCGGCGCTCTGGCTGGTAAAACACGTCGCGCCCCAGGGAAGCTACCTTCAGTGTGTCGCCGGGCAAGAGGGGATTACTTTCAGCAACTTCCGCGCCGCATACGTCACGGGCGCTGCGGAATGGCTGGATGACGCGGTGGTGTATGCTATCGAACGTAGGGATGCTATACAGGAAGCGAACGCAATAATGTCCGGCGCGGATATCAAGCAATTCATTGAGCGTTGCGCGGACGAATCCACGTCGCGGGTTGCGCCGTGGCTGAATTGCAAGACGGCCGCTGAGCGGGCGGAATTACTCCGGCGTTGCGCGGTGGACGGCGTTGTGTCAAACGCCGTAAAAGACGTCTACCCTGAAGTGGCAGCGTATCTGAACGCGGACCCCGTTTTCAGCGACGAAGCACTCGAAGGTTATTTCAAGGAATATCGTGATCTGAAGATGGCAGGACGCGTGACGCTAAAATCTTACTCGAAAGTGTCGCGGGTGGTCCCGCCGGGTTCGGTGCAATCGCGAGACGCGATCGTGCAAAAGTATGCATTGGACACCAAGTGCGCGTTGCTCGTGGTGGACGCGATGGGCGCGGAGTGGCTGCCGATGTTGTTGACGCTGGCGCGGGAACGGAATCTCGGCGTGGATTCGCTGGCAGTCGGCGAGTCGCATTTGCCGACATCGACGCAGTTCAACAACATCCATTGGCCAGATGCGGCACGGCGGTTACCGGACATCAAACGCTTCGACAACATCGCGCACAACGGTGCGGAGACGCACGAAGTGCGGCGTGCGGAGGAGAACCTGGCTGCGGCGTTGGATGTGATCGGCGCCGAGGTGTTGCCGCGTGTGGAGGAAGGATTGGCGCGGTTTGAGCGGGTTCTTGTTACAGCAGACCACGGGAGTTCCCGACTGGCGGCGCTGGCGTGGCAGTCCGAACCCAGGCTGGCTCGGACGCTTGCTTGCGAAGACGGTGCGGAAGTGGCCGATTGGCGTTATCGCGAGCGCGCGGCGCAAGGCGGATGTCCGTCGGAAATGGAGGAGACGCTGGACGGCAGGCATTGGGTCGTGCGCGGTTATGACCGGCTGCCCAAGAAAGGTGGCGGTCAGGGCTTTGAACTGCATGGCGGGGCAACGCTGGAGGAACGGCTGGTGCCCGTGGTGATTTTCTCGCGGGCGGGGCAGTTCGTGCCGACAGCGAAGACCGGCGGTAAACGGGCGCAGATTGTTGAGAAAGACGATTTTGATTTGTAGTTTCAATTAGGATAACCGACCATGGTCGATACTGACAAGTTGCGGGCAGCATTCCCGGACACTACGGTGTTCAAAGACCCGAACATTGTGGCGATCTTCAAAGCGGCGTCGATTCCGTCGTTTCTGCGGGACTGGATTCTGAAACGCAAGACAGAGTCGGACGGCAGAATCCACGATCCCGAGGCATTGCGCAAATACATCTATGAAATCATCCCGCGCCGGGAGAATCTACTGGAATTTAAGGACGCAGCGAGAAGCGAGGGTCGCACAAAGAAGTTTCTGGCCAAGATCGAAATCCAATTCAGTGTGCGGTGCAACGAGTACACGTTTGCGATTCCGGGATTGGGTCTGGGACACGCGGAGACGCTGATCGAGGATTATGTCTGGAACCGGATCAAAGAGGATGTTGTGAAAACGGCAGGTGGCTGGGGACTGGTACAACTGGGATACCGCAGTCCGGACGACGAGAATCCGCGAGGATGTTTCACGCTCCTAGAGTACAAGAATTTCTGTCCGTACACGATTGACCTGGATGCCTATCGAGAGGCGCGTGGGCGGTTCACGGCCGAGGAGTGGCTCGACGTTGTGTTGGGAGCGATCGACTACAACCCAGAGGGCTACGAAGACTGGGTGCAGAAACACACGGTGCTGTCACGCCTGCTGCCGTTCATCGAACCGCGTCTCAACCTGGTGGAACTGGCGCCCAAGGGGACGGGGAAGTCGTATCAGTTCGGGCGGGTCGGGAAATACGGCTGGCTGGTCAGCGGGGGGACGTTGACGCGGGCGAAAATGTTCGGCGACATCAACGGGAAGAGCCCCGGTCTGGTCGCGTCGCACGACTTCGTGGCGCTGGACGAAATTCAGTCGATCAACTTCCCCGATCCGAGCGAGATGCAGGGCGGGCTTAAAGCCTACATGGAAAGTGGGGAGATCACGGTCGGCAAGACCCGTATCATCGGCGAGGCCGGTGTCATCCTGCTGGGGAACATCCCCCAAACCGAGATGGACGAAACCAAGGACATGTTTCAGAAGTTGCCCGCTGTGTTCCACGAGTCGGCATTGTTGGATCGGTTCCACGGCTTTATCCGGGGACGCGACATTCCGCGCATGAGCGAGAACCTGAAAATCAACGGATGGGCGCTGAACACGGAGTATTTTTCCGAAATTATGCACCTGCTGCGTCAGCCGTCGGAAACACTGATTTACCGTCATGTCGTCGAAAGACTTGTGGAATATCCTTCAGGAGCGGACACTCGTGACACGGAAGCGGTGTTGCGGCTTTGCACAGCCTACCTCAAACTCTTGTTTCCGCATGTTACCAATCCGGACGGGATCGATAAGGGGGAGTTCAAACGATACTGTCTACGTCCCGCCGTGCAGATGCGCACGGTGATCCGGCAACAGTTGCAGACGATAGACCCACTTGAATACGGCGGGAAGAACGTGGCCCCATACACGCTGCGGGAGGTAGCGCAATGAGCAGCGGGAAACAGGTAGGATGCTGCTTCTGCAGCAAGGAGAAACTTTCCAAGGATGAAATCGGGCTTAGCAAGAAACTCATTCACCGGCAGACCGAACGGATGGTTTGCTTAACATGCATGGCAGCGTATTTGGAGACGACGGAAGAGTATCTTACGGAGAGGATCGAGGATTTTAAGCGGCACGGTTGCGCGTTGTTCCGGTGAGACAGGGGCGGAGAACAGTGAGCCACTGGGGGCATCGGAGCGCACGAGGATCGAAGAAAACATACACTTAATTTCAAAGGAGAACGGGTAGAGTCCACGGCAACCGCATCAAATCCTCAGGAAAGATTACTTACATTGGGTTTTTGTCTCTTCAATGCTAGCAGCGAAAGATTCCTGTGCGTTGAGTTTCTCTTGGATTCACGGAGGTCTTCGCATGTCAATCGCACGAGCGGCCTACGATCAACCGAGTCGTCGTGCTGTGGATGGACGAGATGGAAGATTTGGTTTTCTTTCCGAATCGCTACTACCTTCCGTTTACGCAAGCGAAGCGATCCGAGAGATCCTCGACCATCACGGATGTCACTTGACTGTCTTCGGGAGTTTTACGTTTTCGGAGCCCGAAGACTTGCCTGCGATTGAAAATGTGCTCGGGCAATCATGTAGCGGGTCAACCAGCGTATCGTCTTCCGCGAAGCGACAAGGGATGATATGCGCACGTATTTGCGGGATTTGTTGGCGTACAATCGCCTCCGGACCACCGGTGGTCCGGAAACCTTTCCGTTCAGCGCGAATGCATTCGACCGGCTGGTCCAGTCCTCCGTCTCGAAGACACCCCGTTTCATGAACAAGCTCTGCGATTCGCTGCTTCGTAAAGTCTTGAGTCACTTCCCAAACGACATGAAGCCTGGTGAAGCATTTCCCGATGCCGTCGTGGATCAGGCACTGCCTGGGTTACTGGATCTTCTGGAAGATGTCCGCGGATGGCACGACGGCCTCGGAGTGTCCTTGTCATTGTAGGCCGTTGACGCATTCGTCAGGGGCGAGCGATTTGGCAATGTCTTCGGCTAGATGCTGCCGCAAGTCGCTCGGCCAACACTTCACCTGTTGGAAAACCTGCGCAAACTCCTAGGATGGCCGGAGAATCCGACGTTTGCGGCTTCTTGAACCGATAGAATTGCTGCCGCCCGCCCTCCTTCTCCTGGCTTTGATACTCACATTCCGCACCTTCTTTTGAAGGTTTGCAGACCGCCTGGAGGTATGCCAAGGAGTTTGATCAGCTTTTCTTGCACGGGCGAGAGTTCGGCCAGTTGCCTCAGTTGCGACGCGCCGTTCTTCACGATGACGATGCAGAGAGTACTAAACGCATTCAGGATGGCGGGACCCGTCGGGGCAGGACTGGGTCGATTCTCTGGGTATAGACCATACATGGGCTTTCCCTGAAGACTGCGACGAACTTGACGTTCCATCAGGCTCAGCACGATCAGTGCCCACACCACGATGCAGAGGAGGCCAGCGATGCGCTCCGGCTTCTCTAAGAACATCGGAGCCACGGCCAAGGGACCTTTCAAGTAGTGCATGCGCTGCTCGACGCAGATTTGACTCTTGTATTCGCCCAGGATCGACGCCGTCGGGTACTGGCGGATAGGATAGTCCGTCTTCAGGATATAGGCGCCTTCCAGCTGTTCCCAACGCTCCACGGCCTTCGCGTTGAGGCCCCAGGTCAAATGATATCGATTCTTGCGACAGGTCAGGGCGTACTCGAATAGCTCACCTTCTGAGTATTTTGCCTTTGCCGACTCAAGCCGTCGCACAATCACATCCTCCGTCTTGAGGCTGTACCGGTTGAGGTTCCGCGTCACGGCCTCAAATTCCGCCTGAATCTTCGCCACATGGCGTTCCCGCGTGGCCTTTTCCTGTCGAGCCTTCGCTTGACTCCACACAAACACCACGCGATGCTTCGAGGTGACCTTCCGGCCATTCACCTCTCCGCTGATGCTGTCCAGCATTTCACAGGCGAGATACTGATCACGTTTTTCCGGCGGCAAGCGTGCTTGACTCTTGGGAGCGTAGTCTACGGGCTGCAATTGCTCACGACGCTTCAAGAACTCATCCTGCAGCTTCGGCGAGAATACGCCGGCGCAGAGAAACTGTCCGCGGCCCGCTTTAATCGTCAACAGGTTCTCCGGCGTATCGAGCTTACAGTCAGCGACATACTTCAGCCGTGTGTTGGACGGCAATCGCTTTCGGAGTTCCTTAAGGTTCTCGATATGCACTGGCGATTCCGCGGCGTTCCCGTCCAACGGCAAATGTCCGATCGGCACGCCACCATCATGCGTCACATTCAGACCCAATTGAATCTGTTTGACATTCTTACGGCCGCTCTTCGTCCGACCGT
>Ga0351887_10164_pt1 | contig 13884 bp, 7 predicted proteins | sample TotcelFGM3001L15_FD_206760 | JGI IMG/M metagenome (GOLD analysis project Ga0351887, IMG submission 206760) | Enriched cells from coal bed in the Powder River Basin, Montana, United States - Total cells FGM rep3 HSBNCT.FGM.300.1.L15 ...
GGAGCGGAGCGGAAGACGTCGCCTTCGGCCCGATCGTTCTTCTGCGCCCGGCCGTTGGGCATCACGATGATCATCGGCACGGCCTTGCCGTCGGCCAGCAGATTGTCGAGCAACACGTTGGGCTTGGCAAAACGCTGCCATTCGTTCTCGTCGCCGCCGATGCCGTGCAACAGATACAGCACCGGGTACTTGCGGTCCTTGGAATAGCCGGGCGGCGTGTAGACCTGCATTCGGCGAGTGGCACCCACGGACTGCGAATCGTAGGTGATCATCTCCACCTGTCCGCGCGGAAGGCCCTCTCGCCGCAAGTCCAATCCAGCGGGTGGATCAGGAAACACCTGCTTGTCATCGGGGCCGAGGTTGATTTGTCCGCCGAATCCGCCCCGACCAGCCGCTCCGCGCCGCGGCGGGGCGTCGGCCACCGGTGCGGCTGCCGACGCCAGCGACACGCCTGGCGCAGCCCCCTCGAGCCTCGATGATGATACGGGTCTGGAATCCTCGGCCGCGAGCTGAGCGGACCGTGTCCGCCACGGCGGGGAAATCGCCAACGCGATCAGGACGACGAAAATGGGGAAACGCTTCATGAGTTGCTGCTCCGGGACAAGGTTGTTCTCGATGCCGTTGTTCTGGATGGAGTCTAGCTTGACCGCCGACACGCCACTGCCATACACACTACCATAGGGACACAATTTTAACATTGTTTTGCGCAGATTCCCTTGACCGCAATTCGCTTGCCCCCAAAAAACTCCGCCTGCCCCTCTCCGTCTTTCACCGACCTCTGGCATTCCCTGTTCCCCCGCTTTTCTCGAATCCGTCGCCAGACCTTGAACGACCTCCGCTGGTCAACCGAACCGCTGCACTTGGGCAATTGGCAACGGGCCAACCGCGTCACAAACCTCCCTGCGCCACAACCAGGAAAGAGCAAGGGAGTTTTGCGACTTTCCGGTTTCCCGAAAGGGAAGAGCCATCGGTTTCGTTTCGCAACGTGCCGACCAGACGCGAGACAGCGTCGGCAGGGGCAGCCAAGACCACCTCGTCAGATTCCGAGCTGCCAACCAGCGTCACGGAATGTGCTTCCCCAGTCAGGCAGGTGTCCTGGGCTGGACCGTGCGCTGCCAATCCACTGCAGACCAGCAAAGCGAGCAACGCCTTCCATGGACACAGCAGGTTTTCAGAGGACCGCATCGAACCCTCTTCACGGGCTGGGCGACCGCTGTCAGAATCCGAACTGCAGCTGGGTCCGCATCAACCAGCCTTCGGAACCCGGCAGGATGTCCAAGCGAGGGCTGCTGACCGGCATGCCGTTCATGCGGGACGCATCGAGAACGAGCTTGGCGTTGTGGCCCTTGAGATACCAGGCCACGCCGAGACCAAGTTCATCCGTACTCTGCCGCATCAGCCCCAGGGTTCCCGAGTTGCCGGCGATCCGCGACCAGCGGGCGAGCAGTTCCAGTTTTTCGGGAACCACAAACTGTCCGATCTGCAGGTTGAAGCCGTGATCCGACAAGCCGGAGATGTCTCCTCCACGAAAGTTGCCGACACAACGCCAATAGTACTCGGCGATCACCGAACACCCGCGGAACTTCCCATGCGCGTCGACCGTGTACAGCCCGGCATCGTAGGCGCTTACGTCGGCGCCGCTGGCGTTCAGCAAGTCTGCCAGGCGTTCCCCGGAATCGATGACTCGCGGCTGAGCAAACTCGTTGGTTCCGATGGCGTCGACACGGGTGGCAGCGAAACCGCAACCGAACCGGAGCGCGGGCTCGGCATGCCAGCTCAGGTCGGGTTCGCCGTCGCCCCCGAACTCGCCGAGCAGATCCGTGGACATCCGCGCCGACCAGGCAAAGTTCTGATCCAGCCCCGCGTCGCGGATGTTGGTTTCCGCCCCGGTCTGAAAGCCGTTGAAGATGGCAAGTTCCCAGCGGACGGGCGCCGTCCAAGCGTCGAGTTCCCCGAACAAACCGACGCCGATACTGCGATTGAGATCGAAAAACAGATTGGCCGTGGTGCGTTCATTGAACTGCAGCCGTCGTCCCGATTCCTCGCGCGAGCGGCTGAAAGGCACCTTCCACTTGCCCGCCTTGACGCCCACTTTGCCGGCCGTACAGCCGAGCAGATCGCATCCCAGATCGTAGCTCACAAAGTAGTCCAGAAAGATCGCCTCCGAGGCTTGATCGCTGTTCCCATCAAATTGGAAGAAATACCTCAAATGCGGCGAGTACGCGTGCCCGCCAAGACTGAGCCGGAGCCGTTCGATGGAGAACAGGTTGAGATCTTCCTGATGCTCGCCGGAATCGAACCACGTGTGCCGCAGTTGCACCCAGCTGTTCACACGCAGGAAAAATGGAAAGTCTGTGGCGGAGACGCTGTCCAGACCGTGATTTGCAATTACGAAGCCACCGTCGTAGCCGGCGTGTGCTGGCAAGGAATCGCTGGGCTCCAGCATCGCGGTGGCTTCGTAGGATACCGTCTCGATCGGCGGCAATCGCGCGGGTTGGCCGGCATCCGCGGGAGCGTTCCAAACACCGTCCCGTGCGGCGGTTGACATCCAATCGCCGCCTGCCCCATCACGGGCTGTGGCAAGCAGGATCGGGACGAGCAGTACGCCAAGCCAGAGCGTTGGACGGTAATGCCCGTCGCGAATCGTGTTGTCGCGAGGCTTCGGCTGTTTCATCGCCCACGTTTCATGAACACCGTGTGGAACCTCTCGGCCCTGACCAAACAGCCGTCCTACTTGCAGTCGTCTTCCGGGCAACCGCCGCGGCCAAATCGCCAGGTAATCCCGGTCCCGACCCAATACGACTCGACCGTGGCGGTCGTGATGCCGAAGGTCTGCGACTGCTCGAACATCCCGCCCGCGAACAGATCCAGATCGACGCCGGGCAGCACGTCCCGAACGCTCACGCCGCCCGTAAGGCGATGCTGGGGAATGGCCGCAAACAACGCCTCGATGTACCGCACGTGATCGGCACCGCCGGGCGGCACGATGCCCCCGATGCGATCACCCAACGTGTCGCGCATGGGGTTCTCGTTCCAGGCATACCCCAGCCGCAGTCGGACCCGTTGGCTGACCGCGTATTGCGTCCCGAACTGCAAAGCCCATTGGTCGTCGAAAATCGCTCCGAACAGTTCGGTGCCGGTGTACTGCTGGTAGACGGCATCCATGGCCAGCAACAACCGTCCGTCCATCAGGCTTGTGTTTGCAATCCCCAGACCGATTACCTGCGGCCGATCGACCGAGACATCGAAGAACGTGCCCGGGGCCAGATTCGCGAAGCCGACCAGATTCTCGAAGGTGTACCCGGTCTTCGACCGCCAGTAGAGCCCCATGTTTGTGTCCGGGCGCAACGCGTAATTGAGCCCCACCGAACCCCGCAAGGCGTAGTCGGTCGACGAGCCGGTGATGCCGACGAAGGGACCGTCAAGCGTCGCGTTCGAGAGCGCGATCGAAGCCCCGAAGGCCAACTGGTCCGTCAGGTCGACACCGGCGCCAGCGACGATATCCAACGCGACCAGGCTGGCATGAGTTCCATTGGCCTGCGGAATATGGCGGAAGTCGACGCCGGCGCCCGAGCCGGCGATCAGGCCCAAACCGATGGTGATCGGCAGGCCCTGCGCGCTCAAGTCCTGGGTAACGCCGATGTTCGGAGCGGCGATGCCTTGAGCGTCAGACTTCGCGTCCGCAAAGGGAGTGATACCGAGCAACGGCAGGCCGTCATCCGCAACGCTCAGATTGTAGGTCGGTTCGATCCACGCTCCGCCGAGTCCGAACTGCGTGCCACGATACTGCGTCAGCGTGGCCGGATTCCCGTTGATCGCCGACTGCACATCTTGCGGAAGGGCAATGCTTGCCCCCGCCATGCCGCCCGAAGCGGGCATCAGATTGTTGAACACCTCGACACCAAAGGATTGGGCGTGGCTGACTTGGGCTGAGAGGACGACGAGTGTCAACACGAGGGGAGCGAGGCGACCGTTCATTTTCTTAACTCCGCAAGGAATATGAGGAGAAGGATCGAGGGCGAATATCGAGCGGCTTCGTCAGCATGCCTATACGTTGCATTTTCGACACAAGCATTTCAAACCGAACAGAGATTCCCGAGGGAGACGACCGATGGTGGCAAGGATGCCTGGACTCTTTGCGATAATCGACATGACCCACACGATTGCTATCCTCGTCCCAGATTGCGCCGCTTGCCACGAAGATTCCGGCAAATCCATTTGGGTGGAAGGATGTGGGTTTCTTGGGACTACACGATTGTCCCTTTGGGAAACGGCTCGTCCGCAGCACCGGCGGTCGGGCTGCAGCAGAGTTCTTCCCGGCGGAACGATCGCCCCATTCGGGAAAACGCGCCCGATTGTTGACTTGAGGAAACGGGTTCGGTAAGGTGATGGCATGTCCCCGGGCGGTTGATGCCCTGGCCGCCGGGACGTTGCCCCCCAAGCTTCCGGGCCGTTTCCGCCATGAGATTGATCAAAGTCGCTGCCGCTGTCTTGAATCAAACCGCCTTGGCGTGGGACGACAACAAGCGACACATTGTCCATGCCATCCGCGCCGCGCGGGAACGGAAGGTCAGCGTGCTGTGCCTGCCCGAGTTGTGCATCACCGGCTATGGGTGCGAGGACGCTTTCCAGTCGCCGGGCGTCCAGCGGATGGCGCAGCAAGTGCTGCAGGAGATCCTGCCCGAGACGCGAGGCATGATCGTTTCGTTGGGGTTGCCCCTGCTGCACGGGGGCGGATTGTTCAACACGGCCTGCCTGGCGGTCGACGGGCAACTGTTGGGGTTCGTTGCCAAGCAGAATCTGGCCAATGAAGGGATCCATTACGAGCCGCGTTGGTTTCGTCCTTGGCCCAAGGGGGTCTGCCTGGAGACCGTGTTTGCGGGACGGCGGTATCCGCTGGGCGATCTGATCTTCAAGTGCGGCGACCTGGCGATCGGATTCGAGATCTGTGAGGATGCTTGGGTCAGCGACCGTCCCGGTGCCGATCTGGCCCGCCGCAACGTCGATTTGATTCTGAATCCCAGCGCCAGCCATTTCGCCTTTAACAAGCACCAGATTCGTCGTCGGTTTGTCCTGGAGGGCTCGCGGGCCTTTTCCGTCAGCTACGTGTACGCCAATCTGCTGGGCAACGAAGCCGGCCGCGCGATCTACGACGGCGACGCCATGATCGCCAGCGGCGGCCAGTTGGTAGCGGTGGGCCCACGATTCTCGTATGCAGATTTCTGCGTGACCGCCGGGATGGTGGACGTCGACGTGACGCGCATGCAACGCGCTCGAGCGGGGAATTATCGAGTCGATTTGCTTGCCGAACGAGCGGCTTGCGCCAGCGTCGACTTCCCGTTTCCCGCCGTGAGCCCGGAGCCGCAGCAGCCCACGCCCGCCGCTTGGGAATCCGGACCGTTTGTCAAGGAAGAGGAGTTCGCCCGCGCGGTCTCGTTGGGACTGTTCGACTATCTGCGCAAGAGCCGTTCGCGGGGCTTTGTGGTGTCGCTCAGCGGCGGTGTCGATTCGGCCACGGTAACCATCCTGGCGGCCCTGTTGGTCCAGTTGGGCAGCCGAGAACTGGGACTGCGCGGGTTCCTGGAGAAGCTGGATTACATTCCGGGGTTGAGCGATGCCAACGAGCCGCGCAAGGTCGTCCGGCAGCTGCTCAGTTGCGCTTATCAGGCGACCCGCAACAGCTCGGCGACAACGTGGGAGGCGGCGCGTGGCGTGGCCGATGCCGTTGGCGCCGAGTGCTATCGGTTCGAGGTCGATGCCTTGGTACAGAATTACGTCGGGACGGTTTCGCAAGCCATCGGCCGGCCGCTGACGTGGGAACAGGACGATATCGCCCTGCAGAATATCCAGGCCCGCGTACGAGCACCCAGCGTGTGGCTGCTGGCCAACTTGCGAGGCGCTCTGTTGCTGTCCACCAGCAATCGCAGCGAAGCGGCGGTGGGCTATGCCACGATGGACGGCGACACCTGCGGCGGGCTGTCGCCGATCGCCGGCATCGACAAGGCGTTCCTGCGCCGCTGGCTGGTCTGGATGGAACAGCACGGGCCCGACAGTTGCGGCCCGTTGCCGGCACTGAGCAAGGTCAACCAGCAGGCGCCGACGGCCGAGTTGCGTCCGCCCTCGGCGGGGCAGACCGATGAAGACGATTTGATGCCCTACGACGTGCTGGATGAAATCGAGCGGGCGGCGATTCGAGACAAGCTGACGCCGGTCGAAGTGCTGCAACGGATCGAGGCGCACCGTGGACCTTACACCCGCGAGCAACTGGTCCTTTGGATCGGACGGTTCTTCCGCCTGTGGTGCCGCAACCAATGGAAACGGGAACGCTATGCTCCCTCGTTCCATCTGGACGACGAAAACCTCGACCCGAAGACCTGGTGCCGGTTTCCGATCCTGTCCGGCGGATTTGAGCGAGAGCTGGCGGCGTTGCGGGCGTATGCGGACCAAGTGTCGCAAGAATCGTAGTCGTCAGGCTCCACCGTGACGCCAGACAATCACGGCGACCGTGATGACCACGTGAAAATCCCGGTCGTTATTGACGGAACGATCCTAACCACTGCCTGCCCAACCAAGATTCTATATCCCAACGAACCGCCAGACCGAGAGGCTCACCAATGTACCGCCAACAGCATCTTGCCGGATTATTCGCACTCCTTTCCCTTCTTTCTGTTGTTTTCGGCCTGCGATCTGTCGGGGCCGCAGAACTGCCGTTGCAGCTTCGCTACCGTCAGGAAACCAGTCCCGGCAGCGGCCGCCATCACACCCTGGTCCGCGACGAGACCTGGGAGCCGGTTCAAACGGCCTTGATCGTCTGCGACGTCTGGGATTTGCACCACTGCCTGAACGCGGTGCGGCGCGTCGAGCAGTTGGCTCCGCGGCTGAACGAAGTGGTCAACCAGGCCCGGCAGCAGCAGGTGACGATCATCCATGCTCCCAGCGATTGCATGGCGACTTATGCCGGGCATCCCGCGCGGAAGCGGGCGGCCGAGACGCCGCGGGCGGCCAACTTGCCTCCGAATATCGGTTCGTGGTGTACCAAAATCCCGGCCGAAGAACACGCCGTGTACCCGATCGACCAGTCGGACGGCGGCGAAGATGACGATCCCGAGGAGCACGCCCAATGGGCAGCCAAATTGACGGCGATGGGCCGCAACCCGCGTGCGCCGTGGACGAAACAATACGAGGGGGTGGCCATCGACGCCGAGCGGGATTTCATCAGCGATCGGGGCGAAGAAGTCTGGAGCATCCTCGAACAGCGCGGGATCAAGAACGTGATCCTGACCGGCGTGCATACCAACATGTGCGTCTTGGGACGGCCGTTCGGGCTGAGGCAGATGGCCAAGAATGGCAAGAACGTCGTGCTGATGCGGGACATGACGGACACCATGTACAACCCCGCGCGGGCGCCGTACGTCAGCCATTTCACGGGCACCGACTTGATTGTTGCCCACATCGAAAAGTACATCTGTCCAACCATTACCAGCGGCCAGCTCCTGGGCGATGGCGTGCAGTTCCGGTTTGCCGAAGACCGCCGGCCACACGTGGTCGTCGTGATGGCTGAGGACGAGTATCAAACCGAACGGACGCTGCCGCAGTTCGCCTTGGACCAGCTGGGCAAAGACTTTCGCCTCAGTTACGTGTTCGGCAGCGATACGGACCGGAATGACATCCCGGGTTTAGCGGTGCTGGACGAAGCCGACGTGGCCGTCATCAGCGTCCGCCGTCGGCCCTTGCGTACCGACCAGTTGGCGCTGGTGCGGAAGTACGTCCAAGCCGGCAAGCCGGTGATCGGCCTGCGGACCGCATCCCACGCCTTTTGCCTGCGCAACCAACCGCCCCCGGCGGACTGTGCCGACTGGCCTGAATTCGATCCGCAGGTTTTTGGGGGCAACTATACCAATCACTACGGCAACCAACTGCAGACCACGATCCGCATCGCGGACGGCGCGGCCGAGCACGCGCTGCTGAGCGGCGTGGGCAAGGAGCCTTTTATTTCCGGCGGTTCGCTGTACAAAGTCTCGCCGTTGGCCGCGAAAACAACGGTCCTGTGGACCGGCCGCGTCGAAGGCCAGCCGGAGGAGCCCGTCGCCTGGACCTTTGAGCGATCCGATGGCGGATGGTCCTTCTACACCTCGCTGGGCCACGTCAAGGACTTTGAAGTTGGGGCCTTTGCGAGTTTGCTTCGCAACGCGGTCCACGCGGCTGCCCGACAGCCCACGCCGCAGGATTGACGCCGTTTGCTCGTCGCCGTTTGCTCGTCGCCGTTTGCCGGCGAGAGCTTCAGGCTCGTGTCCTATCATCGCGCCCACGTTACCCCGCTGGCCTGCGCCGCCTGGCCGTTTTACGTTCGGCCGGGGGGGGCACGTTTTCCAGGTGATGGAGTGCCGTTCGCGCCCGCCAACGCACCTGGGGGCTGGGGTCGCTGTTCAAGGCTTCGAGCACGGCGCCGCGGGCACTTTGCCAATATGGGGCAGATTGTCCCAAGACAGCCAAGGCATCCGCACAAGCGGCTCGTACGGATTCATCCGCGTCCGACCGCAGCGATTCGCTCAGGACCTCGACCGTCTGCGGACGTTCGGCCGCGGGCGACCCCGTCGCTTCCATTTGCAGCAGCCAGCGGACCGCGAACTCGCGGTCCGTCGCCGCCCGGGTCCCGTCGCGGAGCACCGTCCACAGCGACTGGATGACGTCCGAATCGGTCCACTCGGCCAGCCGGCGGTCACGGACGAGAACGTCGTGCAATTGCCCCGGCTCGAACGCCGACAAGTCCGGCAAGTGTTCCCGTAGCAGGTTCAGCAGCCGGTCCGGCTCGCCGAAATCAGGCCGCTCGCCTTCGTCGCTTGGCACGGCCGCCGGAACGGCGACCGCCTGCGGCGGCGATACGGCTGCGGCGTCATCCTGGGCCGGCTGCAGCGGCTCGTCCGCAGCGTCAGGCGGCGCGGCCGGACGAGTCGCCCCGAGGATCTCGCGGCACAGATCGTCTGCCGTCCAGTCTTCGTGCCACAGCGTCTCGCCTTGGCGAAGGGGCGCAAACAGTTGAGCAACCCGCATGCCGATGTGATAGCCCAATCGTCGGTACGACTCGACCTGCTCCGGCTCGTACACCTGGTCCGTGGTCGGCTCGTGGGGAAACTCGTGGTTCAGGCGGCGGTATTCCAATAAATCCAGCGGTTCGTCGCCTGTGAGCGAAGGCTTGATGTACACCAGCAGCCCCTCTTCTGCATCGGGGTACAGAATCCGCGCCAGCAGCACGTGATCCTGGGTATGGCAACAACGGTTTGCCTGCAGGTCACGCCAATTGCCGTCGTCGATCTCCGGACAAGCCAACGGCAAGGAGAGATCGCCCGGTTGAATTTCGTTCTCGAACGAGTTGCCGTCCAGCTTGACCAGCTGCACGCCCCCGTGAATGCGAGCGGTTCGAACCGCCTTGGCCAAGTCCACAAAATCATGCCGGGGATCATGACCTGCATCCACGGCGAAAACCAGTCGGCAGCGTCGGGACAGCAGCTGAACCAATCCCAAATTCTCGCTGATCCCGCCATCGGTGACAAAGAAGTAGGGCCGCTTGCGCGGGTGCCGAAACATCGACGCCAGCAGGGTCAGCAGATTGGGGCGAGTCGCGGTGGGCGCGGCCAGAGGATTCGGAAGCCACTGGCCCAGGCGGAGATTCAGCACCATCATCAGGAACGTCACCAGCCGATTGCTCGAGTGTCCGGGGCTGATCGCCGCTCCGGACAGGGCGATTGCTTCGGCCAACGTCAGCCGGTTCAGATCCCCGCGAATGCGACGTTCGTACTCCGCCGTGGCCACGTAGCCAGTCAACCGCGAACCGCAGTAACGGCTGGACATCAGAAACGAATCCAGCCAGCGGTCATCCTGGTTGGCGGAAGCCTGTTCCAATGCCGAAGCTTCGTGCTCGGCCTGGACCGACCGACTGCCGGGCGCGCTGACCGTGGTCGAGATCAGGTGGTATGGACTGCCGTAGTGCGTCGCGTCGATTTGAGACAATGGCATCGCGAGGCTCTTGCCCGGCTTCTGGACCAGAAATGCCTGCACGAGGCGATCCCGGTAGTAGCCGTGCATCGACAGGGCGTTCAGATTCAGGCGGCTGCACACGAGAAAAGCTCCCAGGGATACGAGAACCCACTTCAGCCGCGTCCACTGATCCTCGTAAATCGACACCAACCGCCGAATCTCCGAACGGGGACGGAATACATGAAAAAGACTATGCTCCAGCAGCAGACGGTTCAGTCGCGGCAAGTCCTCCTGGGGAACGTGCAGTGCGCCGACGCGGCGAGCCTGCGATACGAGCCGGGGGAAAGCCGGATCGTAGGCAGCTTTGGAGGCGTGGAGAGTCTCCCATAGACGCGTTTCCACATTCGTGCCGCCGACGGCGTTCGAAGGCGACTTTCGCGTCCCCCCCACCTCCTCGGTCAAGATCTCCAATTGTCGATCCAACAGGTCGCGGTCGGCCAGCACGTGTTGATTCAGCACATAGGCGATCTGTGTCTGCAGCGTCTCCTGCCGTTCCTTGGCATCCCAATACGCGCTGACCCGGTTTGTATCGCCGCCCATCCAGCCCAGGACATGATAGATGCGGCGCAGGTACCCTGACAACGGCTGCCACGCCGCCTGCTGCCACGGCCGCCGGTAATAACTCGGATCCTCCATAAGTGCCCGCCGACGGCGTTCACAGGCATCCATCACGTGCATCAACTCCCAGCTGCGCAGGTACAGGAACTCCCAGGGATGCACAGCGGCCAAACGCTCCCAAGCGGGCGCCGTGCCGTCCTCAGCCTCCGGCCCGAGAAGACGCTGAAGCCGGCTGTTCGGCGATCTGGCCACTTCCTCGCGCCCCCAGAAGTCGCGTACCGCGACGAGGTACTTCGCCAGCTCCGTCTTCTCCAGCGGACCGCCTGGCAAGAGCGACTGGTTGCCGGACGCGAGGGAATCCGGCCCTGCCAGGATCAATGCGGCGACGGCGTGGAGATACGCCTGGTTTCGCTGGCTCGCGCCACTGCCGGCGTCTCGGCAGAGGTCGCGGGGGATTTTGCGCAGCAAGGACATCGCGTTGAGCCGCGTTTCATCGCTTGACGCATTCTCGTCGTTAGCCTCAACGCCGCGCATTCGCGCCAACGACTGTCGAATGGCGTCGGCTTTCTCTTGTTGTTCGCCCCGAACCTCGTCATCCTGATGGGGCATGACGAAGGCCAACAGCGAAGGCCAACTCTGGATATCCCGAAAGATCAGGTCGCGATACGGAAACGTATTGTATCCCGAGATGTTCTCCCGCGCCAGCAGCCCGATCAGGCACAGTGGCAGGCCGACCAGCAGCGCCGTGCTGGCGGTCAGAAACACGGCCCGTTCCCATTTCTTCTGCGGCCGCACCCCGCTTTGCAACAAACGCCGTGGCTGCAACAAAGGCAACAAGCCCACCAGGATCAAGACGACCACCGGTCCCCAAATCTCGGGTCGGATCGAAATCGTCTGCGCGCCGAACAGATGCTCCATCCAAGCGCCTCCGGCAATGTCTCCGTTGCCCACCAGCAGGGCTCCGCCGATCAGCAGGGATGGCACAGCCAAGTAGAGAAAAAAACGAGCGTACCTGCCCGTGGCCTCGGAACCGCGGCGGTAGAAGGACAGCAGCCAAGCGATCAGCCAGATTCCGAACAAGAACAAGGCGGGCCAAAACGGAGCCATCAAGTCGTCGCCCCAACCCAACAGCTCTGCCCGATCCCGCACCCAAGGGAAATCCAGCGCCCGCCAAGCCAAGGCTGTCAACGCGCAGACGGTGAGCATCGCCGAAAAAATCGCCAGGTTGACCAGCACCACCCCGATCAGCCACTTGTTGAACAAGAGCCACGGCTTGAGCAGATAATGCCCGCTGTAGATCAGCCGCTGGATACTCGGCGGCTGCTTGTGACCGGGCTCCTCGCACAACGGAAAATTCTGTTCCGTAAACGGCTGCTGATCGCGCAAGGAAGTCGAGGTCAAATGGCCGCCGATGTAGCCTCCGCCAGAAACCGTGGACAGGTAATCGACAAACCGCCACAAGCCGGTGCGATGCAAGGCCTGAACGAAACCCGTCCCGAAACACGCTGAACGTAATCCCCCGCCGGACAGACAGAGCCCGACCAGCTTGCCTTCCGAATGCGGACGGGCGACTGGATCGCCGGGCGTCTTCAGCAGCCGCTCGGCTGCCGATAGCCCCGCCGCTTGGCGGCGTTCTTCGATCGATTTCCGTTCTTCTCGACGGACCTCGTCCAACTCAAGCGTCGCAGGGATTTGGGACATGGTTCACACGCCTTTCAAAAGACATGAATCCGTCCGCCGTGACGAGGTGAACTGCTTCTGGCTCTCCCGACTGTGACAACTGGGCTTCTGTCACTCTTCCGACAAGATCGCGAACAAACGTGATTGTGTTACCTACACAGAAGAGCTATCAAGAACCGCTCTTTTCTGACCCCCTTGATGCTAGCGGTCGCCGTGTTGACTGTCAACAGGCCCGCACGGAAATGCCCCAAGGAAATCTGCCCGCAAGGAAGTCCCTTGATGGCAAAGCGACAACCCAAGTCCGGAGAAGCGGAACGCTGAAAGATCGCCTGTCTCTTATCGCTTCCATAGCGTATCTTTCAACGCCTCGGGGGGCGGCGGAGCGAACCAACGGCTGGCCGCTGCGCCGATGATCAGTGTCGGAAACACGGTGAACGCGCCGTACCACCACTTCGGAATGTCTGTCTGGATAATCACGGCGACGAGCGACACGGCGCCGACCGCCAGGCCGATCAAGACCCCGGGCGAGTTGCTCCGCGGGGAAAACATGCCCAGCAGAAACACGGCCAGCAGGGCGCCCAGCAGGGTTCCCGCAATCGTATTGATGATGTCGATCACATTATTGCCCAACAGCGGGGCCGCCAAAGCGGCGGCGATCACCAGCGCGCCCAGCACACCGGTCATCGCTCGGCTGGCCCGTAGCGACAAATCCTCGCCGCCTAGCCAGTCGTAGACGACCACCGAAGCCACCCCGTTGATTCCGCTGTCGATCGTGCTCATCGCCGCCGCGAACAGGCCGGCCAGCATTAGGCCGACCAGGCCGATGCCGGCGACTTGCCCCGAGACGAAATACGGCAGGATCAGGTCTTCGCTCTCCAGCCTCGGCATCCCCGGTCCGCCCGCTTGCGTGTAGTAGGCGAACAGGGCCACGCCCACCAGCAGAAACAGAAAGCCGAGGCCGGCGTTGATCAGACCACTCAGCACCACCACGCCGCGCGCTTCGCGAAGCCCGCCCGTGCAGACATAACGCTGGATCATGTTCTGGGCGACGGTGTATCCGGGCAAGTACATGAACAACGAAAACGCCACGGCCGTGTAGACGGAATTCGCGGCCGTGAAATTCTCCGCCGCCAACAGATTGGAATCCAGGTGGAACATCGTCCAGCGGCCATGCTCGCTGCCGATCTCCCACAGGCCGCTCCAACCGCCGCGGATCCCGGAAACCGCCAGCAACAGCACCACCACCACGGCGGCGCCCAGCGTGACCGCCTGCAGCACGTCGGTCCAGACCACCGCTCGCAGTCCGCCGATCGCGGTGTAAACCGTCGCGAAAACGCCCAGGCCGATCAGCGTTACCAGGTATTGGGTCTCGTCCAACTGCATGACACTTTTCAAGGTCAACGCGATGGCATACAGCATGGCTCCCATCCAGCCCAGGGCATAGCCGCAATACAGCAGCGAGCCGACACGCTGGACGCTCGGGCCGAACCGCAGACGAAGGTACGCATAACCGCTGCTCACGCGCAGCCGCACGTACAAGGGCACAAAGTCATAGCTCATCGTGCTGGCTTTCAGCGTGCCCTTGTCGCCGTGCAGGAACATCGCCCAGGG
>Ga0351887_10205_pt1 | contig 13525 bp, 12 predicted proteins | sample TotcelFGM3001L15_FD_206760 | JGI IMG/M metagenome (GOLD analysis project Ga0351887, IMG submission 206760) | Enriched cells from coal bed in the Powder River Basin, Montana, United States - Total cells FGM rep3 HSBNCT.FGM.300.1.L15 ...
GCAGGTGTCGATAGGCGTAGGGCGGGAAAGTGAAACGCATCCCGCCTTTTCCAGCCAGGATACTCTTTGACTCAGAAACCTTTCCCGGCCCCCCCCAAAAAAAAATTAAACCGCCGCGCCGGGTTTGAACCGCCGGCGGGTTTACCTTACTGAAGCCCGGATTTCCGGACTAAAAATCGAAACCGAACTTTAAGGAGTTACAACAAATGAAAACGAGTAAGATTTCTTTGGTAGCGGCGTTGGCCCTGTCGTTGACCCTGGGTCTGGCGGCAGCTTCCTGGGCTCGTCCCGGCGGCGGCATGGGCGGCGGCATGATGGGCGGGATGAACCTCACCCCCGATCAGGCCGGAAAGTTCTTTGACCTCAAGGAAAAGTTCCATAATGACACCGCCTCGGTGCGCAAACAGATGATGATCAAGCACGCTGAGTTGGCGGCCCTGTGGAAGGCTGAAAAACCGGATCAGGCGGCCATTACCGCCAAGCAGAAAGAAGTCAACGCCCTTCGGGACCAGATGCAGGAGAAAAGAACGGCTTTCAAGCTGGAAGCCGGTAAGATCTCCCCGGAACTGGCGAAAGGTTTCGGCCGCGGTATGCGTGGCGGCAAGGGCCACGGACGCGGCATGGGTCCCGACGGCTGTCCCATGGTCGGCCCTGGCAGCGGCTCGGCGCCCACTGCCCCGGCCCCCACTGCTCCGGCTAAGTAAGGATTCTCCCTGCTCCACTTAACTACCTTCTGATGGTGAGGGGTTCTTCAACCGGCCCCTCACCTTTTTTCATCCTGCCATCGGGCCGATGCCCTGATCACCTCACTTCCCTTCGCATCCGTCCACAAAATTGGTCTCCACCGGCTGCGAGTCCTTGAAAAAATTCCAGGTTTGCCTTAAAGTTAAGGAAAACAGGTCAATTTCCAACCAAGATTTTTACGCCTATGGCAGTATTACCGATCTATAAATTACCCGATCCGGTGCTGCGGCAAGAGGCCCGAGAGATCACCGAGATCAACGGGAACCTGCAGCGTCTCATCGACGATATGACCGAGACCATGTACGCCGCACCGGGGCTGGGGCTGGCGGCCAACCAGGTGGGCGAGCTCACGCGGCTCATCGTGTTCGACGTCTCCCACAAGGAGGGCCGGCCCCGAAAGATCCAGGTGGTGCTTAATCCCTGCATCGTCGCCGGGGAAGGGGAAATCGTCCACGAGGAAGGCTGCCTGTCGGTAGCCGACTTTTGCGCCGACGTCCGGCGTCATGCCAAGGTGCTGGTCAAAGGTCTGGACCGGGAAGGTAAACCCGTGGAAATTACCGGTGAGGGGTTGCTGGCCGTAGTGCTCCAACATGAGATCGATCATCTGAACGGTATCCTGTTCATCGATCATATCAGCCGCCTCAAGCGGGGTCTCTACTTACGACGTCTGAAAAAACAGGCGGCGGCCAGGTGAAATCAGGACCCTGGCGCCTGATTTTCATGGGTACGCCCCAGTTCGCCCTGCCGTGTCTCGAGGCCGTCCTGACCGCCGGGGAAGAAGTAGCGGCTGTGGTAACCCAACCGGACCGGCCTCGGGGCCGGGGCCGGGTCATGACTGCCTCGCCGGTGAAGGAACTGGCCCTGGCCTGGAACCTGCCGGTGCTGCAGCCAGAGCGTCTCAAGGACCCGGAATTGATCTCGCGCCTTCAGGCGCTGGCGCCGGAGTTGATCATTGTGGTGGCCTACGGACGGATTCTCCCCCCCGAGATTCTGGCCCTGCCGTCCATAGGGGTCCTCAATGTCCATGCGTCGCTGCTGCCGCGCTACCGGGGGGCGGCCCCCATTAATTGGGCCCTGATCCGGGGAGAAAAAGAGACCGGGGTGACGATCCAGTGGCTCCGGTCCGAAGTGGACTCAGGACCGATCTTCCTCCAGGAGCGGGCGCCCATCGCCGCCACCGACAATTTCGGGACCCTTTACGACCGGTTGGCGGAGCGGGGGGCGGCCCTGCTGATCCAATCCCTGGAAATGCTGCGTCGGGGGGAAGGCGTCAAGCAGGAGCAAGACGTCGCCGCGGTGACCCTGGCCCCGCCTATTATTCGGGAGATGCGCCGTCTCCGCTGGGACCTTTCGGCCCCGGAAGCGGCCGGCTGGATCCGGGGCCTGGACCCCAGGCCGGGGGCCTACGCCCTGTGGAAGGGTCGGGTGCTCAGGTTATTCGGCGCCCGGGTCAAAAAAAGCGAGGAGAGTCTGGGTGATCCGGGCACAGTGCTCCGCCTGACCCCTCAAGGACTGGAAATCGCCTGCGGTCAGGGAAGCGTCACGGTTGAGGCCTTGCAGCTGGCCGGACACAAGCGCCTTTTGGCGGCTGATTTTCTGCGGGGCCAACCCCTGATCGGGCAGCGGCTGGAGTAGCACGACTTATGGATGAGCCGGGCACTATCTTGAACGGCGGCAATTCCCTGCGCCCCCAGAAGCGTATCTTCCTGGGTTTGCTGGCCCTCACCTGCTTCCTGTTCACCCTGATCCTGGGTGTCCTCTGGTATGTGCCCTATGTGGGGCTCACCAACATCAGCCCCCGCCTGCCCCTGATCCTGGGGGTCACCTTCAGCATCCTGCTTCTGTTGGTAGTGGGGATCCTGGTCATGCTGGCCCTCACGGTAGTCCTGGGCCGGGACCTGTTCTTTTCCCGCAAACTCCGGGGCCTGGTGATCAAGCTCCTGCTGCCGTTAATGAGCGGGGTGGGAAAATTATGCGGCGTCTCTAAGGAGAAGGTGCGCCGCTCGTTCATCGAAATCAACAATCAACTGGTCCTGGCGCAACACCTGCGCACCACTCCGGACCAGCTGCTGCTCCTGATGCCCCATTGCCTGCAATTCCACGAATGCCAGTTTCGCATCACGGGCAGCACGGTGCACTGCAAACGTTGCGGCAAATGCCCCATCACCGGGCTGGTGGACCTGTCGGAGAAATACGGCGTAGGTCTGGCGGTGGCCACCGGAGGCACCCTGGCCCGGCGCATCGTAGTGGAACGGCGCCCACGCCTGATTATCGCCGTGGCCTGCGAGCGGGACCTCAGCAGCGGCATCCAGGACAGCTATCCCCTGCCAATCTTCGGTATTATCAATCACCGGCCCCACGGCCCCTGCTACGACACCCAGGTGGACCTGGAGAAGGTGGAACAAGCCCTGACCACCTTCCTGACCCCTGCGGCGGTGGCGGCCGCAGCGGCGCCCCGGACCCAGCCGGCCTGATTGAGCGGCGCCCGGACTCGCGGCGGTCATCACCCTAATCGGAATCCCCCGGCTTTATCAAACTGTCAACGGCGGTTTGCGAATCTTCCTCCGATATGGACTTCAATCTCTGGGAGGAGAACCCCCGGTGCCTCCCGCCGCCACTCTTAAACAACCCTATCCCCGGCTCTGCTTTCGGTTCCGGCGGCAATACGGCCGCTTTGGGTTGCGGCAACCTTTCCGCGGGGGGGTCCAGGCTGGAGTCGTCGTTCAATCTCTTCACCAGGCCCGCACCTCTCTCTGGGCCGGAAACGGCTTTCGGCTGCCCGGGGATCGCCGCCTGGTCCGGCCTGAGTGGGGGAGAGGCGTTCATCTCCACCGGCGCCGGGGCCAGGCCGCCGGTCTCTGCCGGCAAATTCTCCCCCGGCTCGAATTCATTCATCAGTTGTTCCAGGGTGAAGTCATAGCCCTCGCGCTTCACAAAGGCTATGAGGTCATCGCCCCGGTCAAAAGCTTGAGCCTGTTTCTCGAACGCAGCGTCATCACGCAACCGTTGGATGAAGTCTTCCAAAGTTTTCATAGGAGCTTCCTTGACTTACCTATCGGCATGGCAGGCGTGGGGCTTGAGTATTTCTTGGTTGATTCGGCCCACGATAGCCCCGTTGGCAAAGGCAAGGGGTCAGGAGGGGGCAGGGAGGATGGGACGGCTCTTTGCCAGGCCGGAGGCGACGCCCGGATTCCACCGTATCGGCGACATGACCCTCAGGCCGTCCTGCCGTCAGGCAAGCCAGCCGCGCTTAACTTGCAACTTATCGGTTTAGTTGGGTTTTTTAGTCAGTCGGCGGCGAAACAAATAAACCAGCAACGCCAGGAATCCTACCAGGGTTAAAGCCACCACAAATGGCTCGATCCGGCTGATGGTGTTGTGGACCGGGTTGATTTCCTTACCTAAGAAATAAGTCCCCAAACCCCATACCCCGGTCCACAGTATGGCCCCCAGGACGTTAAACCCGGTGAATGTTTTCCAGGGCATCGCCAGCATACCCGCCACGATACCATTAAGCTGCCGCAGGCCATCGAAAAAGCGGGCCACCAGCACCACTACCCCGCCATAACGCCGAAATTTTTCTTCCAGGCGCGCCAGACGATCGCCCCGCACCTTGAATCTGGCCAGCAGGGGACGCCCGCCCCAGCGGCCGAGCAGATATCCCAGGCTGTTGCCGAGCCCCGCGGCCAGGCAGGCACAGGTCAACACCCAGACGAGGCTGAGATTACCATGGGCCGCACTCAGGGCGGCCGCGATCAACAAGGTTTGGCCCGGCGCCGGAATTCCCACCCCTTCCACCATAATCGCGGCAAAAACCACGAGATAGCCGTACCGGTGGAACAACGGCTGCACCCTGGCAATCGCCTGCTCGAGATCGTGCTCCAGGTACTCAACCCGGGGCGACGTAGCTTCCCCAGGATCACGAACTGCGGCTGCTCCGGCGAGCGCCGGCCCGGGTGGTCCCCAAGGAGGCATGAAACCGGCCAGGACGAGAAGCATCAGGGTAAGCGCCAGTTTGGCTAACATGAAGAGCCCTTATGGCCATGGCAGTCCTTCCCAGGCCGTCTCTGAACGGAGCGCATCATTCGCGGGTCCGTCGCCGGTTGAAATGTTATCCTTTCACTCCATAAAATCCGCTTCTTCAAAACTTAGGTCCGGCCGCCGCAATAATTTACGCCTTATGAGAAGTTTTGTTATGATTATGCATGATTTTTCCACAAAAGGTGAACCCCGCAAGGAAAATTCACCATCAACTCTGCCAGAGGCTGGACCGATACCCTTGAACAAGCCCTCTTTCTCGCCGCCCCCACCGGGCGCCCGGGCCCTGGCCCTGGACATCCTGGCCGCCGCGGCTCGCACCGGGCAATCGGTGGAAGAGGGTTTGGCGGGCGCCGCCAGGCGTCACCCCGGCTTGCCACGGAGGGAACGGGCCTTGCTGCTGGAGTTGGTCCAGGGCGTGAAGCGCTGGGAGGTGCGGCTGGATTACCTGTTGGCCCGGCTTTCACACCTCCCCCTGGCCAAGCTCCACCCCCTGGTTCTGCAACTCCTGCGCCTGGGGGCGTTTCAGATTCTCTGGCTGGATCGGGTTCCGGCCCGGGCGGTGCTCCATGAGGCCGGGAATCTGGCCAAGGTCAAAGGTCTGCCCCGGAGCCACGTGGGGTTTATCAACGCGGTTTTGCGCCGGTTGGCCGCCGGGGAAGCGCCGCCGCTGCCCGGCCCCGAAGCCGACCCGGTGCTGGCCCTGAGCGTGATCCACTCCCACCCGGCCTGGCTGGTGAGGCGCTGGCTGGCCCAATATGGGCCGGACGCCACCGCGGCCCGCCTGGCGGCCAACAATCAGATCCCGCCCCTCACCGTGCGGGTCAATACCCTGAAGACCGATCCGGACGCGCTCATGATTCGGTTAGCCGCCGAAGGGGTGGAGTCCCGGCGCACCCGGTTTTCCCCGGTGGGCCTCAGCTTCGAATCCATTAAATCCTCCCCCACGGACCTGCCCTCTTATGGGGAGGGCCTCTGGACCTTTCAGGATGAAGGGGCGCAGCTGGCTGCCGTTTTGCTGCCCCTGGGGCCGGACCTGCTGGTGTCCGAGATCGGCGCCGGCCGGGGCGGCAAGACCACCCACCTGGCCGAGGCCATGGGCAACTCCGGCCTGCTGGCGGCGGTGGACAGCCACCCAGGACGGCTCCGGGAGCTGCAGCTTAATGTGCGGCGCTGGGGCGTGACGACCGCGCACCCCCTCCGGGCTGACGCCGCTTTGGCCCTCCCGCTCAAAACCGCCGCCCTGGACGCCGTGGTCCTGGACGTCCCATGCTCCTCACTGGGCATCATCAGGCGTCACCCGGAGATCAAGAGCCGGCTCCGGGAGTCCGACCTGGCCGCGTTCCCGCCCCGGCAGCAGGCCATGCTGGAAGAAGCTGCCAGGCTCTTGAAACCCGGCGGCCGCCTCCTCTACATCACCTGCACCACCGAACCGGCGGAAAATGAAGCGCAGATCAACTCTTTCCTGACCCGGCACCCGGAATTTCATCTGGCCACCGACCCCGGGCGGCTGCCGCCCCAGGCCCGTCACTTGATCCAGCCTCCCGGCTTTTATCGCACCTCCCCGGCGGATCATAACCTGGACGCCTTTTTCGCCGCCGTGCTGGCCAAAAATTGAGACCAGGCCTCACCCCGTCGGCAGGGTGAGACTGAACCCCGGCAGGATACTTGTGAGAAAATTGTTTTTATTTTCTCTTTCTTTTTTGGCGAATACCTTTATAGTGTAAGTAATTCTCTCCGTACCCGGCAGGTGTAGCCGCCGGGAATGTTTGCTCCATAAGTATCTGAGTTCAAGGAAGGACGCCAGGATGCTTAAACTTTCCGACTCCGGCTGTGCAGAACACCATCCGCGGCCCATCACGCTCACCGGTCAGGCGGCAGTCTTGGTGAGCCGTCTGATCTTAAACCTTCCCCCAACTGCGGCCGGCCATAGCTATATCTGCGAGCACGGCCACACTCACTGCCTCACGCTCCAGCCACGCGAGGGGAACATAATCTCAACCCCGCCTCGAATTGGATTTACGGGCAACACGGCTTTCAACCATTAACCCGAGATCGGTTGAGGGAAGTGTCGGGGCAATCTCCCAGGCGTATCCTCAGTGGCACAGGCGTCTCGCCTGTGCAAGGCAGGCTAAACGTTCATGGCCGAAGAATTGGCCACCCCCAAGCATGAAGACCCCTGTAGCGGCGGGTTTAAAACCCGCCCCTACACCTGGACTTTCACGCTAAGCCTCCGATTACAGGGAAATCACCCGTTTAAACGCAACCTGAGACTTCTGCAAAAATCTCGTGCAGAATAGCCGCCCTCGGCTGTCCATTCTCTATGTAAGCGCAGGCGAGGGCGCCTACGCTACATTGATGAGGAAGGATAGCGCTAGGACTTTCGCAGAGGTCTCAACCTGGTATGAGTGGATTGCGACGTGAGGCGTGACCTGCATGCAACCATCTCTTTAATCCCCTAGCCGCTCCGGATTCAAGCCTTCTCTGCGGGGCGGCCGAAAGTCCGACAGTGCCCCGCCGGCACGGAAGTAAAGCTGATGAGCACCTCGCACCGGCCGTCCGTGAGGGGCGTCACCCGGGTGACCTTGCCATAGATATGGCCCGGGGTCGGCTCCTGGTTGTCGTCCAGAAAAGCCAGGCGGAGGTCCTCCCAGGCTTCCAGGGCGCCCTCCGACGTCACCTGGGCGGCGGTGTCGCAAAGATGCGTTACCCAGGCCCGGCCGGTGGCGTCGGTGATAATCTTGTCCTTCAGGCGATGAATCTGCACCCCCACCGGTTCCGGCAACTCGGCCAGCTTCTCCGACTTGTCTGAAAGGCGGATATTGAAAGGGGCGCCGATGGACCGGATCTCATAGAGCGTAGCCCGGCCCGGCACGCCTTTCATCTCCACTTCGAGGACGCTGGCCACTTCCACCAGGTCTCGGACCCGGTTATAGGTGGCGGTGCTGATAAGCACCTGCCCCGCCAGGGCAAAGGCCTCCATGCGGGAGGCAAAATTAACGTCGGAGCCCACCACGCTGTACTTGGTCCGCCGCTCCGAGCCGATGTTGCCCACCACCACCGAGCCGGTGTTCACCCCGATGCCCATGGTCAGCCGGGGGAGGCCTTCAGCTTCGTTCTCGGCGTTGATTTCGTCCATGGCCGCCTGCATAGACAGGGCGCAGGCTACGGCCCGGGCCGGATGATCCTCCCGGGGTTCGGGAGCGCCGAAGAAGGCCAGGATGCCGTCCCCCAGGATTTCGTCAATGACGGCCCGGTGATCCAGGAGAATTTCGATCATCCGGCTCAAATAGCGGTTGAGAAAGGTAATGACCTGCTCCGGGTCCATCTCGGCGATAATGGCGGTGAAGCCCCGGAGGTCAGACATGATAAGCGAGACCTCCCGGATATCGCCCCCCATATCCAGGGCCCCTTCGGATTCCAGCAGTTTGGTCACCACTTCCTGGGTGACATAGCGCCCGAAGGTATCCCGGATGAAATCCCGTTTTTCAATGTATTCGGTGAGCTGCTGCCCCAGTTCATTGAAGGAATGGGCCAGGTCCGCGACTTCGCGCACCCCCCGCTCCGGCACGGCCACCGCAAAGTCGCCTTCCCCCACCTGCCGCACCCCATCCCGGAGGCGGGAGATGGGCCGGGATATGGCGGCAGCAAAATAGAACCCCGATAAGCCGCCCACGAGGCACAGGGCCAGGCCGGCAAAGAGGCCGCCGATCATGACCTCCCTGTTGAGGGCGGCATAATGAGCCTCGATCTGCTGCTTGGCTTCCACCGTGGCGACCTGGCAGGAGTCCTTCATCCGCTGTTGCGCCGGGAGGAAAAAATCATCCAGATTGACGATGGCCGCAGCGATGAACCGGGTGCCGGGGACATGGACCCGCACCGCAAACCTCTTCTTTTCCTTTTTGTCTTTATCGAAAAACGTGAAAAAACCCTGCACATGGTTCTCTTTAAAAGAACGTTTGATCATCTCCGTGGTTTCCGGGTATTGCTTCTGCCAATCCATCTGGTTCCGACCCTCGACGTTTTTGTCCGGGTGAAACAAGATGTAACCGTCCCGGTCATACAAGTCCGTATATCCCGCCGGCCCGTGCGGGGTGTAAATCGACTGGAGGGCGATAGCCCGTAGCCCGGGGTCACGGCGCAGTTTGGCGTAATCATCGAGCTTTTTCCCTTTCAGGACATAGGCCAGTTCCCGGGCCACGTCTTCGGCCTTGTCCCTGACGACGTATTGGCCCATAAGGGTTAGGATTCGATCCGAATGTTCGATATTCGTTGCGGTAACATTGCTCACGGCCTGATCGGCGATGCGGATGGAGCTTTTGGTAAGGTTGCCCATCACGTGGACGTCGATGAACCAGGCGCCGACAAATAATAAGGCGATCAGCGCCATGTAGGACAGAATCAGATAACTGCGCAGTCTCATGGCTACTCCGGATTACGTCAACCTGGGGGACGCAGGCCGCCGGGGCGCGTCCCCTGGTCAGGATTATACAAGGTTTCGGAATAGTTGAGCGAAAAATTGAATTTCTTAAGGACAAAAGCCATTATAGGGCGTCCTGTGGCCGCCGAAATTCACTCGGACGGCGGGCACAGCCCGCCCTATGAGGTTGTAGGGGCGCACCTGCGTATGCGCCCTCGATCCAGGCGGACACATGGGTCCGCGCCTACAGATTAATTACCTGTAGAGCCGCAGATTGGTATCATACCAACGGCCATTTCCTTGCGGATACAACGAAAGATGAAAAAAGGCTGGTGGTGGTGAGGCGGCCGTGCCTGGCCGCCATATCGGTTGGCGGGCGGGGACGCCCGCCCCACTAAGCTATTTTCATATATAGCGTTTGCCATAAATTCTTTCCGCTTGGAGGTTCTTTAAATCCCCCTAAATCCCAGCAATGTCCGGTTATGTTTTTGCAGAATAAGGATGCTTGTTATAAGCAGTCGAAGAAAGAATAAATTTACTAAGCGCGCTTCTTGATCCGAGAAGATTACTTCCCCCTCACCCTAACCCTCTCCCCCATTGGGGAGAGGGGAAAATGTGACACAAATATAATGTCTTATGGTAACTCAACCCGGCGACATCTACTACTCCCTCTCCACCCGCTTCGGGGGGAGAGGGTTGGGGTGAGGGGGGCCGAACGCGCGCATGCAATTTCCTAACCGGACACTGCTGCCTAAATCACCCTTTTTCAAAGGGGGACTTTAATAGCAATTCCTTATAGTTCCCCCCTTTTTTAAAGGGGGGTTAGGGGGGATTTGTGGATATCAAGCATCGGAAAAATCTTTTCGCAACCACTGTAAAGTCCATATTCAAATGCAACAAACTCAGTCGCTAACTCATTGATATTGAATATCTTATTTACCGAAAACAGAAAACGGAAAACAGTATCAGGGGTAGATCCGATCGATGAGACGGGGAAAGGGGATGGTTTCCCGGACGTGGTGCAGGCCGCAGATCCAGGCCACCAGGCGCTCGATGCCCATCCCGAAGCCGCTGTGGGGCACGCTGCCGTAGCGGCGCAGGTCCAGGTACCACTCCAGGGGCTCCTGGGGCAGGTTATGCTCCCTGATGCGGGCCAGTAGGGCGTCCAGGTCATCGAGGCGCTGGGAACCTCCGACAATCTCCCCATAGCCCTCCGGGGCCAGCATGTCCACACAGAGGGCCAGGCGGGGGTCTTCCGGGTCCGGTTGCATGTAAAAGGCCTTGGCCTCCTTGGGGTAGCGGTGCACCAGGACCGGCCGGAAAAAGGCTTGGGAGACTACGGTCTCCTCATCACCCCCCAGGTCCTCGCCCCAGGCTAGGTCTTTGCCATGCCGCTTTAGGAGTTCCAGGGCCTGTTCATAGCTGAGGCGCGGGAACGGCCCGGCCACTTCCGTGAGCGGTGCGGTGTCGCGCTCTAACAGGGCCAATTGCGGCTCCTGGTGCGTGAGCACCCTGAGCACCACAAAGCGCACCAGGGCCTCGGCCAGTTCCATGATGTCTTCCAGGGTATAAAAGGCCGCCTCGGCCTCCACCATCCAGAACTCCGTCAGGTGACGCCGGGTCTTGGATTTTTCGGCCCGAAAGGTGGGGCCGAAGCAGTACACCCGGCCCAGGGCCATGGCCGCGGCCTCCAGATAGAGCTGGCCGCTTTGGGACAGGTAGGCCTTGCCCCGGTCCAGATAGTTGGTCTCAAAGAGGCTGGTGGTGCCCTCGCAGGCCGTGGGGGTGAGGATGGGGGTGTCGATGAGCACGAAGCCGCGGTCGTGGAAGAAGTCCCGGCAGGCCCGGCAGACTTCGTCTCGGATTCTTAAAATGGCCTGTTGCCGAGGGGACCGCAGCCACAGGTGGCGCCGGTCCATGAGGAAGGCCACCCCGTGTTCCTTGGGGGAAATGGGATATTCCGGGGCGATCTGGACGGGAATGACCCGGGTGACTTCCAACTCATAGCCTCCGGGAGCCCGGGGCTCGGCCCGCACCAACCCTTCCAGCTTTACGGAGGATTCCAGGGTGAGCCCTTCGAACTGCTGAAAATCTTCCTCCGGGAGCCTGCCCTTGACCAGCACTCCCTGGGCCAGGCCGGAGCCGTCCCGGAGTACCAGAAAGCGGACCTTGCCGCTGGAGCGCAGGTGATAGACCCAACCCCGGAGGGTCACGGTCTGGCCGGTATGGTGGGCCAGGGAAGCGATGTCAACTGCCGGAGCGGCGCTGGTAGTGGTTGGCATGGTGGTATTAAATCTTCCTGAAAGGTTTTTGGTGGCACCGGTATCCTACCGGTGCGGGTGCACAGGTTGAAAACCTGTGCCACCAAAGTTTAATGTAGGGTGGGCACTGCTCGCCATAATTACTGCTCACTGCTTACCGCTCACCGCTCACTCCTACAACATAATCTTGATATGGGCCTTTTCCCGGAGGGTCTTGACCCAGTCGGCAAAATACTTTTCCATCTCCTGCTGCTGCAAAATTCGGCGAATTTCCGGGGCCGCCTCTTCAAAGGGGCGGGCCTCGCCACTGCGGCGGCCCATAACCTGCATCAATTGAATACCTTCCTGGGTCAGGATCGGGGCCACCTCTTTCGGCTTCAGATTGTTTAAGTATTCGGCCAGCCGCGGCTCTAAGTCGCTCTGAGACACAAACCCCACATCCGAAGGCTTGAGAGAGAATTGCGCCGCGGCTCCCGCCAGAGACTCACCCCGTTTTACCGCGGTCAAGATGGTCTCCGCTTTTTGCTTGGTTTCCTCTTTTTGCGCCTCGGTAGCCCCTGGCGGGAAAGGCATTCTTAAGGTAACGATGTGCACCTGGGAACCGCCTTTCTTGAATTGCTGCTCATAAAGGCGCCGAACCTCGGCGTCACTGACACTGACTTTGGTCCCTACCACCATCACCAGCAGCCGTTCCTGAGTCATTTGATCCGCAATCTGCTGCCTGAATTCTTTTACCGAGAGGCCCGCCTGGGCCAAACCCTTGGCAAAGGTCTCGTCGTCGGGAACATTACTGCGTTGCTTGAACTGGGCCATAGCGGCGTCTATTTCTTTATCGGACACCACGATGCCCCGGCGTTTAGCCTCGGCCTTGGCCAGCTTGCGGTCAATCAGCGCCTCCAGCATCTCCCGCTGCATTTTCTTCGCATCTTGCCCCTTAGGCTTAACCCCGGCCTGAGATTCGACGGTCTTGGCCATGTTTTGCAACTCTGACAGGGTGACAATATCGTTGTTGACTTCGGCCACAATGCGGTCGACCACCTCGGCCACACCCGTCCCCGCCAGCATCAAGTGGATCAGAACGGCGGCAAGAGCAATAAGTAAACGCCCCTCAGTTTTGGTCATGGATTCCATCCTCTATCTCAGCCTTAACAAATGTTGCCAATTCTTTCAAGCAGTTTTCCAATCGCCCAAGCACCGGGCCGGTTTCCGCCAGGTGAATTCGCAGGTTTTGATCCGGGGTAAGGCGAAAAGTGCCCGGCCGCCTCTTGAGGCTGTCAAGCAGACGCGGCAAGTCCAGGCTCTCCGGGTGAGCGAATTGCAGCACCGCGAAGCTGTCCTGAATATCCAGGCGCTTGACCCCCAACTGCCGCAAACGGTGTTTGGCCTGGACCACCTCCAGGAGATTGCGCCCCTCCGGCGGCAGCGGCCCGAAGCGGTCCAGAAATTCCTCTTCCAATTCCCGCACCATGTCAGGCGTCAACCGGCCCGACAGGCGCCGGTAGAGCGCCAGGCGCTGCTGCACATCGGGCACATAATCCTCGGGCAGGTACGCCGCCAGGGGCAGATGGATCTCCGGGTCCGGCGCCTCCTCCTCCATGGGTTCCCCTTTGTATTCGCGAATGGCCGACTCCAGCAGTTGGAGATAGAGCTCGTAGCCCACCTCCAGCAGGTGGCCGGATTGGGCCTGTCCCAACAGATTGCCGGCGCCCCGGATCTGGAGGTCGTGCATGGCGATCCTGAACCCGGAGCCCAACTCGGTGAACTCCATCAGGGCCTTGAGGCGCTTCTGGGCCTCCCGGGTGAGGGCCGCTTCATCCGGAACCAGCAGGTAGGCATAGGCCTGGGCCTGGCTGCGTCCGACCCGGCCCCGCAGCTGGTAGAGCTGGGCCAACCCCATGGTATGGGCCCGGTTGATAATGATGGTGTTGGCCGCGGGAATGTCCAAACCGGCTTCAATGATGGCCGTACACACCAGAACATCGACCTCCCGGCGCCAGAAGCGCACCATCACCTGCTCCAGCTCCTTTTCCGGCATCTGGCCATGGGCCATGGCCACCCTGGC
>Ga0351887_10078_pt2 | contig 13291 bp, 7 predicted proteins | sample TotcelFGM3001L15_FD_206760 | JGI IMG/M metagenome (GOLD analysis project Ga0351887, IMG submission 206760) | Enriched cells from coal bed in the Powder River Basin, Montana, United States - Total cells FGM rep3 HSBNCT.FGM.300.1.L15 ...
CCTGACATAAGCGCAAAAGCGAAAAAGAAAAAAAAAAAGAAAATGTTTGTTAAGGGAAAACTTTTGAAAAAGTTTTCCCTTAAAATCCCTTTCAAAATCTTTCATGCTAGCGCCAAAGTCAGAGCTTCGCTTCTGCCTTTGGCGCGTATCAGGAAAAAGATATTAGAGAAGGATTTCAGCGAGAATCCTGTTCATAAATGATTTCACATAGGGCGGCGGCAGAGAAGCGCGTAAGCGATTCACTGCCGACGCCTCTTGAAACGTTTTGAAGAGATTCCAAAGAGAAACTTTTTCAAAAGTTTCTCTTTGGCTGCCGGCGGCGCTTTTATGTTGCGGAACTATAGCGCGCGCAACCCCGCTTGTGAAGCGAGTCCGGGGTTGAGATTTGCTGTTGCCAAGCAGAATTTATCTGCGGTAGTCGGCCCCGCGTTTGAGTTCCCGGTCGATATATTTGACAACGTCCTGTCTGACGGGGTATCTGACAAGGTTGTAGTGGTCCATGATGACGTTGGCGACTCCGGCGCAGTAGTCGTCGAAAGCGGAGAGCTTAATCTGGGCGGCTTCGCGATAGGGAGTCGCGGCGGCCATTCCATCCGCTCGCGCCGCGCCTTTCATCTCGCCGTCGTACAGCGGCAAGCCGGTCTCGACCAGTAGAATCTTCGTCTGAACCGCCTGCGAGCCTTCGACTAGGCTGACTTTTTTCAGCCCCATATATTTTGATTCCTTGACATCCGTCAACTGCTGTCTGCCGAGGTTTCCGACGTAAACGATGTCCGCCGGATACTTGGCGAGCATCTTCTTGATGAACTGTTCGGAGCTTCTATCTTTGTACGGGACGCGGGAGAGGTCTTCTTCGGGAACGACGACCCGGAAGTAGCCGGTCTCTCGGAGGGAGGCGGCCAGCTTGTCCGTGTGGACGTCCGCAGGAGCGGGGTTCCATCTTTCGGTTCCGCGCGGGTTCTCGAATGGAAGAGCGAGGATGGTTTTCTTGTGATAGACGGATTTGAAGACTTCGTAGAAATCGAGCACGACGAGCGGGGTAAGGCTCTTAAGAGAAACTTCCCTGTCGGACTCGGAGAGGCGGGCGTAAGGGGTGAATTCAGGCGCGACAGATATCTTGACGGGATTGAAAGGAATGCCGGATTTCTGGACGATGTAGCTGAAGTTGGACGCGAGGGTGTCGTTGCGCGGGTCGAGTTCGAGGGCGCGGTACGCGCGCTCCTGCGCTCCCTCGATGTCTCCGGAGCGGAACATGCAGAGGGCGGCGCTGTTCAGCGGGCCGGGCCTCGGACATCCGCGCGACACCGCCGCTTCGAGCAGTCCGGCGGCTTCGTCGCATTTGCCCGCGAACACCAGCATGGATGCCAGATTCGCCGCCGCGCAGCCGTCGTTTTCGTCCGCTTTCTTGGCGGCGCTGAAGTCTTCCACAGCCAGTTCAGGTCTGTTGAGTTTCAGGTTGACGTATCCGAGGCTGTTGCGGGCGACGGAGTGAGCGGGAGATTTCTCTAGGACAGACCTAAAAATAACGGCGGCTTCGTGAATCCTGCCGCGCTCGGCGGCGACCAGCCCGGACACCGTCAGGTAGTCGGCGTCGGCGGGATGAATCTCTAAAGCTCTTTGTATGTCTCTGTCCGCCTTTTCGACGTCTTTCACGCTGAGGTTGTATCTTGCCGCGCGGTAGTATTCCGCCGCGCGCTCTTCAGCGGTCATCTCGAATTCTTTCAGCTTCTGTTCCTCGCGCTCTTCGCCGGAGAGAGTTCCCCTTACGCGAGGGGCGCGCTCGTATTCAGGCTGTTTTTCGGGTTCGGCGGCCTTCGGCTTCGCCTCCGAGACAGGTTCGGCTTTTTTCTGTTCGGCAACCTTGGCCGGTTCTGCCTGCGTTTCTTCTTCGGATGCCGGCCGTCTCTGCCTCAGCACAGGTTTATCCTCTTCCGGTTCCGGCGCGGCGGCGACAGGCGCGGGAGTCGGGGCCGGTTCGGGCTTCTTCTCTTCAATGACAGGAGCGGGAGCCGGTTTCGCTACAACCACAGGAGCCGGCTCAGGTTTTTTCTCTTCGACCGCCGGAGCGGGAGCGGGTTCGGGTTGTTTTGCGACAACCCTCGCAGGCCCGGACGCCGCAGGCGCAGGTTCTGGTTTTTTCTCCTCTACAACCACAGGCGCGGGAACAGGCTCAGATTTTTTCTCTTCGACTACAGGAGCTGGCGCTGGTTTCGTTTCAGCTTTTGGCGCGGGCGCAGGCTCAGGTTGTTTTGCGACAACGACCTTCGCGGGGCCGTCCTGACGGGCGGGCGCGGGCGCAGGCGCGGTTTTTTTCTCTTCGACCACTGGAACAGGCGCGGGCGCGGATGCGACAACTGTCGCCGGGGCGGCAGGAGCGGGCGCAGGCTCAGGTTTTTTCTCCTCGACCACTGGCGCGGGCGCGGCGGGAGCCGGTTTCGTTTCAGTCGCCGGGGCGGTCGCGGCCTCGGATGTCGGCGACTGCATCGGGACAGGCGCGGGAGCCGCTTTCTCAGCCGCCTCTGCTTCGCCTTTGGGTTTCATGGAGACTTCTTTGGGCAGCCCTTTGAGCGGCCCTTCCCGGTGTGTCATCTGCTCGTGCCGTTCTTTTTCGGCCTTGATGAACTGATAATTTTTCTTGAATTGAGGGTTCTGCGGATCCCGCTTAATCACCTGCTCCATTTCTCGGATGGCGTCGTCGAACCTGCCGACCTTGTAGTAGGCGTAGGCGAGGTTGTTTCTTGGGAGAGCGTAATCGGGAGCGATTTTCACGGCCTGCTCGTGAAATTTAACGGCGGTGGCGAAATCGCCTCTCTCGGTGTAAACGTTGCCGAGGTTTATGTGGGCGGTTAGCAACTCCGGGTCGAGTTCGAGAGCGCGGCGAAGTTCGGTTTCAGCTTCAGCGAAATTCCTGAGCAGGTAGTGGGTCTGGCCGATATTGTTATGAATGACGGAGATGTCGGGGCTTTCGGGCGGAGTCAGTTCGAGGGCTTTTCTGAAAGACTCGATGGATTTTGTATATTCGTTTTTGGCGTTGTAAGCGACGCCGAGTCCGGAATGGGCGGCGGCGAGTTTCGGGTCAAGCTCGACGGCGCGGGCAAGGGTTGCGACGGCGTCGTCAAATTTGCCCATGTCCAACTGGATTAGGCCCATTTCATTTTTGAAGTAGGCGTTTGAGGGTTCGAGTTCGATGGCGCGGGATACTTGGGCGGCGGCTTCGTCAAGCAGTCCGTCTTCGTGGAGTTCGACGCCGCGCTTGAAGAAATCGGCGGCGGACTGGGCCGAGGCTCCGGCGGCTGACGTCAGAGAAAAAATGGCGGCGGCTAGAGCCGCAAGGGCCGCCCTCGATATCTTTATCCCGGTCTTATCGCTCATCTGCGCACCTCTGTCGGCGTGTGTGTTTTTCTGAACCGGGCGCAAGGCCCGGAGCGCGACCACCCAATTCGGCGGCCGCCGTTCTCTTGAAGAAAATCAACCTTCTTACATTACAATACTCAGTATATTATTTCAAGTTTTCCAGTTCCCGCCTCGCCGTCGCGGCTCCGTCGCTTACTGAGTTGGCGGCGATGGCCTTATCGTACCATTCGGCGGCTGCCGCGTCGTCTTTGTATATGTCGCGGTGTATCCGCGCGATGTACACGAAACTGATAGAATTGTCCGGTTTGGCGTCTATCGACTTTTTGTAGTATTCGATTGCGAGGTCGAAATCTCCTTTTTCCTCGCAGACCTTCGCGACCTGTATCTGAAGGTCAAACTTGTCCGGGAGTAGAGAGGCGGCGGCTCCGAGATATTTGAGAGCTTCGGCGAGTTTCCCCATCTGGTAATACGCGTCGCCCGTCTTATAAAGCAGCGCGGTGTCTGACTTGTTGGATTCCAAGACGTCGAATGCCTCGGCGTAGAACCTTACGGCGTCTGCGAATCTGCCCTTTCCATATCTTTCGCTGCCGATATAGACGAGGGTTTTGGAGAAATTGCGGCGGGCGTCGATATCGCCGGGCCTGAGCCGGTAGTATTTACGGTATTCCTCTGCGGCCTTCCAGTAGTTGGCTCCTGCGAAGTGCATGTCGGCGAGTTCCTTGCGCGGAGCCGGGTAGTCGGGCCGTTCGGCGAGGACTTCGGCGAGCAGGATGTGAGCGTCGCGGGAGCGGCCTTCGAGGCGTCTGGCTTTAGCTAGCGCTGTTTTGCAGAGGCTTCTGGGGATTGGCATTTCGACACAGATTTCCAACCGGGCGGTTGCGGCGTCGGCGCGGCCCGCCGCCCTCAGGACTTCGCTCTGGGCGTACTGCCACAGTTCTGGCATAACCCTAATGAACAGCGCGAACGCGAGAAACATCGCGCCGAACGTGGCCGTCGCCACCGCCGCCCAAGACGGGATATTGAAATCGAAAAGGTTGCCGCCTGCCGGAAAAGCTGCGGCTCCTCGGATGAGCAGCAGGCCGCCGGCGAAAGCGAACGCCGCGCCGGGGCCTAGAATGAAAGCGAAAAAAATTAGTCCGGGGGCTTGGCCCGAGCCTGCCGGGGCGCGCGCGGGGAGCGCTTCGGGCGCCGCGCCGGGCGCGCTTTCTTCCCGGCTAGCCGTCAGCAGTAGCGGCGCGAAGCCCTGAGGCAACAGCGGCTCGCGGGCTTCGAGATAAACAGCGTACCCCTCTGCGCCGAGACCGGAAGCGGCGTTCCAGTGCCTTACGCCGAGCAGAGCCGCGCCGGCTCCGAGAAGGACGACGGCGACCGCCGCGACATGTATGAGAGAGACGATTTTTTTCGGGAGCGCGGCAAGAGCCAGACACGCGACGAGCGCGGCGGCCGCGACGATTCCCGCCGTCGCCTTCGGAAGCATGTCCGCCCTGTCGGCGAAAAGAAACACCGCCGGAAGCCGCCACGCCGAAAGCGGCTCGCCGTCGAAAAGATAAAACCACGGAACGAGCAGAGAAACGGCGGTCAGCGCGGCTCCCGCGCCGAACAGGATGTACGGGCGGGTTTTGGCGGCGAGCCGTTTCAGCTTGCCCCTGTCTTCCCCGGCGCTTGCGACTCCCAGTTCGAGCAGTTCCGCTTCGGTGAAAGCGCGTTCGAATCTGTCCTGTTTTTCCGTCGTCGGAGAGCCTGTCTTCGCCGCGTCTTTTTTCGCCGGAGTCTGGTCCGCCTCGTGAAAACCGTCGGTGGAGAATCCAAGTCCGGTCGGCGGCCCAGCAGCCCGGCTCTTTTTGAACTGTTCGGGGTCTTCGATGACTTCCATGCCGCCGAAATCGCCCGCGTCGAAGGGAATCCCGGCTTCGGACGAATAGACGTCGTCATAACCGAGTTTTGACTTTGGCGCCGCCGGGTTCGGGGTCGAAGAGCCCGCGCTCTCCATCTTCGAGCCGCACTTGTTGCAGAACTTCACGCCGTCGGGCGGGAGATTTCCGCAATTGAGGCATATAGGCATAATCGATTCCTTCTACTACCGGGTAGCGAGCGCGCCCTCAGATATGTTTTACCAGTTGAGGCCCGTAAATCAAGGCCGCGAACACTGTCAGCCACGCGAACACGGCGGAAACTATGACAGGGTCGGACAGGATGGCCTGAAGGTGCTCGCGGGTTCTGTCCGCGCTCCGGGCCAGCGAAGAGTATCTCCAGACGGCGAGCGCGACGAATGGCGCTGTGACCCAAAGATAGCTCGTTCCGTATTTCTCGACTCCGACGCCTGAAAAACTGTAGGCGGCGTAAACCGCGACGGTGGCCGCGCCGAGAGCGCGGAATAAGAGTTCCTCCGCCGCAGAAGGCCGCTCGCCCGCGACGTCCATGTATATCCTCTTTCCCGCCACAACGTACGCCGCCAGCAGGAACGCCTCCGGGTAAACCCAAGCGGATACCCTGACGTCTATCGCGGCTGCTCCCGCTAGCATCCGCAGTATCATTCCGGCGGCGATGGCGACGACTCCCGCCGCGCGCATCTTTTTTAGGAAAAAATTGTACGCCAGCATCAAAGCGGCGTACGCCGCGAGCATGACAGCGTACCCGTCGCCTATGCGGGCGGCGACTCCCGCCGCGACCGCCGCCGCCCCGGTCGCGGCGACCATCATTCCGCTCCGGCTTATCCTTCCAGCCGCGTATGGCCGGTTCCTTTTGACAGCGTCCGCGCGGTCCTGCTCGACATCCACAAGATCGTTGACGATGTAGATGAAGCCTGCGGCGAAACAGAACCCGGCGAAAGCCGCCGCCGCGACCATCGCCGAACCCGCGTCGAGCATTCCTCCGGAAAAAAACAAAGGAGCGCCGACCAGCAGGTTTTTCACCCAGTGGGCGGGTCTGAAAGTCTTTATGTAATCCGCAATCGCCATGCGCTCGGTCCGCCGGACACGCCAATCAGGGCAGCAGGCCGGACAACGCTTCCGGCCCCTTCCGTTTCCGTGAAAGCATATCACATTACGCCGCGCCGGAGAAGCGAGCCGCCGGAGCGCGCGCGCGTCCGCGCTGTGTTATAATTGCGTGATGCCGACGGAGCGGCGCATACTGAATGAGCGGCGAAACTGTAAAACGAAAGCGTGTCGGAGCGTCGAAGTTGTTCCTCGCCGCTTTCTTTATTTTCTGGACCGCCCTCTACGCGTCCATCGCCAGAGGCTGGTTGCCGAACGGCGACCCGGCCGCGTACTTCCTCGTCGCCGCTTCGATTGTGGAGAACCGCTCGCTCGGCATGAGCGAAAAAAGCCCGGTCGTCCCTCTCGAACAGGGGCCGGACGGCAGATACTACTCCAAGTTCGGCGTCGGCCAGTCCCTGCTTGAGACCCCTTTCTACGCCGCAGGCAAAGCGCTGGCCCCGCGCGGAGCGGAACCTGTCTATAAGTTTTATTTCGTCTATTTCGTCTCCGTCATGTGCGTGCCGGCGATATCCGCGCTGGGGATTCTGCTTTTCTTTCTGCTGGCTCTTGAGCTTGGATACGGCCTGAAGACGTCGGCGGCGTGCGCGTTCCTGCTCGGCCTTGCGACGATAATGATGCCATACGCGAGATTCGGGTTCAGCGAGCCGCTTCAGGCGTGCATGATAACCGGGTGCGCGCTGTTCGCGGCGCGGGCGCGGGGCCGCGAGGGCGTCGGCGCTTGGGCCGCCGCCTCCGCAGGCGCTTTCATCGGAGCAGCCGCGCTCGCGAAAACCGCAAACCTTGTCTTCGTCCCCGTGTTCGCGCTTTACCTTTTGTTCTCCGCAGGCCCGCGCCGCGCCGGATTCCAGCGCGCCGCTTCCTTCTGCGCCACCGCCGCCACCTTCGCCGCAGTCATCCTGTTTCTGAACGACATCAGGTTCGGCTCTCCTTTCGCCCTCGGATACGGCGCGGGCAGAGACGCCGCGTTCGGATTCAACGTCTCCGCCCTGTCCGGCCTGTACGGGTTGCTTTTCAGCCCCGGTAAAAGCGTCTTCCTGTACGCTCCTATTCTCGCGGCGTCCGTGGCGTTAGCCGGCGCGTTCCACAAAGAGCGACGCGCCGAAAACCTTCTCGTCTGGTCCGCCGCCGCCGCCGCTTTCCTTCTCTATTCCCGGTGGTGGGCATGGCACGGCGACTGGGCTTGGGGGCCGAGGCTAATCGTCCCGGTAGTTCCCTTGATGGCGCTTCCTCTGCTGCCCGTCATCCGGGATTTTTCCGCTCTGCGCCCGGCCGCCAAGACCGCGCTAGCCGCTCTAGCCGCTCTCTCCTTTTTTATTCAGATTCTCGGCTCCACAGTGAACTTTCACGAATACATATTGCAGACGCGAATGCTCGAACCGCGCTGGATGAAAGAGATGCCGGAGCGGGCGGGGATGAGAGACGAAATGCTCGCGCTGCACTTCGCCCCCGAGTTCTCGCCTGTGGCGGGGCACTGGTGGCTGCTTAAGCACACCGTCCTCTCGCGCGGCCTTCCCGCTGATGAATTGAGAGAACGGATGTCGGCGGATTTCCCGTGGCGAGGCCTGATGGCTTACGCGCCTCCGCTACAGCCTGAAAGAGCCGCCGGTTTCGATTACTGGTGGCTGCATTTCCCGCGCTTCTTCCCCGCTTCGGCGCGCTGGACCCGCCCCCTTATCGCCCTCCTCGCCTCGCTCGCCGCGGCGGCCTTCGCTGTTTCAGTCTTAGCTCTTTCCCTCAAACGCAAACTATCCGCCCCGGAGGCAAATCCCGATGAATGAAAAACAGCTTGAGATACTTCGCTTCGGCAGAGAATACCTCGACGCCTGCGAGAGAATCGAACAGCGCGACAACGGAGAAGAGCTTGTGCTTGTTCCCGACGACGACAGACTATGGAGGAAACAGCCGCAGCCGCTGTCGGCGGCTCCGATGGCGGGGCGCATGTTCCTACGGCGGACAGCGCTTGAGATGACCCGCGCCGCCGCCGAGTCCGCCATAGACGCTTTCGGCGCTAATTTCAGGCTCCTCCTCATTGACGCCTACCGCCCGCCCCACATCCAGAGAGCTTGCTTCTCGCTTGTGAGCGCCTACTTCAGATTTTTCGGCCCGCGCATGGATTCCGAAGAAGACCTCGCCGCATTCGTCAACTCGTTCTCCGCCGATCCGAGGTACGGCGGGCATCCCTGCGGCGCGGCTGTGGACGCCTCCCTGTGGGACATTCGGAAAAACCGCCGCGCTGACTTCGGCGGCGATTCATTCAAAACCATTTTCATGGATTCCGCAGGCAACGGCTCGGACGGCGGCGCGCAATCAGGCGAAATGAGAGTGAAGTTCGCCGAATGCTTCACCCGGCACGGCTTCAAGAAGACCCCCTGCGAGTGGTGGCATTTCTCATACGGCGACTGCGAATGGGCGCAACTCGGAGGTCATCCCGCCACCATTTATTCAGCCGTCCCGTGGAGCCTCGCCATGCTTTTCAGCGACACCATTAATCCCCGCCTCGCTTAGCCCGGCGGTTCAGCCAAAGCAAAAACCATTATATCATCTGAGATAGTTTTGAATCAGGGCGAAAGCGTTTATCATTTCTAGTCCGATGAAGACGCAGACGCCTGAAAACGCGCGCCTCAAAACATTTGGGTTCACGCGTGAGGATATGGACACTCCAAGGCGCGCGCCGAGTATGGCCGCGGGGACCATCGCCGCGCATATAGCAACGTTCACATATCCAACCATTAATGGGGCTTCTATTCCCGGCGGCGTAGTGAGGATGAACCTCGTCGTGCCGGCCACAGATGTGAAAATTATCAGCAGCGTCGATTCGCCCACGCATTTCGTTATCGAACTCCGGGTGAGGAAATATAGGGCGGGCACTATGATGACCCCGCCTCCTCCGCCCACAAAACCGGACAATACGCCTGACACAAGTCCGACAAGCAACAAGGGGATGGCCTGAATTCTGACGCCGTTGTCCGCTCCGGCTTCCTCGCAATCCCGCCGACTGTCTTTCCCGAACGCCATTTGAATCGCTATTATGAAAAGAAAAACCGCGTACGCGGCCTTTATCGACTCTCCGTGAACAATCAACGCGAAGTGAGAGCCAGCGGCCGCCCCGGCCACGCTTCCGGGAACCAGCCATCTAAGCGCGCCGGGCACATAGTTGCCTTTGCGCAAATGCCCGAGGCCGCCGGACATCGCGGTGAAAACAATCATCGCGAGGCTCGTGGCCACCGCGCTCTTCACCGCGAAATCCGCGTCTGTCGATGAAAGCGAGTAATAATAGAAAACTGCGGGCATGAACACAATGCCTCCGCCCACTCCGAGCAGCGAAGCTATCGTGCCCGCGAAAAGGCCGACCGCCGCAAACGCGATGAATGTCTGAGGTTCCAAGAGATCAGGCCGTCGGACGCGGAGCGCCATCCGGGAACATCGTTTCGGCCACGTCGGAAAGTTGCAGCTCGGCCAGCTTGCGCGGCCTCGCCCTGCCCTCCCGGTCAAGCTCCCTAACCGTGTAATATTCCCTCAGCATGTATTCCAAGTCCGGAGACTCCTTCTTTTTCATTTCGGCGGCGCTCAGCTTTTTGGTGAACAGCAGCCTGCCAAGCCCCTTTACCACATTCTTCTGCACGGGGATGATCCTTCCGACCGCTGCGTTGGCCACCGTTTTGACGAACGGCAACGAAGGCGGGCTGAACGACGTCATGGTGGCCACAACTTTGTCCAGCCCTGTCGGCGCGCCTTCAAGATGCGGCTTCAGCGCGCGGGACGACAGCTTGTCGTCCGCCGCCGTCATCCCCGCCATATTGCAGAACGCCCGTTGCAGATGCCAGCCTCTCTCGCCTATCGCCACAAGGTCGGTCATGCTCCAGCCTAACCCTGTCGCCGCGTTGAGCGCGGGAAGAACTTCGCGTTTGATCGACAGCGGCCAGATTACGAACATGCACATCACCGCCGAACCCGCAACCATCCCCAGATTCTCGCTCCCCGCCACCATCTCCGCCTTGCCCTTGCTCGATATTGTGTCGTATCCGCCCGTCACGCCGAACTCCGGATAGGTGTAAACGCCCATCTCCGCCACGAGGTCGGCGTGTGTGATGTGGCACGCGCCGCGCGGCGACGTCGTGTAAGCGAGCGCCAGCCCGTGATACGCTCGCGGGTCGTGCATCGGGGCTTCAAGCCCCTTCGAATGCACCGCGAACTCCTCCGAGCCTTTTCCTATGATTTCGCTCATCCGCAATACACCCTCGGCGAGAAGAGCGCCGGGGCCTTCCCGCCTCGCGGCCATCTCAAGCAGTTCGAGGGTCTGCTTGGGGTCGCCCCATTTCAGCGCCCTGCCTCCCGTCTCCTCGTCGCCGATCAGCCCCGACTCATAACACTCCCTCAGAAACGCTATCGACGAGCCTGCCGATATGGTGTCCATCCCAAGCTCGTTGCACAGCTCGTTCGCCGCCGTCACCGCCTCGATGTCGTCCACAAGCTGCATCGTGCCCATCGACGCCACGGTCTCATATTCCGGCCCGACCGCGTTCTCTCTCGCGTACGGCCCGTCCGGAATGGTCACCACCCGCTTGCACCCTATCGGGCACGCGTAGCACGACTTCGTTCCGGACAATATCGTTTCAGCAACGGATATCCCGTTCAGCTTGTCAGAGCCTTCCTCCCAGTCCGCCACCCGCCAGTTCTTCGTCGGCACGTCGCTCACCAGCATCCCGAGTTGCATCGTCCCGGCAGTCCCATACGCCGAATACGACTTCGCCGTCACGTCTTCCGCGAGCGTCTTCAGGATTTTTTCCCTGATGTCCATGAACTCCTGTTTTTCGGCAAGCTCCACCTGCGCCTTGCCCTTTACGGATATCGCCTTGAGCTTTTTCGCGCCCAGCGCCGCGCCCAACCCGGTTCGGCCCGCAAAGTTGTGGCTCCCGGCTATGACGCACGCGTATTTGACCAGATTCTCTCCCGCCGGGCCGATGCAGACTGTGCGGCAGTTCTTCTCTCCGCGCTCTTCGCTGATTGCCCGCATCGTATCCGCGCCTGTCTTCCCCCAGAGTCCGTCCGCCGGCAACAACTCTGCCGCGCCGTCCTTTATCCAAAGATAAACGGGAGACTCGGCGGCTCCGGTTATCACCACTCCGTCATAGCCCGCGCGCTTCAACTCCGCCCCGAAGAACCCGCCCGCGCTCGACACGCCGAACCCGCCGGTGAGAGGCGACCTCGCCGCGATCTCGAACCTGCCGGACCCCGGCATAAGCGTCCCGGTCAGCGGCCCCGTCATGAGAGCTATCGTGTTGTCCGGCCCCAGCGGGTCAGCCGCGTACGCCTTCATGTCGAACAGTATCCTCGCCGCCAGAGCCGACCCGCCCATATATTTCTTGGCGTCCGCCTCCGACAACTCCCTGTCCTCCAGCTTCCCGTCCGTCAGATTGACATACAGCAGTTTTCCACAGTATCCGAACATGGCTCGCCCCCGCTACGTTTCGTTGTCCGCAATTATAGCGCCTATCGCGGCTGTTCATAAGTCCCCGCCGCCTCAATAGTAATACCATATCGTCCTGTATTTGCTCACATCCTCGCCGTTCTTTTCAAGCCGCCTCAGATAGTCGTATATCGAGACGTCCGCGTGCGTGTATGTGTCCACCAGCGAGAGCTGTTTCTCCCACGGATGGAACTCGTACACTCGCCTTCCGTCCGGCAGTATCGCTATGATATCGTGGTGCTGTCGCGCGCGCAGATAGTTCTTTCCGAGACCCGGCACGTTGAACACCACCTCGTCCGTCCTCACCGTCCCGGGCATCAGCCGCGCCTCCTCCTTCTGCTCCTGAAGCAGCCGGGCGATCGGCGCGCGGTAGTCGTCCGTCTCCTCCTTGCCCTTCGTGTTAAACGTGTAGTACGGAGCCACCCCTATCAGTCTCAGCAGCGACCTCAGCGCGCTCGCCTCGAACCGCCTCGAATTGTGCAGCGTGAACACGAGCTGATTGAGGACTTCCATCCCGTACGACCTGAACTTCTGGACCGCTCCCATCGACTGCGGCGTTATCTCATACGGATGCTCGAAATGCGTGACCACGCACACCTCCCTGAAACCGGGCTGATGAAACCTGTTTATCGCCCTGACCAGCTTATCGGTGATCCTCTGCGGCATCGTCACGGGCGTGCGCGTCCCGATCCTCACCCGGTCTATGTGGTCTATCTTTGCCAACCGATACAACAGGTTCTCCACCTTGCGGTCCGACAACAACAACGGGTCTCCTCCCGTAATAAGAACTTCCTTTATCTCCGGCGTCTGCGCTATCCACGCTATCGCCTCCTTCAACTTGTCCTCCGCCACTTCCGCGTCCGGGTCGTACACGTCCGTTATCTCCCAGTTTCTCTGACAGTACACGCATATCTGGGGGCATGTCAGCAGCGGCTTCAGTATGACTATCATCGGATACCTGCGCGTCACCGCCTCTATGGGCGACGTGTCCCGCTCAAGCATGAAATCCATCGAACTCTCCCCGCATCCCTTCATGTCCCGCAGCGTGGTCACATAATGCTTCGAGGGAAGCACCTGCGCCCTCACCGCCTGATCCCTCCCAAGCCCCGGCCTGAAATCCATCAGCGACAGATAGTACGGCGTTATCCCGAACGGAACCCCGCACTCGTTCGCCAGCCTCACTCCCTCGTATTCCTCTTCCGTCAGCCGCACCAGCTTGCTCAACGTCTCCGCGTCCCGGATTATGTTCCTGACGTGCCACTTCCAGTCGTCCCACTCATAGTCCGTCGCCTTGAAATATTTCATTATCCTCGCCTTGTTCAGGCTGCGCTTGCGAATCACTCCGGTGTCCAGCCCGGACACATAGCGGCTCATAAGCCTCTGAGCATCCGCCGCTATGCCGGACAACTCCTCCGACCTAAGCAGCGCCGCCTCCCTGCCCTTGCGCTTTGAATGCTCCGGATAACCGCCGTCG
>Ga0351887_10214_pt1 | contig 12866 bp, 10 predicted proteins | sample TotcelFGM3001L15_FD_206760 | JGI IMG/M metagenome (GOLD analysis project Ga0351887, IMG submission 206760) | Enriched cells from coal bed in the Powder River Basin, Montana, United States - Total cells FGM rep3 HSBNCT.FGM.300.1.L15 ...
GCGAACGCCTTGTGGTACAGGCTCGTCAGCCCCGGAACCGGCGACCCGTTCACGGGCGCCCTGGGCAGCACGGCGATGGTGTTTATCGCGGAACCGTACATAGGAAAAATTGGGAAAGAGGAAGTAAAAAAACGCCCCTCAGCGGAGGCACGCACGCCGTCGCACGTCCGCCGCGCAGCGGCAAGGAGGAGTCCGCGAGGAAGCTCCTTGCCAGCGAGCACGGACGTGTACCCTCGCCAAGCCTCCGCTGCTGTCGCTCCCGTGAAAACGAGAGCGAAGTGCCCGGAGAGTCCAGGCACCCGCTCGAAGAAAGATGTCCTCCCGGCAGCTCCGCGGGTCGTTGTCCGACGCTACGGAGCCACACTGGAAGTGGAGGCGGTCAGGGCCGCCTCCGTCCGCTCACGCGGTTTCCGCCTGCAGGCCGTGGATATACTCGCTGGCCTGCTGGGCGACGCTCACCACTTTCCCCAAGTCATCCAGGTCGAACCACTTCGTGTACCGCCACTGACCCGACGAGTCCTTGTACGAGCGCGAGAACGTCACGCTGTAGAACACGCGGTCCTCACCCCCCGATCTGCCGTTCTCGGGAAATGATGGCGGCCGACACGTCGTCGATCCGGAAGACCTTCATGGGTTTCTTGGCCTCGGTCGAGGCCGCTGCCGACTCCTCGGCACCTTTCTTTTTCTGCGTCATGCGAAAAGGGGGAAAGAAATACAAACTGCCTTGCGCCGGACGCGCGGAGATGGTTTCATCCCCACAGCGCACCGATCGCGAAGGCGACTGCCAGCCCGACGACGGTGACATCGAACAGGGGGCCCGGTAGGGCCTTCTGTTCCGGCTGCCTGTGTCGCCGCGAGGCCGGCTCGTACGCCAGCCTCGCGAGGCTGAGCTTCCTTTTCTCGTTTTCCATAGGCGAAAGCGGAAAGGGATACAAAAGCACACGCCGAACCGGCCGGTTCCCTGAAACCGGCGTCGCGACGTGTGGCTGCTTCAAACTTCTTCAACGCTCGAGGCGTTCTCGAGTTCCAAGATGAAAGCCCACGCCTGCTGCAGCACATGCACGGCGACCGGAATCTCGTCGCGCACGAAACTGCTGTTGTGGCGGAATTCGCCGTTCTGACGAAAGGCCCGCTGCAAGCTGACTTCATAAAACCGCACGGGTTGCCCCGCCTGGTACGTTTCGTTCTGAAAGATGCTGGCCGAAATTCCGCGCAAGCGGAACGTCTTGATCGGTTTATTCTGGACCGTCGTGTTTGTCTGCTGAGCCATCGTATCGCTCCGTAATGGTGGAAAGCCAGAGCGCGGCTCGGAGTAAACTTGTCCGATCGCTGGGAAGTCATCGGGTTCTGCGCCGCTGGCGGGGACAGCCGCGCACACGCCACACATCGCCACATTCGGGACGCCCACCGGGCGACCCGACATACCGCGTGCGCCACCCCGCATGGCACACGGTGAAGGAACCGCAGTTCGCAGAGGGGCCGGCTTACCGACGCGTCGCGCGTCGGGCGAGCCGCAGCGAGCCGGGGTGCCGGGGCGGAGCCCTGGCCCCTCGTGCCTAGCGAGCCGCAGCGAGCGTCCGTGCCCCGCGACGCAAAGGAGCGGATAGGCACGGGAGGCACGAGGGGCCAGGGGTCGCGACGGAACGGAAGCGAGCCCCTGGCACCCCGGAAGCTGGCCCCTGACAAGGACTTCCAGCGAAATCCCTGCAAACGTGGGGGGTGTAGTGGGCCGGACGGCCCTTGGTACACCCCGTGGTACAGGCGCTGGTACACCCTAGATCCTCCTCAGCAGCGGCTGTGGGCCGGCATCGCACGTGTAGTAAATCGGTTCGTACAAAAGCTTTTCGGGCAGCAGCTCGTCCATCGCCACGAACCGCCACAGCTCCCAACCCGGTTTGCCCGCGATCGCCCGCCGCAACGCATCCCGCCGCTTGGCCGTCGGCGCCACCATCAGCACCGAGAAGCCGTCGAGCGTCGCCGCCGGAAAATGCCGCCGGTGCAACAACCGCTCAGCCATCTCCGCGTAGCCCGCCGTCTTGCTGTTGGCGATTTGTCGCACGCCCGACGTCGCCCGGTCTTGTTTCATGCACAGGCGTTTGCTGTTGAATCGCATCCGCAACGATCGTCACCAGTTCGTCGACTGTCTCGTGCAACTGTTTGCTCTTGGCAATGATGAGTTCTTGTGGGATGATCATGTTCGGACCTCCGTGGTGAGAGAAGTTTTTTTTCTGATGCATACTTCATCTCACACGAGGTCCATTTTCGCAACCCGTCATCCGGCTGTAAGTGCTTGCAGTGCTAGTACTTGTGCCGTGGAAGACCGGTTGCGCCCGTGGTGATTACATCTTGGCTGTAAAAGAGAACCAGCCTACTCTCTATGCTGCAATTGAGCGACACTTTCAGAATATCGACAAGGGCTCGCTTCCTTGCGTCGCGATACGCACTCACGTCACGCATGATTCAGCCCACGGAAGAGTGAAAGAGCGACAATTTGTCATGATCGCGATACCGGAAGAAATGTCGGACAAGAAAAAGGAGTGGCACGGATCAAAAAGCATTGGGAAGGTGATCTCTCTCACGACCCGCAACGGCATAGAAACAAGCGAGGCTCGATACTACATCTGCAGCCTCAAACCCTCCGTAAAGCGCTTTGGCGAGGCTGTCCGTGGACATTGGGGAATAGAAAACTCGTGTCACTGGGTATTGGACATGACATTCGACGAAGACCAAAGCAGGATTCGAATAAACCACGGCACCGAAAACTTCGCTCTGTTGCGACGCTTGGCGTTATCTCTAATCAAACAGGACAATTCGCCGGAATCGGTGCGACGCAGGCGAAAGCGTGCCGGATGGAATGATTCGCGTCTCTTAAACATACTGAAGGGAAAAACTTAAGATGCGGTTGCCCTGGGGTAGGGGGCTGTCCGGGAATTGGCACGGCGTGGAGCCCGCAGGTGTCTGTCTGCGCGGCCGTGGCTTGTGAAACAAGGCCGGCCGAGGCATACGGCAATGAGTGAGGCGGTGATGCGTTTCATGGGAATCAGTCTCGGTGATTGAGCTGTGGGGTCGTGGTCAAAAGTTAGTTGGATGGAATGGGCGCCACGGTGGCCTTGCCGCCGGCCAGTGGCCGGACCGAAGGGCGGGAAAAGGAGGTTGTTATCTTCCTCCGTAGTTAAACGGCACGCGTTTCCACTCACTGATCTTTCCGGCATCATCATAACGATAGGTCACATTTGGCTCAACAGTGAGTGAAACGGTACTTCCGCCGCATTTCAACTGCACGGGTACAGGCAAATAATCAATCCCAATTAGTTCTATGAACTTTCCCTCTAGATCGGTGACAACCCGGGCGCCTTTAGTAAAACGGCAAATCTTTTTTCCATTAAAAGAACAGATAATCCAGTTACCTTCGCGAGTCATCTCATAGTTCCGTTCTCCCCATTCCTGTTTACAGAAAACCGTCTCAGTGCGACTGACACCGGACCATAATACCTTACCCTGTGTCACATGGATGCCATAGAGGCGGGTCATGAATTCCAAACATGACAGGATGGTTGGGCCATATGTTACCTGCCCCTTTTGGACGTTCACAGGATCCGCCTCGGCACGGTCGATCAGAAAACTCGGTGTAAACTTGTTCCCGGACTCGCTGACGATCTTAAGCAGTTTTTCGCCGATCATGGTCAACTCGGCATAGTGACCATAGTTTTCCAGCGCGCGAATTGACCGCTGAAAGGTAAGCCCCTGCGGTTTGCCGCTCCATGTGTTATCGCTTATGTTGTTATGGTCGCAGAATTTATCGTTCGCGGCAATTGACGGAAGCGGGGTTGCGGTCCAGAATTCCTCCGGATTCAGCAGATAATATTTCACAAAAGCACCCGCCATTTCCTGATCGAAAGATCCGAAATACATACATCGCAAATTATTGTGGATCAATATATCTACGACTTTACCGTCGGGGCCGCGATCATAACAGGCGTTTTTCTCGGGGATCCATAAATACTCGCGGATCTTCTTTTTGACCTCATCCGCCTTCCGTCCCATTTCCTTGCCGTTGTTCAATTCCCGGGAAATCAGGGCAAGCGCATCCCTGGCTGCATAAGAATACGACATTATGTCCATCGATTCCTGCGGAAAACTATTCTTGCCATTATTTCTGAAATAGTCCGCCTTTTTTTCGGCCTCCTTTTTCCCGACGATCCTCTCGTCGACCATGTTATTGGTGGTTGGCGGTACATCATATGGCCAATAATGCATGCTCCATCCGCCAGCAAAACGTGTGGTGAAGTCTTCGCCGGTATCCCCGGCACACCAGGTCTCCAGGTAGCCATCATTATTACTGTCCCTGAAGCGCCAGAGATAGGCATCATATTTTTCAAAACATTGATAGAGTAATCTCAGAAATTCCTTATCTTTTTCCAGCCAGTAATACACCTCAAACGCCTCGATCGGGAAGCAGAATCCCTGAAAACTGGTAAACCGACAGTATTGGGATGTGGTGACGTCATTGACTGATTCCACCAACCTCCCATCCTCCCGTTGCGTTTCAATAAATATCATCTGATTATTCACGGCGATCTCCAGATCGTGACGGGCGAACATATTCCCGCCCATAGGTTGGGTCTCTGTCCATAAATGTCTGTATTGGGCGCCTTCCACCATATATCGGGTGTTGTCTTTTCCCAATACGATATTCCCCCGTGCTTTTTGCAGCGCCTCGTCGAAAGTCGCCTGTAGTTGGGCATCATCCGTCCGAAATAAGTAGGTTGTCTTCGGAAAGGGTTTCTTTAATTCCATTTTCGGGATGCTATCCTGCCCTTCCGCTGAAACGGTAACATGCGGTGTTTCTGTGCCCTGCGCGGGCAGAACCTGCATGTTCAGGTTCTCGGTCTCGGTGGCCCGGGCGGACGGAAGGGCGGCCAGGGTGAGAACGAATGCGATCAGTATCTTGCTGTTCATCTCTTTCTCCTTTGTAGTTACGATTCCCTCTATTTCAGCGGCGTCCTGTCGAACACGAGCGTGCCCCACGTCGAGGGGAGCAGGGCCGCCGAACCGGGGCGGTCGACCACGGCCGCTTCGCTCTGCCTGGCCCAGTGCGCGGCGCGGGTACGCACCCTGCCGCCGGCGTCAGGGAAACCGACGGAGGCATCGAAGCCGACGGTGGGGTTGCGTGGCGGATCGAGTTCGAGCGACTTGAGCGGCACGACGGTCTCGAGCGTGTAGCCCTCGGCGCCGAGGTGGTACGCGAACTGCAATCCGGGCAGCGGGCCGATGTCGGCGAAACTCCGCGTGGCCGCCGGACTGCTGATCGTCTGCGGGTTCTTGCCGTTCTTGCGGACGGGCCAGAACGCCATCTGGAAGTCGGCGGGAGCGTCGTCCGTGATCCGGGCGAGGATCACTCGCACGTCGCCCTCGGCGTTGCCGTCGCGGTTGGGCTTCGACCAGTCGCGGCCGATGCAGAAGTCGACGTAGCTGCCGCTCACGAACGGGCACAGCGGCAACTCGGTGCCGGCGTTGCGGAGGCCGTTCGGCTCCTTGACGTCGTACGCCAGGTACAGGTTCTCCGCGTCGAAGACCATCCGGATCGAGGCCACGGGCTTGCCGTCGAGCTGGATCTCCGCCGCCTGCACGCCCGCCCAGTCTTCGAGCTTGCCGTCGATCTCGATGGTGCGCGTGTTCACCATCTTCTTCTGCTGGGGATCCTGCTCGCAGATGGCACGCGCGACATACACCGGTCGCTTGCCGGGCGGCGGGCCATCGGGATCCCACGGGCGGGCCGCGGCCGCCATCTCGGGCGTGACCGTGATCGCGCCGGCGTCAACCTTCTGCAGTTTCGGGAGCGCGATCTCGTGCATGCTCACGCCGTGGTCGCCCGCGCAGGTGTAGACCTTGCCGTCGATCTTGTACGCATAGGCGCCCACTAGCTCGATGAAGATGCTGTCGGCGTCGTGGATGCCGTCGTTCGGATCGTGATACACCTTGCCCACGTACAGGCCCGTGTCGGTCCAGACGTGCATCTGCGCGATGAAATCGGACACAAACACAAACCCGTCGATGGTCGCGCAGATGCCGTTGGGAAAGTACATCTGGCCGGGGCGAGCCTTGCCGGGAGCGCGGCGGCCAAGCTTCAGCCAGGCGGGCTTGCCGGTCGCCGCGTCGAACTTCATCGGCGAGCGCCGCCAGTTGCGGCTCGCCCACCAGCCGTCGCCGTCGATCCCGCCCAGCTTGATCGGCACGGACGCTTCGGGTTCCGCCAGGGCGAATATCGAGCCGCCGGCGGCGTCCAGCCCGGAGAGGTACACTACCCGGGGATCCTTCCAGCCGTCGCCGCCCGCAAAATCAGGCACGTCGAGCGTGGCGACGTCCTGCAGATCGGCCCAGTCGTACACCGGCACGCCCGTTGGCAGCACCTGCCGGGCCGGCAGACGTCGTACGTGCCACTTCAACGGCTTCGCGTTCTCCGGACATATCATCAGGATGCTCAGATCCTTCTGCAACTGCACCCCAAACAGACGTATGCACTTCTCCATCAGCGGATGGTTTTCCGTGAGGACGCATTCGCCGGCCGCCATCTTGCCGTCGCCGTCGAGATCGGACCACGCGAACCAGTTGTTCGGCCCCCGGTCGTAGTCGCCCTCGAATCGTCCGTCCTTTGTCTTATGCACCCGGTGCGTGTAGACGAACGCCGCGAGCTTGGGCTCGAGCGTCTGCGGATCGAGCAGCCACACGGAGAGATCGCCGCCGAACGCGTACAGCCTGCCGTTGTCCGCCGTGAGCGTGCCGTCGGTGTAGCCCAGGTAGGGGTGCCGGCCGTCAAACGCCGTCGCGTGCTTACCGAAGATATGCGTGTTGCCCAGGAAAACGTCGTCCTGCTTCATCACGCTCTGCGGCATGAGGCGGCTCCACGACGGATACCACGTGCCGCGGTCGAGATCGATCTTGTAGGCCGCCAGCCCGGGCACGTCCGCGAACTGTCCGTAGCTGAACACCATCTCGCTCCGGGCGACATCGATGCGGCCCTGGCCGGATGATATGCGTGTGTTGAAGAACTCCTTGCGCAACTCACCGGTCCGAGCGTCCCACACGCTCACCCGCTGGAAGTCCTCGGCCGACTCGGTGACCCACAGCGTGCCCCCCGGGCCGACGCACAGGCCGCGCGGGTCGAGCAGGCCTTTGGGGTTGTACAGGCCATTGCGGGGCCGGCCGCCGTCGATCCCGATCGTGCGGATGAGCCTGCCCGCGGGCGAGAAGACCTTCACCTGCTGCGCCGCGCCGCCGTCGGAGACATAGAAGTTGCCATCCGCGTCGATCGCCAACCCGGACGGATCGTCCAGGCCCGCGTCGATCACCGTCGCGAGTGTCTTGCCGTCGCGGTCGAGTTTCAGCAGCTTGCGCTCGCTCAGGAGGAAAATGCTCCCGCCGAACGCTTCCACCCCGCGAGGCGACGCCACGTCAACCGAGTTGAGGATCTTGCCGTCGGCGGAGTCGATCACGAACAGCTTGTGGTCGAGGATGACCGGCACGTAGATGCGGCCGGCGTCGAGGGCGAGCCCCCGGACGTCGGTGGTCCATCGCCCCTTCCACAAGCCCTCCTGGGTCGCGTTGTTGCCGGTAGGCACCTCGCACAGCACCTTGCCGCGCGAATTTCCGAGGTCATACTTCGCCACCACCAGCTTCTTATCCAAGCTGGCAAGCGCGAGGTACATGTTCGTGTCGTCCATCGCGCACGCGTACCGCAGATCCCACGGGAAGAAGGTGAAATAGCGGCGGACGATCCGGCCGGTGTCCTCCATCAACTGCACGCCCGTATTGTTGTGCGATTCCACGCAGCCGAACGCGGCGACGACCCGTTTGCCGTCGCTGCACACGTCCATCGGCGCGCCGAGATTGCCGCCCCAGCCGCCCAGGCCGTTGTCGAGCACGTAGGGCGGATCGCCACTCACGCCGACCTTCATCTTGAAGCTGGCCTTCAGCGGCTCCGCGAACCATACGCCGCGGGCCGCATAGGTGCCGGGCTTGGCGGGCAGGCCGAGGTCGGTGGTCGCGTCCCACTCGAGCGTCTGCTTGCCGCCGTCCACCTCGTCGGCGTAGGTCAACGAGCGGATCAGCATCCCCGAGTCGTCGTAGACGCCGAGGCTGAGCTGGCCCTTCTCCGGCGTCGTGAACCGGATCGGGATTTTCGTCGGGTCCGCGGCCTGGCCGGCCGACGCCATGGCGAGGAGGGTGACTAATGCGAGGACTGATACGCGGAAGCGAATGAGCGTCATCTTGCTCCTCCTGAGGGACAGGAATTTGGCTGTTCTCATTGTCTATTTTCCTTTGACTGAGTCTCCGGGACGAAGATGTATGGCACCTGTGGCAGGAGCGAGGGCATGATGGTGCGGTCTTTGATCGCGATCGGCACGCCCGAGCCGCGGCCGTCCGGCGTCAACGGGTACAACGTCGCGTGCGGCACTTCGCCCCAGTCGGCCGGCAGCTTCCAGGCGCGCTTCGTGCCATCCCAACTGTAGAAATAGATCTTCTTCTGCCCGCTCCAGGTGTCGGGCCACATGCGGTCGTAGTCCACGGCGAAGACCACGTCGTCCTTCCAGACGCGCAGGCCCGTGGGCAGCGAGGGGGTCGTCCACTCGGCCTGGGTTCCATCGCTCCATTTCGCGCTGATGACGCCGGAATCGAAGGCGATGGTGTTTTCGCCCGCTTGCAACTCGATTTCGCCCGCATCGAGTTCGTAGCTGGTACTCCCCCCAGGAATCGGCAGGTGATCGAAGGAGCGGTGATGCCGGCCATTGACGTAAATGCCAAGCTTCGGGTTGTCCGATCGGCCACCCAGGTAGCAGGTGACCTTGAGCGCATACTTGCCGCCGCGGTCCATGTTGACCTTGGTCGTCTCCGTACCATAAATCATCACCCGCTTGAATTCCTGCCTTACCTTGCGCTGCCATTCCGGCACGTCGGAGTCGTACACCGCCACGGTCACGGCGCCCGCGGGGTTGGTCACCGTATACGTGCCGAGGTGGACGTGGCCGATGGAGTCGATGCGCTGCCGCACGCTGCGGTTGCCGATGTGGTACAACTCCTGAATCGTGATGAGATAGAAGTTGTTGACAAGGTCGGCCCAATCGCCGCGCCAGGCATCGCCGGTGCCGGGGATGTCGAACTCGTCCTTGCCGGACCGAAGCGCGATCCGCCAAGTCTTCAGATCGGGCACGGCTTTGGTTCCCGGCCTGCCCGCCAGCAGGGCGGCATAGTGCGCGCGGACTTTGTCGAGTCCCGCGCGGGTCGAGGCCACGGGCGACACATTGAATGCGCCGGCCGAGCCGTATGTCTGTTCGACAAGAGGACTGACAAGAGGACTGCCTCCGCCGGAGATCACGCTGTAATCGTCGGCGGAGAAGCCGCTGCCGTGCAGCCAGACGTAGCCGGCACGAGGCAAACCTTGCGCGTTGGCGCCGAGGAAAGGCCGGTTGCCTTCGGTGCCCAGATCGGTGCCCTTGCTGCGCAGGTAGTCGGCGATGGCCTGCATGCCTTCGATCTGCGTCTGTTGGCTGCCGCCCAGCGGACCGTCGGGAAAACCGGTCGAGAAATTGCCCCCACCGGCGTTGAGCACGTCGAGGTACAGCATGGGCGGCGCAATCGGCAGCTTCGCGTAGAAGCCATCGATCATCTCCTTCGCCAGCCCGCTGTCCCAGAATTGCTTGTAGTTCACGAGCGCGAAGATCTGCACCGGATTGGGATTCCCCGCGTTGTCCGCGTATTTCTCGATCTCGAGCGGGACGAACGGTTCGCCCTCGCGTCGGCGGGCCGCCTTGTTCCAATCACGGCCGTAGATCGACTTGGTTTCGACCAGTTTCTGGAAGAACGCCCGCGACTCGGGGTAATCACGCAGGCCGATGTTCACGTCGGTCAGGTTGAGGTGAAACCCGGTGTGGACGTTCGAGTTCTTCTTCGCCCGCGCCATGAACGCGGCGAGCTTCTCGAAGCTGCCCGCGCGGAACGTCGCCCGGTTCCAATACGGCCAGAGCCCGTCCCAGTTCCAGGCCCCGGGATGGTCGTGGCCGATCAAGCCGGCGACGATGGTAATCTGCGGTACGGTGCCGTCCAGCAGGCCGGCGACGATCGCGTGCCCCTCTTCGAGCCGGGGCAGCACGTCAGCTTCGTCGGGCGTCGACACACGGAAGACATACGCGCCCTTCGCCGCCCATGCCGGAGGCCGGGCCTGGGCCGGCCGAGCGAGAGCGGGGGGCTGTGGCTTGGCCTGGCCGGCCGCCGGATCAGCGGCATGCAGCGCGGCCAGCGGCGTGAGCAGCAGGGCCATGAGGAAGGTGCGGGTGCGTTTCATAGTCGTTCCTCTAATTTAATATTCATCTCAAGCGTGTGGTCGGCGCCGGCTTCGAGGTTTTCGGCGCTGATTTGAACGTATGGGAGGCAGAAAGATGGGATTCGAGTCCTCATTTTGTTGTCTCCCCCGGCGTGAGTTCGAGTGGATTGCGATGGTTCATTCTTGGATCATTTCCTTCTTCATCGCTTGCTCATCGATATCTCGAACCGCGTAAACGTTCGTGGAAATTGCTTTTGGCGGGTGGCTCCTGAAACAGCCGTTGGGCCGGACCGGAGGGCGGGGAAAAGGGGGTTGGCCCGCTGGGGCTATACAACAGAAAACACTCTCGCAAAAACCACTCCCGAAGCGCGCCGTCAGGCAAACTGCGGGAGGGGTTTTGCAAGAGCCTCTATTATATCAACAATAGGAGTTTAAAGATGCTCCTATATAACTTCAGCCCGCACAAAGAGGAACGGACAGCCGGGAAGCGACTGCTCGCTGCTGAATTCGAAGGTCGTACCCGTGTTAGGAGGACACGGAGGATCGCCAACGGGGATGTTATCGGTCCCATGACCGTTATAACGATAATTGAGCACCTTGCGTCCATTGAAATCCATAAGGTGCAAGAGTTGTGACTCCCAATCGCGGTCCCGGAAGCTGCGACCGTTGTTCGAAACGCATACGGAAACCGCATCCTTGATTCGGCTGTCGCGCAAAACTCCGCGCGTGGAACCATCGTAGTTGAGAAAGTAAACAGCATTGTCTCCCCGGCAGGTAATGAACAGATCGTCCCCCATGTTGCCGCCGTGTCCGTAGTCAATATTGCAAGGATTCTTGCCGATGACGACCGTGTTGAACGGAGCGCCGATCCTCCCGCCGCCCGAATCGGTGGTCATCAGGTTTCCGACCTTGTAAATCCGGAGTTTTCCGTCCATGGACGCAACATAGGCGTTTTGAGCGAAGACAGCGCCGTTCCTCAATCTCCATTTTGTATTCGGCATGCCGGCCGCCACCGCGGTGGGCTGCGTCACATTAATGGTGGAATGGACCGTTGGCTTTTGACCGGGAGCATAGGCAAACGTATAAGGCCACTGGTTGTCGGCCGGACCTTCGTTCTTGGTCTGGTCGTAATTGGCCCGCGTGGTGAAGTACATGGTCCGGTAATATTGGAACAGCGGCTGCAAGTCGATGAAGGCGACCTTGTTCTCGGCGCGGGAGGAAACCACCGCATAACCGCAACGCGCTGTCCTCTTCCACTGGCTGCCACTGTGGTTATACCACGTATCCCGCTCCGCCTGGCTATTCAAGTCCAGGGCAGCGTTGTCTCCATGGCCCCTGCCATTGGACTGCGCGACGTCCTGGGCAACCTTAATCGCCGTGGGCGCCGCAAACGGCAGGTCCACAAACCCCAGCAACTTCATTCCCGCAACAACAGGCCAGTTAGGGAGTCCATACAATAATTTGACAGGGTTAGCTTTCTCCGCGTTAGCTTTCTCCGCGCTGACCTCCGCGGTGACCAACCAACCTTTGATGGCAATGACAGCAACCTGGCCTTTACGATTGGCGGTGTCCCAAACGGTCACCAGCAGGAATTCATTACAACCGGACACGGCCGCCGCAGTCGGCACCTTGCCGTTGGGGAGTTTTACGTGTGGACGTTTAACCGAGGTGTACTTATACGGGTCATTGCCGGTCCCGCAAGCTCCAATCAGACCGTCTGTGAAGATCATGAATCCGGTCACTCCGGCCATCGCATGCGTGCGCACCACCGCCACCGGAGGCGCTGGAACTCTTCCCCCTGAAGCATCTTTCCACTCTTTTTTAACCGGACCGGGATCGGGGAGAGCACGACTGCCATGCGCCGTCATGACCTCATCAAAAGTAAGGCGGTTTAGCAGCGCATAGGGCGGACTAATCGGAGCCTTGAATCCCCAAATGCTGCCATTCCAGCATTGCGCCACGCCAGGCTGCCACTCCGTTGGAGCGTCGGCATCCGGCGAAATAAGAAGCTGGCCACCCTCGGCATACCATTCAACGAATTCCTCATGAGTGGTCGGCCTTTTTTGTCCACCATTATGCCAGCCGTGTGCATCGGAATTGCTGTACACGGTCGGAATGGTTTCAGGGTTCGGATGATAATGAGAATACCTCGGCCCAAAGCGGTAATCTATAATATCACGCCGGTTGTAGTTATTCGCGACATCCACATAATTTGTCCAGTTAATCGTCCCGTCACCATTGAGGATACGCTCCTTCCAGTCGGCGGCATCCGGTTTCTGCGCAGCGGCGGTTGCCGGAAGTAGAAGGGCGTTGAGCAAAACCGCCAGCAGGGTCAAACAATTCTTCATGTTCTTTGCGTGATTCATAATTATTTCTTTCGTGGCTGAGTAACCGCTGGGCCGGCTATGCGTGAAAATATAGCTGCTGCCGTCGAGAGCCGCTTCGGCGCGGTTCTCATCGGCCTCCGGATCGGTGCCAAGCTGGCAATCCACCGTTTTCTATTGAAGACCATCCATGCACCCCGGAATGGCTCGTAGACCACGGAACG
>Ga0351887_10215_pt1 | contig 12852 bp, 9 predicted proteins | sample TotcelFGM3001L15_FD_206760 | JGI IMG/M metagenome (GOLD analysis project Ga0351887, IMG submission 206760) | Enriched cells from coal bed in the Powder River Basin, Montana, United States - Total cells FGM rep3 HSBNCT.FGM.300.1.L15 ...
CGGTGTCAGGCACAAAAGGCGACGAAATGACGGCCAGCGTTTTTATCAGTTTCAGACATAGTCTTATCGTAATGTCAGCGTCCGCGCGGTTTCCCGTCAGAGCTTTCCACGGCTCCTTTGTGTCGAAATACTTATTCCCGGCGCGAGCAAGGTCGAGCATTGCTGTCAAAGCGTTGCGGAACTCGAAACGATCTATAAAACCGCCGACCGCTATGGGGGCCGCCTCAATGACGGCGATAATTTCCGCGTCTGCAGAACCGCTTGAATCGCCGAGATGAGAAACCCTGCCGTCCATCTTGGAAGCGACGAACTTGAGCGTTCTGTTCACCAGATTAGCGTAGATATTGGTAAGCTCGCTGTTGTGCGCCGCCATGTATCTGTCCCATTGGAACTCCGAATCAGCGTTCTCCGGCATATCGGCGCAAAGATAGTAACGAATCGAATCCGTCGGGTACTTTTCCATGAATTCAATTACGTCGATATACCAGCCGGCGCTTTTAGAAAACTGTCGTCCTTCTAGGTTCAAGAACGCGTTCGACGCCACAAAATCGGGAACCTTGTATCCCTGTTGCATACGCTCCAGCATGATGGGGAAAATTATCGCGTGAAACGGGATATTGTCTTTTCCTATGAAATGGTAGAGCTTGCAATCCGGGTTCTGCCAATAATCGCGCCAACGTTCGGGCGACTCGCCTATACTCTGAAAATATTCAACGGTGGACGAGATATAGCCGATCGGGGCGTCAAACCAGACGTACAACACCTTTCCCTCCGCCTCATCGAGCGGAACCGGCACTCCCCAATCAAGGTCGCGAGTTATCGCTCTGCTTTCAAGACCTCGTTTCAGATATCCTCGCACCTCGGTGGTGACAAGCTGTTTCCATTTCAGACCGCCCTCGCCGTTTTCTTTCTTCGACAACCATTCCTCAAGCCATTCCGCCCGCGAACCGAGATTCAGATACCAATGGGTTGTCTTCCGGGATTCCGCGGCGGTTCCGCAATCCTTGATGTTGCAGCGCGGATTCTTCAACTCGTGGGTCTCTAGCATAACCCCGCATTTCCCGCACTCGTTTCCCCATGCGTCGGGAAACCCGCAATGCGGACATTCTCCCCTCACATACCTGTCAGCCAAATACTTTTCATGTTTCGGGCAGTAAAGCTGCTCGCCTTCTTTCTTGTCTATCATTCCGTTTTCCAGCAGTCTTGTGAAAAACTCCTGAGATATCGGGTAGTGTAGCTTTCTGGACGTGCCGGAGAAATTAGTAAAATCTATATTCATGCGCTCGAAAATCGAGACTATCAGATCGTGATTTATTTTTACATGCTCCTCAAAAGCGCGACCGGCGGCCTCTGCGGAAATCGTGATCGCCACTCCGTGGTCGTCAGTCCCGCATACGTATATGATGTCCGCCCCAGTCATTTTTTTTGTATCGCACAAAAATATCAGCGGGCAGATACGCCCCGGCAATGTGGCCGAAATGTATCGGCCCGTTTGCATATGGCAACGCGCTTGTCACTATGATTTTCTCTTTTGCCAATTCCGAAGAACTCATCTCTATGCTCCCGCGCCGCTTTTGCGGTCTTGATAATACTAGCATCCCCGATGCAAAAATTCAAAACCGCATCGCTCCGGAGCCGATTTGCGCGCATAGCGTCCCGCTCCGCTTAATTTGAAAAATATTCGCCAAAACACACGCTGATTTGCAGATGAGTTGAGGCTAGAAAAAGTTCAATCACATAGAATGAAGGGAGGAATAATAAACATATCTTCATTATACCAATATGTCTTCTCCATAAAATTGATATATTCACATTCATTCGCTAGAATAATTAGTTATGCAATATGACGTTAAAAAGGACGGAGGAATAATTATGACAACGATGTATTACGACGCTGACGCTGATCTGGGACTGCTGAAGGGCAAGAGAATTGCCATTATCGGATACGGCAGCCAAGGGCACGCGCACGCGCAGAACCTTAAAGAGTCCGGTCTCGATGTTGTTGTGGCGGAACTTGAGGGAAGCGAACCGTGGAAAGCCGCTGAAGCGGCCGGATTGAAGGTTATGACAACAGCGGAAGCCGCTGAAGCTTCCAGCGTTATGATGATTCTGCTCCCCGACCACGTTCAGGCTGTTGTTTACGAGAAAGACATCGCTCCCCGCTTAAAAGCTGGCGACACGCTGATGTTCGCACATGGATTCAACATCCATTTCGGGCAGATAAAGCCCCCCGCCGACGTCGATGTGACCATGATCGCCCCCAAAGGCCCCGGTCACTTGGTGCGACGCATGTACGAGGAGGGCAAAGGAGTTCCGGCTCTCGTGGCAGTGTTTCAGGACGCTTCCGGGAAAGCAAAAGCTCAAGCTCTGGCATACGCAAAAGGGATCGGTAGCGCGCGCGCAGGAGTCATCGAGACGACTTTCAAGGAAGAGACCGAGACAGACCTTTTCGGAGAACAGGCGGTATTGTGCGGAGGCTGCACCGAACTGGTGAAAGCCGGGTTCGAGACGCTGGTTGAAGCGGGCTATCAGCCGGAAATAGCTTACTTCGAGTGTCTGCACGAGCTTAAGCTGATCGTCGACCTCATGCAGGAGGGCGGCATACAGTGGATGCGGTATTCGATCAGCGACACCGCCGAATATGGCGATATGACGCGAGGGCCGATGGTCATCGATGCGAACACGCGAGAAACGATGAAGAAAATCCTCGGCTCCATTCAAGACGGCAGTTTTGCCAAAGAATGGATTGACGAAAATAAGAACGGGAGACCCATTTTCAACAAGCTCAAAGAGCGCGACGAAAACAGCCGGATAGAGATTGTCGGCAAGAAACTGCGCTCAATGATGCCTTGGTTGAAGAAATAACTATGGCTGAGAAACAAGACAAAAATAGAGTTGTAATTTTTGACACTACGATGCGCGACGGGGAGCAGTCTCCCGGCGCAACGATGACGACTTATGAAAAACTTCAGGTGGCGCACCAGCTTGCCCGCTTGAAGGTGGACATCATCGAAGCCGGATTCCCTTTCGCATCTCCGGGAGATTTTGAAGCGGTTAAGCTGATCTCTCAACAAGTATCCGGGCCTTGCGTCGCCGGTTTGTGCAGGACAGCCTTCCCGGACATAGACCGGGCTTGGGAGGCGGTCAAGGACGCAGCGCGCAACAGACTTCACACGTTCATCGCCACTTCTGAAATTCACATGTCCAAGAAATTGCAAATGACCCCGAAACAGGTTGTCAAAGCGGCGGTGGACGCGGTGAAATACTGCAAGGAAAGAACGGACGATGTAGAGTTCTCATGCGAGGACGCGACAAGGTCCGATTTTGATTTTCTTTGCGAAATCGTCGAGAAAGCCATAGCGGCGGGAGCCACAACCATCAATATACCCGACACCGTCGGCTACACTATGCCTCACGAGTACGAGCCGCTGATACGCAACTTGATAAAGAAGATTCCCAACTCCGGCAAAGCCATCTTCAGCGTCCACTGCCACAATGATCTCGGATTGGCGACGGCGAATTCGATAGCCGCGCTTGTCGGCGGGGCCAGACAGGTGGAATGCACCATCAATGGCATAGGCGAGCGCGCAGGCAACGCCTCTCTGGAAGAGATAGTCATGGCGCTGCGCACCCGGCGCAACCTGATGAACCTCCATACCGGAGTTGAAACAACCGAGATTTACCGCGCAAGCAGACTTGTGCGGCGCGTGACTGGCATCGACGTTCAGCCCAACAAAGCCATTGTCGGCAAAAACGCTTTCGCCCACGAGGCGGGCATTCATCAGGACGGAATGCTTAAAGACAAGCGCACTTACGAGATTATGGACGCTGATTCAATCGGCCTCTCTTCAAGCTCTCTTGTTCTGGGCAAGCATTCCGGAAGACACGCGTTCTCCGACAAGCTTTCTGAGCTTGGCTATGAGTTGGACAGAAATGATTTGAACAAAGCATTCTTCCGCTTCAAGGAATTGTGCGACAAAAAGAAGGAAGTTTCCGACTGGGACATAAGGTCGATAATCGAAGACGAGGTAATGCAGATACCCGAGAAGTTCCACCTCGAATCCGTGAATGTGATGTGCGGCGGACGGGTTAAGGCGACCGCGATGATAATCATGGGAGTGGGAGAGAAACTAGTCGAAGAGTCGGCCATAGGCGTCGGCCCGATAGACGCTGTCTATCAATGCATTAGAAAGATCACCGGAGAAGACATCAAGCTGATAGATTTCTCCGTAAAATCCGTCACTGGCGGAATAGATGCGTTGGGCGAAGTGACAGTGCAGATCGCCGGCCCCAAGGGAACAGTCGTGAGCGGCAGAGGGGCTAGCTTGGACATAGTAGAGGCGGCTGCAAAAGCCTACATCACTGCCATCAACAAACTGATTTACTGGCGCAAAGCCCACAAGGGAAATAAACCTGAGAGCCGCGCCGGGCGTTCAGCATCCAAGTCAAAAAGCGGGAGCGCTCAAATTTCCGTCAAGTGACATTTCAAACTGTCGCGGCAATCCGCGCAAACGTCTAAAAATAGCAAGGATATGGATTTATGAAAAAAACCAGAGTTATCGTGACAGGAGCCTGCGGAAGAATGGGACTCGAATGTGTTCGAGCCATCTCCGCCGAGAAAGACATGGAGTTGACGGGCGCATTCGACGTCGCCGGAGTCGGAAAAGACATCGGCGAACTTGCCGGCATCGGCACAAACGGCGTCATAGTTTCAGATTCGCTTGTCGGCGTCCTCAAATCGGCCAAACCCGATGTGGCGGTTGACTTCACGATAGCGGAAGGGTTCGGCGCGCGCGCCGCGGCCATACTGAAATCCGGAACGCGTCTTGTGTCCGGAACCACAGGAATCGACGCGGCTACAATCAAGAAATTGGAAAAGATTGCGGCTGAAAAGAAGTTGTGCGTTCTAATCGCCCCCAACTTCGCTGTGGGAGCCGCTCTGATGACCCAGTTCGCGCAAATGGCGGCGGAACGGATGAGCGAGTGTGAAATAATCGAGCTTCACCACAACAGAAAGCTTGACGCGCCTTCAGGAACCGCGATGGACACGGCAAAAAAAGTCGCAGATGTGTACGCGAAAAGCGGCGTCCGCGTCGATCCCACCAAAACAGTCAAACTCGACGGCGCAAGAGGAGGCAGTTTGGGAGGCGTGTCCGTTCACAGCGTCCGCCTCCCCGGATTCCTCGCGAGCCAAGAAGTGATCTTCGGCGCTCCCGGTCAGACACTCTCCATCAGGCATGACACCATCTCAAGAGAATCCTTCATGCCGGGAGTCATTCTGGCGGTTAGAAGCTCTGCGAGAATCAAAAAACTAGTTGTGGGCTTGGAAAACGTACTCTAGAGAAACGAGCGGTCCTTGTCGCATGAAACCTGAAAATCTTCTCTTTGCAGCGATCGGTTTTATAGACGAAGCTTTGGACAACACTGCCGCTCTATTGGATGAGTTGGTGGAGAGAGGACGGCTGAAGAGCGCGGACTCGAAAGGAATGCTCGACAGAATCGTCGATAGAGCGCGGGGAGAAAAGCGCGAAGCCGACGATATCGTCGTTGAGATAGCAGCCGACGCGAGAGAAACATCAGGTCTTGCGGGGCGCGAGGATATCGAGAGATTGATGAGCAAGCTGGCGCAACTTGAGGAACAACTGACCGAGATTAAAGAAACCAACGACGCTGAAAAGGCTAAGAAAACATGAGACTTGGCATATCTACGAAAGCGATAATTGTCCTGTTGGCGGTCATTGCCGCCGCCACCGCCGCTTGCGCCTTTTTTATTCAAGATGCAATGCTGGATCACTATTTAAGAGTGAGAAACGACCATCTGGCATCCGTCGCGTCAGCCGTGGACGAGCTTATAGCGGCGGACATCAAGGAAGCATCCACTCCTGATTTCTCCAGAATGGTGGACATTCTCTCGTTGAGGAATCCGGAGAGAATTATCATCTCGGATATGAACGGCTTGATTCTGTTTGATTCTAGGCGGACTAGAACAGGCTCGAACCTTGATCTTGACGAAGAGATGAGAATTAAACCGGACTCTGACGCAGGCGTCCTGCTGTTAAGAACAAGCGAAAATCTGAAAGCGATATATCTTCACCCGAAACAAGTTTTCCGGTTGCTCGACAGTTCGGAGGATGTGTCTCTAGTCTATTACGCGCCGATCCGAGCGAACGGCGGAACCTCCGGTCAAGCTATGGTGTCAGAGTCCGTGGCAAAGCTCGGACCGATTATCAGGTTAACTCGAAACAAATTGATAATTTTCATGTCGGCGCTATTTCTAGCAACGGGCGCCGCGGTCTTTTTCCTTGTGAATAAATCGGTGGCAGCCCCCATTATGAAGCTAGCCGACCTGACGAAAAGGATAGCTCGAAAAGATTTTCAAGAAAGAGTCGATTTCCGAACCAGCGACGAGATTTCATATCTAGGCAGAAGTTTCAACACGATGGTGTATAACCTAGAGAAAATGGTGCGCGAAATCGAGGAGCAAAACGACGGGCTAATTCACCTTTCCGGCGAGTTGGAGTTGCGCAACGAGGAGCTTAACAAGAAACAGCGTCTTATCGAATATGATTTGAGGCTCGCTCACAGAGTGCAGCAGGAGCTTCTGCCGCAGACCTACCCCCGGATAGAAGGCGTGCTGATAAGCGCGGCAAACTTTCAGGTCGGCGAAATCGGCGGCGACTGCTTCGATTTCTATAAGCTCGACGACTACAGGCTCGGCGCTTTCATAGGGGACGTCTCAGGAAAAGGAATCGCCGCCGCGCTGGTAATGGCGATGTCCACGATACTTTTCAGCCAGCTCAAAGACCGGCTGGACGAGCCTTCGGTGATTCTTGGCCGCGTCAACGAAATAATGTACCGCCATTTCGGCAGCCAGCATTCTATCTACCTCACCTGCTTTTTCCTTATCCTAGATTCGCGCAACATGAAGCTCTCCTATTCCTGCGCCGGACACACGCCCCCTCTCCTATTCAGGCCATCGACCGGCGAGATATTCAACCTCGAATCGGAAGGCTTCGGCCTCGGCATGTTCAACAACGTGGCTTATGAACAAAAAACAATAGATGTCATGCCCGGCGACAAGATTATCCTTTACACTGACGGAGTCACCGACTGCAGAGACTCCGATGGACAGATGTTCGGACATGAACGCCTCGTGGAAATGGTTAAGAATAATCCTGATTCAAACACATACAGGCTGACGCATTTCATAGTCGAGGAACTTGGCGAGTTCGCAGGAGCCGCGGCGAGGCAGGACGACCTGACTCTTCTCATCCTCGAACTGGAGAACGATAAGAAATGAAATCGCGATTCTGGAGCGTCATACTCGCGGCGTCGGTGTCGCTTGCCGCCGCTTCAACGGCCCTAGCGGATATTAATGACCCTTCGCAGGACGACGCTCCTCCTTTCATGTTCGACGAAACCGACCCTTTCTCGCTTGACGACGACCGCGGCGCTCCGGAAAGAAAACTTGAAACGCGAACAAGACAACTGTTCGACACTCCGGACAACCCTGCCGAATATCCGGAATTCGCAAGAAAAATCTACCTCCGAGCTGTCGACCTGCATCTTGCGGGCAATATCCATGAATCGATCGAATATTACAAACGCGCGATAATGCTTGACCCTGACTCTGCGGCATATCACGCGGACCTCGGCGAAGCTTATCGCGGAATTGGCTTGACCAGAGAGGCGATAATAGAATTCGAGACAGCCGTGACGCTGAATCCGAACCTTGCGAACGCGCTCACAACGCTCGGCGTGATATACGACCGCGAGAACCTTCCCCACAAAGCTATCGAATATCACCGGCAGGCTCTGCGGCTTGAGCCTGACAATTATGTGGCTCTGAACAATATCGGACACGCGTACGACTCTCTTGGATTGGTCCGGGCCGCCGTAATCAACTACCGCAAAGCTATCGACATAAACCCTGAGTTCACTGCCGCATACGTTAATCTGGCTGACACCTATTTGCGCGTCGGTCAGGTCGCGGACGCGGTTGACATTCTAAAAACAGCCATTTCGATTGTCGGCACGGAGAATATTTCAACAGGGATGTATCACAATTTGCTCGCCGAAGCTTACGCGCTTCAGGCTAGATACGCCGAGTCGTTCGAGACTCTCAAGGTAGCCATTGCCATAGAGCCGTCGAATCAGGACGCGCAGAGAAACTTTTTCTACGTTTTCGATAACCTCGCAAAGGAAGCCTTGAAGACAGGAAACGCCGAATCCGCAACCGCATATCTTTCACAAGCGGAAAGAACCGTCGGCTCCGGCAATCCCCGCATGGCGTTGTTCTATAACAGCATCGGAACCGCATATATGCAGAGGAAAATGTGCGCAGAAGCGTTCGAGGCTTTCAAAAAAGCGTCGGCGTTGATTCCCTCAGAACCGGATTTCATTAGGAATATGGAAGACGCGCGGGGGTGTGCGGGTGGCTAAAACAATCAAGGTGCGGGCTTTCGGCGGCGCTCCTGCGGTGGACTTTCTCGACCTGTCCTATCTGATGCCTATGCTGGCATCGGCGGCTCTTAACGATTCTCCGGCGCACCCGCTGAAATACGGCGCGCCGATAAAGCTCGGCGGCGCTATAGCCCAGTCCGCCGGAAAAATTCCTCGCTGGCAGTTCTATGAACGTTTCGCGCGTCACATGATGACTGAGCCGCACGAAGCCGAAACGGTAAAAAGCCGGCTTTTCGCAAGATGGGTCGCAAATCTGTACAGAGGAAGAAAATATCAGTTTGTGGTTATCGGACCGCCGCTGGGTTCTCTGGTGTACTTGTCGATGATTCTCGACGCGCCGTTCCTTCCTTTGAATTACGGGCTTGCAATCAGGCATAAACCCATTCATCCGGACAACATGCTCGAACACGTGGAGATGGCAAAAAAATGGGCCGCCCACTTCGCAAAAGTCGATCCCGACGTCCACATCGTTCACGAATACGATCCAGTGCATCAACGTTTCCGACTGAAACACGGCTCCCTTCTCCGCTGCCGCTTCACCACCATACCGGAAGCTTATGACGATTTCATCGCGAAGAACCTTGCTCCCAACGGCGCTGTAATAGTGGTGGAATCTCGCATAGGCTGGCGGCAATACAAGCTCGCGAACAATCTATCTCATCAGGTAGGACAACCCGGCGGCATTCCATGCGAAGAATACCTGTTCAGCAGTCCGAGGCTGGACAAGTTCCGCTCAAGATTCATGCAGACCGAAGCATTCTATCGATTGAACATGCCGGATGAAATCCAACCTGAATCTCGATTCGGAGTGACCCCAAGAATGCGTCTGAGCGTGATCTCCTCCGCCGACGAACATCGGAAGAATATATGTCAGCTTTACTCCGACGAGATATATCTTTTTAATCAACTGGTTTCCCAGTTATTCTTGCGAGGCGCGCGCAGAGATGGCGCGCTTCCTTCCCGCTGTTACGTTCACTCCGGCAACTTCATCGCTCCTCAGCCGTGCATGCATTCCAATCTTCTTCCCGTGTGGTCGCCTACTCCATGTTATCCGGCGTTTCAGTTCGTCGAGTCGTATCTAAAAAAATACCCGCATAAGCTTGAGGAGATTCTTGTGTCGTTCGAGCCATCTATGGAAGAAGCTCCTGACTTCATCATGCTCGAACGCTGGAAAGAAATGCTGGAAGAAAAAGCCCCTGTAAGATTCATAGGAATGAATCCCGCCAAATATCCCCGCGAAGCGACGTCTGTTTTCAGACAATGGAACGAGATCGTCAGATGGTCGAAACGACACAAAAGACCGTTGTCGACTCCCATCACAATAGACACCATCGTTCAGGAAGCCGAGAAATCCGGCATATTTTTTCAGGTGACTGAAAACAAGTAGCTTCTTCGATGCGATATAACGCGCGGTTGTCCTAACAAATCCTCCAATCGCCGAATTGCTTCTCTCGGATTCATCGCGGCGTCGCTTTTTTTTCGAAGCGCATTTCCCCGTTCGATATCTTTCTTGTCACACCCCCCGGTTAATATTAAAGAAAAGAACGGGTTCGAGGGGATGATGTGAAATGACGCGCTCAAGAGAAGAAATCAGGAGGTTGACGGATTTGCTCCAATCAGGGTTTCTCGTTCAAGGCGCGCCTGAATTGCAAGAACAGGAAGGGCCGTCGAGATGGGGAATCGAGCCGGGGCTTCCTTCAGGTTATTACCTTTATGAAAGAATATCTTTGGCCGAACCGCCTGTGGCCGGAACAAGATATTGGACAAGACCTTGGCAATTGAAAAATATTAACGAAGGCGAAAAACTAAGACTGATAAGAGACCGCGCCAACAGATACGACGCGAACGCCGTCGAGGTTCACGCGCCGGGCATAGGAAAAATCGGATACGTGCCGAGATTCGCGGCTCCTATGGTGGCAGGAAGACTTGATTCCGGAAAAAGAGTCTTTGCGCGGGCGCGCCGCTCAAACGCGTCTCCCGGATCGTTGGCTATGCGCCTCTACTTCTATATGCCTACGGAGTTAAACGCGTAGAAAAGGCCGACGGCGGCAAAATATTGTTGTTAAAAAAATCGGAGGAACCGGATAATGGACTATTTATATCTTCCCAGCATAATCTTCACAACATCGTAGTACATCTGGGCGCGCGCGACAACGCCTCTCCAAAGCCCCATTTTTTCTTCTTTCGTGTGATGAGTCAAATTTTCGAGCTCGACTTCGTATATGTCTATTCCGTTGTCTTCAAGATATTGATTGATTGCCACCTCTACCCCGAATCTTGATTCCGCAATATCGATTTTTTCGATTATTCTTCTCAAGATCGCTCGCTGTCCGGAAAGCTTTGGGGCGAACAATTGAGCGAGGTCGGTCACCGCCCTGCCCTCGGAGAAAACACCCATAGTGGCCTGCGCCTTGCCTTCAAGAATAGGCGACACTAGATCGACAATGTGAGACTTGCGAAGTCCGATCAGATCCGCGTCAAGAAGAAGAATGATGTCGGCCCGCGTCCTCTGGACTCCGGCGTGAACCGCCCCTCCCTTGCCACGGTTTTCTTCAAGATTTATCAGAACCACCCCAAGCTCTTCCGCCACGATCTCAGCCGTCCTGTCGCTCGATCCGTCATTGACTACAATTATCTCGTTGATTAACTCGACCTGTTGAAGAACATGCAAGGTTCCCCTGATCGTGCGTTCTTCGTTAAACGCTGGAACTAAGGCTGCAACTTTCATATAAACATTTCTCCCGCTTTTTCGATATTGGATTCTTTTCGCCGCTGAATCCCCGACTCAAAGACCGATAATCAACCTGATATCTCTGTAAGTCACAACAAGAATTAAGCTTATCAAGATTGCAAAACCTACGGTGTGAATCAGTCCCTCTCGTCTCGGATCCAACGGCCTTCGGATTACGGCTTCCCAAGTGTGAAACACGATTCGCGAGCCGTCTAGAGCCGGAAACGGAAACAGATTTATCACACCTAGACAGACGCTGATAACGCCGAAGAAATGCACCAGATCGCTGAACCCCTGCCGGGCAAAAACTCCGGCATATTGAATTATTCCTACCGGCCCCGCCACATCGTCCGCGGAAACCTTCATGCGTATCAATCCTACTATGCCGTCCAGAATCATCACGACCGACACCGCGCTCTGTTTGGCGCCAAGCCAAACCGCCGACACAGGATTGACCCTTTGCGACACTGATTCAAGAACGACGCCGAGTTCCTTTCCGGCAGATCCTGCCGCCGCCAGAGAAATCATTTCCCCGCCGCGATAGACAAGAAATTCCATTCGGGACGCGGCTAGCGAGTATTTGTCGCCCAGAAACGAAGCGCCGCCGAAATCCAGAATCACGTCGCCTTTCCTGAATCCGGCCTGATCCGCTATCGATCCTTTCTTCACATCGGCAACCAGCCTCGGCGAAGGATTCAACAGAATCACTCCTGTGTCGTTCCACCTGTGCTTTTCGGGGATCATTTTGAATTCTACTTTTTCATCCCCTCTCAACACATCAATCTTCACTTCGTCGCCGAGTTTGGATTCGATATATTTAATCATACCCTGCCTAGACTCCACCGGATCGCCATCTAGCGCGAGTATGATATCTCCTTTGTTAATGCCCGCCTTGTCCGCCGGCATTCCTTCCGTCACAAAACCGACCGGCAAGCCTTTTGTGTATTCGCCTTGATTGAGCGCCACCGGATTATCAAGCCCGGCTCCGATTTTTCCGCTTTTTTCAAGTTTTACATTCGGCGTGACTTTCAACGACACTTCTTTCCCGTTCCTGCGAGCGACAACTTTGGCGGGTTTATCTATGGAATTCATCAACAACGTTTCGGCGTTTCTGGGATCGGTCACAGCAACGCCGTTCACCGATACGATTATGTCGTCTTTTTTCATTCCCGCTTTTCCAGCTGGTTTTCGCGGATCCACAAACGCTGCCACCGCGCTGTTGGATAGATTGCCGCCTGTGTCTGGCATTTCGCGAGGTATGCCCCAAATCATGTACACTGACCCGAAAAGCAAAACGGCCAGAATCAGGTTCATAAAAGGCCCGGCGAAAATGATGGAGATTTTCTGCAGCGGCGTTTTGTATCTGAAGTTGGCGGATCGAGGAACGCCTTCTGCTTCCGCGTCTTCCCCGTCGTCGTCCTCGCCCACCATTTTTATATATCCGCCTATCGGAAACAGGCACAGCTTGTATCGAGTGCCTCTGAAATCCACCCCGAAAAGTTCCGGCCCCATTCCAAAGGCGAATTCGGGGACTTCCACCCCGTGTTTTTTCGCCATTATGAAGTGCCCAAGCTCGTGAAACAGAATCACAAGCCCGAAAGCGATTATTATCTGAGCCGCAATCTTGATGAATGAAAGAACTTCATAAAAATCCATTT
>Ga0351887_10217_pt1 | contig 12829 bp, 9 predicted proteins | sample TotcelFGM3001L15_FD_206760 | JGI IMG/M metagenome (GOLD analysis project Ga0351887, IMG submission 206760) | Enriched cells from coal bed in the Powder River Basin, Montana, United States - Total cells FGM rep3 HSBNCT.FGM.300.1.L15 ...
GCCAGCCAGTAATAGACATGCTGCCGGGGGTCCACCCGGCGTTCGAAATGTTCCACCAGGGGGCCGGTGTCCTGTCGGGTAACCTTGACCCCCTGGACCTCGGCCCGGGGCAGGTGCGGCAGGTTGACGTTGAGACAGATCCCGTTGTTCCAGGCGGCCCAGGCCAGGACCTGCTCCAGCAGTTCCCGGGCCAGGCGGGCGGCGGCGGCAAAATCGGCGTTCTGGTCATAAGAGTCCAGGGAGAAGGCCACCCCCTTCACCCCCAGGATGGAGGCCTCGGTGGCGGCGGACACGGTGCCGGAATACAGGACGTTGATGCCCACGTTGGGGCCCAGGTTGATGCCTGAGACTACCAGGTCCGGCGGACTGGGGAGCAGTTCCGCCATGGCGATTTTAACGCAGTCGGCGGGGAAGCCGCTCACCGCGAAGCCGGTCAAGCCGCCGTCGAGGCATACTTCTTTCACCCGCAACGGGGTCATCAGGGTAATGGCGTGTCCCACAGCGCTCTGCTCGCTTTCCGGGGCCACCACCTGCACCTCTCCCAGATGCTTGAGTTCGTGGTAAAGGGCCGCCAGCCCCGGGGCGTAAATGCCATCGTCGTTGGTCAGCAGTATCTTCAAAGGGGTGTTCTCCTTATTTTTACCGGCTCAATTGAGCGGTGCTAAAAACCCGAAGGGGCATCGTTCGGGTGGCGGGCAGAGACGGCCGCCCCACCGTCTGATTCCACCGGTGGGGCGGGGATCTGTGCCCGCCAGGCGGTCCGCACAGGCTGGAAAGCCTGTGCCACCGGAAGAACTTTTCAGAGCTGCGGCCCTAAGCAAGTCGCAACCGCGCCAACCGCGATTTACTTCTTGCTTTCCTTGTCGCTCTCACCCTTCTCCCCTGCCGGCCCGGCTGGTTCGGCAGCTACCGTCAATCGCTGCATTTCTGCCTGCCACTGGCGGAATGGGGCCAGGGGTATGAAGGCAATGGTGGTAGACTTCCCCTCCCCGATGCGCACCGCTGGACGGTCTTTCCCCTTGGCTCCGATCTCCTCCAGGTGCAGGAGGGATTTGCCGGCTTGATCCAGGAGGTCCAAAACAAAGACCGGGGGACCTTTCGGGGCGTCTTTCGGGGGCTTGATTTTTTCGCCTTCCAGCTTCTGGAAATTCCACAGGGCCATCTCCAGGCGCGCCGCCGGCTGCTGGGTGGCCGCCTGATCCGGCCCGGTGATTTTCCAGGACTCCTGATCTTTCTGGGCGGTCCAGGTGTTGCCGGGGGGGCCCCAAACGACCTGATGCACCGCGGCAATGGCCCCGGACCACAGGCGGTGGTCCTCTAAAGACGCCATGGTCTTGGCGGCCTCGTCGGCCAGGGAGGCATCCACCAGGACCACGGCCCCGCCCGCACCCAGGCGGGCGTAAACCGCATCGCCTTTTTTGGCCCCCAACCAGAGGGTTCGGTCCCCGGCCGAGGTCGCCACCGTGATTTCGGTCCGGTGGTCCGGGTCCAGACCCAGGGGCTCTAATTTATTGGGGATGGGCTCCAAATAGTTCTTAGCCCGGGCAATATGGAGGTCTCGTAGGAGTTTTTCCACCCGGTCGCCCCGCACCTGGAAGTCAGGGCGTCCGACCCAGCCCCAGGTCTGGGGGCCGGTCTTCTCCAAAGCCAAAGTGCTCTTGGGGTTCTTGATCTTAAGGCCCTTCACTTCGCCCAGGATAAAGGGCAGCAGGGTCTTGTCCCTGAGGGCCAGGAGTTGCCGGTCCAGGGAATCCTTGCTTCCCATGGGGATGGTGAGCAGGTGGGGGTCCTGGTCCCTGAGGACGTAATAATTCTGGTCTCCCGGAACCTTGTTGCCGATGGCCAGTTGGTGCGGTTTACCCTGGGCGGTGAATTTCACCACCAGACCGGGTTTATCCAGCCCGAAGGGTTTGAGGTCCTTTTCCACCCCCAGATCCCGCTCCATCCGCAGCCGGGCCAGGGTGGTCAGCATGGAGTCCACCACGGTCTGGTCGGCCTGGGTGTCCAGGGGGGCCGTGAGGCGCCAGACCTGGTCTTTCTTGATCAGATGAATCTCGTCTTTACCCCGGACCAGGGTCAGGTCGCTGAGGTCGGATTCTTTAAGGTGGAAGACCTGTTTGGCCTGTTCGTCGCGGGCGATCTGTTTTTCCTGTCGCCACCGGAGGCCTCCGTAGACTCCGGCCAGGATCAGGAAAACCACCACGTAAGGGATCAGCCGTTTAAGAGTCATCGCCGGGCCCGCCGCCGCCGGTAGGCCCAGATGCCGGCCGCCAGCATCACCAGGGGAACCCCGGCCAGACAGACCAGGAATAAGGTCCAGACCTGCCCGGTTTTGAGGGTCAGGAGTTGGGCCTTGCCAGGTCCCCGCACCGTAATCTGCTCCATGGCCCGGGCCAGAAAGTTCGTGGTGTTCAAAAACAGGTCCCCGTTGCCGAAGAGGTTGAAAAAGCTGTTGGCCGCAAAGTCCACGTCCCCGAAAACCACCAGGTAGGTTTTCGATCCTTCCGGGGGGGCCGGCTGCTTCTCGACTGCCGGGGCCTTATCTTGGCCGCCCTTCCGGTCCGGCTCGCTCTTTACCGGCGTCAACTTGATTTCGACCTGGGCGCCCACGGTGAAGGGGCCTTTCTTGTCGACCTTGGCATCGAAGGCGGCTTTTTCATCCTTGATCCACTCTTTCCCCAGCTTTTCGTAGCTGGTGGACATGGTGGTGGCCAGAGGCACCAGCGTGACGTTTGGATGATCCTTTTTCACTATCAGGGGCCGGGCCATGGGATAAATAGTGACCAGATTCTTAAAATCCTCGGTGATCTTGGAAGGGCCGTACTGTGACACCAGGGGCATGACCGCGTTGAGCCCCAGGGATTGGCTCACCTGGTTGACGTCCAGGATGAGGCCGTTGTCCAGGCCCACGCCGTAGCCCGCCAGGAATCCCTGCAGACCGCCGTCCTCGAAGGCCTCCAACATGATGAACAGCCGGCCGCCCTTCTCCAGGTAAGCCTTCAGGGACTGTACCTCGGTGGATAAAAGCGGTTTTTGGGGACCCGCCACGATGACCACTGCGGCATCCTCGGGGACCGCACCCCGGCTCAGGAGGTTTAGGGACTCGATTTCGTAGCCTTCGTTGTCCAGGGCCGTTTTAGCGACCTGGAACCCTCCGGGCTTGGGGTCATTCAGATCGCGTTCACCATGCCCGGCGAGGAAATAGACCTTCTGGCGCTCCTTCTTCAGCACCTTGCGCAGGGCATTGGTGATGGCGTTTTCGTCGGCCTGGTCGGCCATCTGACGCCGCCCCTGGTAGTCCAGCAACACATTGCCGGCAAACCGGTACCCCGCCTGCTGGGCCTTGAGGGGTTCCCGCTCGGGGTCCACGAAGCGGTAGGTGACCTTGGAGCTATGATGCTCATAGAGCTGCAAGACCTCTTTGGCGGCCTGGCGTTCTCCGGCGCCCTCGGGCATGAACACCGTCATCATGAGGGGTTGGTTGACTTCTTTGAGCAAGGCCAGGCTGGCCGGCGACAGGGATTGGCTGTGCTCCGAGGTGGTGTCCCAGCGCACGGGGTGCCAGCCGGCCAGCCCCGCCGCCAGGGCCAGGATGCCCACCACCAGCAGCACCGATACGATGGAGCCGGCGCCGTAATGCAGGCGGCGACTTTGGAATCGATCTCTCCAACTCACGGTTAAGCTCTCCAGCGTCGAGATTCCAACTGTCTCTTGGTGAGAAAGAGGAAGAAGTAGATGAAACTCAAACAGTACACCAGGTCACGGGTGTCGATCACCCCTTTGGTAAAGTTTTCGTAGTGGTCTAACAGGGATAGGTACTGGAAAACCTTGCCTAAATTGCCGGCCCCGAGTTCCTGAACCCAGCCGATGATCCAGAAGAGGAGCAGCAGGGCAAAGGCCACCACTCCGGCCACGATCTGGTTCTCGGTGAGGCTGGAGGCAAACAGCCCTAAGGACAGGCAAGCGGCCCCCAACAGGACCAGACCCAGGTAGCCGGCGCCCAGGGCGCCCCAATCCAGCCGGGTGATCAGGCCCAGCACCAGGGGGTAGCTGATTGTAAACGCCAGCAGGATGAGATAGATCAGCAAGGCGGCCCCGAACTTGCCCGAGATCACTGCCCAATCCGTCAACGGGTAGGTGAACAGCAGTTCCGCGGTCCCGGAGCGATTCTCTTCGGCCATCAGTCGCATGGTGATGAACGGCACCAGAAACAGCAGGATGATGCCCAGGACCGCAAACAGGGGCCGGAAGACCATCTGTATGGGATTGAGCTGGGCGGCGATCTGGGGATTGGACGCCTGCTGGGCCGCCTGGAAGCTGATAATGCTGTAGTAGACCACGTTGGTGTAGAAAAAATACCCTGCCAGGAGCAGAAAGAAAAATCCGGTGATATAGAAAATCGGGGTGGAGAAATAGATGGTTAATTCTTTCCGCACGACCGCCAGCCAGCCTCTGATCTGCATCATGACTCTTCTTCCGTGGTTTCTTCGGTTACCAGATCGATGAACACTTCTTCCAGAGTAAACTCCTGGGACTTCAATTCCAGGAGTTGCCAACCCCGCTCCACCACCATCCGGGCCAACTGCGGGCGCAGCTCCACGCCGTGATCGGCCTCCACCAGATATTTTTCCTCTCCCTGGCTCTGCGCCCGGTTCACCCCGGGGACGGCCGTAAGGGCGGCCGTAACCTGGTCGGTCGGCCCGGCCACCGTCATCAGCACCCGGGACCCCTGGCCCAGTTGCCGGGAGAGGTTTTCCGGGGTGTCGCTGGCCACGATCTGGCCCCGGTTGATGATGATCACCCGGTGGCACAACTGACTCACCTCCGGCAGGATGTGGCTGCTCAGCATCACGGTGTGGGCGCCTTCCAGGTTCTGAATCAACTGGCGGATTTCCACGATCTGGGAGGGGTCCAGACCGATGGTGGGCTCGTCCATGATGAGCAGCGGCGGCTGGTTTACCAGGGCCTGGGCCAATCCGAGCCGCTGGCGAAAGCCCTTGGACAGGGCCGCCACCAGTTTGCCCCGGACCTCTTCCAGACCGCAGGCCGCCACTACCCGGTCAACTTCGCCGGTTTCGGCCTTGGCCGCCACACCCTTGGCCCGGGCGGCGAAGCGCAAGAACTGGGTCACGGTGAGGTCGGGGTAAATGGCCACGTTCTCCGGCACGTACCCCAGGGAGCGGCGCACCGCCAGGGAGTCGGTGACGCAGTCGTGGCCGTTGATCCGGGCTGTCCCTGCCGAAGGGGCCAAAAATCCCGCCAGGATCTTCAAGGTGGTGGTCTTCCCGGCGCCGTTGGGGCCCAGGAAGCCCACGATCTCCCCGGCCGCAACCTGGAAATCCAGGCGGCTGACGGCCAGTTGCGGACCGTAGTACTTGGTCAGGTCCTGCACTTCGATCATGTTCTGCATGCGGCAAATCCATCCAATGTTGGCTTACTGGTTAGAGCCTGATGCCCTCTTAAAGTTAATTATCGCCCTGCCGCCTCCCGGAAGGCTGCCGCGGTCTGGGCCAGGCCCTGGGCCAGGCTTACCCGGGGCTGCCACCCCAGCTCGTTTTGGGCCAGGGTGCTGTCTAGGACGCTCCGGCGCTGCTCCCCGGGCTTGGCGGGACCGTGCATCGGCCCCAGGGGAGAACCCAGGCATTCCTGGAGCTTCAGATAAACGGTGAGGATATCCGTCTCCCGGCCGGTGCCGATGTTGAAGGCCCCGGCCTGGGGGTAAGCAAGGGCCAGGAGATTGGCGGCCACAATATCCCCCACAAAGACGAAATCCCGGGTTTGCAGGCCATCGCCGTTGATTCGGGGTTGCTGCCCGGCCAGGAATTTTTCGATGAAGATGGCCACCACCCCGGCTTCTCCCATGCCGTTCTGGCGGGGTCCGTAGACATTGGCGTAGCGCAGGGCGATGGGGATGATGCCGTGTTCCCGCTGATAAAAGTGCAAATAGTGCTCCACCGCCAGCTTGGCGATGCCGTAGGGGGCTTCGGGCCGGGCCTGATCCGTCTCCCGGGCCGGCAGCGGGGCGTCATCCCCGTAAATAGCCCCGCCGGTGGAGGCGAAGATGACCTTCTCCACCTTGGCTTCGGCCGCGGCCTGCAAGAGATTGAGCGACCCGAGAATGTTTTCCCGGGCGTCGAAGATGGGGTTCTGCACCGAAACCTGGACGCTCATCTGGGCGGCATGGTGCACGATCACCTGGGGCCGCCAGCCGCGGATAAGCTCAACGGTCTCCGGCGACTTGATGTCATAAGGATAAAATTGCGCCGCGGCCGGGACGTATTCCCGTTTTCCCATACTCAAGTTGTCCACCACCGCCACGTCGTGGCCGGCGGCGACCAACTGGTCCGCCACGTGGGAGGCGATGAAACCGGCTCCACCGGTAACCAGGATTCGTTTGGGCTTGGTCATAGTTCCCCTTTCCTTAGCCTAATTTGTAATATTAACTGATTTATCTTCCTTGATGCAATTGTTTCCGGGTTCCGGAACCCGGGAGAATATCTCTATAAGAAATTAGATGAATTTTGGGCGCATAGTTGATATTATCGGGCCTAGTATTATATTCAGTTATGAAAATGTTTTGAGTCTGAACCATAAGGTAATTCCGGTAACAAAGGAGGGGGATATGGTTCTTTGGGCCCGTATCGGGGGAGCACTGCTGGCCCTGGTCCTTTTGCTGGCGCCATTAACGGCCGGCGGCGCCGAAAAAAATCAGGTGCTGACCCTGAAACAACTCACCGTCATGGCCCTGGGTTACAGCCACGAAGTTAAAGCCACTAAGAGCGAAGTGATTTTTGCGAAAGAGCAGAAAAATGAAGTTCACGGCTACCGCTGGCCCCAATTCGATGCCGTCGCCACCGGCGGGGTGGTTTCTAATGCCCGGCGGGGCGAGGTGCGTACGGTCGGCGAAAACAAAACCCTCTTTTACCCCGACCCCAAAGGCAAGATCCACGGCATGAACGTCTTTGGCAACCTGACGTTCTCGCTGATCCAGCCTCTCTATACCTTCGGCAAAATCGCCTACCGGGAAGAAGCCGCGGCCAAGAACATCGAGGTCAAAAAGGCCGGGGTGGACCTCAAGAAGGGCGAGGTCATGGTCCAGGTGGCCCAGGCGTACTACGGCCTGATCCTGGCCAACCAGGGCAAGGAGGCGGTGGCCGACGCCCGGACCTACCTGCGGGATAGCCGGGAACGGATTACCCGCCTCCTGCGGGTCAATTCACCCAACGTCAAGGAGAGCGACCAGTACCGCCTGGCCATGTATGAAGGCGGAGTAGAAAAATTTGCGGCCCAGGCGGACGAAGGCTCCAAGGTAGCCTACCAGGCCCTGAAAGCCCTGGTGGGCTATGGCCCCGGCCAGGATTTCCAGGTGCCCCAGGAACTGCCGGCGCCCACCGCTCCGAGCAGTCTGGACCATTATATCCGCACGGCCCTGGAGATGCGGCCTGAATTTACCCAGCTCAAGAGCGGCCTGGTGGCCCGGCAACTGCTGGTGGACGCGGCCAAGGCCGACCGCTATCCGTCTTTCTTCTTTGCGGTGGTGGGCCAGGTGGCCGGCGCTCCGGGCCGGGAGTACGACCCCGATCCGTATAACAACGATTTTTTTAATGATAACGGCGCCTTACCTATGCTGGGGGCCAAGTGGCACTTCGATTTTGGCATCCTGAAATCGAAGATCGGCCAGGCCCGGGCGGAACTGGCGCAATTGCAGCACACCGAAAAGCATGCCCTCATGGGCATCCCGGTGGAGGTCGCCAGGGATTACGGCAAGGTCCAGGAAAATTACAAGGGGTCCGTGGGCATGGAGAAGGCCTATATCAATGCCCGCCGCTGGCTGGTTACCTCGTTCAGCAACTTCGACATGGGGCTGGGGAAAATGGACGACATCTTCCAGGCCTTCGAGCGCTTCGGCTCCTTCCGGGGCGATTACCTCATGGCCCTCTTTGACTACAACCTGGCGGTGGCCCAGTTAGACAAGTCATCCGGGGCGTACCGCCGGAATCTGCCGCCGGATAGCAAACCCCAGAAAGACATCACGCCGGGCCTGGCCGTCCAGCCCGTAAGCGCCCCGGCCCCGGTCAAGGTCAAATAGGCTTCCAGACCTTATCATTGCATAAAAAATCAGGGTGGGCCTTGGGGCCTGCCCTTTTTTTTCAAGGTCCTATAGAAGATTTCTGAGGTCGGGGGTCAGGGGCCTGGCTTTTGAATGTAATACCATTTCGCAATCAATCGGTGGCACAGGCGTCTCGCCTGTGCAGGCGCAGGCTAAGGCCTGCGGCTACCATAAATTGCCTTTTGCTTGCAACTCGGTATAAGAACGTGCAAATGCGGAAACAATCACCTAACACCCATAGCGGCAAGTTTCTCTTTTTCGAGTTTCAACTGCATGGCGGAATATTCGGCCTCATCCTTTGCCTTTTCTTCCGGTGATTTATTATCGAATGCTTCGGCGAGCTCCTGCTGTTTAGCACAGACAGAACTGATCGTTTGGGAACGCTCCTCACCGTAGGCTTTTCTTCTCTCCTCCACAAAACTTTTCTCCATCTCCTCTCGTAACTCGATGACCTCCTGGTTCGACATGGCGGAAAGGTTAAAAACCTGATTCCATTCGCCGACCCTGTTGATACGGTATCGCCGGTAAAAATCCTCATCGCTCTTGATCAATTTTTTCTCAAAGAGCAAATCGTAGAGCTTGGAACCGGGGAAGGGAGTGGTGATGGTGATCGCGTATTGAATCAGCGGATTTACCCTGACCGACTCCCGCATCAATTCGAATGATTTCATCACATCATCCCTGGTCTCGGTATGTTGTCCCACCATGAGTGAAACCGTGGGGAGTATTCCCGCAATTTTCAACCGTTCCAGCCCTTTTAATATTTTTTCGGCAGTGGTGTTTTTTCCTATTACTTTTAAAATCCTATCGGAGCCGGATTCAATGCCGAGTCCCATGACCCGGCATCCGGCGGCGCGCATCTCCTGGAGCAGCGAATCGTCAAGCCGTTCCAAAATATCGAATCGGGTCGATACCGAATAACTGATCGGGCGCTTCAATTTCTTGAACCTGCCGAGCAATTCTAAAATCCTGGGGGGATTTGTGATCACGAGATCGTCCGAAAAATAGAGCATATTCGCGTCAAACCGGTCAAGCGCGGCTTCCGCCTCATCCATCATAAGGGCTACATCACGATATCTGGGTTTGCTATGGTGATAGCAAAAATTGCACTTGAACGGGCACCCTCTTCCGCCATGGACATTGATGACCCGGTCATTAAACCGCCAGATCGGCTGCTGCGGGCGATACCTGGTGTACCATCGTCCTATTTGAAGCCATTCATCGACATTGAAAAGCTCATAGGGAATCGCCGGTAGATCTGCAAGGTCTTCAATATATTCGCCATTCTCATTGATGGAAACATGGTCTTTATTTCTTACCGCCAACCCGCCTATCGTGGATGGGTCGCGGTTTTCCTGAAGCGCTTTTACCAGGTTATACAGGATAATCTCGCCTTCCCCGATCACGCCGAAATCCGCGCCGGTCAGTTTGAGGGCGAAATCCGGAATGGGAGAAAACATCTGCCCGCCGATGACTATCGGAAAATCGCGGCCGGCTTTATTCAGTTTGAATATTATCTCGGAGATCTCCTCCAGTTCAGGGTATAAACTGCCGAACCCGACAAGAATTGGCTTAAGACTGATTATGGTTTTTACCAGTTCTTGTTGGTCCATTTTTTTAAAAAGGATAACAACGTCAACCCCTTTTTGTTTTAAAAATCCGGCAAGATAGGCGTATGAGAGCGGGAAGGTGAATGCTATTGCATGGGAAATCAGGACTACCGGGCCTTTTCGCCTGCTGAGGAGCGCCCGGTCAAAAAAACTGCGAGAAGCATATTTTTTAAAAACCATTAACCGAATCGAATAGGCTTTTTCCCGATATATCGAAACGGCTTTTCTTAAAAAAGGTATTTTTGCCATGGTGCGTCTGAACGGGATCATAATCATCCTTAACTGCACTATCCGATCAGGAACAAGCGTACGTAGACCACCAGAGGGGCGGCGAAGAGGAGGCTGTCGAGGCGGTCCAGCATACCCCCGTGGCCCGGGAGGATCTCCGAGGCGTCCTTGACCTGGGCCTGCCGCTTGAGCATGGACTCGAACAGATCCCCCAAAAGCCCCACCACGGCCAGGAGCAAGGCCAGCCCGGCCAGGCCCATCAAGCTCATCGAGGGCAAGGCCCAGCGGCCCAGGGCGGCGCCGACGATCACTGCGGCGGCGGTGCCCCCCGCCACCCCGGCCCAGGTCTTACCCGGGCTCACCTCGGGATAGAGCTTGGTCTTGCCCCAGGTCCGGCCGGCGTAGAACGCCCCGGTATCCCCGGCCATAATGACCATGAGGAGCCAGAAGACCCACCACTGGCCGTCGCTCAGGTAGCGCAACCAGACAAAGTGGCCCAAAAGCAGGGGGATGTAGAGGAGGGCCAGGACGTTGACCATCAAATCCCGGCTCAGGTCTTGAATGTGGCTGTAGGCGATGAGGTAGAAGAGAAAGAGGACGAAGAGAATCCCCACCAGCACGAAGAGGGGGCCGCTTGGGTTGCACAGGGTGGTGACCCGTTGGGCGGTGCAGAAACTCACGAGGAGCACCGATCCCAGGATAATGGCTTTCAGGCGGCGAAAGGTGTCGGTTTCGGGTTGAAACATGCCCAAAAACTCCCACTCAGCCAGCCCGTTTACCACCAGGATCAGCAGGACAAACAGGACGTGACCGCCTTTAAACAGCACCAGCAAAAGGAGCGGCAAAATGATCAGGGCGGTCAGCCAGCGGCGTGCGTGCAACGGTCACCCCCTCGGGGGGCAGAAAGAGACCTGAGAGTTTAGGGCGGCAATCCCCAAACCAATCATCAACCTCTTAGACCCCAATTTTTTCACCCTCTCCCATGTTATCTTTTCTGTTACGCAGAGTTTTCAACTTGGCTTGCCGTTGGAATCACTTTTGAGTTACCAAAATCGTCTAATTTTTCTTGAAAAGTAATTTGATTACATAGAACAATTGTATGAAATGTCCCCAAGCTATTTTTCTTACTTTGCTAATAGACCTTATGGCTATTGGTACTTCTATAATCCTTGCACCCATATGATAATATTCCAAGACTGATACCCCACATATACATTTCCCAGGAATATTTAAATTTAATGCAATATCCTTTCTAATTGCTCTAAGTCCCGTCCCTGTATCATGAATAGGTATTTTAAAACTAGTTATCCAGCTAATAAATCTTTCTGACACTCGTGGGATATGATGCCTTTTTCCAAGAACAATGTCTGCTTTATTAGCTAAGATTGGCCCAATGAGTTTTGAAATATCCTTTGGATCATGTTCCCCATCTGCATCTAACGTTACACAAATATCTCCATTAGCATGTTTAAAGCCGTTCTTTATAGCATTGATATATCCTGAATTTTTCTGGCGAACAACTTTCACTCCAAGATTGCGAGAGATTTCAGCTGTATCATCAGTGCTGCCATCATCAACGACTATTACTTCGTGCCCATAGGGAATTAATTCATTCAAAACATTAGATATCCTGCTGCCTTCATTAAAAGCTGGGATTACCACTGAAACTTTATTAGCCTTCAAGGCCTGGGCCGCGGAGATGAAACAGGCCGGCAAGATAAAATTCTTCGGTTTCAGCACCCACACCAACATGGCGGACTGTCTGGCTGGCGCGGCCAAGTTGGACTGGATCGACGCAGTGATGATGACCTACAACTTCCGGGTCATGCAGAACCCCAAGATGCAAGCCGCGGTCAACGACTGCGCCAAGTCCGGGGTCGGACTGGTGGCCATGAAGACCCAGGGCGGCGGGCCGGGGGCGTCGAAAACCGCCAGCAAGGGCGAGATGGACATGGTGGGGCGCTTTCAGGAACGGGGCTTCACGGACAAGCAGGCCAAGCTCAAGGTTGTGTGGGAGAACCCCCAGATCGCCAGCCTCTGCTCCCAGATGCCCAGCCTGACCATCCTGTCGGCCAACGTGGCCGCAGCCCGGGATCAGGTCAAAATGGCCCGGGATGAGTTCGAATCCCTGCGCCGGTATGCCCTGGAGACCCAGTGCGATTACTGCGCCGGCTGCGGCAGTATCTGCCAGGGGGCCGTGGGCGGAGCCGTGCCCGTGAACGAGGTCATGCGCTGCCTCATGTATTACCGGGAATATGGCGAGCCGGAGCTGGCCAGGCAGACCTTCGCCGGGCTGCCCGAGGCGGTGCGCCAGCAGTTGACCGTGGTGGACTACTCCCGGGCCGAGCAGGCCTGCCCGCAAAGGTTGGCCATCGCCCAACTCATGCGCCAGGCCGCGGAGATGTTGGCCTGAGAGCGAACTGCGATGTAGGGGCGGACCCATGTGTCCGCCCTCAGGGGGGGCGGCGCACACACGGCGCCCCTACAAACTGAGAGCTTTACCGTTTGTCGAGGTGGGAGATGGGGATAGGATGAGCCGGTTAACGAATGGCGATTAACCTGCCGTTATTGAAAGTCGCCGCCGAGACGCCGGGGCTGCTGGTCTGGCGCTGAATGAGGTTATAGCGTTTGCCAAAAGTTTTTTCCGATACGGGAATCCCTATAATCCCCCCTACCCCCCTTTAAAAATTTAAAAAGGGGGAACTCCAAGGAATTGCTGTTAAAGTCCCCCTTTGACAAAGGGGAATTTAAGAACCTCCAAACGTAGGAATTTATGGCAAACGCTATAACTTCCCATGGACCGGTCCGGTCTCGACCGCCGAAGCTGAAGACCGGTGGGCCGGCGTTTACGTCCTGAGTGCCAGTTCCTCCACCAGGCGGT
>Ga0351887_10219_pt1 | contig 12786 bp, 12 predicted proteins | sample TotcelFGM3001L15_FD_206760 | JGI IMG/M metagenome (GOLD analysis project Ga0351887, IMG submission 206760) | Enriched cells from coal bed in the Powder River Basin, Montana, United States - Total cells FGM rep3 HSBNCT.FGM.300.1.L15 ...
GTCAAAAATGGTTTCACCAAGGAAACGATTGCCAATATGCTGAGCCGACAGGGAATGTCCATGAAGGACAGATCCCCTAAAGCGAAGAACATCGCCGCCGTCATGGTGACCGCCCATTTACCGGCCTTTGCAAAAACCGGGACCCGGATTGACGTCACAGTTTCTTCCATCGGCGATGCCACGAGCCTTCAGGGCGGTCAACTCATTATGACCCCCCTCAGGGCTGGAAACGGGGAGGTTTTCGCAGTGGCCCAAGGTGCCCTGGTGTTAGGCGGCTTCTCTGCGAGCGGTGCCAATGCAAGCATGACCAAGAATCAGACCAATGTAGCCATCGTCGCCAACGGGGCATTGGTGGAACGGGAAGTGGAACATCAGTTTGGTCAAGATAAGAAATTCCTCATCAATCTCTTCTCGCCCGATTTTACCACGGCAGTTAAACTTGCCGCCATTGTTCGGCAGTCGATCAATGGCGTCGAGGCAAAAGCGGTTGATTCTGCCACTGTCGCAATCAGCATGGGATCCGCATCGGACAATTCTATGGCGGAGATGATCGCCGCTGTGGAAAACATTGACGTTCCTGTTGAAACAAGCGCGGTGGTGGTCATGAATGAAAAAACAGGAACTGTGGTCATGGGCGAAAACGTCCGGATTTCAACAGTCGCTGTGGCACACGGCAATCTGAGCATCCAGATCAAGGAAAGCATTAATGTTTCTCAACCGTTGCCGTTTGCACCCAAGGCCCCAGATAATGGTAGGATTGTCAAGGACAGCAAAGACGGCGCCATTGTCGCCCCTGGCGGCCATACAGTGGTGACCAAGGACACGGCCCTGAATGCCCAGGAAGAGAAGAGGCAGCTCATGGTCGTCCCGGCTGGGGTTACAATCCAGGACGTCGTGACGGTCCTGAATGCAATCGGCGTAACGCCTCGTGATCTCATTACGATTATCCAGACTATCAAGGCGGCAGGCGCCCTGCAGGCAGATCTCAGGATTATTTGATCATGGATGTTGTAAATTCCGTAAATAAACCAGTGGGCGGTGACATCCCCAAGGTGAGGGAGGGTAACGGATCATCTATAGAAAAAGAGCAGAAATTGAAGAAGGCCTGTGCCGACTTTGAAGCGATCCTCGTCTACCAGCTTTTAAAAACCATGAGGCAAACAGTTCCGAAAGGTGGATTTCTTAGTGGTTCTCATGGTAAGGATACTTTTGAAATGATGCTTGATCAAAAGTTGGCAACGGATCTCGCCGCCAAGGGAAATGGATTGGGCCTCCAAAAAGCGCTTTACCAGCAACTGACGCGTCAGACGCAGAAAAAAGATTAAAGTTTCAGCTTGAGATGTCGATAATAGGGTTAAGGTCGAAAGGAGAAAGTGACTTATGATATCCAAGGTGAAAGAGACGTGTGCGCAGTCGATCCAGCAGTATCAGAAAGGTGAACTACACAGGAATGGCGTTGAGAAGACGGTGGGCGCTGCATCGACAGTCACCGAGAAGGTTGATCTTTCCTCCCGAGCGAAGGACATCCGGCAGATCAAGCAACTTTTGAATCAGACTCCTGAAGTTCGTGAAGATAAGATCAGCGAGCTGAAGCGTCAGATCGAGTCGGGGAAATATACGATCCAATCGGATCAAATCGCTGAAAAAATCGTTGGGGAATCACTCATTGACGTGATCGCCTGAGAGATCAGCTTGCACGATGACCGATCGCAGCCCTTTCCGAGCGCATAACTCTCTAAATTCGTTCATAAACCGCATTGCAATGGAAGGGTGAAATGAATAAAACGCTCGCTCAGCTATATCATTCTTACGTATTCTGTCTGGGACAGGAATTTGAACGCTATCAGGAACTCATAAAGATCATCGGAGATGAAGCTGAGGTGCTGATACGCAGCTATCTCGACGAGCTCCTAGAATTCAACACCAAAAAAGAACGTGTGCTCATTTCCTTGAATGTGGCGACTGAAATGCGCCTGGACGCCCGGCAGAAGATCATCTCCCATCTTAGCCTTGAAGAACCCGTCTCGATGAAGCAGCTGATCGCCTATGCCCAGAATGATACCCGGCAAAATCTAATTGACTTTCAAGAAAAATTTACCGACCTTAGCGCAAACCTAGAAGTGTTGAATAAGAGCAATATGGACCTCATCACCTTTTCGCTTTCCAATCTAGATAATAGCCTAAATTATATCAATATCTTGACATCGTCTTCACCAAATTATGATCACTGCGGGCAGATTAAGGCCGGTAAATTGCAAGGTAGGCTGATATCTCAAGAGGGGTGATATCAGACCATGTCTATCAGCAGCCTTTTGTACACATCAAGGGATTCCCTGCTTGCCCATCAGTTGGCGATCGACATCACTGGCGCGAACATTGCGAACGTCGACACGGCTGGCTATACAAGGCAGAGGGTTGATTTCAAATCTACGGGAAACGCCAGTATCCTTAATTATTCTGGACAGATTGGCGTTGCCGTCAGTCGGATCGAACGTACTTTTGATAGCCATCTGGAATCACAGATCACCGATCAGAAACAAAATTCCGGTTATAGTGATGCCAGGCTTCGGGGTCTTCAGAACATCGAGGTCATGCTCGATGACACCGCAGGCGGTGGGATCAATGAGGCCTTGAATAACTTCTGGGCCTCTTGGGAAAACCTCTCGGAAAATCCAGCGGGCAAAGTCGAAAGAAGTGCCTTGGTCTCTGCCGCGGAAAGTCTGACCAGCTCTTTCTCCGCTTACCGGGAGAACCTCTATACGATCAACAGGGACCTCAATCGCAGCATTGCCGATGTCGTCTCACAGGTCAACGACAGAATTGTGGAGATTACCGACCTCAATGCCAGGATTATGGGATCGGGCAGCAACACGGGAGAGAGGAATACCCTTCTGGACAAACGCAATGAAGCTTTAAAACAACTGGGATCCTTGATCAATGTAAATGCCTTTGAGAGTGCAGAGGGTGCCTTAAATGTCTTCCTCGCCAATGGTGAACCTTTGCTTCAGGGTACGCTTGGACAAACCCTCAGCGTCAAACTCGACTCCAATCTCCAATCTGCGATCTATTCCTCCAACCTGCCAGCGCAAACGATCAATGACGGGATTACAAAGGGCCAGTTGGGCGCACTCCTCGATCTACAAACAGACATCCTTCCCGACTATGTTCAATCGATCAATGAAGTGGCGCTGGCTTTTGCCAACCGTGTCAACGAAGTGCACAGCAGCGGTTACGATGCCTATCAAAATACGGGAACTGCTTTTTTTACGGTGGATGCGAATAATGCGTCAGGAACGATCAAGCTTAACACGTTCATCTCCAAAGACACCAATCGAATCGCCGCTTCGGCCTCCATCAATGGCGATGCGGAACTTGCCAGTCAAATTGCCGATATCCAAAACGAACTTCTTATGAACCACAGCACTGCTACGCTCAACAGCACCCTGGCAGCGATTGTAGGAAAGATCGGTCATCAAGTATCCAGCGCCATAACGGATAACAACCACCAGATGATCATCACCAACCAACTCGCCAACCAGAGGGAATCGATCTCCGGGGTCTCTCTCGATGAGGAAATGATCAGTTTGATCAAGTATCAAATGGGCTATACGGCAGCCGCAAAACTCTGTGCAACGGTGGACGAGATGTTGGACACCCTGATGAACATTGTGAGGAATTAAGGAGAAAATATGCGGGTAACCGAAAATATGCGGTTCAATTCGACGGTCAATAACCTTTTCAGTACCCAGTTCCAGTACAATGAGGTCATGGAGAAACTTTCCAGTCAAAAAAAGGTGAACCGTGCGTCGGATAACCCGATCGCCGCCACGAAGATCATCGAAATCAGGCAGCAGAAGGCCGCCAACGCACAGTACGTCAAAAATATGGACCGTTGTGATGCCTGGATTTCCATGACGGAGTCAAAATTGTCCAACGCCTACGACATGCTGGTCAAGGTCAATGAGATCGCCCTCGGACAAGCAACAGGAACTGCCAACAAGACAACGCGCAAACTCGCGGCCGTTGAAGTCCAGTCCGTCATCGATGAAATGGTCCTTTTAGCGAACTCAAAGATGGGAGGGCGTTATCTTTTTTCTGGGTCCCGCGACGGTATTGCCCCTTTTTCGACAACGAGGATGGATGCAACCGTAGATTCGGCCACGGCTGCCAGTGAAAATACCTTCACGGGAACAATCGATTCATCGGGAAGCTATACGGGTGCCGTCAACAAGGCCTATGCCCTTAAAATCACCAACAGCGGCACATTGGACACGGCGACCTATCAGTTTTCTACCGACGGCGGGAGGACGTGGAATGGCACCGATCTGGAGATGGATACGGGAATCATCGATCTGGGGGATGGTATCAACCTGACTTTCAATGACACCGGCGGCACAAAGGCCTTTGGAATCGGCGATATCTTTTCTGTCAATGCCTATTCGGCAGGTTATTACGTGGGGAACAACGAGTCCCTGTCGCTAAACATTAGCCGCGGAACAAAAGTGGACTTCAACATCACCGGGGCGGATGCATTTACGGCGGCTGGCGGCGTGGATATCATCCAGACACTCTATGACTTGAAGAATGCCCTGGAGAACGATGACGCTCAAGGGATCGGTGCTCAGATGCAAAAGCTTGACGATGCCGTCGGCCAGGTGGTGCTTTACCAGTCATTGTGTGGGACAAAGGCGCAGCATATCGAGGTGGGAAGAAGTAACCTCAGAGAGCTGGATGAAAGTCTTACTATCCTTTTGTCCTCAGCACAAGATGCTGATCTCGCCGATCTAGCGACCCAGTTAGCGATGAAGGAACTGGCCTTGAAGGCCTCTTATGCGATGGCTGCGAAGATCGGTTCCGCCACTTTATTGAATTATTTATAGATTAATACTAAAAGGTCTATACATGCTGATCCTGACACGGAAGTTGGGGGAAACCATTGCCATCGGTGATGACATTAAAATCACTTTTCTGGATTTTAGCGGCAAACAGTTGCGTATGGGGATAGAGGCCCCGCGACATGTCCCGGTTCATCGCGGTGAGATCTATCAAGCCATTCGGGAACAGAATCAACAGGCAGCGACAAGTGATCTTCCATTATCTTCTCTATGGGAACGGTTAACAAAGAAGTGACCAGCCGTCACAATCCTGTTTATATCCATCCGTAAGCGATACTGATGGGCACGGCACAGAATGATGTCATCGTTTAGGAGGTCGTAACTGTGAAACTCGCGACGACTCGCTTTGGCGAAGTTGATGTGAAGGAATCCGAATGGATCGAGATCAAAGGATCCATTCTTGGGTTTGAACAGCTTCGCCGTTTTGTATTGCTAATCAACGACGAGGACACACCCCTCTGCTGGCTGCAATCCCTAGAGGATCCGGCGCTTGCCTTTGTGGTGATCAATCCACTGGTGATAAAACCAGATTATAAACCCTTCGTTTTTGAAAACGATCTGGATTTCTTGGGTATTAAAAAAAGAGATGAGGCGATTCTGCTATCCATCGTTACCATCCGGTCCAATCCTTTTAGAATAACTGCCAATCTCAAAGCGCCGCTGCTCATCAATGCCGCGAGCAGAACCGCAAACCAAGTCATCCTGGAAGATGACGATTATCAAATTCAATATGAGCTACTGGACCATAAGACCGATCTTTATAGTTTATCTGATAGACAAGAAGAGATCAGCGGATTAAGAAAGATTGCCTCGAACGTTTCTGCCATTTGATCACGATATCTCAAACTGGAAGGAGGCCATTGGGTCACTCATATCTGCTTATTGAAAATCATACCGGCCAGTTCGCTCATTTTATCATACAGATTTTGGATCTCCTTTGCAGGAAACTCACGGATCACTTCACCCGTCTGCTTGTTTACAATTTTAATGGCAATTTTATCACCTCGCTCGCCATAGGTAGAATACTCCAAGCTCACATCCATTTGATCGATCTTGTGCTGCATTTCTTCAACCCGATGCTTGATCTGCTCCTGGCTTGCCGCCATACCCTCCGGCTCTTTGGAACGGCTATGCCGCAAAGACATTTCCTGCGTGGGCATTTCCACCGTCATTGCATCGGAAACGGCGTTTTTAGCCTCAACAGCACCTACATTCATTGCTTTCACCTCCTTGTGTTAGCGTTCTTCTTTAACCATATTATCGGCATATTGAATAATATCTTAAATAAATATTGAGTTTATTTCTCTCATCCCTTAATCTTTCACCTCCATCAGGAGGCAGGCGATCTGGATAACACAATTGTTTGAAATGATCAGAGGATGGAGATTGCAGAATTCTAATTCAGCGGAGAGTTTGGTTGTAAGGCAGCATGAGGGCTCGCGGAAGGGGATATGATATATGGAAATTATGGCCATCATAATTATCGGTATCATATTAATATTTATCGTTATATTTACAGCCATGCACTATCTATCGAAGGCACATACCCCTGTTATAAAAGAGCGAGCCCTAGAGAATAAAAAGCCGGTCACGGAACCTACCGAACCCAACCCGGAAGTCTCACCTTTGGAAGACATACCCACCAATTCCGGTTTCGTTGCCGATGACCCGACGGCCTCTTTCAAAGAGAACATCCATGCCCATATCGAACGGATCATATCCTTGGAAAGCCAAAGCCCCCGATTGGATTTTAAACCGTTGGTATATAGCAATGTAGACAAACAGGTTTTAAATGATGTGATGGTCCATGTGAAGGAGTTGAAGAATTTTCGTTCCTATCACCACCGACTCCACAAGATCCTCAATGATCCAACCCTTCAACTTGGTACGGAATTGTCAAAAATGGTCACCTCGGATCCTGTTCTTACCGCAAAGATACTCAATACCGTCAATGCCCCTTATTTTGGTTTACCACAAAAAATCAATTCCATCGGGCATGCCCTTTTGTTGATCGGCATCGTTCACATCAGGGAAATCCTTTATCGTAACGGTTTACTGCAATTATTTGTAACGAAAGATCCCGTGCAAAACGAGATTGTGGATAATCTATGGAAACACTTGACCCTGACATCCATTTGCGCTGCCCACCTGCAAAGTGGACTTTTCCATGATCTGGACAGAGGAACCTTGTTTACCATGGGGTTGCTTCACGATATGGGAAAATTGATCATGCTCCGCTGGCTGGGTGCCGATAGATACTCGCCTAAGTTGTCACTCTTGGAGGAAGATCAAAGCTTCGGAATCAATCATTGCGTCGTGGGCAGGATGGCTCTCGAAAACTGGGGGTTTTCGGATCTCATGATCATCACGATCGAACATCATCATATGCCATCCTTGATCGATCAGAATTTATTAACCATTGATGCGCAAAGGAAGAGGTATCTGGTCACCCTTTTCCTTGCCGATCAGTTGGCAAAGTTGATACTGCACGGGGATGGTACGGAGAAAATCCCTTCCCTCCACCCCTCCTATGCCGGCATGATCGACCGTCTGAATCTCATCAGGAACTGTTCGGACGGTGTACTATTTACCTCGATCATTAAATCGGAGGTGTTCGCCGCGCCAGTCTGATCACGGCTGATCCCTGTATGCGTTACAATGAAAACTCATGTCTGTAGATTCAGGAATTTTGGAGGCCGTGGAGCCTGTTGTGCATAACCATCCAGGCCTTCTTTTTCCCGCCTATAATGGGCCATTTGCATCGCCAGTGATTCGTAGCCTCTCATAGCCATGGTACTGCAATCATTGTTTATCTCAACGATGCTTTTAAGTATGCCATTGATATCGGACAATATTTTATTGACTGAACAGGCGATATCGCTCTTCTTATCTGTCAGAATGGAACCTCTAGATGTACCGAGTTTGTGATCCAGGGCGTCAACGAGGCGGATTAGGTCGTTGCGGCGTTTTATGGACCCAACCACAGTGACTATATCGTGACTTTCCAGTGACTTCTTCAGCAACAGGGTCGTTGACAAAAAATCATCACAGGCCTTTAATTTCTTCTCTAAGATATCTTGGACATCCATGTGCTGGCTGGTCATCGGATCACACACTCCAGGCCCTGCCGACCGAAGCGCTTCGGCTACTCGCTTCGGGCACCCTGTTCAACACGGGTTTGACATTTTCCGGCTGGCTCGCCGCAATCGACCGCCATCCCGCTTCCAACTCTTCGAGCATACGGATCACAGCGTCGAAGACATCCATATCCTTCTTAAGGTCGGCCTCGGTCAACGCTTGCGTCATATAGCTATATAAAGAACGAAGATTGGCCGCCACTTCGCCTCCCTTTTTGACATCCAGCGATGAATTGAGTTCATAGATGATATCGAACGTCTTTTTCAGGGCCATCCCTTTGGTAAGATAGTCTTTTTTTGAATAGCTGTCGCGTGCCTTCTTCAGATTGCCGATTGCCCCTTCATAACACATGAGGATCAATCTCATCGGATCGGCTGTTAAGAAACTGGTCTGTTGATAGGACCTTGCGGCTGCCTCGTACATATCTTTATTACCTCCCTTTCAAAATACCTGTCGTTGTCAGGCAAAAAACTACAATTCCATCCAACCCTTCGCTGCCGCAGTCGTTTGCCCTAACAACCAACTGCTCTGGTTTTGGATGCTTTGCAACACCAATTCCATTGCCACATAACGTTCGATCATCATGTCACTCTTGATTTTCAGGCGAGCCTCCATCTCCTCGATCTGGGTTTCATACCTCTTGATTTTATCCTGAATGGATTGGTTCTTGAAGGGAACATACCCTTCCAGTGAATCGGTAATGTTGAACAGGGCACGATCATACAGTTCCGCCACGCCATAAGTGAGTTTGATCTTCCCCGCATCGACGCCACCCGAGGTTCCGGTGTAGCGGATCGTCAGACCGCTTACATTCGCTCCACCGTTGTTCCCAGTCAGAAGCTGGCCTGTCCCCGTCGCCGCCTCACCGTTAATCGTCCCGGCCACATCGCGACCATTATCGACGGTCTGGTCACCACTGGTCCAGAGCAGATTGTTCTGCTGGGTAATGATAAATCTACTGCCGGATCCGTAGTTGTTATGGGTCAGTACCATGTGATTTCCCGCATCAACAGAGGCCGTTATTTCCATTGCATAACGTCCTTCACGGCCGCCAGTGTTTTCTTTGGTGACAGTCCCAAAATTGAGATCGTGTGCCTGGGTGGTGACCAATTCCAAGGAGATACTGCTGTGACCGGTAGTTTTGTCCGTCACAATGATCTGTCCCGAAGCATTGATGGTCGCCGCTACCTGATTGCTGAATGTTGCTTCAATGGCGGAAAGCAGCTCCTGGACGGAATCCTCGGCGGCATTACCGATCTTATAGGAACCGTTGACGATCATTCCGTTGCGCGTCGTGCCTGTGAAAGAAATGACGTCGTCATCTGCCAGGTTTGCCGCAGCGCCGCCAATATCATAGATGCTGTTCCATTTGGTCGCGCTGGTGACGAACGCTGCCTGCCCCGCATCAGCATAGAGACTTTCCGAGCCGGCAAGTGCTTGTGCATAGCCCATGGCCAGTTCGCTATTGACCGCATTTACCATCTGGCTCATGGTCATTCCGCTCGTCAAACTGACTATGGCCGTACTCTCTCCTTCTGTGATGGTCAGGGTCTCATCACCTGCAAGGCTGGTATTGTCGGAGGCGGCCGAGGTACTCCGCGTTGCCACCGTATCGATATGGACTGCGTACTCTCCCGCTTTCGTGCTCTGCCCATGGGAGATGAAGGACAGGGTGCCGGCACTGGTCTCACCGCTGGCCGTAAATAGTTTCAGCAGATCGTTGAAGTTGGTGCTCAGGTAACCGCGCAGTTTACCGCTATCGACGCTGAGTTTACCTTCACGATCGACGCTGATTCCCACCAGCCCCATGGTTGAGTAGTCTGAGGATACGCCCCAGACCTGCCGGGTCAGAATCGACGTCAAATCCCACTTGATGGAGGCAATTGTTCCATCCCCAAAAAGAACGCCTCCGGCTTTCATTTTTGTGTCGTCATAGGAGGTCTGGGTACGGATAAAGGAAGAAACACTGTTATAGCTGGAAACAAAGGTGTTTATCTTATCCGCAATGGCTTCAATATCCCGGCCGATATTGAGTGTGACCGTCGTTTCCGTATCGGCCTTCAGGAGATCAAGGGTAACACCTGCCAGGACATCGTCTATTTGATTGACGGACCGGGTGATGCCGACACCGTCGATGGTGAGTGAGGCATCCGCCCCGGCAACAATCTGTCGTTTCCGTATCGTGCCGGCACTCCCCAAGTCCGAGTCACTTTCAAACTTCAGGGTATCGTCTGCCGAACCGCCTGCGTCTTTGACACCGATTTTCACCGCCAGACGACTTGCCCCGGGCGAGTTGTCCACGATCCGTAGTTTACCCTCGCCGGTGATCGTGGCGGTGACATGACCAAAGAGATTCTCGATCTTTAAGAGCAGATCCCCCACGGTGGTTGTGTCGGAAAGGATGAACGTATCATCGGACACATCCACATCATTTGTATTCTTGCCTTCCAGGTGGATATAGTCGGAACTCGAATAGCCGGTGTAGCCATCGATGTCCTTGAGCAGGGTGTCCGCGGTGATCACCGCACCCCCTGAGGTGTTGGCAGTGTCGCCGGTCACGCCAACGACGTCGGAGAGGCCCCCTTCAATGAATCCCAAGGTCTCCAGGATATTGTTTTTATCGGTATAGGTATTGGCGGCACCGGAGACCATCAGACGATACTTGCTTTGATTGCCGGCCTGTTCGGTGGTAATCGAGACGGTCAGACCCGCCGCGGCGAATTTGGTCTGCAAGGTACTGAGCGTATCGGTGCCAAGATCGATGGCGGCAATCGCCTGACCGTTGATGACAATCTCTCCCGCTCCGGATGCCCGGGTGGTAGAGAGTCCCAGCAGCGATTTGATGGAAATTTCCGTGCTGTTGAAACCGTCCGACCGGTCCGCCCCGGCGATGCGATTCTTTGCTGACCTGCTGGTATCCGTAAAGCCAAACTGATTAAGAATGTCGTTCGCCCCGCCGTTCAGCAAGGAAATCCCGGTGGAGCCGGTACTGCCACTGGTCAGGACCAACCGGTTGTCACCGGATGCATAACTGACAATGCCGGCAGTGACCCCGATCGGATTTGTCCCCGAGTTGGCATTGTTGATCTTGCTACTTACATCGGCCAGTGTATCGGTGGCGGTTATCGTGATCACCTTTGAATTGATCAGCAGGTCCCCAGCATAGTCGGCACCCAGTGCCTTCGACATGCTGGCAAAGGACCCGGAGGAGAGCTTTTCCGCTGCCGCGAGTGAATTCACCTTCACTGCGTAGGATCCCACGGAAGCCTTGGGAGAGGTGGTGACTGCGAGCAGATCGGCAGCCTTAACCACCGCGCTGCTTGATGTCGTCGTCGCCTTGAAAAGGCTGAAATCGTCTGTAGTCTTCAGATTGCCGGCAGCGGTTTTCAGTGCCAGCAGCTTCGTATTCAGAAACTGCCAGGCAGCGAGTTTAGTTTCTTCGCTGCTTTTCTTGCCCCCGATGAGATCAACGCGCTTATGGTCGATGGCAATCAACTGCGTGACCATCGATTGCCAGTCGATCCCGCTAGCAAGACCACTGACGAGGTTTGTGCCCATAATCCCTTCCTCCTACAGTTACCTATCGGAAAATACTGCCGGAAACTTGAGCAGCGTTGTCGTCTGTTGCATTTCCCGAGACCATTTCTTACCCACCGTATTTACGACTTTTTCTCATGTCTATCTTCGAATAGTGAATGATGGCATCCAAGGCGCATGACCATTACTTAGGGATCTTGCAAAGGAGCGGCCAAAAAAAACCCCGCATCTTGCGATGCGGGGTCGGTTAAAGGGGCGGGAAACCCCTTTTATCCGCGCAGCAGGGAGAGAACCTGCTGAGGTGCCGCGTTAGCCTGGGCCAGCATGGCCGTACCGGCCTGGACAAGAATCTGGTTCTTGGTGAAGTTGGTCATTTCCGCCGCCATATCCACGTCACGGATGGCCGACTCGGCTGCCGTGAAGTTTTCCAGTGTCGTCCCGAGGTTGGCACTGGCGTAGCTCAACCGGTTCTGGTAGGCACCGATTGAAGCACGGGAGGTGGCCAGGGTGCTGACCGCTGTATCGATCTTTGCCAAGGTGTTGTAAGCTTCTGTGCCACTGACGAGATTTCCCGAGGCAAGCCCCAGAGCGCTGGAGGTGACGGAATTGATCCCGACCTGAAGCTGGGAATCGGCCGTCTTCTCGTAACCGATCTGGAAGTTCTTGGAGCCGGCACCCGCCGTGACCGTCTGCGTGCCGACCAGGGCCGCAGCGAACGTATCGCCATCGGGGGCGGCCGTCGTCTTGAAACTGATCCCGAAGGTCCCGAAGTTGATGGTCTGGGCACCGTCACCGTATCCAACGGTCTCGGACACACTACCCTTGGTGATGGTAATTGTATCGTCCGTCGCCGAGGCGGTCACCACATAGGCGCCGGCTGCCGCGTTGGACACGTTGATGTCGTAGACGTTGGCCACCGGGGTATCCCATGTCGAGTTGTCGGCGTCGAGAGTATTGCCGGCTGTGAAGTTGCCGTTCGTCAAAGAAACGCCCGCGTACTTGGTGGAGTTCGCAATCCGGTCGATTTCCGAAACAAGCGTATTGTACTCAGACGCAACCTTCGAGATGTCGCCCCCGACGTTCGCCGAGGCGGCCTGGGTGGCCAATTCCTTCATACGGGTGAGGATGTCGCCGATGCTGTTCATGGCGCCTTCAGCAACCTGCAGAAGTGAGTTGGCTTCCGTGATGTTTCTCTGTGCAACCTTCACGGACGCGA
>Ga0351887_10224_pt1 | contig 12514 bp, 10 predicted proteins | sample TotcelFGM3001L15_FD_206760 | JGI IMG/M metagenome (GOLD analysis project Ga0351887, IMG submission 206760) | Enriched cells from coal bed in the Powder River Basin, Montana, United States - Total cells FGM rep3 HSBNCT.FGM.300.1.L15 ...
AGCAGGACCTTTTCCGAATCGAATCTGCCCCCTCTCTCGGGGGCCCAGGGCCCCGCCACCCGATAACCGTAAATCTGGACGGCTTTAAGACCAGTGACGAAGACGTGCCAGTAATGATAGGTCCTGTTTTGGCGGGGATCGAGAGAAATCACCTGTTCAGGCCGAGGCGAATCTACGTCCCCGAACAGGAGCAATTCCACGCCGGTGGCGCCTTTGGCGAAAACGCTGAAGTTAACGCCTTCAGGATGAACCGTGGCTCCCAAGGGAAAACTGCGTCCTGGATTGGTAGTGAAACTCACGGATTATCTCCAGATTATCCTATTGGCCCGACTTCCCAGACCTTCTCACAGTATTCCAGGATGGACCGGTCCGAGGAGAATTTGCCCATACGCGCCGCATTGAGTATGGACATCCGGGTCCAGCGTCTCTCGTCCCGGAAAATGTTGTCCACGTCATCCTGGCGGTCCACGTAAGAGCGGTAGTCGGCCAGCAAGAGATAGTCGTCCCGGTATAACAGCGAGTCCACCAGGGGCTTGAACAGTTCACGGTTGCCGTGGGAGAAGAACCCCGAGCTGATGAGGTCAAGGGCCTCCTGAAGTTCATCGTCATCGTGGTAATAACGTTGTGGTTCGTAACCTCCGGATTTTAAATGTTGCACTCCTTCAGCAGTGAGCCCGAACAGAAAGAAATTTTCCGGCCCTGCTTCTTCCCTTATTTCCACGTTGGCGCCGTCGAGAGTGCCAATGGTGAGGGCGCCGTTCATGGCGAACTTCATGTTGCCGGTGCCGGAGGCCTCCTTGCCGGCGGTAGAGATCTGCTCCGAGAGGTCGGCCGCGGGGTAAATGAGCTGACCGTTTTTCACATTGAAATTTGGGAAAAATACTACCTTGAGCCGGTCCTTGAGGTCGGGATCGCGGTTAATCACCTCAGCCACCGAGTTGATGAGCTTGATGATCAGCTTGGCCAAGAAATAGCCTGGCGCCGCCTTACCCCCGAAGATAAAGGTGCGGGGAGTGATATTCTGCTCCGGGTGCCTTTTCAGGCGATTAAACAGGGTGATGATGTACAATACGTTCAAATGCTGCCGCTTGTATTCGTGAATGCGCTTCACCTGGATGTCGAAGAGGCTTGCCGGATTGACCACGACTCCGGTCCGCTCCTTGATAACCGCCGCCAAAGCCTGTTTATTCGCCAGCTTCACCCGGAGCCAGTCCCGGTGGAATTCCGGATCTTCGGCGAATTCCTCCAGGCGCCTGAGTTGTTCCAAATTTTTTACCCAGCCAGGACCGATTTTGTCAGTGATAAGCCCGCTCAGTCCGGGGTTGCTCAGGGCCAGAAACCGCCGGGGAGTGACACCGTTCGTCACATTGACGAACTTCTCCGGCCATAGATCATAAAAGTCCTTGAGCACCGTCTGTTTCAGGAGTTCGGTATGGAGTGCCGCCACGCCATTGATGGCATGGCTGCCTACACAGGCCAGGTTCGCCATGCGCACTGATTTGCCCCCGGTCTCGTCAATCAGCGACAGCCGCCGTACCCGGTCTTCGTCCAGAGGATACGCGAGGCGCAGCTCCTCCAAAAACCGGCGGTTAATTTCATAGATGATTTCCAGGTGCCGGGGCAGGTGTTCGGCAAAGAACGCCAGCGGCCAGGTCTCCAGGGCCTCGGGCAAAAGGGTATGATTGGTGTAGCCCATGGTCTTACAGGTGATCTGCCAGGCCTGCTCCCAGGGGAAAAAGTGTTCGTCCATCAGCAGCCGCATCAGCTCCGCCACCGCGATAGCGGGGTGGGTATCGTTGAGCTGGACCGCGAAGCTCTCATGGAAGCTGTCCAGATCTTTTCCCCTCAGCAAGTGAATATGGATCATATCCTGCAGCGAACAGGAAACGAAGAAATGCTGCTGGGCCAACCGGAGCATTTTCCCCACTGCGGGCTCGTCATTGGGGTAAAGCACCTTGGTGACGGTCTCCGAGACCACCTTCTCCTCGACGGCGCCGTAGTAGTCTCCAACGTTGAAGTCAGCAAAATCGAAGGACTTCACTGCTTCCGCTTTCCATAAACGCAGGAGGCCGGCGATCCGGTTCCGGTAGCCGGAGACCGGATAGTCGTGAGCCACACCTTTCACCATGCGATCCGGAAGCCAGCGCCGCTGCTCTTGGCCTTTAGTATCAAGGTAGGTTTCGGTGCGGCCCTTCCAGCCTACCCGATAAGCAATCTCCGGTTTGCAGATCTCCCAGGGATTGCCCATTTCCAGCCATTTGTCACTGATCTCCACTTGCCATCCGTCCCGGATTTCCTGGTCGAAGATGCCGAATTCATAGCGGATCCCATAGCCGATGGCGGGAACGTCCAGGGTGGCCAGGGAGTCCAGGTAGCAGGCGGCCAGCCTTCCTAAGCCGCCGTTTCCCAGACCGGGCTCGCCTTCCTGTTTGAGAAGATCTTCCAACTTGAGTCCGTTTCGAGACACGCCTTCTTTGATTTGCTCCCAGATGCCTAAATTGATGAGGTGATTGCCCAGCTGCGGTCCCAGCAAAAATTCCGCTGAAAGATAACTCACCACCTTGACCTCTTCCTTGAGATGCTTGAGGGTTTGTACCCATTTGTCCAGCAGCCGGTCCCGCACCGTGCAGGCCAGGGCCATGTACCAGTCGTTCTTGGTGGCCAGTTCAGGGGGGCATCCCCGAATGTAGTAAAGGTTATCCAGGATAGCCTGGGCCAGGGTCTCCGGGCTGGTTCCGGTGCGAGGTCTTTCTTTTCCTTGACACTTTTGCTGATTTTCCATGGTTCACCCCTGCAGAGTCTCAGGCTTTTCCGGCGCTCATCAGAACCTGCTCGTTCTTATATTTCACCATTTTGATCAGTTCTTCCCGAGCCAGGCCCAGATATTTGCGCGGATCGAACTCTCCCGGGTTTTCAGCGAAAATCTTCCGGAGCACCGCGGTCATGGCTAGGCGGCCGTCGCTGTCGATGTTGATTTTGCAAACCGCCGAGCGGGCGGCTCTCCGTAACTGCTCTTCGGAGATGCCCACCGCTTCTTCCATCCTGCCGCCAAAGCGGTTGATCAGGTCCACGTATTCGGGCATGACCGTGGAAGCCCCGTGCAGCACGATGGGGAATCCTGGCAGGCGGCTTTCGATCTCTTCCAGGATGTCAAATCTCAGGGGCGGCGGCTCCTCGCCAGGCTTTACCTTGAATTTAAAGGCTCCATGGGAGGTGCCGATGGAAATGGCCAGCGAATCCACTCCCGTCTGTCTGACAAATTCTTCCACCTCTGAAGGTTGGGTGTAATGGGAGGCCGCGGCGGAGACTTCGTCCTCCACCCCGGCCAGCACCCCCAACTCTGCCTCCACCGTGACGTCGTGTTCATGGCCGTAATCCGCCACCTGTTTGGTGAGACGGATGTTTTCCGCGAAGGGATGATGCGAACCGTCGATCATCACCGAAGAGAAGCCCGAGTTGATGCAGGCCTTGGCCAGTTCGAAGGTGTCGCCGTGGTCCAGGTGCAGGGCGATGGGGATTTTTGCGCCCATCGCTTCCATCATTTCCACCGCCCCTTTGACCAGATGGGGCACCATAGCCTCGTGCATGTATTTCCGGGCGCTGCCCGAGCACTGGATAATTACGGGAGATTTGGACTGGATGCAGCCGATGATGATGGCCTCAAGCTGCTCTAAATTATTGAAATTGTAAGCCGGCACGGCATAATGCCCGGCCATGGCCTTACCAAACATCTCCCGGGTATTTACCAGCCCGAGTTCCTTATAATGAAATTGAGCCATTATCCAAACTCCCTTAAAACAGGTATCCCGGTCTAGCCCCGTTGGCAAAGCCTACCCTATTTGCGGCCCGGCCTGGCGCACTTCGGCGCTTACCTGGTCCGCAAAGGTCTTGAAGTTTTCCGCAAACATGCCAGCCAGCTTCTGAGCCTGGGCATCATATGCCGCCTTATCACTCCAGGTGTTCCGGGGGGTGAGGATTTCCGCCGGCACCCCGGGACATCCTGTGGGTACGGCCAGGCCAAAAAGCGGTTCGGTCGTCATTGGGGTCTGGGAGAGTGAGCCGTCCAAAGCTGCATGTACCAGAGTCCGGGTGTGGCCGATGGCCAGGCGCTGCCCCACTCCGTAGGGGCCGCCGCTCCAGCCTGTGTTCACCAACCAAACGTCTACTTCATGTTTGGCAATCTTTTTCCCCAGGAGGTTGGCATACACCGTGGGGGGCAGGGCCATAAAGGGCGCGCCAAAACAGGTGCTGAAGGTGGCGCTGGGTTCAGTGACCCCTTTTTCGGTCCCCGCCACCTTGGCGGTATAGCCGGACAGAAAATGATACATGGCCTGGGCCGGAGTGAGCTTGGACACCGGCGGCAATACTCCGAAGGCGTCGCAGGTGAGCATGATGATGTTTTTGGGATGTCCTCCCAGACCTTCCCGCGTGGCATTGGGAATGTGGCTGATGGGATAGGCGGCCCGGGTGTTTTCCGTCAGTGAGTCGTCATTCAGGTCCAGGCGTCCGGTCCTGCTGTCGAAACCGATGTTTTCCAGAATGGTCCCGTAGCGCCGGGTGGTCTCATAGATCTCTGGCTCCGCGGTGGGGGATAATTTGATGACCTTAGCGTAGCAGCCTCCCTCGAAATTGAAAATGCCTTTGTCGCTCCAGCCGTGTTCATCGTCGCCGATCAGGGTGCGGCCGGGGTCGGCGGACAGGGTCGTCTTGCCGGTGCCGGAAAGGCCAAAGAAAATAGCCACATCTCCTGAAGGTCCCGTATTCGCCGAGCAGTGCATGGAAAGCACCTGTTTTTGGGGCAGGAGGTAATTCATCACCGTAAAAATGGACTTTTTGATCTCCCCGGCATACTGGGTGCCGCCGATGAGCACTAACTTCTGGCCGAAATGGATAACGATGAAGACCTCCGAGCGAGTGCCGTCCACTTCGGGAACCGCGTGGAAGTTGGGGGCATTGATCACCGTGAACTGAGGCACATGGCTGGCCAGCTCCTCGGCCTTGGCCTGGATGAACATGTTGCGGGCGAAGAGGTTATGCCAGGCAGTCTCGGTGATCACCCGGATGGGCAGGCGATAAGCGGGGTCGGCCCCGGCGAAGCAGTCCTGGACGAAAAGGTCTTTCCCTTGGAGATAGGCAAGCAGCCGGTTTTGCAGGGAGGCAAACCGCTCCGCGGCCATGGCCTTGTTCACCGGCCCCCACCAGACTTTGTCTTCACTGGAGGGTTCCTTCACCACAAACTTGTCGTTAGGGGAGCGTCCAGTATACTCACCGGTGCGGACCACCAAAGGCCCCAGGTGAGCCATACGCCCTTCCCGGCGCCGGATGACCTCCTCGTACAATAGAGGAGTGGAGAGATTCCAATAAACGAAGCCCGTATTCTTGATCCCATGCTTTTCCAGGCCATAACTGCTGGCAACTTGCCCATCCATGATTTTTCTCCTCCTTCTCAACTGCTTAAATTCAAAAATAAAATAGGCATCCCCATCGACATAGTAAAGGATGCTCAACTGGCAAAAAACAACACCAGCATTTGCGCCGCGGCAATGCGCAGCACCATGGTTAAAGGATATACCGACGCATAAGCGATGGAAGGGTCCTCCGAGCCGCACATGGCGTGGGCGAAGGCCAGGGCCGGCGGATCGGTCTGGCTTCCGGCCATCAAACCGCACAGGTTGATGAAATTCATTTTCAAGACCATGCGGGCGAGAAGGGAGATGATCACGACGGGCGCCAGGGTTATGACCGCCCCCATGGCCATCCACAGGAAGCCCTGACCCCGGAGTAATGTTTCCACAAAATGCGTGCCGGACTTGAGGCCGACACAGGACAGGAATAAAACGATGCCAAACTCCCTGAGGAGCAGGTTCGCATTCGTCGGCAGATACCAAAGCAAGGGTCCGGTGCAGCCGATGCGGCTTAAAATGATGGCGGTGAGCAGCGGCCCTCCTGCCAGGCCGAGTCGAAGCGGCGCCGGCATGTTTCCCACAGTGAACGGGTAGCAACCCACCAGCACTCCCAGGGCCATTCCCAGGAACAGAGTCACCAGCCTCACCAAGTTAAGCTCTTTGATCGAGTTTCCCAGAACTTCCGCCGCCCGGTCCAGATTCCCTTTGCTTCCCACCAGCCACAACACATCGCCGAACCTGAGGCGCAAGTTGGGAAAGATGCTTATATCCAGGCCGGCCCGGGTCAGGCGCGTCGCCCTCAATTCGAATGGATAACGCTCATGTAACTCACCCAGAGATTTACCCACGACTTCAGTCCGGGTCACCAGGACCTGTCGGGACGTCAAATTGCCGGAATCCAGAGTCAAATCCTCTGGACTTTCCTCGCCCACCGTCATTTGAAATCTCTTCAGACCGTCCTTGGGTCCAACGGCCAGCAACAGGTCCCCCGGATACACCGGGGTATCTTCCAGGGCGAGCCTGACCTCGGTTTCACCTCCACGCCTAAGGCGGGATAACGCCACCCCGGAGTCTTCCAGATGGGGGATGGCACTCAGGGGTACTCCCGCAAGTTTAGGGTTGGTTACCCGAACCGTCATGCGGGCGAAGGGTTCCCGTCCGGCCTGTCGGGAAGCCTGGAAGGAATTCAATTCCAGGGGGACGTCCAGGTGAAACCATGATTTGACCAACGCCAGGGCCAGGATTACGCCCAACATCCCGAAAGGATAGGCCACGGCATATCCGAGGGCGGAGTCGGCTACTCTAGACGCATTAGTGGTCGGTAAGGTCTCCAGGGCCGCCTGGGCTGCCCCCAGGGCCGGGGTGTTGGTGGTGGCCCCGGCGAAAATGCCGGCGCCGATGCCGGCATCGATGCCGAAAATCATACAGAGCGCCACCGTCACCGCCACCCCCAGGACGACAACGCCCGCCGCCAGCAGATTTAACGACAGGCCCTGGCGTCTTAATGAAGCCGCGAACCCGGGACCCACTTGCAGGCCGATGGTGTATACGAAGAGGACGAGGCCGAATTCCTGGATGAAGGAACGGAAGGAAGGCTCCAAATTGAAGCCGAAGTGAGCGAAGATAAGGCCGGCAAAAAGGGTTCCTGCGATGCCCAGGCTGAACCCCCGGATCCGGATGCTTCCCAGGGCCAGTCCCGAGGCTGCCACCAGACAGAGCACGATGACGCCCTGAGCTATCGGTTGGGTCTTTGGAATATCGGCCAGCCAGTTAAGCAAAATTCATTTCCTTTTTTGTCGGGTAATTCTATGTACATCGATAGGACGGCGACGGCTTCCCCGGATGGTTCCCCAGCCAGGACTCCCAGGCCGCCCCCATAGGTGGGCATTCCCGGCTATTGCGCCCTCAGTGCCCCTTCTTTAATGCTTCCAAGTCACAACCAAACTTTTTTATGTAGTATCTGCTTAAGGTCTTTCTGAAATCAGGCGATTTAAGACGATCTAGAATTATCCGGTCCTCCATTTCCAGGCTACGCTCAAGCTCCTTTGCGTCACACTTGAACAATTTGCGGATGTCAGGGAAGATCGAAGCCGAGGCATCCAAATGCGCTGCCACGAATTGCATCGTCTCTTCTTCCAGTTTTGACACTGGAACGATCTGGTCGATCAACCCCAAATCCAGGGCATCGTCGGGGCAAAAGGTCTTCCACTGCAAAACCTCGGTGGCCTTCCTGACCCCAATCAAGCGCGGCAGGAAATACCCGCTTCCCTTGGTGATCAACCCTATGTCTGCGCCGGGATTCTCGAATACAGTGTCGTCCGCGAAAATGCGGTAATCGTAGGCCAGGCTGAGATTCAGGTGAAACATTGAGACCGTTCCCCGCCCGGCGAAAACCGTAAAGGCGTTGAATGTCGATAGCTTGCGGATGTAGAAGTTGACCACGTTTAACAACCGGGCAATGAGATTATCACCGTCCTTGGCTGAGAGCGCCGTATAAAGAAATCTGCTGTATTCGAGGTATTCGTTCTCATCTGGACGGGCAAACATGACCATTGCCTTCCAAGACTTCTTTAATAAGAGCAAGGTCTCTATATACTGGTAAAAGGCAAAAATTGCCTCGACATTCGGAGTCAAGGCTTTAATATGCTGTTTTTGTCTAATCACCAAAATATCGTTTTCCAGCGACGTAGAAAGAAGATCATTGACTGAGGTCAAACCCCTTTGAATTGTCATGGTTTCCTCCTCATTTATTGATTCTTAGTGGAAGGCTGATTGATTTCCTCCATCAGATGCACCTGTAGCTGCTGGATATCCATCAGATGTTGCCATTGATGCATCAGGAGATGGTCCATCCTCTCGTGCAGCTTGCGAATCTCTATTTCCGCCTTCAGATTGATCTCAAAGTCATTCTCGGCCCGGAGGCGGTCCTTGGCCTCCTGGCGGTTTTGGCTCATCATGATCACCGGGGCCTGAATTGCGGCCAGGCAGGATAGAACCAGGTTGAGCAGGATAAAAGGAAAGGGATCGAAAGGCTTTTCTGTGAGAGCAAAGCTATTGAAGCCCATCCAAATAACCATCATGGCCATGAAAATACCTATGAAAGTCCAACTTCCTCCAAAATTAGCCAGCCCGTCGGAGAGCCGCTCTCCCAGGGTAAGGCTGCTCTCAAATTCCCTATTGAGGTTCCTGGATACGGGATGTTCTTCTTTGGCCATCTCCTTTTCCAGGTCATAAATCTCTTGGCTTGATGTTTTAATGATCTCGGCGACGTAACGAGCGCGGAAGAGATACAGATCGGCGAGGCAGATAAAGCCTTCAGAAGACCATTCCGGATGTTTTTCCCGGATCATTTGAACAATGGGCTCCTCTAGCAGCTCGGCCTTCATCACCTCGTCCATCTTAAAATTCTTCTGGCATATCTGACACTTGATTGTATTCATTTGATTGTCCCTTATCTTTTCAGGATACGCTTTCGGCTCCTTCTCTCAGAAGCCATTCCCGAATGTATGCCGGGCAATTCTCAACCCTGATGCCATTCCCTTCGCAATGGGCCAGAAATCCCAACGCCTCCCGATCAACAAGATTGACCTCTGTTAAATCGAGAACCACATATTTTTGTGCTTCGGCTGCCAAAAGTCTTTGCAACTCGGGCAGCTCTTTTGCGTCTATTTGACCACATAGGTTAAAGATGGTGTTATCATTTTTGTTAGACCTCTGGATTTTCAACGTCATCGGTTCTCTCCGGGGATCACGAGCTTGCTTTGTACAGTGCAACGTGTATATTATTCAGTTTCATTATAATGATAATAGTTCATTCAACAACTGATCCAATTGTTTCATAGTATGTTCGATATCCAAAGCGTGCTTTTCCCACTTATCATTTTCAATCTTAGATAATTCTTCCAACTTACGTCTGGCTTCTAAATACTTATCCTGGAGCATATTTCCCTTGTTACAATAAGCAATAAAGTCTTTGCTACCGCTTATTAGCCTATCGCTTATTACCTTCTCTTCGCCACCAGCCCTGAGTTCATCGATTATTCTGCCCCATTGTTTTAGCTTAGCCCTTATCTCTTTTTGAAACGTCTCTTTATCAGCCATAATAAATCCTTTTGAAGCGAGACTTAACTTTATCAAAGGAAATCAGTGGTGTTCGATTAATTAATTGACAGCCCCCACATCACCACCCCAGTTGCGGCTAAGATGATGCAAAAAACAATGCAACTACTCCAGGGGCCAGGGTCGATTTCATCCCATTTACGGATACGGTTAATCATGATTGTATTCCTTGAACCATTTCCGTCCTCATCCGGTTATGTAGGCTTCTCCGTCAAAAGCTTCTTCGTCAACTGCCAGCAGGGTGCGAAGAGTCTCCAGGATTTTAGGAGTCGAGGGGCAGCGTAAAGAAAAAGATGCTGCCTTTACCAGAAGCCGTTTCCAGCTAAATGCGGCCTCCATGGCTGTCAATGATCCGCTTGACCATGGCCAGCCCCACTCCGAAGCCCTGAGTATCCCTCTCCCGCTGCCCCTTGATAGCCTGTTTCAAAAAGATGGGGGACCTTGATCGGCATTATTGCAATACCTATGCCAAGCGTAACTCATTGAAAATACTAAGATGGCAAAACCTTCTTCATTGTGATTTTTCGAAAATTTACGAAAGTTCGTGAAAATGATTTGATGGGGGTGATGCAGTTTTTAGGTGGACTTTTTGAAGAGGTATTTGTTGATTTTGAGAGATTTAATCTTCGATTCCAGGGTCGAGGCCGGCATTCCAAGCCTGGCGGCAGCACCTGATGGTCCAGACACCCGGCCGCCGCTTCCAGCTAAAGCAGCCTCGATCATCTCTTTGGTTTGACTGACCAGCATCTCGGGGAGCGGTTGGCCGACCGGCTGAGCCTGACAAGACTCCTGACTCAACCAATTCTCATCGACCAAAAAATTCTCGGTATCACAGACGATAATCGACCGTTCAATCACATTCTGCAACTCTCGAATATTGCCGGGCCAGGAGTATGACTGCAGGAGATCTAATGTCTTCCTGCTGGCGCTCCGTATTTTCTTCCCCAGCTTGCTGGCATACCGATGGATGAAGTACTCCACCAGTATGGAAATGTCCTCTTGGCGCTCACGCAGGGGAGGTATTTCGATGGGAAATACATTGAGCCGGTAGAATAGATCGCGCCGAAAACTGCCGGTTGCAACGGCGGCTTGCAAATCACGATTGGTGGCGGTAATTACCCGGGCATTGGATCGGATTGGCTGGTTGCCACCCAAACGCTCGAATTTCTGATCCTGCAGCACCCGCAGCAGGGCGATCTGGGTCTCCATCGGCAGCTCGCCGATTTCATCCAGAAAGATGGTGCCTCCCTCCGCTAATTCGAAACGGCCGAGGCGCCGCTGGTGGGCTCCCGTGAAAGCCCCTTTTTCATGGCCGAATAATTCGGAAGCGATCAAGGGTGCAGGAATTGCCGCACAATTAACACTTACAAAGGCTCGCGCGGCACGCCGCGACCGCTTGTGGATGGCGCGAGCCACGAGTTCCTTGCCCGTGCCCGTTTCCCCGGTGATGAAGACGATGGAATCGGTCGGCGCGACCTTGTCGACGCGGGCCAGTATAGCTTTCAGAGCCGGCGAGGCCCCCACGATCTCCTCGAACATTGAGGTTCTATCAACTTCTTCGCGTAAGACAATGTTTTCCTTTGAAAGTTGGTGCTGCAACTTCTTGATTTCGTCCAACGCCTGGAGGAGACGAGCCTCGGCCCGCATCCGGTCCTCGATATCGACCATGACTCCATACCACTTGATGATATTCCCCTTCTTGTCGCGCAAAGGTTGATGGCGGGACAGGAACCATCGGTATCCCCCATTGGCCTGCTGTATGCGGAATTCTCTCTCTTGCGGTCCCCCCGTAGCCAGCATCTGTCGCCGGCCCTCCACCACCCGGTCACGGTCTTCGGGATGGACTTTGTTTATCCAACCCCATCCCACCCACTCCTCCCGGGAAAGACTCATATAATCCAGCCAACTTTGACTGACAAAATCGATGAAGCCGTCAGGGTTAGCGGTCCGGACAAAGGCCGGAATGGTTTCGATAATGGTGCGCAGGTTCCATTCATTATTTCTGAGCTGCTCTTCCGCCCGCTTCTGGTTCTCGATATCCACCAGGACCACATACCACCTGACAATGTGTCCATTTTCGTCTCGCAAGGCTGCGTTGCGGGCCAGGAACCAGCGATATTCTCCATTTGCTTGCCGAACGCGGTGTTCGTTCTCTCCCGGTACCCCTGTCGCCATGGATTCACGCCATGTCTCCACCGCCTGGTCGCGGTCTTCGGGATGGATTACGTCCGTCCAATCCCAACCATAGACCTCTTCTGGAGAGAGACCCGAATAATCAAACCAATTTTGACTGGCGAAATCGAAGGAGCCATCAGGGAGGGCGCTAAAGATAAAGGCTGGAATGGTGTCGATAGTGGTGCGCAGATTCCTTTCACTATTTCTGATCTGCTCTTCCGCCTCTCTGCGCTCAGTCTGGTCAATCCCCGCAACTAATAGACTGATCATTTTGCCGTGCCGATCGTATTCCGGCACAATGACAAACTCCAAAAAAATGGTTTTGCCACGGGCATTTGCCCAACTGAACTCTATTTTTTGAGGGGTACCGCTTTTCAGGACTTCTTGTAGTGTTTCTATATGGTCGGCAACAGTCGGAAGTTCGGGAATTTCATCGACCCGTTTATTTAGGACATCTGCGGAGGATAGGCCGATGACTTTTTCCCAGGCAGGATTCACATAAATCCGGCGCAACTCTGTATCGTAGCGGGCGATCAGAACGGGGACATTCTCCATCAGGGTACGGTAATCCTTATCCCGCAGAGAAGGTGCTTCCTCCATCTTCTTGAGTTTGGTATCGGCCATCATCTCAAATTCCGCTTTGAGACGAAGATAAAGAAACCTTTAAAAGCCTCATATTGAGTCCTTTAAAAGGGTTAGAGGAGGTGAGTCGATAAGAATTCCGGGTAAATTTTATCAAAGTTATCGGACAGTATCCATAAAATTTCACGAACTATTTTCACGAACTATCGTAAATTATCGAAGAGTCACGAACC